>Ga0315280_10005499_pt1 | contig 18003 bp, 17 predicted proteins | sample YL17G06_40_MG_FD_203697 | JGI IMG/M metagenome (GOLD analysis project Ga0315280, IMG submission 203697) | Sediment microbial communities from Yellowstone Lake, YNP, Wyoming, USA - YL17G06_40 | ecosystem: Environmental > Aquatic > Freshwater > Lake > Sediment | place: USA: Wyoming | collected... | reverse complement strand
GGGGATTGTAGCTATTTGTTCCAGAACTTGGTCGCGTTCCTTGTGCTCAGGAAAGCTCCCTCCAACGTATACTTGCTCACTAACTCCAAGCTTCTCAAGATCCAATGTGACTGTGTAGTTTCTTATGATTCCTATCTGTTCCATCTTGTTTATTCTGTAGGCCACAACATTTGGGTGTAGGTTCAATTTCTTGCCGATGTCAACGAAAGAGGCCTTACCGTTTCTGACAACTTCAGCTAGGATCCGCAGATTTGTGGCATCTGTAGTTAACAAGTACTTATTCCTTCTAAAGGGCTTTGAATGTCTCAAACCATCTGTCATAATACTTCAGCATCTCCTGAGAAACGCTCGGTTTTCTCTCACTGAATATCGTTCTGAAATCTTGCATAGTTATCTGGCGGGCACTAGACTGCTTGTCTGCCGGGTCGCCGAGTTCGAAGAATTCTCTGACGACCTTCAACTGCGCTGATTGGAAGATGTCTCTTATGTCGCTCCCTGAGTACCCGTCAGTCAATCTTGCAAGTTCTTCAAAGTCAACATCTGATGCAAGTTTCAGGTTCTTCGAAAGGATCTTAAACATCTCAAGTCTAGCTTGCGAATTCGGTAGCGGAACGAACACTCTCTTCTGGAACCTTCTTATGAACGGTTCATCTAGAACCCATGGTTTGTTCGTCGCACCCACTATGTATACGTGTAGTGATCTGTTCTTATCGACAACGCTATCCATTTCTTTCAGAAATTGGTTCCTGGTTCTAATCTCTCCTCCGACCTCCTCCGACCTTATCCCCACCAAGGAATCGATCTCGTCCAAGAAGATAATTCCTGGTTGGCCGTTCTCAGAAGCGGCTCTAGCATTCTGAAATAAGTGCGCGACATTTTTTTCCGATTCGCCTAGCCACTTTGACATTATTGAGGCAGCGTCAACGCAATAAAATGCTGCATCGATTTCTGTGGCTATGGCGGCCGCGAGCAAGGTTTTGCCGCATCCGGGCGGTCCGAAGAACAGGATCCCCCTGGGCCAGCCTAATGGAAAGAGATCAGGCCTTTTCACTGGGAAGACAACGGATTCCTCTATAGCCCTTTTAGCGTCTTTGAGGTTTGCGATGTCATCCCATCTTATGTTAGGCTTCTCAGCTATGACCAAATGTTCAAACTTTGCAGATTTCCCTAATGAGCTTGTTTCCAAAGGTTCCTGATGGGTCACTTGTTCCTGCAAGTCCTTGATTCTCTTTTGGTAGGATTCGGCATGTTCCATGTAGACCCGGTTCTGAGGCGCATTAGGATAAAGTGCACATAGTTTCAGTAGTATCTCGACGGCCCTCTGGTACTTCGAGATAGCCAAGCCTCTCGATCCTTGTCGGTCGAGTTGAATGGCCTCTGTGGCATATTTTACTGCGAGCTTTTCAAGTTCTTCCGCTGCTGACATATTTTTCCCTCTACGGAACATTAGTTGTGGGCGGCAAATGGGCGATGCTCAACTGCTGCTACTCAATCACTATCTTGCCTTGTTTCTTCAACTTTTCAACCGCTTTTCTAACGTCATCGGTGGAGGTTCCTAGATCTAGTGCGCACTGACTTAGGCTCAGTTGTCCGTCGTGAGACTTGATGTATTCATAGATGTCATCTTCGAAAGGTAGTGTTTCCCCACTTTCAGTGACGGCTATTTGCTCGTTCTCCAGCATCTTCGCCGGAATCTCTATCGAAGGTAGTTCAGGAAACTGTTCCTTAATTTTCTGTTCCGCAATAATGCTCGATTCATGAAGAACTCTTCTGGCCTCTTCATTCGACAGATCTACGTTCAGTTCCTTCGTCTCGACGTTTCCGGCCTGTAAAGTCAAGTCGCTTAGCATATTGTTTACAACATCGAGTTCGGTTGCGACTTCGGGGATTACCCCGGCAATTCTCCCTTTTGTTTCTCTGACCACGCCAACTATAGGCGCCATCTGAACGAGAATATCCCCGAATTCTTCTACAGTCTGCAACCTCAATATGACTTTCTCAAGTGCGAGTTGACTGCTTAGGACAACTCTCGCCATCTTCCTGATCTCAGCGCATTCGTTGGCATAGATCTTTGCATGAGCGAAGTCTTTCGAAACTTCGGCGCCGATGCATCTTTGAAACATTTCTTGATCTCTTTGCTGGAGTCTAGAAGACATTTGATCCAGTTTTTCTCTTTGAGCGTTTAACCTGAATAGCGCGTGAGCTAATCTCTCTTTCAGCGGGATAGGGTGCACTTTCTCTTCTATCTTCTTAATTATAGAGAAAGGCATGACCCCCTACACTTTCTCCTTTACGTGCACAACAATGACGTCGCGCGATTCCTTCGGCTTTAAGGGAGCAGAAGCAGGAGAGGGAGCGGGTGGCTGGTAGCTGAGATCTATCAAGGTTTCGAGTTTTGAAAGGTGGTCTACGACTTCCTCTATGTCTTTCTTCTCCGTCATCATTCTTTCTAAACCGGATCTAATTGCTTCGCTAGCTACTTGGTAGGCGGAATCGTCGATTTCCCTTGATGTATGCAGCATTTTGTTGTTTGCTAGGAGTATTTGAAGATCTCTGACTTGGCTGTTCAGATCCCTCAATCTCTCTTCCAGATTTGACATTAGACCTTGACGTCTTCCCTTGACCTCTTCCACGACGGACTCATGTTGTTTCTTGAGGCTTGTGTAAATCTCGCCTTGGAGCTCGCCAGACTTGTTGAGTTCGTCGAGAGCGCGAACCCTTCTTGTAGCTAGTTCAAACTCCTTTTGAATTTGAATCGCTTCGATTCTCCACGAAGGCGTGAATACCAGGGAATCGGCCTTCATGAGTATCTGCGAGCTCGCACATTGTAAGAGTTCTCCGTTCGCAAGTTCAAGAGCTACAGATACAACCTCGTCCCTTGCGTTCGTAGCCAACCCAATGAGGCGGCCTATGTTCCGACCGTAGGTATCGGTAACCGCTTTGCCAACGTATTTTCCTATTTCTTCCATACGAACGACCATACAGATTCACCAAAAAGTGGATGTTGGGATGCATGTGATAGAGGGGTGGGCAATCTACCTTTGCATACTTGTCTCTGATGTCTTCTCGGGAGTCGGAAGGGCTGTGGGCGGTAGTTCCGGAAACCTCTCTTTCATTCGCTGTTCAGCTATTGCATTCGCTTCATTGAGAATTCTCTGCGCCTCTTCGTTTGATGTTTCAACACCGTAATTCTGACCAGTAGCCTCACCTACTTCGATTACCACGCCGTTCAACGTCTCTCCAATCTCGCCAAGTTCGTATGAAACCTCGGGCATTACGCCTGCAACCTGATTCTTTATCGCGCGGACGACACCTGCTACAGGGCCCATCATTACGGCAATATCGCCAAATTCTTGAACTGTTTCAAGTCGTAGCGCTGCCTGCTCAAGTGCCAACTGGCATCGCAGAGTTATCTTTGCCATCTTTCTGACTTCTGCGCATTCATTGGCATACATCGCTGCCCGTGCAGAATCCTTAGCCATCTGTGCGGCAATGCACTTGTTGAATAGATCTCTGTCGTGTTGTTGCATTCTCATCGAGGCACCTTCAAGCCTGTTTTGCTGAACCTTTAGACGATATATCGACATGGCAACTCTTTCCTTCAAGGGTGCTCCAGGATGGACCTTCTCTGTTATTCGCGTGAACAGTGGCTCCTTACTTCCTCTTTCCCAATCTTTCACTATGTTGTGCGACAAACAGCTCACCTCCACGGTTTGTGTTTGCCACAAACTGGTTTGTGTCGAATCCATTCTGATCGCTAAACTCTTTAGACTTAATGTAAGGAATCTGTCAAAAACGCTGGGCAGCCTTCGACAAGTTTTCCATATTCTCAAGTTAGATGGGCTTGAAATAGCCAAGTGCTTCACGTAAAAGCCAAGCATGACGCGTTCATTGTGTGGATCACAAAGACTTTTTGCTTAAATACGTCAGAAAACGCTTAAAATCTCAAGTTTCCAAAAATCCATCCTTGGAATATTGAAACCGGCTTCCTGTACGGTCAGTTGGCATACTTTCATTTAAAACGATGTCCATCATATTCCAGCGGATTGACAAGAAGATGATTTCTGAAGGTGGGTTCACGCCTGTGTTTTGGCGAAAAGGATTGGGAATGGCGGCTCGGATTGCTTGAAAGATTTTTACAATAGACGAGCCAACCAATACTCTAGCTCGAGGATGGTGTGCTTGACTGCAGTTCCTGAAGAAGCAGCGGCGGTTATCGACCAGATAAATGCTCTTCGAGAAGAGATGCAGATCCTATACGATGAGTATACAAAGCTCGCTCAGTTTCTGAAGGATAAGATAGTAGAGCTTGGACAAAACCTCAACGACTACGCAAAGAAACTCCAGGAAGAGGTTGCTGAGAACTCCCAAAGCATCGTAAAACTGGAGACAAAGTACCTGCTTGGGGAGATTGGAGCTCAACAATACTACGCTGAAAGACAAGGCCTCAACGAGTGCATTCGAAAAAATCTTTCAGGCCTTGACGAAGTGAAGAACATGCTCGCTGTTCTCAGCCAGATCGACGTCAAACCTCTGAGCTCAAGTACGTCCTCTGGTTCCGAAATAGAGTTCTCTGGCGCGTCGCCTATGCCGCTTTCGGGGATTGGCCAGGACGTACATGGCATAAGCAGTGAGGTCAGCTACGAGACTTCAGAAGGGTCAGCGAAAAGTACAGATGTTCAAGAGAGTTCGCCTAGTCCAATCGGCGAAACCGGGAAGAGTGCCCCGCCGGCCATAAGCACGGAAGCCGTTAATGCTTCGGATTTGAAGAAAGAACTTGAAACGCACGAGGACGAACAAGTCGAAGCTAGTGTAGGGGCGTCCAAAGTCGAGGGTCCTAATATTACGATAGTTGGGTCTCCTGAGACTGGCATTGGGACGCCGGGCCAAGCTGTTCAGACCACTGGGGAGAGGGCGGTTTCTTCCGTGTTAACTCCTCTAGGAAGCGGGAAAGCGGGAGAAGGCGTTGCTCCTCAGCAAGCGTCTTACAGCAGCGTGGAGAATATCAAGTATCTTCCTGAGGTACCCGTCGAACCTAGGTATCTCCCAGTTATCAACTATATCCAGCCTGAAGAGGCTGTGGTCAGAGCAGAGACGCCTCAGTCGGAGTCTGAGAGGAGCCCACAAACGTATTTGGAAGGCTCGAATATCGAGGTTGTGAAAGCTGTTAAACTGATGCCGTACGCCTCGTTCTACGACGTATCCTGCCCGAAATGCGGTGCGGAGGTCCCGATGCCCATGAAGAGTTGGGAGCTGAAAGGCGGAAAATCCAAGAAGACCGTTATGATTGGTCTATTTGAATGTCAAGGCTGCAAAGTGAAGTTTAGAGAGGCTCTATCGAAAGAGACCGTTTAGGGATCTGCCTAAAATACACCCCTCTTTTTGGAACTAGGTCTCTGCGAGGCCCTTTCAGAGGGACCCATTCAGCTAATATCTGCGTAGTCAGGATTCTAGCTAGCTGCCTGTCGCCAGGAGGCTTTCGGCGCATACTCATGGGCGCCTCGTATGAATGGCAAGATTTAAGTTGCGTTGTAGGTCAATAGTAGGGGAATGCCATCACGTACGCGGAACACGGAGGTGAATATTACATGACAGAAGAACTACCGGAGTCTGTGAGACCAGTTGAGGAGAAGGTTCCTTTCAGGCCAAGAGCTCCTATTCCTCCCGACACCATCCTGATCGGCAAGAAGCCTGTAATGGCTTACGCAACGGCTGTGATGATGCATTTTCAGAGCGGAGCCAAGGTTTTGACCGTAAAGGCAAGAGGACGGGCGATTAGCAGAGCTGTCGATGTCATCGAGGTCGTGCGCAGACGATTCTTTGGCGGAAAGCTTGCTGTGAAGGAGATTGCTATTGGGACTGAAGTTCTTGGCGAGGCAGCAGACACTAGAAACGTATCGAGCATCGAGATAAAAATCGAAAAGACTGAGTAGCCTACGTTCAAGCAGAGCGTTTAAATGGCTGCTAGGATACCCATCCCCAAGCTTCAAGTTCTTCCACTATTTTTTCTGCACATTGTCGCGGAGAGAGCTCCTTGGAGTCTAGCGTTAGCTCTGGGTTGAGAGGCTCTTCGTACGGCACCCCGACGCCGGGAACTGTACTACTCCTTCGTGCGAATGCTTTCTCGTAGATTCCCCTAGGTGCATATGAAGATTCTATTCTCCGCTTCTCTCTTTCAATGCACAACTCCAGAGGACACTTTAAGTAGATTTCGGCAAACCTCGATATCTCTCTTCTACATCTCTCTCTGTATCTTCTTCGGTTTCCCGTAGCATCTATTACTACATTGACACCTTCATCGGTTAGGTTCTTTGCGGTCAAGGCAAGCATCTCGTAGACAAGATCTCTTTCCTCCTCAGTATATTTTGGAGCTGGCGTGATACGCTTCCTCAATTCATCTGAGGAGAGGATTCGGCTCTTAACTCTACGCTTCAAAACCCTTTGTTGCAACTCCTTTGCGATTGAGGATTTTCCGCTTCCGGGCAATCCAGTGATCCAAACTGCCCATCCCTTCATGAATGAGACCTCCACCGAAGCAGCGTCTTTCCGATGAGGCACTGGTCGTAATAAATTCTGCAAGGGTTCAGCAGAATGGAGGTACAGTAGCCAGAACGCACTTGGAGACGCCACGCCCTACGTTTGTTTTCCACTTAATAAGCATTATAGGTTTCGTAATCGAGTTAACTGCTAGTGAGCAAGTTGCATATCACTGTGGGAAATCTTCAATTGGATGTCAACCAACAGTTTATGGAGGAATATCTAACAAACTTGTTCAAATCGCCGACAAGGCTGATCGGACTAAGGAAGCTAGGCGAGGGTTTTCATAATGCGGGTTTTCTCGTCATTGCAAGAGTTGAAGGAACAGAAAGAAGATTCGTGATGAGAATAGTTCGAGGCGATACGGGTTGGGGGCACGATTATCTTGGGGACAGGTGTGCAGTTCTCCTTCTTCAACATAGGTTATTTAACACATGTCCGGAAGGGACGTGTTGCCGTTCTTTTGATGTCGCTGGAATTCGGCGAGATGGAAGCATTGCATCCATCGGGGACACGATCGAGTTCTTTAATCTTGTTGAAGAGGTTACAGAGGCTGAGGGCAAGCCCTACGTTGACGACCTGTTCCGTATCGCTCGGACAGATAGCTTGACGGATAACGACATTGTTAGATGTCGTAACGCCGCAGAGTTCCTAGTGAAGTTGCATTCAATGAAGATGAGGAACGACATACTGTACAAGAGGCATATCCGTGACTTGATCGGTCATGGCGAAATGTTGATGGGCGCAATCGACACATATCCCGACCTGCGGCAGCTTGACTTCACAACTGCTGAGGAGATCGCTGAGATAGAGATGAAGGCCGTTCTGTGGAGAAACAGGATCAAGCATATGGGACACAGACTATCTCGAATTCACGGCGACTATCATCCTTTCGGGAATATAAGATTCAAACAAGACAATTCCATGGTTGCACTTGACCTTTCACGGGAGGAGTATGGCGAACCCGCTGATGACATTTCCGCACTTACAATGAATTACGTCTTTATCAGTGTATGGCAGACCGGGAAACTGATCGATAGCCTCAGAAAATTGAACGAAATTTTCTTTGAGACCTACATGGCGAAGACGGGTGATGAGGAGCTCGTTCGTGTGATAGCTCCTTTCTACGCTTTCAGAGGCTTCGTCGTCGCGCATCCTCTCTACTATCCTGAGCTAATTTCAAGCCAGAGGAGAACTATTGTAAACTTCATAAGAAACGTTTTGGATTCAGAAGAGTTCAATTTCAAGGAGATCCATTCATACCTGAAGGATTAAAGGAGATGGGTGAGGCGAAGATGGAATCCAAGGTGAAGGATCCTTCGTTGGCTCAAAAAGGAGGGCTGTCGGTTGAGTGGTCTGAGAGCAGGATGCCTGTTCTCATGAGAATTAGAGAAGGTTTCGCTGCCAAGAAGCCCTTGGCGGGCGTTCGTGTAGGAGCCTCGTTGCACGTTACTAAGGAGACAGCCGTTCTGATTCGAACGCTTCTCTCAGGAGGGGCTGAAGTCGCTCTTTGTGGTTCTAACCCTTTGTCGACGCAGGACGATGTTGCGGCTTCGTTAGCCTCGGAAGGCGTGAGAGTGTACGCTTGGAGAGGGCAGACGGCGGATGAGTATTATTGGTGCATCAAGAAGGTGATCGAGTCGAAGCCTACTATCACGATAGACGATGGCGCTGATCTGACAGCTTCGATTCATGAGATGAATCCTGCCTACATTAGAGATGTTTTAGGCGGGACCGAAGAGACCACTACTGGAGCTATGCGGCTTAGGGCGCTGGCTGAATCTGGGAAGCTGAAGTACCCGATAATCTCGGTGAATGACGCTCACACGAAGTACCTCTTCGACAATAGGTACGGTACGGGTCAGAGTACGTTGGACGGTATTCTGAGGTCCACTAGCGTGCTTCTAGCCGGGAAGACTGTGGTCGTTGCTGGATACGGATGGTGTGGGCGAGGTATCGCTATGAGGTCGCGGGGAATGGGTGCGCAAGTTGTCGTGACTGAGGTCGACCCGGTGAGGGCTCTGGAGGCTTTGATGGATGGCTTCAGGGTCCTGCCGATGGGTGAAGCGGCTGGGATAGGGGATATTTTTGTTACAGCTACTGGGGATATCAACGTCATTAGGAAAGAGCATATGCTTGAGATGAAGAACGGAGCGATTCTTGGAAACGCTGGACACTTCAACGTGGAGATAAGCCTTCCAGATCTGGAGTCGATTTCGATACGCAAGAGAGATGTGAGAAACAATGTTGAGGAGTACAGTCTCGCTGACGGCCGCCGACTGTATCTTCTATCTGAAGGTCGTCTCGTGAACTTGGCAGCGGCTGAGGGCCATCCTTCTGAGGTTATGATGATGTCGTTCGCGAATCAGGCGTTATGCGTCGAATATATTGCTGAGCATGGAAGAGAGTTGGAGAAGACTGTTCATAAGGTGCCTCTGGAGATTGATAGTAAGGTTGCTAGGTTGGCTGTTGAAAGTTTAGGCGCCAAGATTGATCGGCTTACTGATGAGCAGTCGAAGTATCTGAAGAGTTGGGAAACCGGGACCATATAGTCTCATTTGATCAGACTTGCGCAGCGATGCTCTACTAATTGTTTTTAAGCTTGCCTAGAATTTAGGCTGTAGACGCAAATCTTGACAATGGAGGTAGAAATTGTGAGCGTCATCACGATGGCGCATGGAGCCGGCGGGACTGCGATGCAAGACCTGATTAAGCAATATGTTGTCAGGTATTTAGGAGGAAGCAGAGCTGAAGTTCCTCTAGAAGCTCTCGATGATTCAGCGGTGATTAACGAGATCGTGCTGAAGTCGGATTCTCATACGGTCAAACCATTGTTCTACCCGGGTGGCGATATCGGTAGGCTCGCTGTCTCTGGTACGGTAAATGATATTGCTGTGATGGGCGCCGATCCACTTGCATTGACTTCAGGTTTCTTGATGGAAGAAGGCTTCCCCATAGAGGACTTTGAGAGAATTCTCAAGAGCATGAGAGACGCTTGTAACGAAGCCGGCGTTCATGTGATTACTGGAGATACAAAGGTCGTTGAGAAAGGCGCTCTCGACAAGATCATGATAAACACGTCTGGGATCGGGCTGCGCAGTCCAGCTCTCAACCATAATATTAGAGTGGTGAGGAGATACCGACCGTTTAAGGCGAGATGGCTTGTCGACTCGAATCTCAGACCTAGAGACAAGATACTGGTGTCAGGGACTGTAGGTGATCACGGTGTGGCTGTTCTCTCGTGTAGGGAGGGGTATGGATTCGAGAGCGAAGTGAAATCTGATGTTGCTCCACTTAACAAGCTGATTAGCCGTCTGCTTAAGATCGGTGGAATAGTGAAGATGAAGGACCCTACGAGAGGTGGTCTCGCGAACACGTTGAACGAGTGGAGTGAGAAGTCGAAAGTTGGAATACTGATTCATGATGTCAAGGTTCCTATGCGAGAAGGCGTTAGGGCTGCATGTGAGATGCTGGGAATAGACCCTCTCGAGATAGGTAATGAAGGAAAGATAGTCATCGCCTCGGTGCCGGAGATGGCTGAGGATATTCTGGAGGAGCTGAGGTCGACTTCGGAAGGGAAGAATGCGGCGATTATAGGGGAAGCTAAAGGCAGATTGGGAGGAGTCGTTTTAGAGACTTCTGTCGGCGGTAAGAGGATACTTCCGCCGCCCCTAGGGGACCCTGTTCCAAGGATATGTTAAGTTCTCTCAAACGTCTGACGGTGTCTTGCGGAGCCGCTCTCTTGACGAGTATCTGTATTCGATGTTGCATAGCCCTTCGACTGAAACCATACAAGGGCCTACAGGATGCTGCGGAGTACATGTCTTCCCAAAGAGTTCGCAGTCACTCGAGTCGAGTAGGCCTCTTAGAATCTCGTTACACCTACATTTCTCACTACCTTTGATCTCCAGTTCAGTGACTTGGCGTAGTTCGTCAGCGTAGATCTTCCTTGCGTCGAAGGATTCATATTTCTTTCTCAGCTTCATGCCTGAATTAGCTATGATTGGGAAGCCACGCCAATCCGTATCGAAAGGTTCGAACGCCTCGTCCATGACTTTCAGGGCTTTGACGTTTCCTTCATAGGCTACAGAACGGGTATACTCATTCTCAACTTTTGTTTCTCCGTTCTGTATCTGCCTTGCTAGCATGTATACCCCGATGAGCATATCTAGAGGCTCGAAGCCGGCTACGACTTGAGGGATTCGATACTTTCTGCTTAACGATTCGTAGGGTTTGACGCCTATGATGGTGCTGACGTGTCCAGGCTCGATGAGTCCGTCGAGTTTTACCTCCCCCATCTCCATGAGCTTGGAGAGGGCTGGAGGGACATAGCGGTGGCAGCTTAGAATTGAGAAGTTCTTCGGTGGATCGCTGAGGATCGTTACGGCTGTGCTTGGAGCGGTTGTTTCAAAGCCTATGGCGAGAAACACGACTTCATTTCTTGTTTTCTTGGCGATGTTCAATGCATCTGCAATGCTGTACACTATGCGAACGTCATGTCCTTCAGAACGTAGATCGAGTAGAGACCTCTGTCTGCCTGGTACTCGAACTGCGTCTCCGAATGAGGCTATTGTTTTCCCGCTCTTCGCGAGGATTATAGCCTCCTCGAATTCTCTTGCTGTGGTGACGCAGACTGGGCATCCGGGTCCTTGTCGCATATCGATTCCGCGTTCGCGGAATATCTGATCTAAACCGTAGCGGACGATCGTATCTTGATGGGTGCCGCATACATGCATTAAACGCATGTCTAAATTCATCTCCTTCAGTCGCGATATCACTTTCTTGGCGATCGGGCGGTCTCTGTACCTGAACATGTTGGCTACTACACCGTCAGTTTCACAGTTTTGATAATGCAATCTTTTCCAGAGCTAATTTCAACTGGGCTGCCGCATTTCGGGCAGCGTATTGCTGGAAATGCTTCGTAGTGATCGGCGACGTCTAGATTCTGTATCGATCCTTCGTAATTACAGTTGGGGCATTTGACTTTCCCTTTCTCTTCTTCGATGAAGAGTTTCGCTCGCTTGAGGATCGTGTTCTCTTTGATTAGGTCGAACCACATCCTCGCTTGCTCTTCTCCCACAAAGGCGAGTTCCCCTATCACGATGTGGACCTCAGATACGCTTTTCGCTTTGCGGCGATTCGCCTCTTCAATTACGCTCTCGACGATCTTGTTCATCAAGGAGTATTCATGCATCTTTGAGCCACGCTAACGTTCCTTCACGTCCAGTATTTCGTTCCAAAGGCGGATGGTCTCTTCAGCGCTTCGCTTGTCAAGGACTTGGATCGCGAACCCAGCGTGAACTATGACGTACTCTCCAACATCGACGTCGACTAAGGATACGTTCACCTCTCTCGCAGTGCCGTCTCCAAAATCGACTTTTGCTATGCTGCCTTTTCTCCGTAGTACTCTTGCCGGGATCGCCAAACACATGTGGTGCTAGATACAATTCCTAAGTATAAAAACAATATTCCTTTTCTACGCGCATGAGACAAGCCGCTTGAACGGAGTGGCCAGAGCGCACAAGCGAGTTCAGACCTGTCATATTCTTATAGATGTTAGTCCAACAACGTGGTGACAGCTACTTAGGTCCTCTACCCTCGACAACGTATGGCATTCTTCTAGTCCTGAAGGCGACAATGCTTTCACCGAACTCCATTAGGTATGAAAGCAGTAGCTCTTTGCCGAGCCTCGTTAAGGCGAATACCGGAATAGTCCAGCCCAGCTGTAAGATAGCTCTCGGCCCAACTCTTTCGCGAATTAGTCTAGACGCGCTGGCGCAAACAACATCAGCTCCCATCAAGATCCTGTCAACATCGCCGTCATCTGCGCAGGTGTTACAAACTGAGAAAATGGCTGCTCGAACAGCTCTCTTCTTCTCGAACCTCCGAATCTTTTCGATCGAGTCTGAGTTGAAGCTCGCCACAGTTACAGCTATATGTTGATGCCCAAGCTCAGCCGCCTTAACGGCTCCCTCAGCCTGATCAATCTTCGCCGATTCTTCGTCTAGAACACAGCCCCCATTAGCCTTGATGTGCGCAATGGTACTTCTTATGGGCGACGTCCTGACTATTCCAGTAAGCCTAGCGCCGATCGCCTGAACAAGACCAGCGTTATCGGCTATGACCGTTCCAGCGCCATCGCAGACAGTTATCGCGCAATCCAACAGCCCTTTCTTCATGCATACCGATATGATTTCAGAGCTGCCGTAAGGAACAACAGAGGACTCATCGAAGATTCTATTCTCGCAGCAGAAACCCAGATCCTTAATCTTAATTTCAGCGGTACGCTTGGCAGCCTCTCTATCCAGATTCTTAGCTCCATATATCGCCTCGTGCAGAGGGCAGTAAGAGATCCTAGGCTCAGTCAAAACTTTGACCTCATCGTCCTTGATCAGGACCCTCGCTCCACAGCAATAGAACTCATGTTCACCAACCGGAACTCGACGTTCAATCTTCATCGCCGCTCACCCTCGACCAGATAAACTACCGTCAAACTACCCCTCACGCTTTCAAAAGGGTATCTAGGACAATTTCGCTACCACGCGGATCTGTGAGTAAAAGAAGAAACTTGAGATAGGGCTGAAGAAGCAGGCTGCGAAAGCCGTTAAGAGGGAGCTCCTCCCGAAGCTCTATCGAAAGCGACGGTAAAACAGTCACCGAAAGCATCATGAAACACAGGGACTAGAAACGTGCGTTTTTCATTTTTCTCAAAACGCGCATTTAGCAGAGGCACCCTCAATGCGAGACAGAAATATTTGATCATGATTTACCCTGTGGTTCACGCAGCCTTCAAACTTCTCTGCAACAGGGCGCATCTCTTAAAACGTACGTTTTAGAAGAAATTTTTTCATACGTTTTTTAGCAAGACGTTCTGTATAAAAGAGCGTGGCCACGCGCGGATGAACATAGCTGTTGTAAGGATGATGCTGAAGTGCATTGAGGATGGAGCTGTCCCAATTCTGATGTTCAATAGGGCCAGAATACTAGGTTTTGCTGGCGACGATTGCTTGGCCGAACGATATTCCGGCGTCTCCCGGAGGCACTCTATTATGCATGATGAATCTGAATCCTCGTTCTTGAACATAGTCGCGGATCGTAAGCGCAATATGCTCATTGTACGCAACGCCACCTGAGAAGCCTATCGTCGAGACTCCAATTCGCTCCGCTCCTAAAGCGGCGAGCTCAGCCAGCCCTCTAGCGAGGTAGGATTGAGCTGAGCAAGCGAGGTCAGCAGCAGGCAGACTGTCTCGTCTCCTATAGACCTCTTCAAGCAGGAATCTCGTGTCGAGGATTTCGCCCTGAATCCTTGGTTCTAGCTTCAGAACATCCTTGCCGTAGGCTGCGGTCGACTCCAGTTTCATCGCAGGTTCACCCTCATATGTTCGAGAGTAACAGATGCCGAGCAATGCGGATACAGCGTCAAGAACTCTCCCGCAACTGGAAGTGTAAGGCCCCTTCTTACGCTTCAGTTCAGCTAAAACTATCTCGATCTCCTTTCCAGCGTGTGGGAAGTAGGCTGCCCTCGAGGTCAGCCAATCACTGATACCTTCAACGTCATAGAGTATGCTAGCGACCATGCGCAACGGATGCTTCGTCGCAAGATCTCCGCCGGGCATAAGGTGCTCCTGAAGGTGACCGATCCGCTCGTAGCGGTGTGAGGAGCAGTGTAAGATCTCTCCTCCCCAAGCCTTTCCGTCTTGACCGTAGCCGAATCCATCACACGCGATTCCGACGACTTCGTCGACATTGTTTTCAGCCATGAGTTTTGCTACGTGAGCATGGTGGTGTTGAACCTTAATCGCAGGCAATTCATTTTTTTCAGCTATTTCGAGCGCAAGCCTGGTCGTTTGGAAGCCGGGATGCAGATCACATGCGACGGTTGTTATCTCACTCCTCGTCAGCTTGGATAGGTGTCGAATCGTATTCTTCAGAAATTGAAGCGTATCAGGTGTTTCAATGTCCCCGATATGTTGAGAGAGAAACGCCTTCTTCTGAGTCAGGAGGCAGCAAGTTACATTCAATTCTCCGCCAACGCCGAGAACGCAACCTTCTACCTTTGCATCGATGTAGATCGGCGCTGGAGCGTAACCCCTCGATCTCCTTATCATCATTGTATTCTCTCCGACTAGACGGACAACAGAGTCGTCGCACCTTTGAGCTATCTCTCGATCGTGAAATAGAAAGAAGTCCACTTCAGGCCCGAGCTTCTTCAATGCTTCGGGGTTTCCAGTAGCGATCGGCTCATCAGGGGGATTGCCGCTCGTCATAATGGACGCAGGCTCTTTAGCATGCTCGAAGAGCATGAAATGCAGCCCAGTGTAAGGAAGCATAACCCCTACGTTGAACAGTCCCGGCGCGATCAGATCTGAAAGGCAAAAGTCTTTCCGCTTTCTGAGCAGAACTATAGGCTTCACATAGGATTCAAGCAACGCCGCTTCTCTTGCATCGACGTAGGCGAATGACTTTACTGTCTTTAGATCTCGAGCCATTATAGCGAAGGGCTTCTGCGCTCTATGCTTCACTCTTCTCAATCTCATAATCGGGTCGTCTCTCGTCGTCGCTGAGGCGATGTGGAAGCCCCCGTTTCCTTTTATCGCTAAGATGTATCCTTCGTCAAGCAGTCTACTCGCATCCCTTATCGGGTCATCAGATCTTACGAGATCGCCATCGTTGTCCGTTAAGTAGACCTTAGGTCCACACTGGACACACGCAATCGTCTGCGCATGAAATCTTCTGTCCATGGGATCAGCGTATTCCTTCTGGCAGAGTCTGCACATCGGAAATTTCTGCATAGTCGTGTTCGACCTATCGTAAGGCGTATCCCTAATCGTAGTGTATCTAGGCCCGCAGTCGGTGCATGTGATAAAGAAGTATCCATGCCGCCTATTCGATCGGTAACGCAGATCTTTCAGGCACTCTTCACATATCGAAATGTCAGGTGGAACAATCGATCCTGTAATCTCTCGAACTCGCGCGCTCTTTACTATTCTAAACTCCGTGAACTCGCCTTTCGGTCGACCGTAGTTAACTACGAAACTGTCCACTTTCGCAAGAGGCGGCCTATTATTTTTCAATTCGCTGATAAACCGTTTCACGTCTCGACTTGAACCTTCAACAACGATCATTATGCCCGCATCTTGGCGATTCTGCACGTAGCCAACCAGACGGTTACGCGCTGCGCATCTGTATACGAAGGGGCGGAAGCCTACGCCTTGAACGATTCCCTCAAGCAGAATTTCAGCGCGCAACCGGTGGATTCTCCAAGCAAATCACACATTTCATTTCTTGCGAATCAATGTATTCAAGACTAAAGTATTTTTCTATTTTGGAAAATGCCGTTTACTCCGCAAGAACCCGCAGAAGAAATGTCTTTAGGGCTAGGGACTTGCACCGAATCGATATTTACCGAATGTACCCACTTGCGTCTCTAGTTTTCTTCTTCTCAGATATCTTTAGGATCAAAGCCATCCCGGGCTTCACATCGCTCAGGGGTTTCCATTCGAACAGGCCCGCTTCACAAGCACTCTTGAAGACTTCTTCTCCACGTTTCGTCCTGGTAATCACCGTGTTCCAGCCTTCCGGCGATCCTACGCCTCCGACCGAGATATCGGCCAGCTCGGAAGTATAGTCTATGCACTTCTTGCAGGGCTCTCGCATATAGACGTCGACTTCAGCTACAGGAACGTCGAGCACAACTTTCTCGCCGACATTGACCTTGAACCTGTTCTTCTTGACGCCCATCCTAGTTATTCGACTTGGATCTAAGCCATGCTTACCGCGTAGGTATTCATTGACCAGCTTGCTATAGTAGTAGCTCTCGCTGCAGAATATCCCAACCGTTAAAACGACTTTTTCAGCCATCTTCGTGTTTCCCAAGCTGGAGGTCTGCATTCTTCTAAGGCCTTCAATCTGGCAGGGCAAGCCGGCCATGCCGATCTTACCGTTCGGGTATCCCAAGGCTGCGTCGCCCACTGCAGCCACGGTCCCTCCCAAGGTGTATTTTGTTCCCGAAGCTTCAAGCAGCTGCTTGAAATCAGTCGCGACTATAGGGAAAGGCCTCCACGCCTTCTCGCCGGAGGTCTTGGTCACAACAGCGCAATCTATCAATTTCTGGTCAAGAGCATACTTTATGATCGATGTAGCTGCGCCGCCGTCTTGGCATATTTTCAATATTTGCTGATCCGTTGATCTGGCTGAGTAGCTTCCTACAACTATTCCAGTCGTCTTCTCCTCTGGGTTCCTCGGTCTTCCGAAGACCGCTTTTTCAATGTCTGCAATCGGGAGTTCAACTCGAGGGCAGCTGTAGTAGCAGACTTGGCATAGAGCACAGACGCCTCTTATAGTAGGCTTCTCCTCATCCGTAAGCGCTAGGACATTCACTGGGCATGATGCGACGCATGTACCGCAGTAACTGCAAAGATTCTGGTTGACAACCTTGGTGACCAGGGTTCCAAAGATGTTCAGAGTCTTCGACAAGCGAGGTCACCTTGATATTATCGCAGAAAGCAGCTCGATCAATCTTGATACTTCTGGTCCAACTATCTTGCTGGCGATGGTGGGATAGACTCCTAGAATAACAGCAATCACGGCTAGAACGAGTATCGGAGCCTCCATCAGTGCCGGGCCTTCTTTCGCGTCTTTCACTCGCTCACTCAACTCTCCGTAGAATACTCTCCTCACTGTCCAGAGGCCGTAGCCCGCTGTTAAGATTGAAGCAACAACAGCTAGAGCTGTTAGGAGCACTCTTCCCATATCGAAGCCAACAAACCCGGCCAGCCCCGTGTACATCGACCCAGTGAATATGAAGAGTTCACCCCAGAAACCTACCAAGGGAGGTACGCCCGCGAGGCCGAGAAAACCTATCAGAGTTGCAGCGGCTGTGTAAGGCATCTTGGAAGCCAGTCCACTTAGACTGCTAATGTCTCTCGTCTTGAAGTTGTGAATGAGTATCCCTGCAACCATGAAGAGAATCGCTTTAGAAAGTCCATGACTCACGTATAAGAGAATTGCACCTGTAAGACCTAGAACCGAAAGAGATACTATCCCAAAAAGCATGTAGCCCATCTGGCTGATGCTTGAGTACGCTAGAAGCCTCTTAATATCGGTCTGGCCTAGAGCCATCGCTCCACCATAGAACATCGTTATAATAGCGAGAACCGAAAGTCCTATCGTGAATTCTTGTGACTTCAACACAATCGGGAACGCTGTGTAGACGATTCGAATAGCCGCGTAGCCGCCTATGCCGATCATCGCAGGGGAAAGGAGAGCGCTTATCGGCGTCGGCGCTTCAGCATGAGCGTCCGGCAGCCAAGTGTGAAGCGGAAAGATCGCCATCTTAACGAACAGTCCAAGCATGATGGCTATGACGATCCACATCTGAACGGTCGGATCCACCTTCGCAATTCCCTTGGCGATCTGAAAGACATCGAAGGTTCCGGATACAGAACGCGTCGTGACTATTCCAGC
>Ga0315280_10005498_pt1 | contig 18003 bp, 15 predicted proteins | sample YL17G06_40_MG_FD_203697 | JGI IMG/M metagenome (GOLD analysis project Ga0315280, IMG submission 203697) | Sediment microbial communities from Yellowstone Lake, YNP, Wyoming, USA - YL17G06_40 | ecosystem: Environmental > Aquatic > Freshwater > Lake > Sediment | place: USA: Wyoming | collected... | reverse complement strand
CGGGGCTAAGGTCGGGGATATCCTTTCTAAAGATTACCCGTTTAAAAAACACGATTCTCGCCCTCCCCGGAACAAGCCGGGTTATAACCGGGGACCGAATAGAGGACCCAGGCGATGAAGAGTATAAAGGTAGTAGTTAATGGCGCCTCGGGTAGAATGGGGCAGGAGGTGACTGGCGCCATATGCCAGGAGCCTGACCTGCAAATAGCCGGGGCAGTGGACATAAAGGCGGCTGGGGACTACCTGACCCTGCCCGACGGCTCGGGCAGGGTGCCTTTTTCCGCCAGCCTGGAGGCAATTTTAAGTAGCCATCCGGCAGATGTCGTGGTGGACTTCACCAATGCTCAGGCGACTATGCCGGCGGTGCGCCTGACAGCCAAACACGGCGTTAATCTGGTCATAGGAACCACCGGCTTGACCACCGACGACATCAAAGAAATCAAAAGCCTGGCTAAAGCTAATAATATTGGTATCGTGGTGGCACCAAACTTTGCCCTGGGCGCCGTGCTTATGATACACCTAGCCAAGGTAGCGGCTAAGTACTTTGACTTCGCTGAGATTATAGAGCTACACCACCACCTGAAGGCTGACTCACCCTCGGGCACTGCCCTGGCGACAGCTAAGGCGATGGCTCAAGCCAGGGGCAGACCATTCTCCATCCCCCAGGGAAAGGCTTCAGACAGCCGGGGAGGGCAACTTGAAGGCATTGCCATTCATAGCGTGCGCCTGCCCGGCCTACTGGCACACCAGGAGGTACTCATGGGGGGAGCGGGGCAAACACTGAGCATTCGTCACGATACTATTAGCCGGCAGTGCTATATGCCCGGCGTTATGCTCGCCATTAAGGAGGTGGTCAAGCATAAGGGGCTAATCTATGGTCTGGATGCTTTACTCGGTTTAGAGGAGGGGAAATGAAGGGGTATAAAGTGGCTATCCTTGGTGCTACCGGCATGGTAGGCCAGGAATTCATTAAGGTACTTCAACAACGTAACTTCCCCATGGAGTCAATCAGTCTTCTTGCCTCAGACCGTTCTGCAGGCAAGAGGATGTTTGTCAGCCACCGCGAGATTCTGGTTGAGGAGGTTAACCCCAAGTCGTTTAAGGATATAGAAATCGCCCTCTTCTCCGCCGGGGCTGAGGTCAGCCGCTATTTCTCACCTATAGCCGCCCAATCCGGGGCGGTAGTTATTGATAACAGCTCGGCATTTAGAATGGACCCAAAGGTGCCGCTGGTGGTGCCCGAGATAAACGTTGACGATATTAAGTGGCACAAGGGGATTATCGCTAACCCAAATTGCTCCACCATTCAGATGGTGGTGGCTCTATACCCCCTGCACAAGGTCAACCCAATCAAGCGCGTCGTCGCCGTTACCTACCAGGCGGTATCAGGCACCGGGGCAGCAGCAGTAGAGGAGCTAACCGAACAAGCCAAGCAGGTACTGGAGGGGCAGACCACCGTCCCCCATGTCTACCCCCACCAGATAGCCTTCAACCTGTTACCGGAGATAGACGTCTTCCTGGATAATGACTACACCAAAGAAGAGTGGAAGCTGGTGGAGGAAACCAGAAAGATAATGCATGCCGATGATATTGCCATCTCTGCCTTCTGTGTTCGCGTGCCGGTATTTATCGGGCACAGCGAGGCAGTCCATGTTGAGTTCTCCCAACCCACCTCCCCCGACGAGGCGCGGCGTATCCTCGCCCAGGCGCCGGGGGTCAAGGTGCTGGATGACCCGGCTATCAGCCTCTATCCCCAGCCCTGGTCAGCCGCCGGCACCGATGATGTCTTCGTCGGGCGCATCCACCGGGATGCCTCCCACTCCTGCGGGCTGGTAATGTGGGTTGTCGCCGACAACGTGCGCAAGGGAGCGGCATTAAACGCCGTCCAGATTGCCGAAGAGATGATAAAGCGGGATTGGGTGAAACCAGCGCAGGAGGTTAAAAAATGAAGAAGCTGGGGCGGTTACTGACGGCGATGGTGACGCCGTTTAAGGAAAACGGCGAGGTTGATTATGAGCAGGCGAAAAAGCTGGCACTAGCTCTACTTGATGCCGGGAGCGATGGCCTGGTGCTCGCCGCCACCACCGGGGAGTCGCCAACGCTTAGCTGGGAGGAGGAGATGCGCCTCTTTGCCGAGGTTAAATCGGCAGTGGGCGGGCGGGGAAGCATAGTCGCCTACACCGGCTCAAACAGCACGGCTGAGGCAGTGGAAGCGACCAAGAGTGCCGAAAAAATCGGGGTTGACGCCTGCCTGCTGGTCGTCCCCTACTATAATAAACCGACCCAGGAAGGCTTATACCAGCACTTCAAGACCATCGCCCAGGGCACAAGTTTGCCCTGTATCCTTTATAACGTGCCGGCACGCACCGTTACCAATCTTGCCGCCGAGACCGCTATCAAGCTGAGCCAGATAGATAATATCATCGGCGTAAAAGAAGCCAGCGCTAATCTGGGGCAGATTTCCAGGATTATCACCGGGGCAGGAAAAGACTTCCTTGTCTGGAGTGGTAATGACAGCGATACCTTCCACATACTAGCCGTGGGCGGCTACGGCGTCATTAGCGTTGCCTCACACCTTGTGGGCAAGCAAATCAAGGAGATGATGGATAACTTCCTCACCGGCAAGATAGCTGAAGCCGCCAGAATTCATAACCACCTCCTGCCTCTCATTGACGTGCTATTTATTGTCTCCAACCCCATTCCGCTTAAATACGCCCTCAACCAGATTGGCTTTAATGTCGGCAAGCCCCGCCTCCCCCTCGTTGAGGCTGATGAAAAATCAGCCACCATTATCAGAGAGACGCTGAAGAAGTATAAGATTGACCTGCCGCTATAAAATAAAGGTCGTCGCCGGAATCGGCGACGACCTTTGCAAACCTCCTCAGTTTAGTGATTACTTATTCCGCTTCCTCAGGCTGCATAAGGCTAGAGCTGCCCCAGCCCAGACAACTCCGAGTAGAATGGGGCTAAAGTCAAACGGTTCTTTGACCAGACCTGCCTTAGCACAGCCCATGCCTTCACTCGGAGGGGTTGGCTCTTGGCTTGGCGGTGGTGTTATCTCCGACTCAGGTTCAGGCTCTGGACTTGGCGGGGGCGTCCCCTCATATGGAGTCCCCTTCTCCACGCTACCCAGGATATTGCCCTTGCTATCTATGCCACCAATGATATAGATGCTTTCCGGAGAGGCTTTAGCCACGCCAACATAACAGACATTGCGCCCAATCTCACATTTTGTGGCTTGCTGCCATGCATCGGTTTTCGAGTTATACGCCAGAACAGAGCTTTTAGCGTGTCCACCGATAACAACAAGATTGCAATCTCCCACCGCATTTTCCAACACCGCCCCGCTGTGCCCGCCCCGCCTCTCCGGCATTTCAGCCTTTGTCGTCCATGACTTACTCGTCGCGGAATAAGTCCTATTGGAGGTAGCTCCTGTGGACTCAACCCCACCGATAACATACATTTCATCTCCCACAACGCCAACAAAGGACATATTCCTGGCTACCGGCATGGGAGTCCCGGCGGTAAAGGTTAGAGCCACCGGGTCAAATTCATATACATCACTATAGTAATAAGTAGACGGAACAAACAGCATCGGGCTCCGACTACCGCCAAAGAGAAATATCCTATCACCGTAGGTAACCGCCGCTATGCCTGCCGCCGGCTTGGGTAACCTGGCTATACCAGCTGTCCAGGTGTTGGTAGCTATGTCATAGACATCCACCGTATCCACAACCTTAAGCTTGGTATCTACTCCGCCGAAGATGTAGATTTTGCCATTACAGGCGGCGGCGGGCATATTAAATCTGCCCTCAGGTAGGGAGGCTTTTGTAGTCCATTTGTTGGCAACCGGGTCATAGGCTTCAACCACCCTGCCCAAGAGTCCCGTTTGTGACCCGCTTTCCAGCCCGCCGATAGTATAGATGATATTATCCACTACTGCCGTAGCTCCAAGGCAACGGGGGGTAGGCATAGGCGCAACCTCTAACCACTGTATTGTTACCTCAACCTCTTCAGGCGTCTCAGTCAAATCAAGGGTAGGCGGTGCCGACGGAACAGTGCCTTTCACTGCAGTGTTCAGCGGGGTAGCTGTAGCCCCGGGATTACCCTTATTATCACATCCTCCCATGATATATAACTTACCATCCACTGCCGCCACAAAGGCATCCTCCCGGGGCGTGGGCATATTGGTTGCCGTTACCCAGGTCTGCCACTCGTCGCTGTAAACATCAACCTCAGTACAAGTTGCTTTTTCTGCATCTCTGCCACCCATTAAAAAGACCATATCATTAGCCGCCGTCCCAAACCAATAGCCACGTTCCACGACTACTACTTCCTTAAAGCTCCAGGAATTGGTAGCCGGGTTATACATCTGGGCATTTCGGTTTCCCCAGGCGGAAGAGCCGCCAAACACGAATACCTGATTCTCAAAAACTGCGGCCGAGGTTCTGGTTCTTGGAGGAAGCATGCTCGCTTTTGCCGTAAACTTGGCTGTGGCCGGATTAAACTCATAACAGTCACCGTAGAAATCTGGAGCGGAGAAGGAGTCGGTGCTGGCGCTACCGCCGAAGATGTAAATCTTGTCCCCGCAGGTAACCGCTGACATGCTAGCCGCCGGCTTAGGTAGCTTGGCTATGCCCGCCGTCCAGGTATCAGTAGCTACGTCGTAAACATCAACAGTATCCTTAACCACCCCCTCCACATCCGCCCCACCAAAGGTGTAAATCTTGCCCCCGTAGGCTGCCGCCGCCAGATACATCCTCCCCTCGGCTTTATTCGTCTGAAGGTCTGGGGGGTAGGGCAGATCAGCCTTTGCCGTCCAAGTGTTACTCACCGAGTCATAAGCCTCAACTCGTATACCAGTAGTCGCTATGGGGATTTCAGTCACATAACCCTCAGGGGAACCAGGTGGGTGATATTTGTAACTGCCGCCAGTCTCAGCACCGCCAATGGTGTAGATAATACCGCCAACCACAACCGTCGCCCCGGCATGGCGTGGCTTTGGCATCGGGGAGATGCTAGCCCACTGAACAGTAACCTTGGGAGTATCTCCCGCAGCAGCTCTGACTGGCAAAGCCACCATAGAGCTTACCGAGACGAGTGCCAGTGTGACTATCGCCACACTGATTTTTAACCACAAGTTTCTACTTTGGTTCACTTTGACACCTCCTATACTTATTTGGTTCACCTTGGTTATCTCCTTTAAACTAAATAATAGGCGTCTTCTGGATGGTCTGCTCCCGCTCCGGTCCCACACAGATAAGGTTAGCCGGGCAGCCGGTAAGCTCCTCTATTCTGGCTACATACTTACGAGCCTTAAGCGGCAACTGCTTGTAGCTGCGAATATCGGAGGTCGGGGTCTGCCACCCCTCAAGCTCCTCATAAATTGGCTCGCACCTGGCCAGGGCGGCGACGCTGGCGGGGAAGTAATCAATAGTCTCGCCGTCCAGCTTATAGCCAACGCATATCTTCAGGCGGGGCAGGATGTCAAGGATATCAAGGCGGGTAATTGCCGCCCCGGTAAAGCCATTAACCCTGGTGCTGAAGCGAGAAGCAACGGCGTCAAACCAGCCGCAGCGGCGCGGCCTGCCGGTAGTGGTACCATACTCGTGAGCCCTCTCCCGAATCAGGTCGCCGGTCTCGTCCTTCATCTCGGTGGGCATCGGACCACCACCCACCCTGGTGCAGTAAGCCTTGAACACACCCAGAATGCGGTCAATCCGGGTCGGGCTTAAGCCCGACCCCAGGCAACCTCCCCCCGCCAGCGGCGATGATGAGGTAGTATAGGGATAGGTGCCAAAATCGGGGTCAAGTAAGGTCCCCTGAGCCCCCTCCAGTAAGACCAGCTCCCCGCGGCTCAATATCTCCTCCAGCATTATCGTCGTCTCCCGAATGTAAGGAGCCAGACGCTCTCCATACTGGCAATACTGAGCATATACCTCATCCAGCGATAGCGGGCTAGCCCCATAAACCTTGGTCAGGATGGTATTCTTGTAGTCAAGGATAGGACGAAGCCGCTCCAGCAGCACCTCTTTATCCAGAAGGTCGCTCATTCTGATACCCAGCCGGGCTGTCTTATCGGCAAAGGCAGGACCGATGCCCTTGCGGGTTGTGCCCAGCGCCTTGCCCCCCCGCGCCTCTTCCTCCAGACCATCAAGAAGGATATGATACGGCATAATCAGGTGAGCCCGGTCGCTGACAAACAACCTTGAGGTATCCACACCCCGCTTATCTAGCTGCTCTATCTCACCAATCAGCACCGAGGGGTTAATCACCACCCCATTACCAATAATGCAGATAGCCCTAGGGGAAAAAATACCGGACGGGACAAGGTGCAACTTAAACTCACCGTGGGGATTGACCACGGAATGACCGGCGTTATCGCCGCCCGAAAAACGGACTACCGCCCCCGCTTGCTGAGCCAGCTGGTCAACCACCTTGCCCTTCCCCTCATCCCCCCAATGAGCCCCGATAATAGCAATAACTGGCATTATTTCCCCTCTAAGCCTTCTTATAACATAAATAGCACCATAAATGAAAGCGGCTATTTTTTTGTTTGCTGCCAGACATAAACCAGCCTCTGACCAAGGGTGAAAAAACTGAACACCACGATAATCCCCAGGGCAATAAGCAGGGCATAGTCAACTTGGCTCAGTAAAAGACCCAGCGCCAGCACCACCACTCTTTCGGCTCGGGTAAACAGTCCCACCCCGCACTCCAGCCCTGCCCCCTCTGCCCTAGCCCGAATGTAGCTGACCAGTAACGAGCCAATTAAAGCAAGACAGACCAGCACAATCGGGATAAATGCCGGCTCTCGAGCATATAGAACCAAAATAGCCAGTAGCACCGCCGCCTCAGATAAGCGGTCAAGTGTAGAATCAAGGACGCTACCAAAAGGGGTAACCTTTTTAATACGCCGAGCCAGTGCCCCATCCAGGATATCAAAAAAACCAGCTACCAGCACCACAAAGCCGGCAGCAAAGGGGTGTTCGGTAATAATAAGCGCCGCCGCGCCAAGGGCTAATATAAAACCAACCCAGCTTATAGCGTTAGGTGTTAGCCCTGCCCTCACCAAAAGCCGCACCACTGGTTCAGTAAGGCGATTGGCGATAGCGCTACGACCTCTGGATAGATTTGCCTTTGAGCGACTAACTAGACTGCCCCCCACTTTTGCTTAAACTGAAAGCGCCGTCGCCTTATGTTCGGGGAATTTCCTGTTCCACGGCGGCTCACGAAGAACCCTGATATAATACTTCAAAACATCCTGGGCAATGCGCTCCCAGCTATACTCCAGGGCTTTAACCCTGCCTCTGGCTCCCACCTCACGGCGGAGTGACTCGTCAGTCAAAAGAGAAATTAGAGCCCGGGCTAGCATCTCCTTATCCCCCGGTGGCACCAGTAGCCCCTCAACATTATGAGCCAGTACGCTGGCATAACCTTCTATATTTGAGGCGACAATCGGCTTACCCACCGCCATAGCCTCAAGCAAGATAATGCCGAAGCTCTCCCGACCTGTAGCTGGAGCGCAAAAAACGTCGGCGGTTTTATAGTAGCGGGGCAATTCCTCATAAGATACAAGCCCGGTGAAGACGACGTCCTTCAAGCCGCTCCTTTTAACCCCTCTCTCATAGCCACGCCGCAGCCTGGTGCCAGGACCAACAATAATAAGCCTGGAATTGGGAATTTCCTGTTTGACCTGCTTAAAGGCTTCAAGCAGATAGTTCAACCCCTTCCTTTTCTCCAGGCGACTAACAAAGAGGATGTTCAGCTTGCCATCACAGAACTTTTCAATTGGAGATACATTAGGGGAGAAATGCTCTACATCCACGCCATTGGGGATAATATTATAGTATCCGGGGAAGTAGCTGCAGGCAAACTCCATGGCTGGCTTAGACACCGCAATCTTGCCATGGAGCCGGCGGAACCACCTCTTCAGCATCCACTTGCCGAGAGGTTTAGCAAAATCATACCCCGGACTGCCACGACAGGCATGAAAGGTCCCGATATTGGCTGCTTGAGATAAGCGGAGCACAGTGGTACACAACATTGGCATTAACGGCTCGTGGAGATGGATAATATCAAACCTCTCCTGGTCAAGGACGGCTTTTACCCTTTTCGATAGCCAGGGGGAAACAGTGACCCGGGCAATAGAGCCGCTGGTGGGAATGGGGCGGGGGCTACCGATAGAAATAAATCTATCGCCAAAGCCGGAAATAGCCTTAGACGCCGGGGCAATGACCTTAACCTCATGACCCATGCGGGCAAAATGGCGCTCAAGATAGGAAATATGAATAGTAACACCCCCGGGATAGGCAAAATCATAGGGGGATACTAACGCTATCTTCAACGCTAACTGCCTAAACCTCCGTTTGACTTTAGTCAAACAGTTGTACTTGTCTCTGGCGGGGCACTAACAATAAACTCCTCCACCATTCGGCGCGCTTCATCATCGGTATATTGAACCGGTGGTGACTTCATGAAATAGGCAGACGGAGCCACCAACGCTCCTTTAAGCCCACGCTCCAGGGCAAGTTTACAGCACCTTATCGCATCAATAACCACCCCTGCCGAGTTGGGGCTATCCCATACCTCAAGCTTTAGCTCCAGGTTTAGAGGAACGTCGCCAAAGGTCCGCCCCTCCATCCTGATATGGCAAAACTTGCGGTCGAGTAGCCAGGGGACGTAATCGCTGGGACCGACATGGATATCATCAGGACTAAGCTTATAATCCAGTTGAGAGGTGACAGCGCTGGTCTTGGATATCTTCTTGGACTCAAGCCGTTCCCTCTCCAGCATGTTATAGAAGTCAGTGTTACCGCCAAAGTTCAATTGATAGGTTCGCTCCAGTTTAACACCACGGTCCCCGAAGAGCCGGGTGAGGACACGATGGACAATAGTCGCTCCCACCTGGGATTTTATATCATCACCAATAACCGGAAGCCCAACCTGCTCAAAGCGCTCTTGCCAGTACTTCTCCCGGGCAATAAAAACCGGGATGCAATTGACAAAACCGCAGCCGGCGGTTAGCACCTGCTCAACATACCACTTAGTTGCCTCCTCACTACCAACCGGCAGGTAATTAACCACCACATCGGTCTTGGTCTCTTTGAGTATCTTAACAATATCGGCGGTTGGGCCCGGCGCCTTCTGTATTATCTTCGATAGATAAAGGCCCAGCCCGTCATGGGTCATACCCCGCTGAACATTAACCCCCATAGCCGGCACGTCGCAGAACTTAAAGGTGTTATTGGGCGGGGTAAAAATAGCCTGGGCAACGTCCTTGCCCACCTTGTTTTTATCAATGTCAAAGGCAGCCACGAAGTTAATATCGCTAATATGATACCCGCCAAGATTAACATGCATAAGTCCGGGCACAAATTCGCCCTTCTTCGCTTTCCGATAGTAATAGACACCCTGAACCAGGGAAGAGGCACAGTTACCCACACCGATTATGGCTACATTTACCTTGCCCAAGGTCTAAAACCCTCCTTTCCCACGGAAAAGGCACCAAAAAAGATTAAAAGCCAATCCTCAAGGTTGGCTTAATAAACGAACTTTTTCCTTTGTGCATCAACTAGATGTAAAACTCTTTCAGCCTACAATGCTATAGAGAGGACCTGCCTACCCCACCCCCAGGCGCAGCTAGTCGAAGGGTCGCTATTGGCGACCAATCCTGAATACCTTAGTCCCGCACGATGGGCAAACCCCTCGCGTAGCTGGTCTCTTGTTCTTGAGGGTAACCGGCTGAGGATTCTTTATGTCAACCTTCCGTCTGCACTTAAAACAATATGCCTGCAACCCAGTTCACCTCCTTTTTGGTATCCGCTGAACTATACCCCTATTATAGGCAGGCTGTCAAGAGCTAGGAAATACCTTCTCCGGTTGCCACTGCCCCGTCTCTGAGTTAAAGCGTAACACACCCAGGAACAAGCCATCCCTGGTATAGGCACGGCAGCGGTCGCCAGAAGAATCACCCCCGGCAAGAACCAGAGGGCGCCCGTTCCTTATATCCTCCTCACCTGTATTATCAACCACCACCGCCGCCCAATGCAAAAGGACAAAGTCTATAGGATAGATAAGCTTCTGCCAGTAGCCATAGCGGAAGGCATCTTCAAGCTGGGATAACGAAACAGCATCCCTTATATTAAAAAGACCGCACCTTAAGCGAACCAGACTCTTTAAACTAGCCCCACACCCCAGCTTCTGCCCTAAATCGCGGGCCAGTGAACGGATATAGGTGCCCCGACCACACTCAACCTCTATAGTAGCTAGCGGTGGCTGCCAACTTGTAAGCTCCAGCTGGTAGATCCACCTCAGCCGGCTTTTCCGCTCAACCTCAATACCCAGGCGTGCCAGCTTATAAAGCGGCTTACCCCGATGCTTCACCGCACTATACATTGGCGGGGTCTGGGATATTAGGCCGCAAAAGGAATCAAGGGCTGAGAGCAACTGCTCTCGGCCAATCCCCGACGGGTCTCCCCGGCTGATGATTTTACCAGTGGCATCATCGGTGTCGGTAACCACACCGAATTCAATCTCAGCCCGATAAGCCTTAGGCGCATCCAGTAAAAATTCAACAACACGCGTCCCCTGACCAAGGCAGATAGGCAGAACGCCGCTCGCCGCCGGGTCCAGGGTACCAGCATGCCCAACACGGCTCTCTCCACTCAAGCGCTTGACCAGGGAGACAATACTGAAGGAGGTCTTGCCCAGGGGCTTATTGATATTTAAAATGCCGTCCACAGCTAATCACCATGCTCTGGAGTGCTACTTGAGCTGACCTCATCAATCAACTGCAACAGGCGAGCCCCGCGCTCAATAGAATCATCCCAGTGAAAGCTCAGCTCGGGGATACGGCGCAGTCGCAGACGCTTAGCCAGCTGGTTACGGAGGAAACCTGAGGCTGCCGCCAGCCCGCTCAGTGTGTCCCGCTTTACCTCCTCATTGCCGATACAACTTACAAATACCTTGGCATACTTGAGGTCGGGGGAGACAGAGACCTCAGTCACAGTAACAAAATTGCCAAGTCGGGGGTCTTTGACTTGGCGTTGCAGCAACTGGCTAATCTCGTGGCGAATAAGACTACCTAAGCGCTCGATGCGATGTGCCATAATACTATCTCTTAGCCCGCTCCTTTCGGAAAAGTTCCAGTATATCGCCAACCTGAAAATCGCCAAAATCCTTGACACCCACCCCGCACTCAAGGCCAGCACTCACCTCATTAACACTATCCTTGAAACGCCTCAAGCTATCAACTGCAGATTCAACTACTACTTGCTCCCCGCGTCGCACCCTGACCGGGGCACCGCGACTCAACTTGCCCTCACTAACCGAGACACCGGCTACCTTTCCCTTCTTGCCGGTGGAGAAGAGCGCCTTTACCTCAGCCCTGCCTTCAATAACCTCAACATAAATAGGTTCAAGCATCCCCTTGAGTGCCTTATCCACATCATCAACCAGGTTGTAGATAACATCATAGGTGCGGATGTCAACACCCTCCATATCAGCCAGGCGCTGTGCCCCGGCGTCAACGGCGGTGCCAAAACCGATAACCAGCCCCTTGGAGGCGATGGCAAGGGTAACATCACTCTCAATAATATTGCCACTGCCACTATGAATGATTCTGACCTTGACCTCCTCAGTTGACAGCCGTTCCAGAGAATTTCTTATCGGCTCAATACTGCCCTGAACATCAGCCTTGAGGATAACATTAAGCTCCTTTACCTCACCGGTACTTATCCGGTCATAGAGATTATCAAGGCTCACTGTCCTGGCCTGTTGCTGCATCTCCTCGTGCTTTTGTATCAAAGCCCGGGCCTGGTGCTCTCCGGTCACTGCCGTCAGGGTGTCACCAACCTGAGGCACGCTATCCAGACCAAGGATTTCAATCGGCATCGCTGGCTCAGCCTTCCTCAGCCGCTTACCAGCATCATTAAACATCGCCCTCACCCTGCCCCAGGTAGTGCCAACCACCACGCTGTCACCGAGCTTTAGAGTCCCATTTTGAATCAGCACCGTAGCCATTGGTCCCCTCGTCTTATCCAACTTAGCCTCAACAACCACCCCTACCGCAGGACGGGAGGGGTCCGCCTTCAGCTCCTCCATCTCCGCCACCACCAGGATATTCTCCAGTAACTCAGAGATGCCTATCTTCTCCTTGGCTGAAATGGCAACACAGACCACATCGCCCTTCCACTCCTCAATAAGCAAACCGGCCTCGGATAGCTGTCGCTTAACCAGCTCAAGGTTAGCCTCGGGCTTATCAATCTTATTAATCGCCACCACGATTGGCACCCCGGCCGCCCGGGCATGGTCAATAGCCTCCAGGGTCTGGGGCATTACCCCGTCATCAGCCGCCACCACCAGAACGGTGATGTCAGTTATCTGGGCACCGCGAGCCCGCATCGCAGTAAAGGCTTCATGACCCGGGGTATCCAGGAAGGTAATCTTCTGCCCGTTGACCTCTACCTGATAGGCGCCAATATGCTGGGTAATACCCCCAGCCTCCCTATCCATCACATTAGTCTGGCGGATGGCATCAAGGAGCCTGGTCTTACCGTGGTCAACATGCCCCATAATGGTAACTACCGGCGGGCGTAAGTGCAGACCACCAGTTTCCTCAGCCTGGGGGCGATACCTCTTACTCACCCTGGCGGTGGCTAAGGGCTTCAGCTGGGCTTCATAGCCAAGGGCAGCCGCCACTGCCGCTGCTGGCTCATAGTCAATGACCTGATTAATATTGGCGAAGATGCCGTTTCTCATCAGTTGTTTGATAATGTCAACGGCACTGACCTGCAAAAGGTCAGCCAGCTGCCTCACCCCTACCGAGTGCGGAATCTCAATCAGGTTGGCCTTCTCTTCCTCTGCTTTGCTCGCCTTTGCCACTGGAACTCTCCTTCCCCAGCGCCGCGCTATATCTAAGAAGCTGCTCCCGATTATCCGGGGTGAGGGTGGTGCGCAAGACATACTCCAGACGGCCCTTCTTCAGCCCAACCTCCCAGCACTCCGCCGTCGGGCATAAATAAGCGCCACGCCCCGCCCTCTTTCCGCCGGGGTCAACCTCAACACCCCCGCCGGAAATTCTAACCAGACGGATTAGCCGCCGCTTGGGGCCTACCGTGCCACAAGCGGCACATGTCCGCTGGGGTATATGCTTAACCAAAACCGGTTTAGTACTCCTCTTCCACAAGTAATTCTGGCTTCTGTTGCCGCTTCCTGCCCTTGGCGCCGTCATCAACCCCCCGCTCGCGGGTGTTCTTCTTTTTCCTCTTTGATTGAGCCACCACCTTAGTCGGTGCAAATTTCAAGACATCCTCGGCAAACCGAAGCTGAGGTGGTTCCAAGTTGGCTTGAGACTTCAGCAAAGCCTCGGGAGGAACCAGCTTGGTATCAAGCACTGGCTCAGCACCAGCCTCCACCGAAGCTAAGACCGGCTCCTCAAAAACTGGCAGTTCAGCCTCAGCCTCCTCAGGCAAAGCCTCGGCTTTTGCCAGCCGTTCTGTCTCGGCAGCGGAGGCACTCTTAATATCAATGCGCCAGCCGGTGAGCTTAGCTGCCAACCTGGCATTCTGCCCCTCCTTACCGATGGCCAGTGATAGCTGCCTATCAGGGACAACCACAGTGGCTATCCCCTCCTTCTCATCCAGCGCCACGCTTACTACCTGCGCCGGGCTAAGGGCATTAGCAATGAAGGTCTGGGGGGAGGGGCTCCACACCACGACATCCAGTTTTTCCCCGTTTAGCTCTTTCATGATATTTTGTATCCTGATGCCACGAAGCCCGACACAGCAACCAACCGGGTCAATGCCTTCATGGCGGGCGACTACTGCTATCTTGCTTCGGTAACCAGCCTCACGGGCGATTGATTTCACCTCTACTACCCCATTGAGAACCTCGGGGACCTCAAGCTCAAAAAGCCGGCGCAGTAAATCGGGGTGAGAGCGCGACACCACCACCTGGGGTCCCTTGCCTGTCTGCGCCACCTCCAGAAGATAGAGCCTGAGCCTTTGCCCCACCCGATACCTCTCGGTGCGCACCTGCTCAACAGCGGGGAGTATTGCCTCCGTCCTGCCTAAATCAACAAATATCTGCCTCGGCTCAATGCGCTGCACCAGCCCGCTGACAATATCACCTTCCTTATTAGAATATTCCTCAAATATGGCGCTGTGCTCCGCCTCATGAAGGCGCTGGAGAATGACCTGCTTTGCCGTTTGAGCCGCAATTCGCCCGGCGTTGTGCGGAGTCGCCTCCACCATGATAACCTCATCAAGTTGAGCATCAGGCTTGACCTTTATCGCCTCAGCTGGTGCTATTTCACGGCGTAAGTCTGAGGGTTGCTCAACTACGGTCTTCTCCGCCCACACCTTGACCGCACCGGTAACCGGGTCAATCCTGACCGAGATATTCTGGTTGGGGGCAAAATTCTCTTTTCGATAGGCTGATACCAGCGCTGACTCTACGGCAGCAAGAACTACCTCCTTAGGCAGGTTCTTCTCCGCCGAGAGCTGGGTTATAGCGAGCATAAATTCGCTCTTCATCTAAGACCAAGCCCTCCACCCTATAATTTTCGCCACAACTAAAAAAGTGGGCTCAAACCCACTTCTCTAAATCAACCTTTATCCAAAATGAGTATAGCACAATTCCGTCTGAGATGCAATACATTACCTAGAAATTACCTCGGCGCTAAGCTATAATGGTCAAAATGGTAAAAACTTTAGCTATAGACAAACTGAAGGCTCTGGTTATAAAAGAAGTAGAGGCCCACCATGACCAGCTCCGCGACTTGAGCCTGAAAATCCACTCCACCCCCGAGCTCGGTTTTCATGAGACCAAGGCCGTCGGCTGGCTAACCCGATACCTCGAAAAAAATGGCTTCTCCATTGAGCGGGGCACCTGCAAGCTACCCACCGCCTTTAGCGCAAGCTATGGAAAGGGGAAACCAGCAATCGCCATCCTGGCGGAGTATGACGCCCTGCCCAAGCTCGGGCACGCCTGCGGTCATAATCTGATAGCTGGTAGTGCCGTTGGTGCCGGGGTGGCGTCTAAAGTGGCTATTGACCAATTTGGCGGCAGTGTCCTCGTTATCGGCACGCCGGCTGAGGAGCTAGGCGGGGGTAAGGCAATAATGGTGGAGCGGGGAGCATTTAATAACGTTGACATCGCGATGATGGTGCACCCCGGGGTCTATGATGCTGTTACCACCGAGGCACTGGCTTGCATCGGTCTGGATGTTGAGTTCTTGGGCAAGGCGGCTCATGCCTCAGCCCAACCCGAGGCAGGCATCAATGCCCTGGAGGCAATGCTCCAGTCGTTTGCCGCCATTAACTCACTAAGGCAACATATCAAGGGCAAGTCTCGCATCCACGGCATTATCACTGATGGTGGAGAAGCGGCTAATATTGTGCCGGCTCACAGCGCCGGAATCTTTATCGTCCGTGCCGAGGATGACGGCTATCTAGATGAGCTAAGGGAGAAGGTGCTAAACTGCTTTGTTGGCGCTGCCACCGCCACTGGTGCCCGCCTGGAATACCGCTGGGGAAAGGTGCGCTATGCCCCCCTGCGCAATAACCTGGCACTGGCCAGACTATTCCGGCAAAATATGCAGTCCCTGGGACGCAAGGTGCTCCTCGCCAACCCAACTAAAGCCTTTGGCAGCACCGATATGGGGAATGTCAGCCAGATAGTGCCTGCCATCCACCCCGATTTCGCTATCGCCCCGAAAGAGGTAACCACCCATTCCCCCGAGTTTGCCCAAGCCGCTGCCTCTGAGGCTGGCATCAAGGGGATGCTTGACAGCGCCAAGGCGCTGGCGATGACCATCGTTGACCTGATGGCTAACCCAGAAATAGTCGCCAGGGTTAAGCAGGAGTTTGAAGGTAAGTGACTGGCTTGTCAAACGATGCCCCGTAGTCTAAGATTATATCAGCGCTAAGGAGATTTTATGGAAGCCTATTTAGGCATTGACGTTGGCGCGGTAACCACCAAGTTTGCCGTGCTCAATGACGCCGATGAGCTACTTACCCACCTTTACTTACCAACTCAAGGTAAGCCTATAGAAATGGTCCAGTACGGCTTAAGCCAGCTCAAGCAAAAACTGTCCAGAGATATTAACATCGCCGGGGTGGCGACCACCGGCAGCGCCCGCTACCTGGCCGGGGTTATCGTCGGCGCCGACCTGGTCAAGAATGAGATTAGCAGCCACGCCGTAGGCGCCCTGCACTACTTCCCCCAGGGGCAGACCGTCATTGAAATCGGCGGGCAGGATAGCAAGCTCATCATTATCAGGGACGGCATAGTTACCGACTTCGGCATGAATACGGTATGTGCCGCCGGCACCGGCAGCTTCCTTGACCACCAAGCACTGCGCCTCAATATGAGCATCCAGGAATTCAGCCAGAAGGCTCTCGAGAGCAAAAACCCGGTTCACATCGCCGGAAGGTGTACTGTCTTTGCCGAATCAGACATGATTAGTAAGCAACAGATGGGACACCGAATTGAGGATATTTTATATGGCCTGTGCCAGGTACTGGTGCGCAACTATCTGAGCAATGTTGGCCTGGGTAAGGATATTCAGCCCCCGATAATATTTCAGGGCGGGGTTGCCTTCAACCGGGGTATAGTGAAGGCACTTCAAGAAGAGCTTAAAAATGAGGTGATTGTCCCACCCCACCACGAGGTGATGGGGGCAATAGGCGCCGGCTTACTCGTCCATGAAGAGGTTATAAATACTCAAAACGAGAGCAAATTCAAGGGATTTGGCATAAGTGAGATAAAGTACCACACCGCTTCATTTGAGTGCAAAGCCTGCCCTCAACTATGTGAGGTTGCCCAGCTTTCAGTTGACAGTAAAATCCTTGCCCGCTGGGGCGGTCGCTGCGACCTGTGGGAAAGAAGCTCGACTAGCAAAAATCCTGAAGAAAGTGAAAATAGATGATAATCGCCGTTGATGCTGCTGGCGGAGAGTATGCCCCCCGCGAAGTAGTGGAAGGAGCGATAAAAGCGGCTGAGGAATACGATATTGAGATTGCGCTGGTGGGGAATAAAGCCATACTCCACCTGATGGCCGGTCGCCATATAAATAAGGCAAAACTCAGCATTATTGAAGCCAGCCAGCTTATTGAGCCTCGTGAGTCGCCGGTGAAAGCAGTCAGAAGCAAGCCGGACTCCTCAATAGTGATCGGAGTTAATATGGTAAGAGACGGTAAGGCTTCAGCCTTTGTCTCCGCGGGCAATACCGGGGCAGTAGTCTTTGCCAGCCTCCTCAGCCTGGGAAAGATAGAGGGCGTTGAGCGCCCCGCCCTGGGCAGTTTCCTTGATATCACCCCCTCTACACCCACCCTGCTCATTGACTCTGGTGCCAATGCTGACTGCCGACCAAGCCACCTCGTCCAATTTGCTTACCTGGGCACAACCTATGTTAGACACCTCCTTAACATCAGCTCCCCCAGCGTCCGCCTGCTCAGCACCGGTGAAGAGGAAACGAAGGGTAATCGCCTGATTCAGGAAAGCTATAGTCTGCTCAAGAAATCAAAGTTGAACTTTATCGGCAGCATAGAAGGGCAAGACATATCAAAGAAAACCACCGATGTCATCGTTACCGATGGCTTCACCGGGAATATAGTGCTCAAGACCATTGAAGGGTTGGGGGACACCTTCCTCATCGTGGCGCGACAGACCGGGCACATTTTGTCTGCCGCCTACCATCTCCAGGGGCGAACCCTCCTCCAGGATATAGGGCTAGGCTCCTGGGTCAAGCGGGTAGACTACCGAGAATACGGCGGGGCGTGCCTGCTGGGGGTAAATGGGGCTATCATCGTCTCCCATGGGCGCAGCCAGGCCAAGGCGATAAAGAATGCCATCGGTCTCGCCAAACGGACGGCGGAACGAGACATATGCCGAATAATCAAAGAGGAGAGCCATGACCAAGCCAATCGCAGTTGATGACGCCACCTTCGACCAAACAGTACTAAAATCCAAGACGCCGGTACTGGTAGACTTCTGGGC
>Ga0315280_10005497_pt1 | contig 18003 bp, 1 predicted proteins | sample YL17G06_40_MG_FD_203697 | JGI IMG/M metagenome (GOLD analysis project Ga0315280, IMG submission 203697) | Sediment microbial communities from Yellowstone Lake, YNP, Wyoming, USA - YL17G06_40 | ecosystem: Environmental > Aquatic > Freshwater > Lake > Sediment | place: USA: Wyoming | collected... | reverse complement strand
ATGGAGGGATAGTAGATATGGTAAGGAGTTCTAAGATAAGGACGAGTGTAGTATTTTCGCTCATCAATGAGAAGCTACTACTTAACGGGAGGACAGATGGGAATGGAACAGAGATAAAGATAATTACAGACAGTGAATCCAGGTGGGACAAGGATGGGACGAGGGGTATGATGGAGAGGATACTCTGGGTGGTTTTGAGTCCGGAGAAAGATGGAGAAGTAATCTCTACAGCAGCAGGCTTGGTAGTAGCAATAGAGGGTAAAGTATCTCAGTGGCTGATAGATTTCATAAAAGCGAGATACCCTGAAGAGGAAGCAAAAAGATTAATACCACAGATAACCAGAGATGGGAAGATAATACTGCCAGCAGCGCCAGTGGATGAGAAGTATCTTGAAGGTCTGAAGGCTGAGGAGAGGATATATAAAGTTCAGGCATAAAAAGTTGCACAGATTGAATCTGTGCCTACTCTGGAGGAGAATTCGCGTGAAACTGCGTAATATTTTAATTATTGATGATGAATTTCATACAGGATATTTGATTAAGATTAATTTAGAAGCGGAGGGGTATCAAACAACCCTTGCCTTAAGCGGTGAAGAGGCTTTGGAGAAGGCTAAAGCAAGTCCTCCAGACCTTATTACCTTAGATGTGCTTATGCCTGAGATGGACGGTTTTCAGGTATTGGAGGCTCTCAAGAGAGATGAAGAGCTCGGTTCAATTCCAGTGATTATGATATCGGTGGTTAATGAAATCCGAAGGAAGCAGGGGATAGAGATGGGGGTAGTTGATTACTTATTGAAACCAATAGATTTTGATAATCTTTTAAATAGGATAAGACGTCTTGAAATAGCCGAGAGTCCGCCAGATTAGAATGGAGCGTATAAAGTTCAGGTATAAATGGAATAGCGAAGCGAAGCTTCGCGCCAATAGATAATGGCACCATAAATGGTGCTCGACAAAGAGAGAAAAGATGGTAGCCTGGTGGTATAGTAAGGGAAATAGAATATTCCTTAGAATCTTAGCGCTGAGTGTAGGGATTATATTTTTCTCTACTCAAGTAGTGGGAGCATCTTTGCCAGATAGGAGTTTCTGGAGCGAGAGGCGTAGGGCAAGGCAGGAACTCTTGGCTTCCAAGGAGAAGCCTCCCAAAGCGGATAGTTGGAGTAGCGAAGCAAGGCTTCGCGTCAAGAAGCTTGAAGAGAAAGATGTAGCAGTTGAAGTATCCTCTCTTATCACTCCTCAGAATCTATTCACCATTCCCTCCGAATACGGCACAGTAAAGGAAGTCCACACACAAGCCACAAGTGATAAGGCACAAGTATTAAGTAATAGACTAATTATCCATATTCAGGATGCCCATTCTAATCCTTTAGCCCAGCTCAACAGCGCAAATATTCTGAAATATCTAGAGAATAGTGTAGCCAAAGAGTCAACTCTACCTCTATTGATTTGTGTAGAAGGTTCTTCTGGAGTTATTGACACCACACTTCTCTCCAGTTTTCCTGAGAAGAAGGTGAAGGAAGAGGTAGCCAGTGAGTTTCTTGAGGAAGGGAAGATAACAGGGGAGGAATACTTTGCCATAACTGGCGAGGAGAAGGGAGCGGGAGTAACTATTTATGGGGTGGAGGATAAGCGAGCGTATGAGATGGACCTGAAAGCCTTTGAGGACGGTCTTTCTTCAGGAGAGAAGGTAAGGAATTACTACCAGGAAGTTAGGGAAGAGATTAACCGCCAGAAAGCCAGCCTTTATAATAAGAGATTGAAAGAGTTCGAATCGAAGATAGAAACCTACCAGAAGAAGGAAATCCCGCTCACTCAATACTGCCAATACCTCTACAGTCTTCTGGCGGGTTCGATGAATCGAACCCCTACAAAATTAGGTGTTGGGACGGCACAGCGGCCGTCCCCTACGAGATTGGTTGTAGGGGTGGCCCGCCGTGGCCACCCAAATGTAGGGGCGACATTTATGGCGTCCGATGATGCTACTCTCCCCAATTACCCCCTCCTCTCCTCCTCCCCCCTTGAGGGGGAGGAAAAAAGGTGGGGGGTTAATGGGGAGAGGGTTAGGATGAGGGGGAAATATCCCAATTTTGAGCTTTTTGTTGAGGCATCTAAATTTGAAGGGGAGATAGACTTTTCTAAGGTAGATTCTGAGAGGTCAAAATATGTAAAAGAATTGAGTAAGAAATTAACAAACGAGGAACTATCTAACCTTTTGATTATGAGCCTCGACTACAGATTAGGGAAGGTGACATCGGGTGAGTATTATTCTTATCTTCAGTCACTCTCTTCCCGGATGGGGAAGGGTGTGAGGTCAGAGGACCCGAGGATACTGACTGAGTTAGTGACTTCAAAAGAAGGTAAGAATGAGTATCCTAACCTCAACTTATACATAAAATACAACAAACTCTATGATAGGATAAAACAGAACAGACTATTTTCAGAGATTGTGGAATTAGAAGAAGAGCTTAAAGAGAGACTATGCGAGAGGGAAGAAGAGAGGGAATTAGTAAAGCTCTCCAGAATGCTTGGTGTTTTAGAGAGTCTGGTGAATCTTGAGATTTCAAATGAAGACCTTGCTTACTACTATAAACATCGAGATGAGATTACTCCGGGGATGTTTTCCAGGTTCATAAAGGGGCATAATGTGGGGGCTCAATTTATTGAGCCCGCTTCTACGGGTTCGATGAATCGAACCCCTACAGAAACAAATGTAGGGGCGACATTTACTTGTCCTAAGCCTAGCCGAAGGATGGCGCCCGAAATAATGGTGAACCTGTCGAAATTTGAAGAGTTCTACAGGATAGCATTAAATAGAAACGAAGCTTTAGTAAATAACACCATTTCCCGGATGGAAAAAGAAGGTGTGAGAGTTGCGGTTCTCATTGCTGGAGGATTCCATACGCCAGGGATTACAGAACTTCTGCGGAAGAGGGGTATCTCTTATGCGGTGGTTACTCCGAGGTTGGGAGAGGAGAATTCTTCACAGCTTGAACTTACTCCCAGGAAGAAGAGGACCGATTTAGAGAAAGCGATAGCCGGGATTATTGGTGCATTAAGACCAGCAAGTTTATTAGGAGACACATCATTCCAGACCTATTCTGTAATTCAAGTTAGCGGGAGGAGTTTAATTCTCTACTCTCAATTTACTCCAGGGGAGATAGAGAGGGCATTCAACCAGTTAAGGGAGAGTTGGAAGGAGAGAGTTGGTGCTGGTGGGGAAGTTATAGAGAATGTTGACTTTCTGCCAGTAGTGTTGTTAACCAGAGGTCAAAAAGCGTCTGTTTTAGGGAGTGCCAGGGGAGCGAAGAGGAACCTTCCTTTTGTCTTCATGTATAATGCGAATGAGAGAAAAGTATCTCAGATTATCTTTGGCGAAGAGGAATGCAGAGAATTTGTCCTTTCAAATTCCTTTGATAATATCGGAGAGGTTGGCTCTATTCTCTCCAGCAAACTACCGCAGATGTGGCAATTCTTTGCTGCGGGTTTGATACATTCGGCAAGCTCAGTACAGGTAAATCGAACACCTATAGTCGATGCAAATATTGCAGGAGGCGGGCATTTAGTCTACGATGAAGAAGAGCATACGGAGGTCAACTCCAAGATTCGTTGGGCAAAAGAAGGGAAGCATGGTTGGAGCGGAAAGAAGGTTTACGGGAGGGGAACAGATTGGGAAGAAGGTCCCAAGGAGCAGATGACTCGGGTATTTCGGATAGTTGAGGCGCTCATAGAACGTTTGCAAGAGGAAATAGAAATTAAAGGTCTGGGAATGGTGGATGTGGCAGAGGTAATTCGAGGCGTGGATATCATCTTTATCCAACCGCCAATCCATGCTCCTCCGGCATTCTTGGTAAGGCGTAGCATACTTAATAGAATCCTCGCATTTTTCCTTCCATTTATGTGCTATTCCCTGCCGCTTTCCGCTTGCCAGATTGCTCACGCTGGTGACAGAAACAATAGTATTTATCTCATCCGACCTATTGCTATTCAGATGACTGATGATGAACTTGCTGGATTGATCTTTGAAGAGGCGATAGAATTAGCGGCGAAGAGGAAAGCAAAAGAATCAAACATTGTCTGGACTGAGAGATTAGCTAGAAGATTGCACAGACAAGCCTCGAAAATGAGGTCGGCTTTGATTTCGCAAATTGGTGCAACGATTCAGCGGATAGTAGAAAGAGATATATCAGGGTTAGAAATTGATAGGCGTCCTCAGGTGAGAAAAATTTCCCAGAGGAGTCCTCTGGTTTCTATTTTCATACCCACAAGGGCAAAACGTGAATACTTCTTTGAAATCTTTAGAAGGGTTGAAGCCTTAGATGTGGATAAAGAAATAATCATATTCATAAATGGAACTCAACAGGCACGCGCGGATATTTTAAGTATGATTCGCGAATTGGGGACGAAAGAGGGGGTTGTTGTTTTAGAGAACTCTCGGGATGAAGGTAAGGGCGCAGCTCTTGTTAAAGCAGCTGGTTGTGCCCAGGGTGAAATTTTTGTTGTTCAGGACCCGGACCTGGAATATGCTCCTGAAAACATACTTCATTTGATTGAGCCAATAATAAAAAAGGAAACAGATGTTGTTTTTGGTTCTCGGGTTTTAGGTTCAAAGGTGACTCCAATTGTCTATCGCACCTTTCCAGGAATATTGTTCTGGATAGGCAGTGGCTTGATACATCTTAGCATAAGATTACTTTTTGGTTTTACAGTGACGGATGCAGGTACTGGATTTAAAATTCTCAGGATGAAAGTTCTGCGTCAGCTTGATTTGAGAGAAAGTGGTTTTGAATTAGAATCAGAAATGATTGCCAAATTGAGTCGCTCAGGATATAAGATTTTGGAGTTACCTGCCTATTCTTACATACGCAGGACTTATGCCCAGGGTAAGAGTTTTCACCTTAAAGATGCGTTGGGCATGGTTTGGGCTTTAATTAAATATAGATTCTTTGTCAAGAAAGAATATATGGCTCTTTGGCGAAAGGCTTCTAGTAAAACGAGAGATCTAAGGGAAGAAGAAGTTTCTTTAGAAAATAAGGCAGAAATTGTACTTAACAATTACGATTTAGGGACAGATTCATTACGGGATATCCGCTACGAAACACTTCCTGGAGGTATTCCTACAAGAAGGCCTTTGCTTGTTCACACCCCTCGTGGCAGTTTTGTCTTAAAGTATGCAGCAGATACCTTGGAAAAAGCAAGATTTGTCATCTCTGTAATTCTAAAAATACACAAGCAGGGTATTCCTGTTCCACAAGTTCATCAAACCATCACAGGAGACTATCTACTAAAGATAGGGAAATGGTATTATTTCCTAGAGGACTATCTATCAGGTGGACGAGAAATTAATTATGAACAGGCAAATCCTGGGCACTTTGCCAGTGTCGGCAGGTTGATGGCTTTGGTTCATAACTCATTAGCAAAATTTAGACCTGAAGGAAATAAGAAGGAACTTCTGGCTATTGATATAGTTAGTGCTGAAGAAGACTTCTGGAGATTGAAAGGACAAATTCTTTCTAAACCGGGACCATACTCAGCACTAGAAACACTGTGCATAGAAAATATGGACTTTATTCTCCATCAGTGCACTTTGTTAAGAGACAATTTACCATTATCCAGATATAGAAAGCTACCTCGCACGGTATTACACGGAGATTTAGGATTGGTAAATATTAAATGGGAAGGAGATGAAATCTTAGCCCTGTTTGATTGGGAACGCACAAGGTCTGGTCAGGCAAGGATGGAAGAACTAAAGAACGCACTTTTGGCAGCCGGGGCAGATGTAGGAAGAATATACAGGAGAGATTATCTCGTTAGCCTCCTAAAAACATATCAGTTGTATATTGACCACAAACTTACCGTTGAGGAATTAGAAGCTGTTCCCTATATCTTGGGACCTGGCACATTTCTGTGGGATATGGCAAAGTGGTTCATATTAAAAAGAGAGCATTTAGATGGAAAGATTGAGCAATTAAGGATATTAGAGAGATTAATAGAGGAGTTTCGGAAAATCGTTAATGATTTTGAACAACCCTGGTGGCAGGAGGTAAAAGATAAACTTCTCGGTAGAAATGTAGAAGAACTTTTAAGATCTCCAGATAAAGAAGAAAGATTACTTCAGATACTACGAAATTTGGATACCCAAGATACAAAACTATTCTTAATGCACCTCAGTCTAAAAACAACTTATAAACAGCTACACAGGGATAAAAGTCTTTCTATAGAAGAATACTTATCAATTTTATCCAAATCTTTGGCTTTCGTTCTTAACAGGAACGATGCCCAGGATATTGCCCAATACTTGGAAGAATTTTTGTTTGAACAATATTCATCAATTGAGCCAGAGGCCAGGATATTTATGCAAGCGTATCTTTCTACATTCAGAATTAGCACTCCCCAGAAGGTAGCCTATTGCATCTCTGCCTATAAAGGCCAGAATAAATATCCACCCTTCCCAAAAGGAAGGGATTGGCTTAAAAGAAACATTGACTGGTTTTTTAGAGAAGCCCTTTCAGTCAATCCCAATCTCCAAGGTTATATGGTTTTTGTCAATGATGGTGATGATAGGGATGAAAGTGGGAAGAAAACCTCAGATATCTTAAAAGAACTTTTGCTGGATGATTACTATCGTGATGTAAGAGAAAGGGTAATTGTTTTAGAATTATCTGGAGAAGATAAGATAAAGATGGGGTCAGTCAAACACGGGGCATTAGCTTGCGGAATGAGGTTTGCAGTAGAGTATATAGGAGCGGATATTGTTGTTTATGCAGATGGAGATATGGACCCACGGCAAATAGGACTTCTTATAGGAGAGATAGCCAATAAGAGAAATGATGTTGCTTGTGGCTCCTCCAGAAAGAAAGGCGCAATTGTTTATAATCGGAGCTTTATACGAACCCTGGGAACTATTGCCTTTAACTGGTGGATGAGGTTCTGGCTTAGTTCTGTAAGAGGGATAAAAGATACCCAGCGCTCATTCAAGGCGTTTAGAAGAAAAGTCCTGGAAGAAATATTACCAATTCAGATTTTGTCTATAGATGAAAATGGAAAATTGGAAATAAACTTTGATAAATATTTTTCGTATGATTTTACAGGTGATACGGAATGGTTAGGAAGAGCAAGACTTTCCGGCTACAGTGTAAAAGAGATCCCTATTGTGTGGATTGATTCTCCTGAAACTTCTACGGTAAATATTAAAAGGTACTTGCTTCCTATGTTTAAGAGGGTCGTAAGACAGAGAGGTGCCCAAGCAAGGTTCTCTATGAAGAAAACAGAAGTATTAAATCCAGATATTACTTTTACAGAAACGTTATTGCGCTCTTTTCTCACTAAAGCAAGAAAAAAAGGCAAGAGCCAACTTATTAAGAAAATATTCGTCTTATCTGAAATTGCAAAACATTCTCATTCAGTAAATAATGTGCAATTAATTATAGATGCAATCACTACTACCTTAAACACAGAAAGGTCAATAGAAATAAAAATAGCCTGTGTATCTGCTTTAGCAGATATAGGTGTTCCTGATATAGGTAGATTACTTATTGATTGTCTGAATAGATTTTCGGGATATAGATATAGTGAATTAAGATATGTGATATTAGAAAATTTGCTTAAATTTGATTATTCTTCATTCTATAATGTTAATATGTTGAATTCCATGTTGTTCAAGGGTTCTAAAAAAATGCGTATTGCTACCGTAAAAGTTTTAGGTAAATTAGGGGATGAAAAAAGTTTGAATATTTTGCAGTCGGTTTTGAAAAAAATAAATGATTTCAAGTTGAGACTCGCTATTACTGAAGCGATTGTACAAATAGAAAATAGAAATAAATTAGAAATTCTTGATTTAAGGAAAGTTCTGCTAGGTAAAAAGAAGTCCAGAGCACAGCCAGATACTGTAGATATAAACATTGTACACAGAGATGGAATATTCCATCGGAATATTGTAATATTTCCTGTTAATTCCGAGGGAAGATTATCCAGACCTCTTGTTTCAGACATAATGTATAAAGAAGATGCTCTTGTGGCATGCGAAAGACTTATCAGGCAGGGACTTGAGGTGAAAGGCGGGCTTGCTCCTATCAAGTTAGATAAATCAAGGTTGGAAAAAATTGGGGGAGAAGAAATAGAAGGATATTTTAATTCCTGTAGTATATTTAAGTATCAAGATGATAATGCAACAGTTATGTTGTATAAGATGGCAAAGGGGGAGGATATAAATCATAGGATTGAAGAAGGCACTATTGGAGAAGAAAAGATAGACAGAATTAAAGAAGCAATCTTATCCAGTCAGTCCATAGACGGTTTAATTCCGGAAATATCTACACGACATTTAACAAATTTTTATGTTTACCCGCTTGATTTAGAAGAAGAAAGCAAAGTGGATTTAGAGAAAATTAGATTTGATTTTGCACATAGCGATGCATTATTTGATACCTTAAACAGAGAATTTTTCGCACTCGGTAATCCTCATTATGGTTTTGTATTTAATCAAAGCATTGTTGATACCATCAAGCAAGCCATTGCTGGGGTGGGAGCAGACAGGGGTATAACTCGGCAAGAGGAAAAGATGTCTCCAAAGGGCTTAAATGTGGCTTTGGTTAAAAAAGCAATAGAAAGTGGGAAAGTTGACCTGGCTAAGATTAAAGACAAGAGGCTACGGAGATTTTTGGAGTTCCTGGGAAAGAATGGACTTGAGCAAATTATGGTTTTTGGGGGTTCTGTGCGGGACATCTTTTTTGAACAGCAGGCAAGAGACATTGACATTACTGTTAAGGTGGACTTGACGGATGAGGAAAAGAGAGAAGCTAAATCCGTTTTAAGTGGAGCATCGCCGAGAGTATTGAATGAGGCTATGAGTGCACTGGATAACCTGGCACATTGCCTGGGGACTGAGAGAAATAAGTTTTTAGTCCCCCTGGGAGAGAATGAAATAGAATTTGAGGGGCTGGAAGTGCAGTATGCTGGTCCAGAAAGAGTTTCCCCAGAAAGCAGGAGGGCGATTATAAGGAGGCTGGTTGTGGACTCAGGCAGTGGACAGACATATCCCTCAACAACAGGTGCAGGGATATTGAAGATGGCGATAGATTGCCAGGGCAGAATATATGGAAATTTGGAAAGTTTAAAGGCTCTTCTCAGAGGTCAAACTGATTTATTGGGAGATGGAACAGATTTCGGCATGGGGGATATCCTCAGACTTTTGCAGCTCAAACATCAATATGGTCTTGAGATTGAACAGCATATGAGTTTAATAGAAGAGATTTTGAAGGGGTATAGGAATGGAGAAAGCCAATTAGAAGAAGAAATACTGCCAAGACTAACTATGCGAATAAATACAATCCTGAAGGAGGCTATTAACAGGAAATCAGCAGAGGAAGAACTCCAAAGACTGGGCATATTTGCTCTAATCAACAGAGGTGCACGATTGGATGATAAAAATAATGTCACGTCAATTCCATCTGAGGAAACATCCCCTTTCACATCGCGCCCCGACAAAGAGCACCATCCACAAGCCGCGAGCAGACCTCTGCCAATAAAATATGTTAGCGAAGAACACGGAGATTTTTATGATTGGCTTAAGGAAGAAATTAGTGCAGGAAGAATTGAGAAAGGACTGCCACTCATCTTGTTTGATTTCCATGATGATATGATGGAAGGGGGATTGAGTTCGGCAAGTTGGGTCCGTTATGCTAAAGAAGAAGGATTAATTGGTGATATCTATTGGGTAAAGCCAAGATGGGGAAGGCTATTTAAGTATGAGGAAGATGAGAGGGTAGCTTGTAAAGTTTGGGCAGTAAATCGTGACATAGCTCAGATTGTGCTGGACCCGGAAGAATTGGAAGAAATAAAAGGCCCGGTTCTTGTAAGTATAGATTTTGATTATTTTGCGTTAAAGTGGGGGATAGTATCCAATTTTCCATCTAAGGAAAACATCGAAAATGAAGCAAAAAGAGTATTTGATTATTTAATAAATAATAGTATTGATGCAAAAGTCATAGATTTTGCCAGAGAGAAAGATATGCTACCTGAGGAGAATCTGGTTAATGTTATACAGGAAGTACTGGACAAAAGATTTGAGGCATTATTAAGAGCTTCAGAGGCAAGAAGTAATGTGAAAAGAGGGAGTCGCCGTTTTCTATGGAAAAATAGAGAAAGAGGCAAAATTATTTATAGCTCTGCTACTTTAATCGGTGTTCTATTAACTTTTTCCATCTTAGGTCTAAGTTTATTTTTGTCTGAACATCTTCACATTGCTGACAAGTTCTGGCAATCCATAAGTGGTTTAATTCGGGGTCCAACTGATATTATTGTTTTGGCAATTTCTATTTTTGCAAGTATCTTTTTTCTGCCGCGTCTTAGAACACAGTTACACACCCGCCTATACAGACCCACAGAGCTGGACCGTGCCCGCAGGAATGTATTTAAACAGTTCACATTAACGCTTATGTTTCTCGTTGGGATGTTTGTTTCATTCGTTAAACCAATAGATGCATTACCTAAACGTGATAAGTACGAACCTGAGATTTCTACTATAAAAGAAGAACTCCAAAAGCAAGAAAATGAGATTATAATTCCTGAGCAAGAAGTCCCGCAGGTTTTAGTTAAGCGAGACAAAGCTTTGGATGTGATGATAGAGAATTTAATATATGACCTTCGGTATGGAAACTCTAAGAAACGAGAAGACGCGGCTAAACTTTTGATTGAAATAGGATATCCTGCTGGCGTGGAGTTGATAGAAGTTTTGAAAGAATGTTTAGCCAATCTCAGCCCTGAAAGTGAAGATTTGGTAAAACAAATTGTCAGGATATTAGGTGAGGTTCAAAGCGGTTTAGCCGTAAAGCATATAGAAGGTATTTTATTAAGCCCTTTTTGGGCTAAGGATGTAAAAGATATAGCAATCGAAGCGCTTGCCAATATTTATGCACAGCGATATCCACCAGAGATTGGCATTTTAGTTGAAAAATTAAAATTAGAAGACGAGGGAATCTATAAATATTATGAGAATGTATGGGTTAGAATATTAGAAAAGACTCAATTTAGAGACGGTAGGTTCACGGGAGCACTGTTAGAGGCCTATGATAAAACAGGAAAAGAGAAAAAAGAGACAATCCGTAAGCGCATAAGAGATATATTAGAGAAAATAGACAGAAGTAAGATAGATGAGGAAAAATATAGTGCCATTTCATTTGAACTTTTCCGTATAGATGAAAGCGAAAGGTTTAGATGGATAAGAAATATTCTTATAGGAATTTCAGTTATTACTTTCGTCCTTGCTGGCTCAATTTTCTTAAGGCGTGTTTTTAAATATATGCCTACACCCGTGGCAAGTGTAGCTACACTGATTCTAATTTTTGCCGGTCTTTTACCTCTAGGTGCTTTGCTTGGGGGTCTCACAATAGATATAGTCATGGGTATCTGGAAAATTGAGAGACCCGCAGGGTCAATAAGAATTAAATTGGGGAATTTTGAGATTGAGGTGCCACTAGGATATTATGTAATTTCTCAGTCGCCGGTTTTGGATAAGAACGACAATTTTGATGAACAATACAACTATCTCAAAGAACAAGTAGCCTTAGCCAGAAAGGCTGGTTTAATTCCCCTTTTGGTAACCGATAAACACCATCCTTCTCTGGCGCTTGCCGCGGCTGTTGAAGAGATTGATGGTGGTGTTAGACCTAGGGTAGCGATTTTTGACTACCACTCTGATATGTATTTAGTAATGCCTGCAGATTTACTGCCTTACAACAATTTGTATTTTTGGCGTTATGGAATTGAAAAACGTATCATTTCTGGAGAGGATTTACTACTCGCAAGTGACCATTATATTCAAGAACTTGGAAATCTAAGGCAAAGAGGAATAGGGATGGATGAACTGATGCAGCTTGTAGGTGTTATACCTGACGAGGATTTCCTTCATACATTTACACTATGTCAAAATCGTCATTACGAGGAATTCATCCAGAGACATACGCATGACGACGCAAGGCCTTTTATTCCAGAGGAATTATTATATATGTTAAAGAGAGGTGTTAGTATTTGCGGGTCAATGCTTGACAACAGGTTATTGGTCGCAGGTAGGCCGGTGCTGGTTTCCTTTGATACTGACGCCGACTTAACTGATGAGCAGTTGCATAATAACAGTGAAGTTTTAAGTGAACATGAGATTGCTGCCGTACACATATGCGAAAGACCCTCTCCTTATTTCAATCCCCAAGGTGTAACCCAGTTCTTAGGTAAAATTGCTGCCCACCCGAATATCCCAACCTCTGGCGCAGATATTGTGGGGCTTTTGCCCATCTTCAATCCTGCATTATGGAGTGGGTTTGCAAGAAGAATAACGAATTTATTCTCCTGGTTATGGCATAAATTTGGAAAGCAGTCCCCAGTAAAGAAATATACCAGGAGGTATTATAAAATTCTACCTCAAACTATAAAAGGCCTCCTTAGACTTCCGATTTTTGGGTTAGCAGAGGAAGGTATGTTTGGTGAAGATATGGCAAGCCAGGAAGAGATAGAAGTATTTTTGCAGGAATTTAATGAATTGAGCAGAAGATGGGAACAAATTGCAGTGGACCCTAAAATCCCTGAAAGGCTAAGGCGAGAATATAGTTATTTATCCGAAGCACAAGAAGAGCTTAAGAGTGCAAAGCCAACCAAAAGATTTGAAAGACGCACTTTAGACCGCTGGAGAGAAATACTTCAGGACTTAGTTAATAGAGTTAATAATATAGTTTATGGTAGTAAATTCCGAGAGTTACAAGATAAATTAGAAGATATATGTAGGGAGCCCATAAGTATAAATAATATTGATAAGATACCAGCAAAATTAGAGGAGATAAGAAGATTCTGGGCATTTCTAACAAGTTCGTCCTTTTACAGAATACAGGTTTTGGCTAAAGCACGGGAACCATATATTGAAAGAATAATAAAATCGATGGAGCGGTCATCCAGACAGAAAGAAGCGTCTTTAGAAGACCAATTATTATTAGTAAGCCAGATAAAGATGTTATTGAAATATTTAAAGAGTTTCTCTCTTACAATAAGAAACGACGATGAATGGAATCAATTTATTAAATTCTTCAAAAGAAGCGGCGGAGAAAAGTCACCTTATACAGAATCTTTATTACCCGGCATTTCTCAACTTAAACCTTCCGAAGAAGAATTTAAGAAAGCAAAAGAGTCTATAAATTTAGTTTTAGAACTTGTTTTAAGGCCATCTGAATTGACGGCTGAATTGATTAGAAGGACGCATACCCCCTTAGAAGCTTTTAAGTTATTATCGGATGCCTATAGTAGATATGTTGGTAAACCTGTGCCTGTTAGGGCATTACTTATAGCCAGTGAGCTTCGTCATATTTTAGAGCCGTTAAACCATGAACAGGTATACGAGGACATATATGAAGAGCTATCTCCGAGAGAAAAGGAGATATTTATAGATGTAGTTGGTCAGGAAGTAAGTAGTAAGAATCTCACAATATTACTCACTATTTGTGAGAATGAGGGATCCCCAACTATTAAGGCGAAATGTATTTCCACTTTCAGGATATTTTTAGAAGTGGGGCCACAATCGATAAAGAATAGAGCTCACGAGGTGACCCAAATTGTCTTAAGAGACTTCGATACGCAAGATTCAGAGTTGGCTCAGAAAGTTATGAGATTTATATCCGATAACTTGGACGCCAAAGTAAAAGAAGAACTTCTTAAAACACTCAGAACTGGTGAAAGTAAAGTGCAAAGAAGAGCCATAGAAATTTTATGGAGATATCCAGATTCCCAAGTAATCCGTGCTTTGGTAGGTGTTCTGGAGTGCGATGCTGTATCTTCAGATGCTTACTCTGCTTTATCAAAAATTTTAGAAATCCGCCCTGAGTTTTATTCTGAAGTGCAGCGTGAATTAGAGAGTAAATTTCCTGTTGAAAGGGCGTTTGAGCTCTTATTGCAGCTTGGAGCAGAACAACCTATAAGTCGTTTATTAGAGGCATGGGAATCGGGTGAGCTTGATGGAATGTATATAATAGGTATTTTGCTTTCTACAACAAATCCAGAGGTTAAATCTCAAGCTGTACGTAAAGCAAAAACTATTTTCAAAAATAGAAAAAATACTCCAGAGCAAAGAAGAGAAGCTGCAATAATGCTCTATGCCTTTTTAGAAGAATCAGAAGGGATTAAGTTTCTTTTGAAAGTTCTAAGCAACCCTCAAGAAGATGAGAAAGTTTTGGAGTATACCGTATGTGCCTTAGGAAAACCTCTTTCTGAAGGGCGATATAGTTCTGAAATTATCAGGATTTACAGAGATGTATATATACATTCAAAATCAATGTCTCTTAGACGTACAATTCTTCAAGCTTGTGGTTACTTTGGAAAGCCTCATCCAGAAGCGATAGATTTCTTACGTGGCATAGCAAAAGGCCATGGTCTTTTAGCACAAAGAGCTCAGCACGAATTAGAATTTGAGGAAGGAGCGGGACGTTCTGAAGAAGCACCTGATAGTGAGTCCGGCTTCAATAGTAAAGGAAATCCTGGAATCGTTATGACCCCAGAAAAAATAAGAAAGTGTTTAAGCTCGAAGCGTTTTGGTCCTTTGATAAAGGAATTGAGGAGGATTTATGATACAGGGGATGATTTTGAATTAGCACGATTACTCTCCTTATTTGATGAACTGTTTAGTGAAGACCCTACCCAATCTAAATTTTCCCAGATGGTGGCTACGTTGCTCGTTGAGAATTTTAATGAGGAAGAAGTAGCGAGGATTATGGCAGTATGGAAAAATGGATTCAGAGAAGAAAGCTTCAAGAACACCAACCAATTTATAGGCTCGGTTAGACTTGCTCAAAGCATGAAGGGAGGGAAGCCGCCATCCCGAGCCAAACGCGAGATGAAAGGAGGAACACCAGTTGCTTTAGGAATTATAGGAGGTGTGGTTAGTTGGTTGGCTGGGGCTTCGGTATTAGCAGGAGCTTTGATTGGTTTATTACCCACTTTTATAATCTACCTCTGGTATAAATACTTCAGATTACACAGGATATTGGATGGGAAACTTATGGATGATGAGTATAAGGATGCCTCTCCTGAGGTTTTGGTAAATAGAATAAAGGATATGTTAAAAAGCCTCCCAAAAGGTCAATTCAGTATAGAAGATGTTGAAAGAATAAATGTAGTGATAGGTAAGCCCTTAAGAAGTCCATATTTAGAGTATGTTCCTGAGAATAATACGCTCTATATGCAAGAAAATGTTGCCAGGAGTTTGGAAAGATATTTAATTCCTCTTTTAGCCCACGAGGCAAGGGAGATAATGATAACCAGAGCACCGCCATCTCTGGTTAAATCTATACTTCTTAAGCCCCTCCACGAATTTATCTCCAACCTCTATGAAGTTTTCTACGTCATAAGAAAATGGGGACAGCGACCTATTTTACTGAGAAAAAGGGGACAGGCAGATTTTTCACTGAACGAGAGGGCAGGTCTCAGGATTGTGCGGCGGGTTGTGGAGCCTTTGTTGGAGAGAGGGCGCAAGATTGTTGCAGGTATTCCTCCCGAGCAGAAGAGTGGAGAACTGAGGATGGGCTGGCTCGGTCCACAGGAAGGGTTACCTGGGAAAGAGATTTTAAGGATAAGGAAACTTGCTGAGGAGTTAAGAAGGGAGAGAGCAATACCTCAGTTATGGGCGAAGGGAGGTCCTTACTGGGGTAATCCTGAGGTTAATAGGTGGTTAGGATGGGCAGGGCTTCCTGAAGAGATGGAGGGAGAGGTAAGAGGGATTGAGGAGTTTGCGAGGAGAGTAAGGAGAGATTATGAGAGTGTTGTGGTGATAGGAGAAGGGCCAGGGCTATATGCGGAAGTGGGAGCTAATTTAGGAGGAAGGAGAGGGTATCCTCGGATACATGTTTTAGATAGAAGACATCCAGAGGCGATAAGGGAGATAGGAGGAAAGATAAATCCTGGAAAGACTCTAATTGTAGTTTCTTCAAAGGGAGAGGCATATGAGCATTTCTATGGAGAGTTGGTAGGATTTTATAGAAGCCAGGGAGTTTCTGAAGAGGAGATAGAGTCACAAGTAGGCAAACACTTTGTGGCGATAGTGGAGGAGAGCGCGCCATTTGCTCTTGAAGCGAAGGGGAGAGAGTTCCTTGAGATATTTAATGTTCCTGAAGGGAAATTGGTTCTATTAGCATTAGGAGGTGTGAATATAGAGGGGTTCGTGGAGAGTGTTAGAAAGGGTATGGCGATGTGTAAAGAAGAAAATCCGGAGAATAATGCAGGAGCTCAACTGGCATTATTCCAGGAGGCGATGAGGAGATTAGGAAGGGACCAGATAGTTATGGTATTGCCGAAGGAACTTGGAGGATTTGGCAGGTGGTGGCAGGAGTTGAGTTCGAGACTGAGTAGAGATGGTCGGGGAATTGTTCCCATAGTAGAAGAGGAGCTTGCCAGTCCTGAAAGCTATGGAGAGAAGACAGCATTTATTCACGTAGTTGTAGGGGAGGCCCGCCGTGGCCTCCCACAAGGCGGCACTCTGAAGAGTGCCCCCGATACATCGGGGTCGTCCAGGGTGATGGCTAAATTGAAGGAGGCAGGATATCCTGTATTTGAGATAACTCTTCCCGGGAAGGAAGGAATTGGTGGGCTATTCTATATTACACAATTTGCAAATGAATTGAGTCGTTATCTTATGGGAATTAGGGAGGGAGAAGAGATATCGCCGGCTAAAGCCGTCGGCTACCAATATGCGGTCAAGGAAGGAGAGATAGAATTATCCTTAACTGGAGGAGAGATTAGCCAGAAAGAACTTGAGGAAGTATTGAGACTGATAGGCAGGAGAGATATAGCCGGAGTATATGGAGCGATATTGTGGCTGGCCAAGAGTAAAGGGAAGGGATACGCTGGGCTTCTACCATATGTATATGGTGGTGAAGAAGTATGGAGAGGATGGAGGAAGATGGTAAGAGGAAGTCTTGGAATGGGGACTGTTGTGGGGAGAAGTTCAGGATTGGAGAGGCTATACAGGGAAGGTCCGGAAGGGATATTGACTTTTGTTTCTGAGAGAGGAATGGAAGGGGCGATAGAGACAGAGAGGGCATTATCTGAAGCAGGGAGGATGTGTGTCAGGATAGATATGGAGAGGATGAACGAAGGGAGGTTAGCAGAGGTCTTTGCTGAGGCAGGGAGAGTTATAGAGGGATTAGAGAATCTGCCTTCAGGTGTAGGGGCTCAATTCATTGAGCCCGTTCCTGCAGGTTCGATAAATCGAACCCCTACAGAATTAAGGGGTGAGCCACTATCGGAGTATCCATTCAAGCCAGAGATTGTAGAATATAAAGGCACAAAGGTATTCGTATTCGACTTTGAGAGCCTGTTTGAAATAGAGCTGGTTAAAGAGGCAACACCTTTAAGGATGAGTATAGAACTTAAGGTTAAGCCGAAGAGTAGGGGAGTATTCAAGGTAATGGAGAGGATAGTTAATATAGCAAAAGAAGGAGAGAATCTTGATGGAATCAAGTTTGCCTTTGTCTCTAATAGGAGAGATGTGAGTAGAGAGGTTATGGAGGAGATGTTAAGGGACTATATGAGCTTATGTGGTCTATCGGCAGAAGTTATAGGTAGGGCGGTAGATAATAACTTCATAATTGATGAGAAAGAACTGAGAAGAGAAGGAGGAATAGCAGGGATATCTAAGAGTGGGAGGATAAGCACGAAGGCAGTATTCTCCATCATCAATGAGAGGCTATTGCTTTCTGGCAGGACAGATGGTAATGGAACTGAGATAAAGATACTGACAGACAAGGAAGAGAGATGGGAGAAGGATGTAACCAGGGAAATGATGGAGAGGATACTGTGGGTAGTTTTGAATCCAGCTAAAGAAGGAGAGGTAATATCTACATCGGCAGGGCTGGTAGTAGCGATAGAGGGTAAAGTATCCGAGTGGCTGATAGAGTTCATAAAGTCAAGATATTCTGAGGAAGAGGCAGCAAGGTTAATACCTCAGATAACCAGAGATGGTAAGGTAATTCTTCCGGC
>Ga0315280_10005496_pt1 | contig 18004 bp, 19 predicted proteins | sample YL17G06_40_MG_FD_203697 | JGI IMG/M metagenome (GOLD analysis project Ga0315280, IMG submission 203697) | Sediment microbial communities from Yellowstone Lake, YNP, Wyoming, USA - YL17G06_40 | ecosystem: Environmental > Aquatic > Freshwater > Lake > Sediment | place: USA: Wyoming | collected... | reverse complement strand
CTTCAACCTGTTCAAGTGGATGTTCTGGGCTCAACCGACCGGTTCCTGGAGAAGTGCCAATTTTGGAATCTCCCAAAGGATGGACGGCCAGAGAACAGCCCAGTTCTCGCTCCGCATCATGTTCTAAGTTCCAAGCATAAGCTGAAGCTCGAGCCCTGTCCCGCCTGCATTCGGGACAGGGCTCTTTTGTTTTATGGGGCAGCGTTGTATAGCAGAGAACGAAAAATATTAGCTACGTATTGCCGGCTCATTTCCGTCTTTAACACAGGCTTTTTTCATTGAGCCATAGGTCTGTCAATCGGCAGACAGGCGTCAATTCGGAGACCTGATTTAAGATTCTCTGGAATACGCAAGCGAGCCGTCAACAGCAGTTGACGATATTCCTGGCTGATTCCTCCGAAGAGACAGGCCACAATCAATCACTTGAAGCTGACGTTTGTTGGGGAGAAGCCTCGGCTCCTCCCGTCATGATTTATCAATTTTCATGGTGGAGAAGAAGAAAATCATGGCAAAGACCCACGCTCGACCTTCACAGAAAAAAAGCAAATTCTTTTCTCTATTCCGCAAGTCGCGATGGGTCTTCGGGGGCGGTCAGGACTTCGTAGTGGAGGACATGGGACTCCATGTCAAGGAGAAAATCCTTATCCTCAGGGAAATAGACAGCCTTCTCGATATCCGGGCCGGCGAATTTCTTGATGGCATCATAGGAATCCCAGATAGAAATCAGAAGGAATTGGGCTTTGCCTTCTCTCACGCGCCTTAGGAGATATACCCCGCAGTTTCCCTCGACGGAGCGGTACATCTTATACCCCGTCTCCATGATGTAAGCAAAATAGGCATCGCTCTTCTCCTCAGGTGTCGTGCCCTGCCATATCCTTGCGATCATAGCTTCCTCCTTTCTTGAGCCATCCTCTTTTTTCTCTCTCAGGGGATGTTCCCCTCCATTCTTATTTAACATGAAACGCGAAATTTTTTTTATTGTTCTGCCAAACTCCGGAATTCAGGAATACCGGCAATGATCCCTATCTTTGATTGTGATTGCAGGGTTTTCGCTTGATTTCCAGCAACGTCTGATAACCCATCCAGGGAGTGCGGATTTTCACTTTTTTCTCGCCGCGCTGAATGATGAGATTAACTTCGTCGCTTTCCTTAACTTTCTCCAGGCATCGTTTGATATCAGGAGTGTCAGAAACCCGAAGGCCATCAATTTCAAGCAAGATGTCGCCTTCTCTCAGGCCCGCTTGATATGCCGGGCTTTCCCTGTCGATTTTGAAAGCTGAAAGGGGGCCCGAAGGCGGCCCAAAATCAATGATGCCAAAAAAAAGTCGTCCTCCCTTCTTCTTTTCGATCGTCAGGCCGGCTCTGTCGATAATGGCAGCGAATTCGTGAAGAAAATCTTTCCCATAAAGCCTTACATAGCTCGGAAAACACTCCTCTCCGAGCACTTCCCGAAAGATGTTGTCCAGCTCTTCATGAGTATAACAGTGGCCACTCCTTCTAAAATCATATCGTTTCAGCAGGAGTTTCAGCACATCATCAAAACTCTTCTCATTCGAGGAGACGTGCTTGATCAAAAGGTCCAGGGCAAAAGCAAGCGAGCATCCCTTGCTGGAGGTGAGAGCCATCGCCTTCGGATCGGCATAATAATTCCGGGAGATTTTGTCCAGGCTTTCATCGCGAAGCGAACTATGGTAGACGGTTCCAAATTCTTGGCTCAGGGCATCGAGATATTCTTCCTCAGAAATCAGCCCCGATGTCAGCATATTTTTGTTCTGGTAAAATCTGGTGATTCCCTCAGTGAACCAGATCAGAGAATGATCGTCCTGATCCCTGCTGATAGGCTGTCCCTGAGTTCCGTTCCAGTGATGAAAAATCTCGTGGAAGATGGCGGCGACCTGGCGCAGCCAATCGGTTCGGGTCAGTTTCCGGCCGCAGTTAAGATTGATTGACCATCCCAGTGCATTTGCCGCCCCTTGCCCCGGATGATCAAAAATGAATTGGACCAAGCTGAAATGCCTGTCAATAGGATAGAATTTGAAAATGTTATAACCGGATTTCAGCGCTTGTGCCATGGCCAGGTTCACTTCCTGATCCTGAATTTCCTCGGTCAGATTAAGGATGGCTGTTTCCACCGGAAGTCCATCTACCTCAAAAGAATAGGTGCGATATGTCCCGGCTCCTATGAGCCCGGCATTCAGATTTTCAAGGGAAGGAGGGTCGAGGTCATAAGTCAGCTTCTTTAACCCCCAGCTGGTTGCCGTCACCCAGCCTGAGGGCAGATCAAAATGAATCCGGATGCTTTTGATCTGGATCTTATTTTCCATCAAAAATTTTTCCTCGGGATGGATAAAGACTGAGGCGCCAGGGAAGTAGAGATGGTCACCATCTCGGTAAGGCAGTCTGACCAGGTTCAGGGTTGAATAGGGATACTGGGTGTTAATCTTATACTCGATGATCACCTGGTTTTGACCGGGGAGCCCGAGGTCCCAGAGAAATTCTCCGAAATTTCTTATCAGAGGGACCCGGTTATCGGCGCCGCGGACGGAGATTTCCGGGATCAACTCTTCCCGTTTTTTCACCTTGCCGTAATTCTGGGTCAGGACAAGTAAAATATCGCTTGTCTCTATTCCTGAAATCTCAGCCCGGATATAAAAGTGATGGATTTCATCTTTTATAACTTTCACCGTGTATTCAAGGCGAATACCCGTCTCATCATCTCTGGCGATCGCGGGCTGGAAAGTGAAAAAGAAAACAGAGACGACTATGAAACTTGAAAAGAGACTCATCAGTAAACTCTTTTTACTTTTTCTTGAGATTGGGAAAAAACAGTTCAACTCGCAGGGAGCGAGCGTCCCCAGAATGTCTTTGTATTCCATTTTTGTCCTAATAAATAATAGACGATGGAAACAAGCCAAAAGTTACAAAAAATTGCTGCTTTTCAGTGCCTGAAATAATCTGTATAATGCAAAAAATGGACACGCTTGAATGCCATTTGGTCGAAAAGGCGAGAAACGGAGACAGCCGCGCTTTTGATAAGCTCTTTCTTCAGCACCAGAAATATCTGTTTAACCTGATGGCCCAGCTCACAGGCGACAGGGCCTGGGCGGACGACCTGACGCAGGAAGCCCTTATCCTGGCTTATCAAAAGATTTCGAGTTTTCGGCATGCCTCGAGTTTTCGCACCTGGCTGAGCAAGATCGCCATCAACCTCTTCCGCAATAAATACCGGTGCAGGCCCAGGCATTCCTCCCTTTGCCTGGAAGAGCTTAGGATTCCCTCTTGCGAGGATGGCCCGGAGCGGACTGTCATCAAGAGAGAGCTCCAGTGGTGCATCGCCCATAATCTGCAGCAGCATATCCCAAAGAATTACAGGGTTGTCCTCGTGCTCCGTGATCTTCACAGGCTGAGCTACAAGGAAATCTCAGAGATACTGGGCTGGAGCATGAGCCGGACCAAAACGAGCCTCCACCGGGCAAGACAGATGTTCCGCAGCCAGTTCATCGACGGCAAATGCAAGGCATTTGCCGAGAATTATCTCTGCATATGTGAAGGGATTTTAGATTTATGACATGCAAGAAAGCTAAGGCGCTCTTCTCCGAGCTCTATGACCGGGAGCTCAATGAAGAGACCATGGCTGCAGTCCGGGAACATTTGCGGAGCTGCCGGGAATGCCGGGAAGACTATAAATCATTCCGGAAGAGCCTGAAAGTCCTGAAGAGGTTTAAAATACTCGAACCTCCCCGCGCCCACCTCGAAAAAGTTAACAGGAAGGTAAAGAAAGAGCTATTCTGATTTCCTGAACAGTTTGCGTAGGTTTCGCGGCAGGATTTCTATGTATTCGCTCAGGCCTGCTAATTCCAGTTTAGGGAGTCTCTCAGGGGGAAGCTTCTCGGCCCCTGCTACATTTAAAATGAGAGCCGTCTCCTCCCCGAGAAAAAGCCTCCGTCCTCCACCCGGCCCAGCACCTTTTTGCTCTTTGGAGAGCAGATGATCGGCGGGCAAGTGACACCACATGCGCTGCCCCGATCAGCGGCCACTCAACACGCCATGGATCCTGGCGATTCCCCCATCACATCGTCATGTTACCTATCCCAAGAGCGGCCGAAGATTCGGCTTCCTCCTCTTTAACTTTGCTTCAGCTCTTTCCGGCCCTCCCAATATTCTAATCACGAAAAAAGAGACGCAGGTGAGAAACCAGGGCTTAGTGATCCGCGGGCCCCGTATGGAAGTGCCATCGCTCAACGGATAAAAGGCACGCCCGAGATAACAGGCTTATAGGGTCTAAGAGCTCATATCGACGGCCCTGTTTGGCACCTCGATGTCGGCTCATCGCATCCTGGGGCTGAAGTGGGGGTCGCGGCCTGTTCGCCGGTTAAAGCGGTACGCGAGACAGTTCGGTCCCTATCCACGGAAGGCGCAGGAGATTTAAGGGGAGCTGTCCTTAGTACGAAAGGACCGGGACGGACGAATCTCTATTGTTCCAGTTGTCCCGTCAGAGACAGGGCTTGTTGAACTTTTGAGCTCTTGACTGAAACCAACCCGAGTGATATGTTTCATTCGGGATGTCGGCAAGTTCCATCTGAGCTGGAAAATCCAAGGAATCGTTGCGGCGATAAAGAGGAAATTCCTAAGAGGGACTTATGATGAAATTGAAAAGAAGCCTTCCCAAAGACAGGACGTTTGAGCAGATTAAAAAACATTATGAGGTGGAGAAATCTATTGCGGCAAAGCTAAGACAATCTAATAAAGAGCAGAGAAAAGCAATTTATCCCGTTATGTATGATGAGCTGTTTTCAAAAGTAACTGACCATCCTCGGCTTATAGTCAGCAAGAGTAAAGAAAAAGCAGAAACGACTGATAAAGAGAAATTAAAACTGGTAAAAAAATTTCTAAATGATTCAATTGTTTTCATTGAATTTGGTCCGGGTGATTGTTATTTTGCATATGAGGTTTGCCAATATGTAAAAAAGGCATATGCAATTGATATTTCTGACCAGAGAGGAAAAAATCGCCAGGCCCCTGCAAATTTTGAGCTGGTTGTTTACGACGGGTATAATCTCGATATAGAAAATGGCTCTGCTGACGTCGTGTTTAGCGATCAGTTTATAGAACATTTACATCCAGAAGATGCTCTTCATCATTTTCAATTAGTTAAAAGAATCCTTCGAGATCAAGGCGTGTATGTAATTAGAACCCCTCATGCTTATTTTGGACCTCATGATATTTCTAGATATTTTTCGGATGAGCCTGAAGGATTCCATCTCAAAGAATGGACGCATTCAGAAATACAAAGCATGCTTAATAAACTGGATTTTTCTTCATGGCATGGTTATTGGCGGATAAATAATCAAATAAATAAAACGTACATAAAAATTCCTTTTTTTTACTTTAACATTGTTGAAGCGATGCTTAAAAATCTTGCCAAGAAGCCCCGAAGATATTTCTCGAGAATCTTTCTTCCGATCAAAATATTTATGATCGCAGTTAAATAGGGGCCATTCCGGCGCATGGAAATTTGCCATACATTCCTCGTCAATCCATTATTGTCCCCAGCATAAATATCCATACCAACGCCCATGACGACTGCATTCGCCTTTTCTTGTCTTTAATCTATTCTATAATTGGCCGAATTCTTAGGGGGGGTGGAAGGCTGTCCATTTTTCCCCGGCCGATAGTTGAGCGTTCCGATTGCAAAATGGGCCGGCTTAATATAGAATCTTCACCCTATAAAACTATCTTTGGCTGATCGAGTTTCATCGAAAGGGAAGGCGCGGGATTGTCGAAGAAGCGCACCATGAGACGCAGATTGATTAAAACGAGAATATCCTTCGGCCTGCCGTTGCTGGCCGTCTGGCTGGCCGCCGCTGGAGCATGCTCAATAAATAAAATAGCCATGAATAAGGTAGCCGGCATGCTATCTGCACCGTCGGGGAACAATGTTTTCATCCAGGATAACGATCCTGAACTTGTGGGCGACGCCATGCCATTTGCCATCAAACTCTACGAATCTCTGCTGGCTTCTGTTCCCAACCATGAAGGCCTGCGGCTGCGCACCGGAAGCCTCTATATTATGTATGCCAATGCCTTTCTCCAAACCCCGGCTGATATGATGCCCAAGCAGGAGCTGGGACAAAAGGAGTTTATGCTTGAGCGGGCTAAAAATCTCTATCTCCGCGGCAGAGATATCCTCATCGAAGGCCTGGAAAAACGGAATCCCTGCCTGCTCCAGGAGCTGAAGGGCCGAAAATATAAAGAAGCGCTGGCGCCCTACACTAAGAAAGATGTCCCCACCCTGTATTGGACGGCAGCCGGCTGGGTGGGAGCGTTTGCCATTGATCCTTTTGACATGAAACTCGGGTTGACTCTGCCTCAGGCGGCGGCAATGATGGAGCGAGTCGCCCAGGTTGATCCCGAATTCTCCAGAGGCGCGGTTCATAATTTTTATATCCTTTACTACGGCTCGCTTCCCGATTACATGGGCGGTGACCTGAAAAAAGCCCGTGAGCATTTCCAGATGGCCATGGTGGCATCGGGAAACCGTGACACCTCGCCGCTCGTCTCGCTGGCCACGACTGTGGCGGTGAAAGAGCAGAATGTCGAGGAATTCAAATCCCTTTTGCGGAAAGTTTTAGAGGTTGACCCGAACGCTGACCCGGACAACCGGTTGGTCAACATCCTCAACCAGAGGAAGGCGCGGTGGCTGCTGGATCATGTGGATGATTATTTTCTTTTGGAGGAGAAGCAGTGAATCATCGACGAATGCTGACTCTCGCTGTGCTGATGCTGCTCGTTTGTGGAGCTAACCTTCAGGCTGCCACGGCCATCAAGATTGGAAGCATTGCTCCCGGCCGCTCTCCTTGGGACAAGGCATTAAATGAGCTTGCTGCGGATTGGGAAAAAATTTCTAACGGCTCCGTTCAGGTCAAAATCTATGCCGGCGGCATCGCCGGCAATGAACTGGACATGATCCGCAAGATGCGATTGGGAACGCTTGGCGGCGCCGTTTTGACCAATATGGGCATGACGAAGATCAGTCGCGACCTGTTTGTGCTCTCGACTCCTTTCCTGACGGATTCGGAACAGGAGTTTCAATATGTCTTCGAAAAAATGAAGCCGGTCCTCCAAAAGCAGATTGAAGAAAAAGGCTTTAAGGTTCTCCTCTGGACAGAGGCCGGCTGGGCGTATTTTTTCACCAAGGATAAGATCCTTTATCCGGAAGACCTCAAAGAGTACAAGATCTCCTTTGCCGCCGACGAACCCGAAATGGAGCAGGCCTGGAAGAAAATGGGCTACCAGGTTGTTCCGAACGATCTCAAGGATATGATGATGGCGCTACAGAGCGGCATGGTTAACGCCTTCTATCTCTCGCCGCTGGTGGCTGGATCGGGTCAATATTTCGCCTTAGCTCCGCACATGCTGGCGCTGCGGTTGGCCCCGCTGGTGGGCGGGCTGGTGCTGACCGACAAAGCCTGGGAGAGCATTCCCGAGCAATACCGCGAGCCGATGGTTCAGTCCGTCCTGAAGGCGGCTGAGGATCTTTATCAGACCACCAAGGGCCTGGAGGATGAGGCTCTTAAAGCAATGAAGGAGAATGGGTTAATCATCCATGAACCGCCCGCCGACGCCATGGAAAAGTGGCGCGCCGCCGCCTCAAAAGGAATGGATGAACTAACAGCGAAAGCGTTTTCCAAGGAAATCTACGACCAGGTGCTCTCTATCATCCAGGAGTTTCGACAGAAGAGTGGCCGATAAGTTTTCCCGCGTCATTCATCTCATTGAAGATTCCCTGGCCTATTTTTCCCTCTTTCTTTTAGCCCTTTTCCCTTTTCTGGAGGTCATCGCCCGCGAATTCTTTCATACCGGCGTGCCCAACTCTACCGTCTATCTTCAGCATTTGGTGCTCGTGGCCACATTTATTGCTGGCGCCATCACCTCCCGCCAAAAGAGACACCTATCGCTGGCGGTGGGCATTCCCATCAAGGAACCGGTGAAGGAGATTGTCCATACTGCAGTTAATGTCCTTTGTGCCGCCATGACCCTTGCCTTTGCCTGGAGTTCATTAAGCTTCGCCCTCCGTGGCTTTGAGCCCATGCAGAAGATAGGCATTTTCCCGCTGCGCTTGATAGCGCTCGTCATGTTTTTAGGCTACCTCGCCATGGGCGTTCGCTTCATTATCGGCATGGACTACAAAAAGCGGCGTGGACTTTGGCTGTTATTGGCTGCCTTTTTCGGAAGCGTCCTTGCTTTCACCTCTGTTATCCAGGTCTTCGCCGCCTTATCCGCTTCGCCACCGGCGTTCCTCACTTCCCTCGAGAAGCTGTTTCAAGCAGGTGTGGCCCAGTCCGCTTCTCCTTTGATAATCCTGTTAATTGTGTCGGCGTTTTTTGGTTCGCCAATTTTTGTGGTTTTGGGGGGTATCGGCTATCTGCTTTTTGCTCACAAAGCACTCCCCTTAGAGGTTGTCCCCAATCAGGCTTATGCTATGCTGACTGGTTATTCGATCGCCGCTATTCCTCTTTTTACCTTGACTGGCTTTCTCCTCTCAGAGAGCAAAGCGGGGGAGAGGTTGATCAGACTTTTCAGGGCCTTTTTTTCTTGGTTTCCCGGGGGCCTGGCGGTAGTGGCGATTCTCGTCTGCGCTTTTTTCACAACCTTCACCGGGGCCTCTGGCGTGACCATCGTGGCGTTGGGCGGCCTTCTTTACTACGTTTTGGTCAATGGCGGCTACGGCAAGGTATTTACGGTGGGGCTTCTGACCGCTTCGGGGAGTATCGGCCTGCTTTTTCCGCCCAGCTTGCCGGTAATCATCTACGGGGTAACTTCCCAGATCAACATCAAAGAAATGTTCAAAGGAGGCATTCTCCCAGGAGTGGCCATGGTATTGAGCGTGGTCGCTTTAGGGATTATTTATGCGATAAAAAGCGGCGTAGAGCGCCACCCCTTTAATCTAAAGGAAACGCTTTCGGCCATCCGCGAATCCATATGGGAAATCCTTCTTCCCATCATTATTTTTATCGGATATTTTGGAGTTCCGGCTTCACTTGTCAAACGACTTGCCATCGCTCTCACCTATGTTCTCGCCGTTGAAGCTCTTCTTCCTCGAGACTCGAGAACCCGAAAACTGCCCAATATTCTGATGACCTATATTCCGGTCAGCGCCGTTTTTATCGCCCTCTTCTGTTTGCCTACCGTATCATGGTTCGGCATTGGAATCATTGCCGCGGTTTCGGCGATCTATGGCTTTATGGTGGTTTATTTTAGTCACCAAAGTTTGGATAGCCGGGAATTTTCCGCCGTTTTTGTTCGGTTCCTTTTGCTCGTTGCTGGCGTGTTGGCAGTATTGGCCGCAGCGGCCAGCGTGAGCCTCACTATTGTGGAAAGTGCAGCCATCGCTGTCATCTATGCCTTCATTGTCGAATTGCTGATTTATCGTGATCTGAAGATAAAAGATTTGCCCAAGATTCTGGGCAAAAGCCTTCCCATTATTGGCGGGGTTTTGACCATCCTGGCCCTGGCCAACGGCCTGTCCTACTACATCATTGATGCCGAGATTCCTATGAAATTAACAGCCTGGGTCCAGGCGGCGGTATCGTCCAAATATATTTTCCTTCTGATTCTCAACCTGGCCCTCTTGGTGGTGGGATGCTTTCTGGATATTTATTCCGCCATTCTGGTGGTTGTTCCACTGATCATTCCCCTGGGAGACCTCTTCCATATTCATCCTGTCCATCTTGGGGTCATCTTCCTGGCCAACTTGGAGTTGGGTTATCTCACCCCGCCGGTGGGCCTCAACCTTTATTTAGCCTCCTACCGTTTTGATGAACCAGTGGTCAAAATTTATAAGGACGTTCAGGTTTTCCTGCTGCTCCGCTTAGCCACGGTCCTGCTGATTACTTATGTCCCTTTCCTGACAACGGCTCTTTTGCAGAAATAAATGCCAATGGTCGCCAAAACTCAGGCGAAATTCCCTGAGGAGGATCACAATTAGAAAGAAATGTAATCTGTCGAAGGACAATTTGGAGTTGCTGGAGAATTTCCTTGAGAAAAGTGGGAAGAAAGGAGAAAAAAGATGAAAGGGAAAAAAATCGGCTATATCTTGCTCTTGTTTTTTGTTTTTTTATGGTTCTGTCGGGTTTTGCCCAGGGGGTGAAAATTCTGACGAACCAAATCGGCTATGAAGTCTCCGGATCGAAGCATGCTGTTATCCTGGGCCACGAGGGCGATACTTTTGATGCGTTCAAGGTTTTAAAGTTAGCGACGGGGAAAGAAATCCTTCGAGGAATCCCAAAGTCCGTCGGGCCGCGGTCCTGAAAAAAAACCTGAAGATCGTCTGATCACGCCTAAAGCAACGAGGCATATTATCCTGACCCTGGAGACAAAAGACAAATTCCGCGACTACGGCAAAGAGAAGGCCGTAAGCCAGGTGTCTTACGAGGCCGGCTACAGAGAGGGCGCTGGTCTGTGCATAGCCGCGCTGGCTATGGCTTCGACGTACAAGCTCGCCGGCGACTTTGAAAACGCCGATTATCTTAAGGCGGCCGAAGATACATTTGCGCATCTTGAAAAGAATAATCTTCTCTATGCCAATGACGGCAAGGAGAACATCGTTGATGACTATTGCGCTTTGGTGGCGGCCACAGAACTTTATCGGGCGACAAAAAAACTCAAATATAAAGAAGCTGCTGACAGAAGAGCACAGAGCCTAATGGTGAGATTGACGACAAGCGGACAATATAAAAATTATTGGCGGGCGGATGATGGCGACAGGCCATTCTTCCATCCTGTGGATGCCGGCCTGCCTGTGGTGAGCCTTATGGATTATTGCGATATTGCCGATGCAGAGACGCAAAAGAGGGTTATGGAAACCGTGAAAAAATCCTTGGATTTTGAGATTGCGGTGACCGAAGAACTGACCAATCCATTCGGCTACAGCCGCCAGCTCGTCCAGAGCCAAAGCGGTGCCTGGCGGACAAGCTTCTTCTTCCCCCATGATACTGAGACCTCTCCCTGGTGGCAGGGAGAGAACGCCAGGCTGGGTTCGATGGCGGCAGCTGCTCGCTTAGCCTCAAGATATTTTGCGCAGGATGAGAATTTTCGTGACAGACTGCAGGTTTTTGCCAGGGATCAATTGAACTGGATCCTGGGTTTGAATCCATTCGACAGCTGTATGCTTCACGGAAAAGGAAGAAATAATCCAGCCTATATGTTTTTCGATTCATACGAGTACACGAATGCTCCGGGCGGCATCTGCAATGGGATCAAAGCCGGCTATAAGGATGAAGAGGATATCGATTTCAATTTACATTTCGCCATGACCGGCAAGGACGATGACTGGAGATGGGGAGAGCAGCGGCTGCCCCATGCCGCCTGGTTTCTTTTTGCCGTCTCCCTTGGCGAACAATGAGCGCAATATTGACAGGAAAATATTTTTTGCGGGCCTCCTAACTGTGTTCATAACGGCTGCCGTGCTGATAAGGAAGAGATCAAAAAACTGTTCCCCTTTTTAAATTGAGGGACATAATACTCGTGTTGGTCTTATTTCCAGATAACCCGATAACGTTTTAGAATGAACGATCCTGTTTCTTTGTCTTCGGCGAGACGGTACATTTTTCCAGCTACAAAGAGGCCGGGCCGGATGTCGGTCCATATCTTGGCTTCGTAAAAGCCGTCTTTGTTGAAAATATCATAGCCTGTAAACTTGACTCCTCGTTCGATCTTCTCTTCGTTGGTTTCCACCCAGAGGTTCCCCAGGTCATCCACCAGGAGGCGGTTAGCAATTGTTTTGACCTTTATTTGCTGTCCAAAACAAAACTATCCGTTGGCTAAACGGCGATAGTTAAAGTCGTCTACCGCTGAGCGGCCGAAGTCTGTGCCTGACCGACGACGGCTCCTATGCCTTCCATATCGACGGAAATATAAATTTTCGGGTGCTTTGTCTGGGCGCAAGGTCCTTGCCAATAGCTTGGTCAAAATCGGTTAATTCTTCGGTATTGAAGTTATAGGAAATGATCAATTCTTGATCTGTCTGGCTAATGTCCGCAGCGCCGGATTGGCCGTCTTTGGATTCTCCAAATAATGGAGTCACCATCGCCATTGAGATAGCCCTGCGTTCCGTCTTTTTCTCCGATTTGCACCCTGTCGAAAGGGCCGCGAACAGAACGCCAAGAACCAGAAAGCCGATTAATCCGATCATCTTTTCAGCCTTCAAGCTACGCATGGCACTTCCTTTTTTAACAGATTAAGCTTGTTGAAATTTTGTCCCGTCCCAAAGGAGCACTTTTCGCTCTCGTGGTTCAGGATGTCTTTGATATTAAAATGAAATGGGTCGTGTGTCAACCTGCTTCAGTTTCTCTGTTCTGACCTGATTCAGCGCCTTCCATCCGCCGAGCGCGAAGCCCATTGCCACAACGGGGATGACCTGGATACCTTGCAGAGTTAGGCTGGCCGCCATGGCCTGATCCGAAGCAATTCCGAACGGAAGAAGAGCCGCGACCATCGCTACCTGAAAAACCCCGACATTTGCGGGCGTCAGCCTCAAAAGGCCGCCGAGGTTCGTAGCCAGCAAGGCCATGAATGATGCCTCGAGCGAGGGGCGCGCGTCGAGCGCGAGCAGGACCAGATGAAATGTTGCCCACTGGGCCGCCCAGTTGACCAGAGCAAAGACCATTGGCAAAACGAGATTCCGCACTGACCCGATCTCCGCGAGAGGGTTCAGAGTCGAGCTCAAAAAATGCGGCACCCAGCTTGGAAGGCGCCATCCTCGGCGGAACAAGATCAGGCAAAGGAGGATGACCAGCAACCCCGCTGCTCCGATTTGTGCTCCTCTCACGGCCGGCGGCAGCTCAAGGAGACCGGGCGCTATCAAGAGGAATAACACCAGACCCGCTGTTTCCACCCCGCGCGCCCAAAAGACAGAGGCAATGGCGACCTGAAGAGGCACACTGTCCCGCTTGGCAATGAGATGAATCCTCGCTGCCTCTCCAGCGAACGAAACGGAGAGGCAGTTCACGGTCGCGCCAATGAGATTCGCTTCCTGGGCGACTTTCCATCTATTAGGGGCCACAGGCTTAAGAAGAAGATGCCAGCTCCAGCCTTTGACAAGAAGGGACACCAAATTTATGCCCAAAGCGATGAGAAGAATTTTTATGTTGGCACTGAGAAGCGCGTCCCGCGTCAAATGCCAGGGAAAACGCCAGGCAGCATGAACGACTACTGCAAGGCCGATGACGATCGCAAGTGCCTTTAGAATGTTTTTCTGCTTGGCAATCATAGCTTCACCAGGTCATCGAGCGGGCGAAAGACATACCCGTCTGCTTTGGCGTCAGCGATAATTCCCGGGAGCGCCGCTGCCGTTTGATGTCTGTCACCCTTCAGGTCAGACCCATCGCCGTCATGAAGCAAGAGAATAGCCCCGGGTCGAAGCCGTTTGCGCACGCGCCTGCGGATCACTTCGGCGCCCGGCTGATCGCTGTCCCATACCCCAAAAGTCCAGCCGATGACTGTATAGCCTAAGCGTTGGGCCATTGAGGTGACAAAGGGATTGCGAAAACCATGCGGAGCGCGGAAAAGCCGCGGATTTCGGCCGGTGTTCGACACAATCGCCGCATGGCCACGCTCCATTTCAAAATGGATGCAACGAGGTCCCTTCAGATGGAGTTTCAGGTGATGATAGGTGTGATTGCCAATGCCGTGGCGGGACGCTGCAACCCAGCGGGCAATATCGGGGAATCGTTCGACATGCTGTCCGACCATAAAGAATGTGGCTGGCACGGCCCGGTTGTCGAGAATTTCCAGAATCTTTTCAGTGGCTGAAGGACTCGGACCATCGTCAAATGTAAGATAGAGCTCACGTCTGGAGGATGAACCTCGACCTATCACTCGTCCAAAGATCGGACTATTCTGATGAAATGTTCCGTGCGCCAGAGCTCCTGCAGCCGTCGCTCCCAAGCCAGCGGCAATGGCTAGAGTAATCATAGCCTGACTCGTTCATAGACGTTGAGCACCTGCTCAGCAATTTTCGGCCAGGCATATTCTTTTGCTTTATGGAGTCCGGCCAGAGCCATTTCGGCGCGACGCCTTGGATTGCCGATGAGCTCTATAATCGTCTTCGCCCACGCCTCCGGCTTGTCAGGTTCGACGAGAACCGCCTCTCTGCCGCCATTCACTAACTCTCTAAACCCGATTATATCGGAGACAACCAGGGGCGTTCCGCAAGCCATAGCCTCGAGCAGAGTGATGCCGAATGAGGCTCTTGTTGTGGGACAGACGTAGAGGTCGGATTTTCCATAAAAGTCGGGGCGCTCTTCATAGACATAGCCAGCGAAACGGACACTCTCTCCCAAAGGACGTGCCAGGCGGTCATAATATTTTCGCAAGGGACCATCGCCAACGACATTCAGCTGTGCTTGTGGATAATAATGAAGAATCTGCGGCATAGCCTCAAGGATAGTATTAAGGCCATTCCGCGGGTCGAGCCGCCCGAGAAAAAGAAGCCTTGGACCTCCGATAAAAGCATCTTCTGGTTGGCGACCATTGGGGTGAAAATAATCGACACTGACGCCGTTGGGAATGACCTCCCAGTCCCCCTTAAAATAGCGAGAGTGGGCTTGGATAACCGCTTCGCTGACAGCGATTTTGGCGTCAATCTTCTCGAGTTCTCGCTGGAAGATAGCATGGAAGAGGGAAAGAAAATAGGACCGGGGAAACCAGGAATGGAATGTGCCCACTACAGGAATTCCGAGGTGTCGTGCAACCTGCAGCATTACCAGGCATAATGTGGGAGCCAGAGGATTGTGCAAATGAACCAGATCGATTTGTTCCCGCCGGAGGATCTCTGTCAAACGATTCTTGAGTTGGAAGCCGGTTGTGACCCGAGAAAACGACCCGTTGATAAAGAAGATCCGGCTCCTTCCAACCCGGTAGACAAAAAACTCATCCTGCCCCTGTCCTGCCATGTTGGAAGTAATAATAATGGCCCTGTGACTCAAGCGGCTAAACTGAAGGGCCAAATTTTGAACGTGCTCTGTTATTCCTCCGGGATGGGGATAATAAAATTCTGTTACCAAAGCAATACGCATGGTCATTCCTTTTCATGTTTTCCAATTCTTGCCCAAAAATACAAAAAAAAAGCAAGCACGCAAGAGTGCTTGCTTTTTTGGGAATGCTGCCGTTATTTCATCATTTTGACAGAGATAGCCTCATGGACTCCTTCTGGAGTTGTCGAATACTCGACGGTAACTTTATCACCGGCTTTGCACTTATCCAAAGTCGTCGCTTTCCCTTGCGCGTCGTAAATTGTGGTCGTGGATTTGATTAAGAAATTCATTTTGTGCTTAACCTCATTCACGACAACGATCTCTGATTTCGTTCCCTTCGCAGGATCAGCCAGGGTGACAGATTCGATCGTGCCGACGAACGTTTTGTGCGCAGCAGGTTTTTGTGCGGCTTGAGTTTTGGCAACACTATAAGTGGCAGCGAGACAAAAAACAAGCAAACTCACCAAGATGAAGATTGATTTTTTCATCTTCTTGACCTCCTTTCAGATGCACTTATATATCAGGAATGATTAAGCGCCCATTAAAAAGAGATTAAATATTTCTAATCTTTTAAGAGAAGGGTACAGTTTTGAAGAAGGAGAGAAACTAAGGCTTTCCGGCGAGAGGAAGAAGGATGGTAAATGTGCTTCCTTTGTTCAGAATACTTTCGACCTGGATCTGTCCTTTATGGGCTTCAACGATGGACTTGGCAATGCTTAGCCCCAAGCCAAAACCACCCGGCACTCGGGTTTTTTCAGCACCATAGAACCGGTCAAAAATGCGGGGCACTTGATCCTCTGGAATTCCTGGCCCAGTATCAGATATTGTCACTTTTGCCTGATTGGCTTCGGGGCCTGATTCGACGGTCACTTTTCCTTGGGGCTCCGTGTATTTCAGAGCATTATCCAGGATGTTGAGGAAGAGGCGCTTAAGCCTGTTTTCGTCTCCCAAAACAACGGCTTTGCCTTTGATCGATAAATGAAAAGCGATCTTTTTCTGCTCGGCCAATATTTTGATATCGTTGACCGTGCTCTCGACGAGCTCGCTCACATCTATAGGTTTCGTCTCTAAGGCGACAATGTTCTTGTCTAGCCTGGCTAAGACAAGAAGCTCTTCTAAAATCTTAATAAGCTTATTGACCTCTTCTAAATTGATGTCTAATGTTGACTCATATTCCCGAGTGGAGCGAACCCTCTTCAAGGTCACTTCGAGCTCTCCCTTCATCACTGCCAGGGGCGTTTTGAGTTCATGAGCCAGGTCTTCGATGAGCTTGCGCTGAGACAGAAAGGCCTTTTCAAGTCTTTCGAGCATCTCGTTGAATGTGTCGGCCAGCCTTCTCAGTTCATCCTTGCTCTTGGGGGTGACTATCCTCGACTTTAAATTCTCCGCAGAAATGTGTTGTGCCGTGTCGATCATGCGATTGACAGGTTTTAATGTTGCCTTGGCTAAGAAAGCGCCGACAACCCCGCTGATGATGACCGTAAGAGGAAGAAGCAAAAACAAAATAAACTTGAGGTTTTTAAGGGTGGCGTACATATGCGTCAAGGGGCTCACGATTTGAACAATATAGGCGACCGCGCCATTCTCTCTAACTGGCAAGGTCAGCGTCCTCAATTTCACCGGCTTTCCTGGAGAAATTTCGGCCGAGATTTCATCAAAACGGCTGATTCCCTGCAAAACAGCATTGAAGGTTTCCGCTGGCAGGGCAATGATACTCGGAATGTTCTTCAAAGAAGCAATTTGTTCACCGTGGCTGTCAAAAATCTGGACAATGATGTTCAGAAGCTCTGGGTCATTGATTCTTTCAAGAACCCAGCGCTGGGCAATCTTTATAAAATTGAGATTATCGACCTTGCTCAGGGTCTCAATCTTGACGCCATTCCTGGCGGCCTCTATTTTTTCTGTCTCCCAGTAAGTATCGATCGAATTGGCAATTCCTTCTGCCCTTAATTCGAGCAAATTATCGATGCCGCCCCTCAGCCTCTGATTCAGATTATGATAAATCACAAAACCAGCGGCAATGAATGTCAGCGAAAAAATCGAGACATACCAAAGGGAAATTTTAAACCGGATGGATTTTAGAAACATATGCTTTTCATTCTTTTAAACAGATAAGCTGTAGCCTCTTCCTCTCACAGTTTGAATCAATTTCTTTTTCTGCCCCAGGTCAATTTTTTTCCTGAGGTAGTTGATATAGACATCGATGACATTAGTGAAGGTGTCAAAGTTGATATCCCAGACATGTTCGGAAATCATCGTCCTGGTTACGACCGTCCCTTCGTTCCGCATGAGATATTCCAGCAAGGCAAATTCTTTTGGAGTGAGGGCGATGTCCTTGCCGCCTCGAATGACCTTGTGGGTAACCAGATCAAGCTCAAGGTCTGCGGCCTTAAGCTTGGTGGGAGTCGGGGTCTCACTTTTTCTTAAAAGGGCCCGCACCCTGGCCAGCAATTCTTCAAAGGCAAATGGCTTGGTCAAATAATCATCAGCACCGGAATCCAAGCCTGAGACTTTGTCTTTTACTGAGTCTTTGACCGTCAGGATGAGGATCGGGCCAGTGATTTTTTCTGCTCTGAGTTTTCGGCACAGGCTTAGGCCGTCGATCTTGGGAAGCATCAAATCCAGGATAATTAAGTCATATTCCTGCGTTGTCGCCAGAAAATGCCCCTCTTCTCCGTCGCAGGCGATATCCACCGCATAGCCCTCTTCTTTAAGACCCCGCTTTAGGAAATCAGCAATTTTTCTTTCGTCTTCTATGACTAAAATGCGCATCCTCTAAAGTCCTTCTTTTCTCAGTATATTTTTGTTGAAAGGTTTCTCTTCCTAATTCCTTTTATCATTATTATTGACATATTTATCTGTAAGAATCAACTTTGAAAAGGGGAATACCCCAATATCGAAAGGAGAGCTCTGAACAGACTCAAATTGCCTTGCTTGAGAATTTCGTTTTTGTGACTAATACAAACGCA
>Ga0315280_10005495_pt1 | contig 18006 bp, 14 predicted proteins | sample YL17G06_40_MG_FD_203697 | JGI IMG/M metagenome (GOLD analysis project Ga0315280, IMG submission 203697) | Sediment microbial communities from Yellowstone Lake, YNP, Wyoming, USA - YL17G06_40 | ecosystem: Environmental > Aquatic > Freshwater > Lake > Sediment | place: USA: Wyoming | collected... | reverse complement strand
CATTTGCGTTCATCCACTCGTATTTCTGCCGCATGAATCTCTCATTGAAGCCCGTGTTATACCCCCCGGGGTTAATGACAATGACTTTGATGCCAAATGGCTTCAATTCCGTTCGCAAGGAGAACGCGACGCTTTCGAGCGCAAATTTTGTCATGCCATATGGCGCGTAAAATGGCGTGGGAATGAGCCCTGCCATTGAACCCATAAACACAATGCGTCCCTCACCCTTTGCGATCATCTTAGGCACGACTTTCTGTGTTAATCGCAGCGTTGAAAACACGTTGGTCTCAAACACGGCGCTCACTCTTTGAGGGTCGATTTCTACCAACGGTCCGGAATCGCCGATAGCCGCGTTGTTGACTAAGACATCGATGTCCCACGCATCGACTTTGTTAATGTCTTTGGCGTCAGTCACATCGAGCTTCTCGACTACGAAGTTCTCGCCAAACGATGTCAAAACAGTTCGCACTTCATCAACTGAGTCCTCCATGTGAACGGTTGCATGGACTCTATGTCCTCTTTTGAGTAGCCTGCACGCCACATCGAGCCCTATACCCCCTCTGCACCCGGTTATGAGAATGCTCGCCATAATCTGCCTATCTTCTTTTTTCGGTAGTATCTGAGCAGATTGTCTTAAGGATATTGACTTGCTGAGAGAGGTGCGGAACAAGGACGTAGCCCACGTCAGCTCCCGGATCCTGTTTATAATAGGCAAATGAAGTCAGACCGCGTGTAAACTTCATGTCTGCGGATGGCTGCCGGTGTCGCACGCGGTACAAAGTTATGCTCGTTGCCAGAAGAATCGCTAGGCGCTGTGCCTCCACACCGCGGTGGCGCTCGTGCCCACTACACCGAAACTACTCCAAAACTACACCGCCTCAAGCAGCTTTACGTGTCCCGCTGGGGTTCGTTCTTGCGCCGTTCGGTTGCTCTCCATGGTGTGCCACTTAATTATAATTATAAATATATTTTTATTTTAATAGATGAATTTATCTTATTGCGCTTTCTGGCAGCTGCGGGGCGCTCCTAATGAGAGGCCTCAGTGAGCTTAAATGTCAATAAAAAAGTCTGAAATTCAATGCTCGAAAAACCGCTCGGAATCCACGATAACAAGGCAAAACGTTAACGCTTCACGATGTAGAACGTCAAACGCTAAAGCAAAGGAGGTGACGACAACCGTGCCCAGCTACATTATGCTTATTAAATGGACTCAAGCAGGAATCGAGAAGGTGAAAGACACACCGCAACGGATAGAACGCACTCGAAATACCATCAAGTCCGTTGGTGGAGAGCTAAAAGAGCTCTACTTTACCTTTGGAAGGTACGATATCGTTGCAATCGCTGAAGCTCCCAGCGACGAGGCAATGGGGAAAGCGGTGCTCATTATCGGGAGCGCCGGAGCGGCAAGCATAGAGACATTGAAGGCGTTTCCGGAGACAAACGGAATAGAAATAATCAGGGGACTTCCATAAGTCCACACTCTGGTTCGGACCGACGCTCATTATGCGCGTTTTTTGCGCTGCACTAGCTTGGAATTTTTCCGATTTTTCGGCCCGCTCGCTACCTATTTATTCAGTTTTTCACTCCACAAAAAAAGGGATTTCGCGTTTTTTGCGGCCGCGGCTACAGGATCATAGAACTTTCTGCAATCTATTAAATTTAATAAAAACTCATATAGTTAAATGCTCTAAAAACCAAAAACTTTAATATTCATTATGAGAAAGAGATATTAGATTAACATGAATATAGAAGATATCACGACGCGCCTCCACTCGCTTGGCGTTGACATCCCGCCGGGGACGCTCAGACGGTGGGCCGCTGAGGGGCTCATCAGCCCGCCACAACGGACGCAAAATCCACACGGGCGGGGGCGGCTGAGCGACTGGCCTGAGGCCAGCGTTGAAGAGGCCGCCGCGTGCTGGGCGCTGCGGCACTTCAACACGCGATGGGCGACCCCGACCGTTGACGCGATCAAGCGGACGAGGCGCCTCGTAGGCAAGCTGCGTGATACCCCTTTTGATATTCTAAAGGCGGGGCTCAAGCCCGACGGAAGCCGCGCGATGTTCTTCTTTTCGTACGAGCTGCACCCGCTCATCGTGCTGTGGGTCACGGCCGTTGAAAAGGCGCGACGCGGATGGCATATCCAGAAGCCGGCGCAGGTGACGTTTGCGTGGACGATCGAGGGGACGCCTCAAGCAGGGACGCTCAAGCACACGCTCGTCGGCGTTACGCTCGAAGCGGCCGACCGCGACGTGCTGCAGATCCACAGCGAGCGGATCGACCTGGATCGGATTAACAACAGCAAGAAGAGGACGGAGGAACATGAACGGCCACCAGCGCCCCGCAGAACGTGAGGCGTCGTCTCTGCAGAAGGACGACCACCCGGGTTTCAGCGCGGCAGCGAACGCATCAGTGAGGTAGCATGAAAGACCATGAGACACTGCAACGATTTATGGTGCTCAGAGCCCGGAATACGTCATACGCCACGATTGAGCGCGAGCTCGGCGTGACGAAAAAGACGCTCATCGCGTGGGGCAAGGAGCACAAGGAACAGATTGAGAACTTGCAGGCAATCGAGTATGAAGCCTTACAGGAGGAGTACGGTCTTACCGCACGAGCGAGAGTCGAGATCTTCGGCGAGGAGCTGCGGCGCGTGAAGGACGAACTCGCGACGAGGGACCTTGCGGAGCTGTCGACACCGAAGCTGTATGACCTCTTGGTCAAGCTAAGCGCTCAGCTGAAGGCGGAGGTCACGCCGCCATTCGTGCGCAGCGACGACGAGGTGCAAAGGCGTGTCGCGGTGCGCGAGCTGCTGGATAGGCTGAGTGCCGTGGACACAAACACGCGCGGATCGGGCCCGAGGGTCGGCACCGGAAACGGCGAAGTCGAGGCGCGCGACCTTGTGAAGCTGCAACTGGAGACGTACCGCGCGTACTTGGCGGGCGAGATCGACGACGCGACAATCCTTCGGCGAGTGGGACTACTTACCCCCCTGCTTAAGGCTGTTGACGATGCCGAGCTGCAGAAGCGGCTCGAGCGCATCGAGCGCGTCCTTGCTGCGGACGAGGGGTAAGGATGGATATGGCAACTCGAAGCACAAAGCGCCTCCAGCGCGCGCTGAATAAGGCCTCTGGGCGTAAGAAGGGGCTTTTGCTGGCGAATGCCAAGGCCAACTACGACGTGTATGGCATAGAGATCATCACCTCCGGCGAGGTTCAGGATCTGCGAAGGAACATTGCCTCCGAAGAGGAACGCCGCAGCTATAACAGGATGCTTGACGCCGAGGACACGATGCGCGTCCACATCTCGAACACGCAGGTGCGGTACCTGCAGCTGCGCGAGCAGCTCGCCAACCTCGGGTGCCTGTTCACGCTTTTCCGGCAGCACGTGCGCCTCGAGGAATACTTGACCGAGCTGAGTTGGGGCAAAACGAAGGGCGCACGCGCGCTGCGCGAACGCATCGGCTCGAGCGGTCACGGGTGCCTCTTTGGCCTCTTCGGATTGCGAGAAGAGGACGGGTATTCGTTTGTCGATATCGCCGTGTCCGAGGAGGGGATGAAGCTCGCGCGGGAGTTTATGGGGGCAAACGACGTCCACTTTACCGCGTATGAGGACCTGCTGAACGGATGGGAGAGGGAGCTTCGTGAGCTCGTTCGCCTCACTAAACGCCGTTTGTTACTGGTTGACTTTGAGGGATGGGCGGAGATAAGGGAGTTTTACGCGCAGAGCGGCGAAGAGCGCTTGGAGCTCGTGGAGGCGTTGCCGGAGTACGAATCGATTGCTGTCGACGAAGCATCCTTGGATGAGATGCTCGCTTCGTTGGATAGTGACCTGAATACCTCGTAAGGCCTGATCGAGAAGACGCGTTGTCCGAAGGGACTCGTATCTGTTTTTTTTGCGCGAAACTCGTTCTATGTGGTGACGGAAGAAGTGGCAAGCCAATAGTTACCTACTTTCGAGATACGAGCCGCTCCATTGTGTGCGCTCAGCTCTTTCAGATGTTGAAACGCTCTATTTTTTCCAGTACGAGAACGAAACCAAAAACAAGAACTAATCGGCTACTGTGAGAAGCAAATACAACAGATCTAAGCAGATAATTCTGCTAGTATGCAGCAGTTTGCAAGTTCGCACGAAGAACTTGAGACCGTTACGCAAAAGCTCGATAACAATCTGAAGGAATCTGAAGAACGCAACCGCTCTTTAGTGAAAGAACTCAGGCAATCAGAAGCATCGAAAACGTTGTTGTCGTTGGCTTGCAGCACGAGATGGAGCTGATTCGGCGCAGGCGTAGTCATGCGTGCACTAGCCGCGGCGTACTTGATGCTAAGACGAGATTAAGCAGGAGGCCCTGTCCCTCCTCATTTTCTTTTTACTTTCGGCATGTTTTTGCAGTTGGGTTATCACCTTTAGCACGAATTTGCCACTTGTGCAAGCAACACACCCCCAGATCAATGCAGGCGAGAAGAAACAGGCCCTCTACAACCTCTTTGCTGCATACATTCACACAGTACCGCTGGAAGAGCTAATAGAAAGCGTGGAACGAGCGCGGCGAGACGCGCAGCTCAGGTATGTAGTGCTATACGGGGCGGCGTGCAGCTACTGCCTCGGCAGGGCCGCACGGCTCGAAGGGTCATACCTGCGGACGTTTACGCTTGAGTTAAAAGAGGATCTTGCCCAGACCCTCGCTGCGTTTGTCACATCGATTCTAGCGGGACCGCGTGGGCGCCTAGGCGCGGAAGAGGCTGCTGAGCCACCCCTTCGCCAGATCATTGAAGTGTTGCAGCAGGTGATGTGCACACACGACGCAGAAAAGCTTGCGATTTCTGTGCTCGAAATCTACGCAGACCGTTATCGCGAAGAGCGAAGTTCAAAGTGATGAGACTCCTTGTTCGCCACATTTAGATGTTGATCTGAACCCCGTTTTCAGGAAGCATTACGTTATCGTGGAGGTTCTGAAACACTGGGATCATAAATACTCGACGGGCTGAAATATCTCTATTAGTGATTTCGGGTAAAAAACGCGGCCAAATCAACGCAACCTTTATAAGCAAGCGCATATAGGTACGCAGTTTCGCATTACTTAATCGATGGTGTCTGCTATGCGGTCTAGCAACACTCTGTTTTGTTTGTAGCATTAAGAAAGGTCGTCGTATGATCGAAGCACTTGCAGCATTAGGAAAGTATTCTATAGCGCAATGGGGTGGCATCGACGAAAGCAACTTACGAACGCTGATCGATAACCCCGCGAGCACGCCAAAGTACAAACACGTATTACTTATCACGTTTGACTCGGCCAACGACTGCCGATATGCGCGGGTTGAGTATGAGGAGTACTCAAAGGAGAAGATTTACGAATATCTCTATAAGAAGGGCGCCCCTAACGGCCCGGATGTCACGCCGACGGCGCGAGTGGCTAAAGACATCGAAAAAACATTTGAAAATAAAATCGTGAACTGGTTTAAGAACGCGTTAAATGACGACTTGGTGCAGCAAGACGAAAGTAACTACGCATTTTTACATCGGCTGTCCGATGCGATAGAGCGTGACCACGATCGCATCCTTACGGAGCTCAAAGCAAAGTTCAAAGCAATCGACAAGAAAGACCGTGCTATTATTTCGATCCTCATCGAGAACGACCCTAGCGGGAAGTACGCCGGTGATTTTCCGATATTCAGGCAGATCGCATCAGAAAAAGGCGTAGAGGCGTATTATAAGAAGTACGGCATCGAGTCGGTCGCGTATGACCAGGTGTGTTCCGTATGCAAAACGGTCACTCCTGCGGTGTATGGATTTGTCGGCACCTTTGCCTTCTACAACGTCGATAAGCCCGGATTCGTCAGCAGCGGGTTCGATCAGTCAAAAGCGTGGAAAAATTACCCCGTCTGTGAGCGGTGCGCGTTGATTTTAGAAGCTGGTCGAAAGCTCCTCGAGCGTGATTTTGCCTTTAGAATGTATAATTTAAGCTATTTCATCATTCCAAAGCCTTTGTTCGACCGGGATAGCGACGCGGTGGTCAAAAAATTCCAGTTTTACAGAAGTGAGTTTCGGTCACTGAGCCCTAAGAACAAGCGCATGGTCGACGCGCGGGAGGAGGACATCTTTAGCTTTCTGTCCGAGCAGCACAACTTTTTTAACAACAACTTCCTGTTTTACGAAAAGTCCAATGCTGCCTTTCGAATCCTCCTCTACGTCGAAGATGTCCTCCCGTCGCACATCCGACGGATGTTTCAAGCCAAACAGGCCGTTGACGAAAAATCCGTCTTCAAAACTGCTGGTAAAGACGGCGAGGGCATGCCCTTCGACTTCCGGGCAGTGCACCACTTTTTCTGGGGTTCAGATAGGCGGAAGCATTTCCTTGAAGTTATTGACAGCATTTTTACCTCGAAGCAGGTGGACCACTCATTTTTAATCCGGTCGATAATCAACAAGATCCGCGACGACTACGCTCAAGGCGACTATACGAGATATTCAACGCTGCGCGGCATACAGCTCTTGCTCTTTTTGCACGAGATGGATCTGCTTAATCTACCTCAAGGTGATGGACAAATGAAAGAAATGACAATTTTTGATGTGGACGATTCGAATCCCGTTGTCGACGCCGTGAATACATTATTCGACGAATTTCCCGACTTCTTTAATACTGATGCAAAACGCGCGGTATTCTTAGAGGGGGTCTTGACTCAGAAACTGTTGCGTCTGCAATACGTGGAAAGAGGTGGAGCCACCCCGTTTAAGTCAAAGCTCAACTCTCTCAATCTGGATGAGCGTCTCCTTAAGAAACTGCTGCCGCAAATCCAAAACAAGTTCCAGGAATACGGAAAGGACTACTATCGCAGGTTGGAGCGGCTGCTTGCCGAATATATGGTGAAAGCAGGCACAAAATGGAAGATGACCCCGGACGAGATTAGCTTCTACTTTGTCATGGGAATGAACCTTTCAGATTACGTCAAAGGCAGCCCCGCTGCCACGACTGAAGGTGATACGGATGGGTGATTACGTAAAGAACAGGTCTGAAATTGTTTTTTTGTACGACGTCAAAGATGCAAACCCGAATGGTGATCCGCTTGACGAGAACCGTCCGCGGATCGACGAGGAGACTGGCATTAATCTGGTCACCGACGTCCGGCTGAAGCGAACGATTAGGGACTATTTGCACAACTTTAAGGACGAAGAAATATTCGTCAGGGAAATTGAGTATGGTGACGGCTACATCCAGGATGCGAAGCTGCGGGCTGAGGATTTTCTCCCCCCCGACACGCGTATACCGGCAGGCCTCAATGAAAAAAAGAAGGCAATCGACGAGGGAGTGTTGAACGCATGCATCGACGTGCGGCTGTTCGGGGCCACCATACCAATCAGCTCGACAAAATCGGCCAAAGGCGCTGACGAAGAAAAAAAGGGATCGATCACCCACACAGGTCCAGTGCAGTTCAAAATTGGCCGGTCGATGCACAAAGTACACGTCAAGCATTTTAGGGGCACGGGCGCGTTTGCGTCCGGCAAAGGCGCGACGCAAAAGACGTTCAGAGAAGAGGACTTTCTACCCTATTCACTGATCAACTTCTACGGCATCATCAACGAGAACGTCGCGCCGGAGACGCGGCTCACCGAGCACGATGTCAGCGCGCTGATGGACGCTATGTGGAACGGCACGAAGAACCTCATCTCACGGTCGAAAGCAGGGCAGGTCCCACGGCTGCTCGTAAAAGTGAATTACGGGACCCGTAACTACCACATCGGCGATCTCAACTCCGGCATCAAGCTTGTGTCAGAGCTGGAAGATGAGGTAATACGTGACATCTCGGAAATACAGCTTGACGTCGACGAGTTCATAGCCACGTTGCTGCAGCACAAAGAGACCATTGAGAGTATACAACACAAAGTCGACCCGAAAGTCAGGCTGCGGTACAAGGGCGCGGAAATGACATTCGAGGAGTGCCTGGATAAAGCAGGCGTTGCTCACTCTGCACTCAGCTTCTGAGGGACGGCATGCAGCCCGTGATCGTATTTGATCTCTGGGGAGACTACGCACATTTTCGCAAGTACTTCACAACGACGTCACCCCTTACCTTCTTACTGCCCCCTCGGACGGCGTTAATGGGGCTCATAGGGGCTGTCTGCGGGCTCAAAAAAGAGGAGTACATTCCGGCCTTCGCGGGCGACCAGGCACGATTAGCCGTTTCCATCTGCCACCCAGCGAAGAAGGTCAGAATAGCGGAAAACCTCATTGACACTAAGACTGCACTCCTTATGGGCAAAATCAGGAACCGCACACAAATAAGGCTCGAGCTCGTCAAAGATCCGTGGTATCGCGTATATGTGATCCTGCAAAACCAGGCACTACATGATCTGTTGAAACAGATGCTCGCCGCGCACAAGTGCGTCTATACGCCGTATCTTGGAATCAGCGAACTCATTGCAAATTTTTCCTACGTCGGTGAGTATGCGGCGGAAGCGAGAGCGCCAGACGAACACGTGAACATCGTCAGCGCGCTGAACGCCGACCTCATTCGAGACCTCACCATAGAGGACAACAAAGAGTACTTCTCAGAGGTGATGCCGTGCGACATGGCGGAAGACCGGTCAGTCACGCGGTATTCAAAGATCGTGTACGAACGCAACGGGGAGGCGGTCAATGCCCACGTTACCGAATGTCTGGAACTTGAAAAAGGCGAGTTCATTGCATTCATGTGAACTCCTCTCCCATCCCGAAAAAACGCTGCTTGAACACCTCGGTCAGGTCTCGCAAACGTGTCGCGATATTGCCGCCTCAAAGGAGATCCGGTACAGCGATCTCGGGCTGACGCGTGACCTATTCACGCGCTTTATTGAAGCAGTCGGGGCGGCACACGACTTTGGCAAGTCCACGCGCTATTTTCAAGAGTACCTGCGTGCCGCCGATGATCCACACTATGTAAAACCCGCAGAGGCAGATCACGGCGTCATATCAGCGATATTCACCTACCACGCCGTAAAAACGATCATCGGCGCCACGGATGGCGACGTCGCCGCTTATCTCCCCTATATCGGCTTTTTCATTGTGAAGCGGCACCACGGAAATCTTAAGAACGCTAAAGATGAGATTTTGGACGCGGTTCACCCCGACAGCGTCGATCGTATAAAAAACCAAGTCGACGGCATCGACCACGACAGGGTGCAGCGTCTCTACGACACACTCGTGCCCGGCTTACGCGCCGAGGTTTTTTTACAGGAATACCGTGCCGTCATAAGCCAGCTCAACGAAGATAAGTTCGTTTTTGACGAATGGCTGGGCGCGTACCCGACTCCCGCCGTCTGCATTCTCATGTTGATGAGCTATTCTATACTAATCAGCGCCGACAAGGCAGAGGCATCGGGCACGAGCGTGCAGCGCTGTGCAGAGGCGCTCACCGAAGACCTCGTCAAGGTTTATCGGCAGGCAAAGGGGTATGACCAGGCGGTAACCGACATTGACGAGATGAGAAACGCCATCTACACAGCGGTGTCGGCGTCGGTCGCTTCGGCGGACCTAGCGACGAAGATCATGTCCATCACAGCGCCAACCGGCACTGGTAAGACGCTCACTGCGCTCTCTGCGGCGCTGAAGCTCCGCCATATGGTCCACGCTGCGTACGGTTATTATCCGCGCATCATCTACTCTTTACCGTTTCTGTCGATCATCGACCAAAACTTCGGCGTTTTTGAAGACGTGTTAACCTGCAATGGCATTTCCATAACGAACGACGTGTTATTGAAGCATCACCACCTGGCGGAGGTCTTCTATGCCACGCGCGACAATGAATTTGAATCGGATCGGGCCCAGTTCTTGATCGAGGGCTGGAATTCTGAGATCATTGTCACCACCTTTGTACAGTTCTTTCACTCGCTTTTTACGAACAAGAACCGGTCGCTCCGGAAGTTTCACAACATCGTGAACTCCATCATCATCTTGGACGAGGTGCAGGCGATCCCTCATAAGTATTGGAAGCTCCTGAACGATTTTCTTCGGGCCCTCGGGCACTATTTCGGAACATACGTCATCTTGGTCACTGCAACCCAGCCGCTCATCTTTGACGGCGACGTGACCGAGTTGCTGGCTGATCGATCTGCGTATTTTGAAAGGCTCAATCGTGTGCATCTCTATCCGCACGTCAGCGCATCGTGTACTTTTGCCGAGTTTACTGACACAGTGCGAGCAGATATTGTAGAACACCCAACGAGCAGCTTCCTGATCGTGTTAAACACGATCAATTGTGCTCGTGAGATGTATGCGAGCTTGCAGGAGGACGATGACGATGACACAGCGTACTACTATCTAAGCACGCACGTCACACCGCACGAGCGGTTCCAACGAATACGCGACATTACGCGCGGCACAAAACGTGCCGTTATCGTGAGCACCCAGCTTGTCGAGGCCGGCGTGGACATCGATGTCGACGTCGTCTACCGGGACTTCGCACCACTAGACTCCATCAACCAAGTGAGTGGCCGGTGCAACAGGAACAATCGCAGTGACACACGCGGTACTGTAAACTTATACGTCGTGAATGACAAAAAAAAGGATGTTTACAAATACGTTTATTCAGGATTGCCGGTAGATAAGACGCGTGAGGTTTTTAAAGCCTACGAAGACGGCGCAACAGCGCAACGCGGGATACAGGAAGCCTATTTTTTGGACCTCATAAACCGCTATTTCGCAAAGATCAAAGGGGCGCTTTCTGAAGACGAGGCGAAAGAGCTGCTTCAGTCCATCAAAAAGCTGGAGTTCGACGACGTATCCCACGGGTTCAGGCTGATCGATGAAAGAGGATATGAGAAGTTCGACCTCTTTGTTGAGCTGAACAGTCGTGCTGTTGAGACGTGGGAGCGCTACATGCGCGTTCGAAGCATGGAAAACCCGTTTGAGCGGCGACGGGCTTTCCTACAAATCAAGCGTGAGTTTTATGAATACGTCATTTCCGTGCCTGCTCGTGAGGTTTCGAACGACGTTAGAGATTTCGAGTACATTGGAAAGCTTCCTTATGAGCTCCTCGACACGTACTACGATGAGGCGACGGGTTTTAAGCCTCGGTCACACGGAGTTATGATCTTATGAAATTGAGAGTGTTTACGCTCCGAGTGCTGACCGACGCGCCGATTGACGCAAGTGCGGCACAGTTACGGGGGTTTTTTGCGACAAAATTCAACGATTATCAGTTGTTACACCACCATAGCGCTGACAAGGTGATCTACGACTACCCCCGGGTGCAGTACAAAGTCATTGACGGTCGGCACTTAGTCCTCGGCATCGATGAGGGCGCAGAGGTGCTCAAGGAGATCTATGATCAATACGAGTCGCTCCGTCTCGGGTCGACGACCTACAACGTCATAGGTCAGGAGTTTGGCGTGAAAGAGTGTGAGCTCTCTATCTCCGACAAATATTGTGCTTATGCCTTCACAACACCGTGGCTAGCGTTAAACCAGACTAACTACCAGAAGTTCTATGCGTGTAAGAACCGGACGGAACGGCTCGAACTGTTGTCGCGAACGCTCATCGGCAACATTCTCTCGATATCGAAATCCTTTGGGTATACCGTACCGCAGCGCATTGAAGCCGTCGTCGACGTCAACGCCGCAAAAACGCGGCTCAAGAGCGTGAGTGTTATGGCGTTTCGCGGAAAGTTCACGACGAACTTTGAGATCCCCGAGTTGCTAGGAGTCGGAAAGTCGGTATCGCGAGGTTACGGGACGGTGCAGAAATGCAACTAGTCCTCAACACGCGTGGCGCCTTCTTGAAGAAGAAGGGTAACGGCTTTGTGGTGAAAAATGAGGAGAAATCATACGAGATAGCGGCACGCAAGGTAGAAAGCATCCTGGTAACCACGTCCGCGACCATTACCACTGACGCTATAAAGTGTGCGATGGAGAATAACATAGACGTTGTATTCTTTGACCACTTTGGCAACCCCTTCAGCAGGGTATGGCATTGTAAACTAGGAAGCACGACCCTCATCAGACGTCGGCAGCTCGAAACGTCGATGACGCCACGCGGGTTACGCATGGCGCGCGGCTGGGCCCTCATCAAGATCGAACACCAAGCGCGGCATCTCAAAGAGCTCAAGAAGAACCACCCCCACATACAGTCGGATTTACACGGACATATTGAGCAGCTCGAGCAATTGAGAGAGAGGATGGCCTCCGTTGAAGGGACTATTGATGAGAATCGTGGCAAGGTGATGGGCATCGAGGGATCGGCGTCCCGACTGTACTTTGGAGCATTGGCACGCGTAATGCCTGAAAAGTGGACGTTTCACGGGAGAAGTCGCGACCCAGCCGCAGACGGATTTAATTGCATGTTAAACTATGGGTACGGGGTCCTCTACTCAATGGTTGAAAAAGGGATTATCGTCGCCGGACTAGATCCGTATATCGGGTTCATTCACGCTGATAACTACAACAAGAAGTCATTTGTCTTTGACTTAATTGAACTCTATAGGACGTATGTCGATCAGACGGTTGTCCGGCTATTTACACGAAAAATGGCGAAGGAGGACATGTTCGACACCGTTCCTGGGGGGTTTACGCTCAATGCCGACGGCAAAACGCTGCTATTGCAGCTGTTAAACGACACCTTTGAAAGGACGATCAATCACCGCGGCAGGAATGTAAGAATACGGAACATCATTCAACTTGATTGCCACAGGATCGCAAATGATCTGCTTTTGGGCGGGAATGAGTAATGTCCATCGTGTGGGTCGTGTACGATATCGCTGAGAACAAAGTGCGAACAAAGGTGAGCAACGCGTGTATCAGCAGCGGCTTGTATCGTGTGCAAAAGAGCGTGTTCCTCGGCACCTTAAGCGCAAATGAACGCGATGAACTGGCGCTTAAATGCGAGGAACTGATCGATGCAGACGTTGACTCCGTTTACATCTTTCCCATGGATCAACAGTCATTCAAGAGCGTGAAAATGCTTGGTCAGGCATTTAGCAAAGACCTTGTGAGCGATAAAGTGCGCGCTCTCTTCGTTTGAGGGTTTGTCATGTCGTACTATGATGCTCAAGGTGAGAGGGCAATTGTCACGCTTACTGATGTATTAGAGTACACCTTCTGCCCGCGTTTCATCTTCTATATGCGTTGTCTCGACATCCCACAGCACGAGGAGAAACGGTTCAAGGTGCGAAAAGGCCGTGAGGTCCACAGAGCACGCGCTATGACAAATAGGAGGTACTTGCGACACAAAATAAACGTCGTAAGAAAAGAGAGTGAAGTGTTGCTAACGTCAGAGCGACATCGGATCAAGGGCAAGGTAGACGAAGTGCTGTTTTTAGCCGATGGGACTGCTGCACCACTTGAGTACAAATTCGCGGAGTTTAAACAAACGGTGTGGGCCACGCATTCACTGCAACTGATACTTCAAGCTTTGTTAATCCAGGAGAACTACGACACAACGGTTAAGAGTGGATTTGTGTGTTACACGCGGAGTAACGATGTGGTCAAAAGGGTTGATATAACGAATCGCGATTACGATCACGCCTTGCTGATTATTAGCGACATCCTCAAAATAATAGATACAGGATATTATCCAGCTAATATAACACCAAATAAGCGCTGTCCCGATTGTTGCTATCGAAACGTTTGTGCTTAGTTTTTCTGAAGTATTTAAAGGGATCAATAGAAATGGCATCAGAGTGTTCAGTACACAAATGGGGGTAGCATGTGGACAATATTCGACAAAAGAAGTATTTTCGGCCAGACTTACAGAGCTACATCCAATAAAACAAGGATTGAAACTATATTACCCGGAGAGATCTCTAATCCTAATTATGCTTACAGAGCTACATCCAATAAAACAAGGATTGAAACTCGATGAACAAAACTTCAGAGGATGCGACGCCCCGGCTTACAGAGCTACATCCAATAAAACAAGGATTGAAACTCTGAAGGATCGACTTGCAAGGTAGACACACCAACTTACAGAGCTACATCCAATAAAACAAGGATTGAAACTGATCAATATGAATCTCCTTGTCAAACGATGAGTACCTTACAGAGCTACATCCAATAAAACAAGGATTGAAACAGAATGGCAATTACACGATCAAACATCCAACGACTTACAGAGCTACATCCAATAAAACAAGGATTGAAACCGTACACCGTCAACGAAAATCACGACATCGAAGCCTCCTTACAGAGCTACATCCAATAAAACAAGGATTGAAACAACACATGTCAACCGCGGTTGACAAAATCAAAAATTAACTTACAGAGCTACATCCAATAAAACAAGGATTGAAACACATAGATTTGTCAAGTGTCAACCGCGGTTGATACACTTACAGAGCTACATCCAATAAAACAAGGATTGAAACTTCTTTAAAATGACGGTTCTCGTGTAAGATATAGCTTACAGAGCTACATCCAATAAAACAAGGATTGAAACTTCACACCAAGTAGGGCAGAACAGCGCAGTGAGGGCTTACAGAGCTACATCCAATAAAACAAGGATTGAAACCTGGTGGGACTGTAGGCGATGACACCGTTCCGGCGACTTACAGAGCTACATCCAATAAAACAAGGATTGAAACTTCAACTAAGCTCGCGACGATCGTCTGCGCAAGCGGCTTACAGAGCTACATCCAATAAAACAAGGATTGAAACCGAACGAACTTGTGACGAAGGGCGAGACGTTTTCGTCCTTACAGAGCTACATCCAATAAAACAAGGATTGAAACCAGGAAAGAGTGCGGATCAGTTGGATACGTACCACGCTTACAGAGCTACATCCAATAAAACAAGGATTGAAACCAAACGGAGTCTATCTTGTTGCACTCTTGCTTCAAACGGCTTACAGAGCTACATCCAATAAAACAAGGATTGAAACTCCAGTACTGAGAAGGGGACAGCAAGCGGCGTCTGTCTTACAGAGCTACATCCAATAAAACAAGGATTGAAACTTCAGATAATTCTCACGGTCTTCAGGCGTTAAGAAACTTACAGAGCTACATCCAATAAAACAAGGATTGAAACTCCATCAGATCGATGTTGTCGGTGCGACCTGCCACTTACAGAGCTACATCCAATAAAACAAGGATTGAAACTGCTCTCATCGAAGTTGCGGGCGCACATAGCGCCGCACTTACAGAGCTACATCCAATAAAACAAGGATTGAAACATTCTTCGCTAGTGTGAGAACCCCCATTTCCTTTTTCTTACAGAGCTACATCCAATAAAACAAGGATTGAAACTACCCGAATAGTCCCGGCACATTCATCGAGGAGCTCCTTACAGAGCTACATCCAATAAAACAAGGATTGAAACTGGCTGCTATGCGTGGATACGAAAACTCCATGATCCTTACAGAGCTACATCCAATAAAACAAGGATTGAAACTTTCGTCAGTTACCCCAATAAACTTTGCAATCTCTTCTTACAGAGCTACATCCAATAAAACAAGGATTGAAACTTGACCTTCCCGTTGCTATACTCGCGGGGATCGGCCTTACAGAGCTACATCCAATAAAACAAGGATTGAAACTGTACTGCACGACCACCGCTGGGCCAGTTACCAAGACTTACAGAGCTACATCCAATAAAACAAGGATTGAAACTTATCTACGAGACAAATAGTCATTTTTCAAACATCCTTACAGAGCTACATCCAATAAAACAAGGATTGAAACCGGAAGGGGTCAAGTCCGGGCGGCTCGGTGAGCGCCTTACAGAGCTACATCCAATAAAACAAGGATTGAAACACATAGACCGCAACCTCATTGCTCGACGCTGGTCTGCTTACAGAGCTACATCCAATAAAACAAGGATTGAAACTAGTTGACATAGCCAGCGAACCATCGGGCGGTCTGCTTACAGAGCTACATCCAATAAAACAAGGATTGAAACTCAGGAGGCAACCACGTCAACCGCGGTTGACACTTGACTTACAGAGCTACATCCAATAAAACAAGGATTGAAACACACTTATCATCATGCCACGTTTGAGAAAGTCGCTAACTTACAGAGCTACATCCAATAAAACAAGGATTGAAACCGATCTGGCACTACCTAGATGGCATCCGCTACGATGACTTACAGAGCTACATCCAATAAAACAAGGATTGAAACATGAAAAAGCTGTTCGAGCGCGAGGGTAAACCTAGACTTACAGAGCTACATCCAATAAAACAAGGATTGAAACTCCACTGTACAATATACACCGACGAGGAACTGATGGACTTACAGAGCTACATCCAATAAAACAAGGATTGAAACCACGTGGTTCCCTAACGTTCCCGCTAAGATAGAGACTTACAGAGCTACATCCAATAAAACAAGGATTGAAACTTGAGATTGTCCTTAAGGGACTATTTTGCCAAGGCTTACAGAGCTACATCCAATAAAACAAGGATTGAAACTTCGAACGTGGTCCCGCCTTGGACGGTTAAATTTTCTTACAGAGCTACATCCAATAAAACAAGGATTGAAACTCACCGTGACCGGCGCAAATCCAACAACGGCAACGGCTTACAGAGCTACATCCAATAAAACAAGGATTGAAACTCAACTAGCACCGGAGACTTACGCCGTGGTGGTTCCGCCTTACAGAGCTACATCCAATAAAACAAGGATTGAAACCTAGACACGTTGCTTCTTTCACGTCTATCTTGTATCTTACAGAGCTACATCCAATAAAACAAGGATTGAAACTAGCCTCTCGTAAGGTATTCGATCCATGCCTTTTTGTCTTACAGAGCTACATCCAATAAAACAAGGATTGAAACTCCCATACCAAGGCGCGCTCCCATCCGCTAACGATGCTTACAGAGCTACATCCAATAAAACAAGGATTGAAACACCGGAAGCGAACTGGGGGATTATGCCTGCTTCGGCTTACAGAGCTACATCCAATAAAACAAGGATTGAAACAACACGAGGTAGGGTCGTAACAAATAATGTCAACATCTTACAGAGCTACATCCAATAAAACAAGGATTGAAACCGTTGTACCATGTCCACATCGATACCCGTGGCTTCTTACAGAGCTACATCCAATAAAACAAGGATTGAAACTTTGCTACCTTCTCAAATGTGGTGTGGTGGTAAGTCTTACAGAGCTACATCCAATAAAACAAGGATTGAAACTCAATTGTGCGGCCTGCAAATCATCGATGTAATTGCTTACAGAGCTACATCCAATAAAACAAGGATTGAAACCATATTAGAGACTGAGACGAGAAGATTTATTTCAATCTTACAGAGCTACATCCAATAAAACAAGGATTGAAACTTTGTAAATTTGATTCAACCGGAAACGGGTGGGCGCTTACAGAGCTACATCCAATAAAACAAGGATTGAAACTCAATTATCATTCTGCTTATCGCCGCTATCGCGGCCTTACAGAGCTACATCCAATAAAACAAGGATTGAAACTCATCGGCACTCTCTCTATGCCCGTCATACTCTAACTTACAGAGCTACATCCAATAAAACAAGGATTGAAACCTTGGAATACCACCTTTGTAATGGGTAGTTTAGACCTTACAGAGCTACATCCAATAAAACAAGGATTGAAACGAAATGAAAATGCCAGTTTGTAAGATCACAGAGCAGGAACTTACAGAGCTACATCCAATAAAACAAGGAAACCAAACACAGAAGATAATAGCTGCGTGGCTTTGCACTCGTCGCAGAGCGCGTCAGCGCTGTGCCTTTGCAGAAAAGAGAGCTTCGTTCCGCAGCTTGGGTAGAAGTTGGGCATTCGCAAGTAATTCGGCGCACAGCAATACATATGTACTTGAGGCATCAAAAAGGTGTAAGGAACGGCTTGCACCCTCAGCGAAGCGACAGCTAAATTAAAATGAGTTTTCCGGCTAAAGTCAGCTCGTAGCCGTCAGACGTCTCGTTGATAAGCCCCTGCTCTTTTAAGTCGCGTAGATGCGTGTACGTCATCGTCCGACTGATATCGAGCTCATCTTTGAGCACTTCTATGTCGCTGACGCCCTTATTTATCATCTTAAGGAGGTCGAGCTTCGTCTTATGGAGGCTCC
>Ga0315280_10005494_pt1 | contig 18007 bp, 9 predicted proteins | sample YL17G06_40_MG_FD_203697 | JGI IMG/M metagenome (GOLD analysis project Ga0315280, IMG submission 203697) | Sediment microbial communities from Yellowstone Lake, YNP, Wyoming, USA - YL17G06_40 | ecosystem: Environmental > Aquatic > Freshwater > Lake > Sediment | place: USA: Wyoming | collected... | reverse complement strand
TCCTCGCGCGTGTGGGCGAACGCTGGCTCCGTGCCGCAGGTCGAGTTGACGTCGCCGCCGATTTCCACTTTCAGCTGCTGCAGGCTGGCGCCATACTTCGGCTTGAATAGCAGGTCAAGAATCTGGCTGCGTTGCGGCTCGGGGTAATCGATCAACAGCTTAGACGAGGCACCCGCACTGAGCGCGCCGAAGCCTTCGAACGTCCGTCCCATCTTCTGGGCATCAAGGAAGACTTCCTGCTCCGCCGGGAGCGCGGGAGAAGATGTCAGTAACAACAAAAAAGTGGCCAGAGAAACAGCAAAAAGTCGCATTGGCGAACCCTCCTCTCAGGAAGCCCCGTCCACGACGGGAGCACTCCCCTGCGCTTTATCTGGTAACAGCACACCAGACCGTATCGCAGGCATCAAATATCACGAACAGGTACTCTGGAAATCTTCGTTTACAGTTCTGTTGACACAATCTCCGGCAGGATCTGTCGATCCAGGGAGAAATCTGCTCCCAGCCGCTTCAGCCGCCCGTTTTCTTCCCGCAGTTGCCGCAGCTCACGCAACTCGCTCACCCCCAGCCCGGCGTGCTACTTGTTCCACGCATACTACGTGGCCTGGCTGATCCCTACCCTCCGGCAAAGCTTGGCTACCTTCTCACCGCTTTCGGCCTGGTGCAAGGCAGCCACGATCTGCTCTTCCCTATGTCCCTTTTGGCGAATTCTCCGCCCTCCTCTTTTTCGTGATCTGAGAATGATCAGCCCAAGATTACTCCAGTTTTCCTTAGCTCAGTTTTCTGGCTCTGGGTCAGGTACTTGCCATATTGCCTAACCGTTTCATACATCCGAAGCGCGTTCTCAACCGAGACCAAGTCATTTACCTCGCTGGAGGATCCGATGAGAATTCCGCCCTGTGGTCCGAGCTTCTCAATGAGCTCCAAAGTCTCCTTCTCCACGTCATCCGGGGTGCCATACGGCAGGGTGGTTTCACAGCATACATTGCCGAAAAGGAGGGTGCTGGGGTAGTTGCGTCGGATCTCAAAGATGTCGTTGCAGCCGTTCCGCTCGATGGGGTTAAAGCCATCTGCCCCGAGCTCGTTCACAACGATCGGCAAGACTTCCGCGGCTCGGCCATCCGTGTGGTAGAGGAACTTAAAGCCTTTGTCTTTGATCGGCTTCGCGATCCGTTTCCAGATGGGAAGGGCTTTCTGGCGAATGAAGTCGGGGCTAAAGATGGGGCCGTTCTTTCCCGCAATGTCCTCACCCATGAACATCAGCGGTGCCGATGGGTTCTCTGCAAACACCTCGGCAACATACTGGGAGAAGGTTCCACAAACCTCGAGCAGTCGGTCGACCAACTCATAAGCATCGTATATGGCTTCGCAGAAGAGAGTCATGTCCGCGTACGTGAAGGCATCGCTGATCGGCCCTTCAACGGCTCCGATAAAGACCACGTCGTAAGCATCGTAGACCTCCTTGATAGCCCTGATCGTGGGCTTGTACCATTCTTCCACTTCGCTCTTCTTGGGCATGTTGGGCATGTTCTTTTCGAGCCCCTTGAGATCACGGAACGGTCGTTTGGAGATCCAGGCTGTTCCTCCTGTTTGCGCGATCTCCCAACTTCCCGGGTCGACACCGAAAAAGCGTATCCAGTTTTGAATCTTGGCCCCCATCCAGTGGTTATCAGGGTCGTAAACGTAGCGCGTAACGTCCAAGCCGATCCGGCTGGCCATGCGCGCGTTGCGCTCGATCAAATCGCCTTCTCCGCCGAACCTCTCCAGCAGTTCCCGGTTGTCGATGAAGTCGTAAGTCAGGATGCGGTCTGGAATTTCCCAATTGATCGTGCGCACGAATCTTTCGTAATTCGTCATCGGGGCTCCCCTCCGCCGTTCTGGATTGATCGGGGCGTGCGGTCACGAGGCTCACACCTTTCGCCCGGCCTCGGAATATCGGCTTCGAACGTTTTTGTGTCTGCCGGTTGATTGAATCGCGTGTTGCGCCGACTGCTGTAAGAAGTCTCCGTAATCTTCCGCACCATGGCCCAGAAGTTTTCCATGGGTGTGTCCAGTTGCACGTGGTGAGTGGGTGCCAGGATCAGGCCGCCGTTCTTTCCAATTGTGTTGAGTCTTTCCTCGACCTCCCGGCGAACCTCGGCGGACGTTCCAAAGGGCAGGGTATGCTGCTCGTCGATGGATCCCCAAAAACAAAGGTTTTTTCCAAATTGCCGTTTGATCTCCGCGGGATCCATGGAGGCGGGCTGAATCGGGTTCAGGACGTCCACGCCGATTTCGATCAGCTCCGGAATAATCGGGACAATCATTCCGTCGGAGTGATAGGCGACCTTCACCTGCGGATTGATGGCTTTCAGCTCAGCAATGAAATTCGCCATGCGCGGCTTAAGGTATTTGCGCCAGCAGCCTGGGGAGATGATCATGGCGTTTTGCCCACCCACATCGTCACCTGTCCAGACCATGTCGACACCCATCTGCACCAGCCGTTTAGCCGCGGCCAAATGATATTGGTAGGGAATGTCGAGAATCCTCTCCGCGATTTCGGGACTGAGCGCGAAGTCCATCAGCATTTGCTCGAGCCCGCGCAACGCCCAGGCGCATTCAAAAATCGTCGTCACGGTGACGCCCACAATCCAGAATTCATCCTGGAAGTCGCGTAGGGTGCGCGCGGCGTCCTGATACAGTTCCGGGCGGTTGGGGTCCGGAGGGCGGTAATTTTCCAGCGCCGCATCGTCGGCGAGGGGATGTGTGGCCATCTCCGTGTAGCTTCCTTTGCCGTAAGGGGTGGTGTACTCACATTGCTTCCACTCAATGCCCCATTCGTCGGTGTAATTGCCCGCTTCCTGGTAGTAGCTATTCGCCCAACCCACCGAGGTCAGGAGCATATCTTCATCGAGAGCGCGTTCCAGCTCATAAGTATTTCCCCCGCCGTGGGGGTTGTGCGCAGCCTCCTCCTTCTTAAGCATGTCCAAGCGGAGCCGGGAAGCAAACTCCGGAGTGAAACTGATCTGCATCGGACACCGGTCCGGTTGCTCGTGATTGAGCGCCATAAGAACTCTGTCCCTGTGCTTCATTGTGGTCCTGCTCCTTAGCTATCCGTTGTTGCAGCGCCTTCGCGCGGACAGTCGCTCTGACATGTCAAGGCTGTCGAACTCGAGTTTTACAGTCCGCTATATTCCCAAGGGTACTTTACGGGTTCTTTCACCATGGGTTATCCGGTAGCCTCGATAGAGACTTCATACTCCGGTGCGGTTCATCATTAAAGGCGCCTATGCCTGTTTTCGTGTGAACTCGTCAAACACCGTTACGACGGGGAGCGCATTTCCGGCGTCCCCGCGCCAAGTGCCCCCGCCCAAACCGGCGGCAGGATGCCGGCGCTACGTGAAGGCGCGTTGTCCAGCCATTTCCTGGGCACTACACTTGGTCTATTACTCCAGCCACAAAACCTGAAAGGGGTCGAGTTTGGCGGTCCCGCTCAGGGCGGCTGCGGAGAGCCGGTCCTTTGCCCCGCGCGCAAGCTGCACGGGCATTTCCTGTCGCGTGGTATTCACGATGAACAGGCTGTTATCCGAGTGTGGAACTGCCAACACGCCTGCCGGTAACGGCGCCGCCAGCAAGGTCTGGCTGTCCGGGAGGAGTTGCCGAATCAGGCGCAAGAAGCTGTCGTCACCCGGCCAGAAGCCTAATTTGACCACTGCCCCGCGCCCGAGCTTCCTCTGGGTCACGGCGGGCTTGCCATGCAGAATCGGCTGGCGGCTCTTGAATGTCGCGATGATCTCCACCCCGGGATCGACTTCCATGAACTCGCAATAGCCTTCCAAACCCACCGGAGATATCCCCGCCACTCCTCCGCCTTTCCACTCTACCTCCGGGTCCTTCCTCTGGCCCACTGCCTCCAGGCCCATCCAGCGGATGGTCCGCACCAGACCGCCGGCAAGTTCTCGCAGGTTCGCGGCGAACCCGTCACCTCGGAATATTCCATTCTCGTCCATGTAGGCGGTGAAAGGAGTAATCACCACGACCCCTCCGCCCTGGGCGAAGTCCTGGAGAGCGGCGGTGACCTTGGCATTATCCAAAGCCGTTGCGGCGGGCACCAATACCAGCGAGTACTTAATCAGATTGGAAGCGCTGGCCGCCTTGGGAAGATTCATGCTGTCGACGCCGATACCCAGCCGGTGCAACGCGTCGAAGCTTTGCGGCAATACCGCGGGGCTGGGCTTGATGTGGGAATATATTTCCAGGGCGGCGCGCTGCTCGAAGTCGGTAAGAGCTACGGCAGTGGCCTTCACCGGGTTATCGATGAGGTGCTTCCCCCACTTCTGGAAGATCTGCCCCAACTCCACCGCCCAATCGAAGTCCGGCTCCGGATGGCCTGACCAGTCGAGTAGCCCACCCCAATGCGGCCAGTGGCCTCCTCGCCAACGGTTGCCGGTCCAGTAGAACAACCCGCAGGTTCCGAAAGCGGCCGCCTGCAGTCCATACATTAGGAATTGTTCGCGCGAAGGAAACGGATCCCAGATGGCAGTCCCACCCATCACGCCGAAACGGGTTTCCGTAGTGATGAAATGTTCGCGTCCATAGGCGGAGCGATGCATGTCCTGGTGCCAGGTCAAGTCCGGCCAGTATTCCGCATTGTCAGCCCAAGGCTGATAGTAGTTCAAACCCGCGACATCCATGATTTCGCCGGCTTGCGGATCGTCCGCCACCGCGTCCCACTCCGTGTTCCAATCGGTAATGATCCACTGCTTCACGCCAGCTTCCCGGAGCGCCTCAGCTTGCATGGCGAAAAATCCCAACAGGACATCGCGGCGGAAGTGGCGGTGCGCCAAGCTGAGCGCCGCGATTTCCTTACCGCTCTCCTCCACCCCTTCACCCGGCTGAGGCACTTCATCCAGCGATCGGACCTTCATGCCCCAACTGACCAGACTGAGGCGGCGATTGAACTCCTCCGGCGTGCGATAAGTCTTCTTCAGCCATTCCCTCCAGGCTTTCTCGCAAGCAGGATTGTAACAGAGCCGGGTGACGGCGCCTTCCTGCTCGTTCCCGAGTTGCCACGCTATGACCGTGGGGTGCTCTTGGAAGGCCTTCCCCATGGCCAGGATGTATTCGCGCAGGACGCTCCGATATAACGGATGATTAAGACAGGGCGCATGCCGCGCCATGGGATGCGCCTTCACCCCGGGATGAAGTTGCGCCAGGATATCCGGGTTGCCGGCAGCAAGCCATTGCGGGGGGACGTACGACCCTGTGCCCAGAATCGCCTTCATTTTCCGCCGCTCCAAATCGTCCAGGAAATCACGCAGCCAACCGAAATCGTATTTCCCTGAGGCAGTTTCTAGATTTCCCCAGGACGACTCAGAAACCCGTACCGCGTTCATCTGCGCCCGCTGGAAGTGGTCCAGCATCTGATTCCACTCCGCGTGGGTCTGTAGCTCCGGGTAAACGTCGGCGCCAAAGAAGTACTCACCAACTTTAAGCTGGGATTTCGCCAAAGTATTCGCGGGGCCAGCCACAGGTTCCGGTGGCAGTCCGTCGGCTGGCGTCGGTGCCAGGGTAAGAAGGGCCTCCCCCATGACCAGCTTTCCGCTGGTGCTCAGGAATTCTCTACGAGAAGTTTCAGGGATTTTCAGCATAGGATGGAATCTCCATTTCTTCCATGGGCATTCGCCCAGGGATTATGAATTGACATGAGGGGCACATAAGCTCGGGTGAGGATTCTGATGGCGATACACTCGGGTCCCCCTGGCCGCCTGCGTTAGTGCCGCGCCAGCGCGAGTCAGGGAGTGGAGATGGAGCGGGCGGCTTGTGCCACCCGCTCCGGAAGCCTGTCTAGAACAGGAATTTCAGGCCAAATTGGATCACGCGCGCCGCATTGGCTCCCGAGATCTGTCCAAAGGTTGGACTGCTAGAGTTCGTGTCCGGATTCGCCAAATTGACGTGGTTGAAGGAGTTGAACATTTCACAGCGGAACTGGAGCGTCTTGTTTTCAGTGATTTGTGTATTTTTGAAGATAGAAAGGTCCCAGTTCTGGCTCCCCGGCCCCCGTACTGCTCCAGGACTCGTGTTGCCTAACACCCCCGTGGGAGGATCAACAAATGCCGAGGTGTCAAACCATCTGCGCGCCGTCCGCTCCCCCGAGGGGAGATTTCCGTTGGCTACGCGGATTGGCACATTGCTGCCGCGATTCCCCAAAAGGTTGGTCACGCCTGTCTCGATGTTCATTGCGAAGCCCGAATAGAAGGAGGTTATCCCATTTATCTGCCAGCCGCCCACGAGCCGACCGACGCCCCCCCGCGTCCCCGCCAGGAATTTCTTTCCCGGGCCAAAGGGAAGAGTGTAGATATAGCTGATGGTTGCCACGTGTGGGGAGTCGTTGATTGGCCCGTACATCTGCCTCAAGTTATAAGCGTTCGGCACGGTAAAGTTGTCGTGGTCCCAAATGCCCAGCGTTTTCGAATAAGTGTAAACACCCAGAAGCTCGAACCCGCTCGAAAAGCGGCGTTCCAGTCGAAAGTTCAGGGCGTTGTAGGAGGTCCAGGCGTCGGATTCGTTCCCGCTCGCGAATCCCAGATTCTGGTATTGGCGCCGGGCCTGAATGGAAGGAGGATTCGGACTCGCCAGTTCCTCGAGGGTAAGAAGTCTCGCTTGGTTGGCATCATACCGGTTGGGCTGGTATATTCCGCGATTTCCAACGTATGCAACCTCCAGCAAAAGGTTGGGCAGAAGTTCATGCTGAATGTTGGCGTTCCATTCGTAGGTCACTGGGACTCGCTTGTCGGGATTCTGGTAGTTGACAGTAATGGTCCGGAAGTCGATGGTGCTCAGATCCGCGTTCACCGGAGGCCACAAGGTGTCGGTTGTGAAGTTATACTGTGGATAATTGTTCCATTGAAAATTGTCGAATATGTACGGAGCGTTAAAGTGGAGCAGGGCAACTTCCCACTGCCGGAAGTTCCCGTACATAATCGCCGAACCGGCACGGAACACGGTTTTCTTCAGGAAGGGGGGAGTATAGGCGAAGCCCAGCCGCGGTCCGAAATTGGTGTACTGTGTCCCCACGACCCTCTCCGGAAGCTCTTTCCCCGCAAAGTCGAGCGTTCCTTTTTGGAAGTTCCAGGAAGCGAACTCATTATTGCTCTGCTTGGGAAACTGCACGATTTCCCAACGGAGCCCGACGTTTATGGTCAGACTCCGAGTGGCCCGTATCGAATCCTGACCGTAGAACGAAAACTCTCCATTCGAAGTCGGCAGACTGAAAGTTTTTGCAGTTTTCTGATCGGCGAAAGCTGCCTGTGGAATTCCCAACAGAAAGTCTCCGAAGGGAACTCCCGTATAGCTACCAAAAAAGTTATAGTATCCATTCTGGGTCGCGTAGCCGAGGTCATTGTACGTCAAGAACCGCAAATCGGCCCCGAAGCCCAGTGTATGCCGCCCCTTCACATAGGTCAGTTGATCGTTGAACTGGCGCGCTTCATCGAGCGCTCCGTTGGGTACCCATGCCTGGCTCCCGATACTACCCAGGCCGGTGATATTCACGTTAGGAACTCCATAGGCTTGGGGTTCCGGGGAAAGGTTCTTAAGCCCAAATTGCTGGGTCAAGTCCGAGCTGGCGATTTGGTCATATCCCGTAAAAGTGTTGTCATGGCTATAGCCGAATTGAAAGACATTCAGCAGGGTGGGGGACAACTGGTGCGTCCATTGCCCGGCGAGGTTAGGCATGACAAAGGAGTGACCCGAAAACCCGTTATAGGGCAGCGGCCCCCCCCACAGGTTACTGATCCACTGGTACCTGTAGAAAATGAGGTGCCCGCTGATACGGTCCTTGGGACTCAGGTCGTAGTCAAGCCGGGTAATATACTGGTTCATGGTGGTCGGATAGCTTTTCACTGCCTGGTAGTTGAGGTTGGGAAGCGCTGTACTGTTCGGCTCGGGATAATAAGGCATCGCGGCTTTGGCAAATGTAGTAAAGCGGTCGGGGGGGATTTGATTGTTTGGAAACGGCACCCCCGTTTCCGGATCCGTGACGGTTGCCATGCCGGCAAAATTCCCCTCCTTCATGGCGCTAGTGGGCACGTTTGAATACAGAGTGACGCCGTTACGAACCCTTTGTCCTTCATAGTCAAAGAAGAAGAAGGCCTTGTTCTTCTTGATCGGCCCTCCTATACTCCCGCCGAACTGGTTCATCCGCAGCGGTGGCTTGACACCGGTTAGATCAAATGCATTGCGAGCATCCAGTTTGTCGTTGCGCACAAATTCGAATGCGGTGCCGTGGAAAGCATTCCCGCCTGATTTTATGACGGCATTGACGATGGCGGTGCCTCTGCCGTACTGCGCGTCAAACGAGTTCTGCATGAGCTTGAATTCGGCAATGGCGTCAACCGAGAGATTCAGCCCATAACCGCCCTCGCGTTGTGTGCGGGTCTCCACGCCGTCCACCAAGAAGCTGTTCTGGGTGATCCGGCCCCCTTCACTGATGATATTTGGTCCCCCGCCTTCAACGGACCAATTGCTCCAGGCCCCCAGGATGACCCCATTGGTCAAGGCTGCCAGTTGCATGTAATTCCTGCCGTTGAGGGGCAGGTTCTGAACTTGTGTGTTGGTCACGACATTGCCGATGTCTGCCTTGTCGGTCGCCAAAACGGGCGCCGAGGCTTTGACCTCAACCGTCTGCGTTAATGCTCCAACCTGCATTGTGAGGTCGTAACGTGCCGCCTGGGTGACTTGGATCTGTATGTTATCTATGTCAATCGATTGAAACCCCTTCATCTCCGCGTGAATCTTGTAAGCGCCCGGAAACAGCGTCGTGAAGGCGTAAGCGCCCACAGGATTGGTTAATTGTTTGAATTGGTCCCCCGTGGCTTGATTGGTAATTGTTACAGCCACATTGGGCATCGCCGCATCTGATGAGTCGCGAACGTTCCCGACGATGGAGGCATATGTTACCTGTGCCTTTGCCTGGGACGCGAACCCGCAGATCAGGAGCACCGCAGTCGCAGCCCACAGCCAATTTCGCATGAAGTGTTTCATCTCTGACGTCTCCTTCCTAATATGAATCTGATTGAATTGACCCAAGGCCCGACATGAGCCGCCCCTCTGGGAGGCGAGATGGGACTTCCAGTTGAGATGTGTTTGTCGTCAGCATTTGATGCGCCCAAGCCTTCTCCGCGTGGTCCACACGCCCTTTACCAGCAAGCTGTGTGCCTGCGACAGCCTCCTTTTCCAACCCGTAACATCAGTGCCACCACCCTCTTGCTGGGCTGCCTCGTACGGGGAGCCTGGCGTTGTCATGCGTAAGCGATTACGCTCCTCACGCATACACCCCTGGCGCTCGCTTGTCAAGCATTTCTTGGGAAGAAGCCAAATAGTCATTTCCCGCACCTGTATGGGATTTACGGGGACATTAGCCTTTTTCGCCAGGCCAAGGAGCGAAGCGTTACCCTTAATCCTGCCTCTCTGTTCCAGCCGGGGAGTGCCCACACACGGCGTAAGGGCCTAGGCACGATTCGACGCCTCGTAGCCACGCGCGGGGAGCGGATTATCCGCGGGGAGTCCCGACGACCGTGCGGGGAGTATCCAACGTCGGTAGGCTGCCTTGAAATCTATAAGCTGTGCGCATCTAGCTGGGAACTGGTCCGCGGCAGAAGCCTTTGGCACATAAAGTCGAGGCTACCTCTTGTCACCAGATGAGGCATCAGGGTGAGCCGGGAGTGTGGACATTTGCCGTAGGAAAGGAATTCGTAAAGGACCTTGAATGCCAGGCGTCCTTGACTCTTTGGTCGCTGAAATATCGTGGCAATTACGGTCCCAGCTCTCATCTCATTGATCAATGCTGGAAACAGGTCGGTGGCAACAATCGTCATTTTGTTTACAAGACCAAGCTCGCGGGCTGCACGAATGACCGGAATCGAAGCATCGGTAGAAACATAGATGCCGCCCAGATCAGGGTGTTCAGAGAACAGTCGGCAGCATTTTTCATATGCAAGCGCCTCAAGGTTGCGGTCTTCAATGGGCGGCAACATCTGCACTGCGGGATGCAAAGAATGCAACGTATTCTCGAACGACCTCAGCTTCTCGGCATGTTCGATCGTCGAGATTTCGGCTATTGTTATTGCCACCTTACCAATCCCACGGAGAGTAAGGCCCATCAGATCGGCCGCGATAGCGCCGCTGGCGAGAGTGTCAACAGAAACCAGTGCCAACCTGCCCGATTTTGGAACATCGGTACTCACGCAGACCACCGGAATATTGCTCCTTGACGCACGTCGCATCAGAGTCCTAATCTTCTCGGGTTCCCCACTCCATGTAATGATCCCATCTACATTCGCGTCGAGTGCCGCTGCAAATGCCTCTTGTTCACCCTCTCCGATTCCCGGATATGTCCGAAGCTGCAGGTCGACGTTTTCTCCACCTATCGACTTTGCTTCTTCTTCGATTCCCGCCGTGACCTGATGGAAGAAGGGGGAGATACCTCGCAACAAGTTTACAGAAATACAAAGTCGTCGCCCTGACGACAGGTAGCGGGCTGCAAGGTTTGGTCGGTATTGCAGTTCCTTGGCCATCTGCAACACACGGGCTTTCGTGACCGCGCTTACCCGAGAGTGATCATGTAAGGCACGATGGACGGTGCCCGTGGAGATCCCGAGTGCCTGGGCAATGTCTGAGATGGTGGCCCTTTTTACCATTCAACCTCTTTCTTGTCGTACAGGCCCAAGGAGTCCAAGCCGCGCTATGATTAAACGCGACAAGACCGGCTGTCAAGGTCTTCTCGGCAAAACTTGTGCCAAAACGGAGGCGTGTCGGTGATGGGCGTGGGTCAGGGAGGTCCAAGGGCCCGTGCGCGCGCGAATTCTTTCTGCGCGTCGGCCGCGCGCCCGACGGCCTGATAGGCGCGGCCCAAGTAGAAGTGTGCCTGAGCAAAATTCGGCGCAATGGCCACGGCGCGCTCGAGCGCGCGAGTCGCGTCGTCGTTGCGGTGGAGGTACAGGTAACCCTCGCCGAGAGCTACGAAAGCCTGCGCAAAGTTCGGGCTGATTTGTGCGGCCTGCTCAAGGTAGTGCAATCCCTCTTGCACCCGGTTTTGCTTCAATTCCAGCGTACCAAGGTCATAAGCCGCGACGAAATTCGTGGGGTCCAGTTCCAGCGCGTGCTGAAAGGAGGCGCGCGCGGCTTCCAGGTCACCGGTTTGCGCCTGAGTCAATCCCAGGTAATAACAGGCATACGCGTACTTGGGGTCCAATTTAAGAGCGGACTTGAACCCCTCGATGGCGCGGGGATAATCCTTAAGCCGGTAGTATTCGAGGGCCTGGAGAAAACGGATGGCCAATAAAGCGGGTTCCATCGCCTCAGCCTCGTGGAGCTTCTCCAGCGCCTCCGTGTAGCGGCCATCCTGACCATCGTCCATAGCTTCCGAGAAAAGTTCGTAAACCCGGATGTGGTCTTTCGGGTCACTGAGCAGTTTTCCGGTCGCATCGGAAAAGCGGCCGGCGGAAATCGCAACATAGCCGAGGGAGCGCAGGAGGTCGGTCAGCACGGGGTCGGTGGGCTCGGTTTCCTTCGTTTCACCCTTGGTATTCGGCGTGTACCGCCGCAAAAGGCTCTGCAATCGGTCATGCAGGTCGTGCGCAAGCGACTGATCCCCCGGCAACAGGTTTTTCGTCTCGTGCGGGTCCACGCGCGTGTTGTAGAGCTCCGGGCGTGGCGCCTCAATGTACTTCAGGCCGGCAGACTGGAGAGCGCGCAACTGGCTCCAGCTAAAGTGCAGGAGCGGGAGATAAGTTTCGGCATACAGATTGGAGTGGCTCGACGCGGGCTTGCCCACCACTTCGCTGAGCAAGCTGCGACCCTGGACCGTGGGAGGAATCGGCAACCGCAGTGCGTGGAGCACGGTGGGCATCACATCCACCAGCGATACCTCGGACTCGATCGTGGTGGGCGCCGCTCCGGGTACTTTGATGATCAGCGGCACGTGCAACGTGGAGTTATAAATGAAAAATCCGTGTGTCTTTTCACCATGCTCACCGAGTCCCTCTCCATGGTCAGCGGCAAGCACGATAAGACAATGCGTAAACGCTCCCAAATCTTTCAGAAAAGCGATCAATCGGCCGACCTGCGCGTCGACAAAGGCAATCTCGCCATCGTAAGGCCGCCCGCGATAGCGGCTCGCGAAAGGTTCCGGCGGCGTATAGGGGTAATGCGCATCATAGAGATGCACCCAAAGGAAAAAAGGCCGGCGAGGATTGGTTTTGAGCCACCCCAGCGCGTTGTCCACGACCTGGTCGCCCGGCCGCTTGAGCAAGTCGTCGAGTCGGCTGAAGGCGAAATGGTCGAAATAGGTTTGAAACCCTTGATTCAATCCGAAGCGAGAGTCCAACACCGCGGCGCCCAGGAAGGCGGCGGTCGAGTAATCGTGGTCACGGAGAACCTTGGCGAGGGTAACTGAAGAGGCAGAGAGCTTATTGCCGCCGAAGTCGTGCATGCCGGTCGCCATGGGGAAACTTCCCGTGAACAACGCGGAGTGAGAAGGCAACGTAATAGGCACCGGCGCGAAGGCGTGGGTGAAGCGGGCGGAGGCACTCGCCAGGGCATCAATATTGGGTGTCTGAATCGCGCGATCACCGTAACAGCCCAGGTGGTCAGCCCGCACCGTGTCAATCGTAATGACCACCACATTGGGCAGGTCGCCATCCGCCCTCGGGCGGGGCAAAGCGGCCGCCACACCCAGGAGAATCAGGGCGGGAAGCATCCAAACATGGCAGTTAGGTCTGAGAGAAAAGGTAGTCAGCGCTTGAGCTTTGTTCGCACACGCCCGCAGGTCCGTTTGCAATCCTCGTGCACGTGGCATGAGACGGTTTCCCGACATCCCTTCCCTGCAACGATCAGATCTTTGAATAAGCTCGAATTCCATCCTTCACTTCCCGCCGACCCGAAATATACCCTTAACCGTCACTGAATTTCAATCTCCGATTAGCGGATGCTCAGTGCGGGGTGGTCATAGAGGAGCAGGCGTCGCTCGAGTTGCGGATCGGTGGGGGGAAGGATGGTGGGCGCAGAGCATCCCCTCTAGTCATTTAGCATACAATACAACTATCATCGTGGCTGATTTCGGTGGTCAAAACGGCGCAGGGAGAGAGCAATAGGAGCGAGCAATGAAGTTACTGGGCCTGTGGGTCTGCGCATGCCTTCTCGCCATTTCCCCTGCTGATGCTCAGACCGCCGAGTTGGCTCGAAAGTCCCAACAGGCGCATGAATTGATGGCCGCGGGGAAAGTCGAACAGGCCCTCGCGATCTACCGGGAACTCGTTCAGGCCTCCCCCAACAATCCCGGCCTTCAGTTGGATCTCGGCATGGCGCTGCACATGGCCGGCCGGGACCTGGAGGCGATCCTGCCCTTGCAGACGGCCGTGCATGCGCAGCCCGATCTCTTCCCCGCCAACCTCTTTTTGGCCGCCGCGTATATGGGCATCGGCGCACCCGAGAAAGCCATACCTCCCCTTACCAAGGCTGCCGAACTTCAGCCGCAGAATCCTGACCTGCAGCAGGAGTTAGCCGCTGCCCTCCTGTCGCTCAATCGCTTCAAAGAGGCGGCCGAGCATTACCAGAAGCTCACCGAGTTGGTTCCTCAGAACCCCAGAGCGTGGGCCGGCCTGTGCCAGTGCTATGGAGCGCTCTCCCAGGAGGAGTCCGAAAAGCTCGGGCGCATGGCCAAAGACTCAGGGTACTGGTTCGCGTTGATGGCAGAGGCACGCGTCGAGAGCCAACAATTCAAATCAGCATTCTACTTGTGCCGACAGGCGCTCGAGCGGACTCCCGATTTGCGGGGAGTTCACACCGAACTGGCCGAGATTTACCGCCAGACCGGCCACTCCGATTGGGCGGCGACTGAGCAAGAGAAGGAAAAGAATTTACCCGCCCCTGATTGTACTGCCAAGAAAGCTGAGTGCGATTTCTTCACTGGACATTATGCGGACGCTATCGCTGCGGCCGGATCGCACGATACACCTGAGGCTCTCTACTGGCGGACCCAGGCGTATAACGCCCTCGCGAACAACGCCTATGCAAAGCTCCAACACCTTCCGCCTTCGGTGGAATCCCACGAGCTCACCGCCATGCTCCGCCGAAGTCAGTGGAGGTACCGCGAAGAAGTGGATGAATGGCGGCAGGCGCTGAAACTTGCGCCGAATGATCCCGAGATTGAGACGCAACTTTCCGTCGCCCTGATTCAGATCGGGGACCACGAGGCCGCACGAACAATCCTTCAGGCCCTCGAGCAGAGGTACCCCGACTCACCGATCATCAACTATCTGTTGGGAGATACACTCTTTAAACTTCAGAAGCCAACGCAGGGCATCCCCTATCTCGAAAAAGCCGTCCAACGAGATCCTCACCTGCTCGCCGCGCAGAGTTCTCTGGCGCGTGCCTACGTGCAGGTCGGCGAAGGTCCAAAAGCAATTCCCCATCTGGAGGCAGCTTTGCCAATTGATGAAGACGGCAGCCTGCACTACCAATTGGCTCGCGCCTATACGGCAAACGGACAACCACAACTAGCTCAGAAGGTCTTGAAGGAGTACCAGGATATCCAAAAGGCCAAAGGAGCCGGACTCCAAGACGTTGAGAAGGAAGTTCCCATCACCGCGCCGAGCGATTGAGCCGCACTTCCCGCGTCTTGTACCCAACGGAGCGACGACATAACTGCAGTGCAGTCGTGCGGTGCCCAATGAGCATAATCAGTTCACCGGCTCGCGGACTTCCAGGTATTGGTCAGCCCTCACGTCGCGAAGCACTTGGCTGATTCCGCTCGGCCAACGAATTTCAATCCTATTGATCTTCTGAGTCTTTCCCAGCCCAAAGTGCACTCCGAAATGACTGGATGAGGCATACCCGACCGCGCTGGACATTTGATTGACCTGATCCCCAATGCGGATGCGTGCGCCGATGGCGTCGCGGTTGCTTTTCGTTCCAATGGGCCGTACGACGATCCAGTGGTTATCATTCGGGCTTACGTTTTCCCAGAGTTCTGCCGGGGCCTCGAGCGAAGAAACTACGATATCGATCTTGCCATCCTTGTTGAAGTCGGCAAAGGCCGCGCCGCGGTGGGAGCTGGGCTGCTGAAAATCGGGGCCCGCCTCGCGCGTCACGTCCTCGAAGGTCCCGTTGCCCAAATTGGCAAAGATGCTGTTAGGTTGTTTGTACTGCGTAGCTTGGAACATCACAATGTTGTCGTCCACGTGCGCGTTCGCCGAAAAGATGTCCTTCCAACCGTCGTTGTTGAAGTCGAAGAACCCGTCGCCCCAGCCACTCAGGGGCGCACTGAGCATGGTCAAGCGGCTCGGGTACGAAGCGTCTTCGAACAAGCCGTTTCCCAGGTTGTGAAACAGCGCAAAGGTTTCCTGAGTAATGTCCGTCACAATAAGGTCAGGCAAGCCGTCATTATCATAGTCGCGGAAATCCGCTCCCATACTGGAAACCGGGGCGCCGTTATTGGAAAGCGCCACACCAGCAGCGAGCGCCACTTCTTCAAAAGTCCCGTCGCCGCGGTTGTGAAAGAGAAAGTTGGCCTGGGTATCGTTGGCCACGAAGACGTCCAGGAAGCCGTCGTTATCGTAATCCGCAAACGCCAGGCTCATTCCGCGCCCCACAAACTTGCCGATGCCGGACTTCTCGGTGACGTCTTCGAAGGTCCCGTCGCCACGGTTCCGGTAGAGGGTGTTGCTGAGGCCCTCGAAATAACGGGGATGGCAGTAGGCCCGCAGGTGGCGGCCCGGGTCTCCACAGTAGCGGTCATCGTCGAGTGAGAATTTCGCGTAGTTCACAACGAAAAGGTCGAGAAAGCCATCATTGTCGTAATCAAACCAACCCCCGGCCACCGCCCACTTATCGCTCTTGATTCCGGCCTTCTCCGTGACATCCTCGAATCGGCCATTTCCGAGATTGTGATAGAGCGTGTTCTTGAACACCCCAGCCACGAATAGGTCGACGTGGCCATCGTTGTCATAATCCGCGGCCGCCGCGCCCATGGAATAGCCGGAGCCGCTGACGCCAGCCTCTTCCGTCACATCGGCGAACTTCCATCCACCCAGGTTGCGGTACAAGCGATTGAAATAGCGGGGAGATTCCTTCCGGAGGGAAGGAATCGCGGCCCCGTTGGTGAAGAAGATGTCCGGCAACCCGTCGCCGTTGTAATCAAAAACCGCCATGCCGCCCGCCATGGTTTCGATGAGGTGTTTCTGTGGGGTGGGGGAGTTCTCCAGGACGAAATCGATACCCGCCGCCTTCGCCAGGTTGCGGAATTTGATGGGAGAAACTTCCGGGGTGGCTTTGGTCACGGAGCCGGAATGCGAGGCAAACAAGAGGAGGCAGAGCCCGCCTAATGCCGCGAGAACCCGCCAGGAACGAGGCTTATAGGACATTGATCTTCGGAGCGAGCGATGCTGCACAAATCCTTCAACCTGCACATTCGCGCCTGCGACCTTTGGCTCCAAGGCCTCGGTCGCCGTTGCACCGGTCATGGGCCCTAAGATACCCAACTTGCGTCCTGATGGGCGTATGGACTATGCTCCCTCAGTCAACTAGCTGTCTTTAATTCCAGAGTGACAAATCCCACTGCCCCGAATCCCATGCCCTTAGTTCCGGGTGGCTTTTGATAACCGGTATAAAACACTGTGAAACGCTTGTCCTCCTCGCGAATCAGCCCAAGGGGCGTGCGGACATCGTCAGCCCACTTCCCCGTGCCTTGGGGCTGCACGATAATCGCCTCGCCTGCGGCCCAGCGAACACCGTCTGAGGACCAGGTGTATCCGATGGTGTTGGGCACGTTCGAGTCGTAGACAGCAGCATACCTTCTGTCGTCAAGCCGTGTGACCACAGGGTTTTCAACGAAGACTCTGTCAATCTTTAATGGGTTCAGCCCCGCGCACCTTTTCCAGGGGCTGGCTAGGTCCGGCGCCGAAGCTAGGCCCACTCCCCAAAACGGAATCGGCTTGTGCTCAGTCTTTGCGCTGCCGTAAAATCCATACCATATCGCACCGACTTCATAGGGGAAGAAAGAATCAGTTCCCTGCAAGCCTTCCCACGACTCAGACTCCGGGCCAGGCTGGAGGATAATCCCCACGTCCTCGTAAGGGCCGTCGATGCCATTAACACCCTGTACCTTTGAAACAGCACGCCAGATCGTTCCCCTGAAATTGTTCAGCCACTCGGTTTTGGTATTGGGCGCGCTGCGATAGGCCACATAAAATAAATTCCACCGGCCTTCCTTTTGATTATAGACGGGCATCGGCGCCCACAGCGCTGCACGAGGGTCTTTGCCTTCAAATTCTCCGCTCGATTCGTACAAGGTTGCAATCCTCTTCCAATGAATGCGGTCCTGGCTCTTCCAGTGCGCCAGTTTCATTTTCACCCAAATCGGATCTCCTACCATTTCTGACGTGAAGAGGTGATAAGTTCCATGAAGCTTCAGCGCGCGGCCACCCTCGAAGCCGTACTTATTTCCAGCCGCTCCCTCCGATTTCACCGTAATCACAGGTGTTGGATACTGGGCAACGAGAATAAACAGTGGCCGCTTTGATCGGGGAAGGCCAGGATCCTCCCGGCCACCAATCTCTATAATGCAGAAGGGCGAGATGGCGAATACGATAATTAAAATTTGCATTGACAACTTGGTCGTTGCTCTCATTAGGTCTTTTACCGCATCCGTGAGTGGTTTTATCAAAAACTTTTCTTCTTGAACCGACTAATCTGTTGAAAGAGAGCTCAGGATCTCCCCACGTTGATGGGATAACTCCCGTATTTTCTGACCGTCCCGTACATCCGCAGGGCGTTCTCAGCAGGAACCAAGTCATGAACTTCGCTGGATGACCCTATGAGGACTCCTCCTGACGGGCCGAGTCTCAGTCAAGTCCTGAAAGTTCTGTAAATTCGCATTTCCTTGGTGAGCTAAGTGGCGAAGGGCGTAGCCCGAAGCCACTTAGCTCATGCGACCTCGACCCTCTCCTCCTCGCTGACAGTTGTCTCGTCC
>Ga0315280_10005493_pt1 | contig 18007 bp, 15 predicted proteins | sample YL17G06_40_MG_FD_203697 | JGI IMG/M metagenome (GOLD analysis project Ga0315280, IMG submission 203697) | Sediment microbial communities from Yellowstone Lake, YNP, Wyoming, USA - YL17G06_40 | ecosystem: Environmental > Aquatic > Freshwater > Lake > Sediment | place: USA: Wyoming | collected... | reverse complement strand
TCAGCGGGCGGGTGCTCTCCAGCTCCTCGGGACGGAAGGCCTTTAGGTGCTTCCTCATGCCGGGACGCTCCCGGATCCGCTGCGGGTCATCGTGGTAGGCGCCGGCCGGCAGTCCCTGGGCCAGGGGCGAGCAGGCGATGATCGTCAGGCCTAGCTCCCGGGCCGCCTCCAGCACCCCGTTGCTTTCGATCTCCCGGTGCAGCAGGCTGTAGCGGACCTGGTTGGAAGCCAGGGCGATGCCCTGCTGGGCCAGGATCTGGTGGGCCAGCCGCATCTGCCCGGCGGAGAAGCTGCTCACCCCGACGGCCCGGACTTTGCCCTCCTTGGCCAGGCCGGCCATCTCCCGCAGCTGGGCTTGAAGCGTAGAGAGGCTGTGGGGGTTGTGGATCTGGTACAGGTCGATTGGGTACTCCCCCAGTGCCTCCAGACGCCGGTCGATGGTGCGGGGGATGGATCGCGCGGTGCGCAGGAACGGCATCCACTTGGTGGCTAGGACCACCTCGCCGGGTTTCCGGCCCAGCTCCCGCAGGGCTTCGGCCAGGGCGCGCTCCGAAGCGCCTCCCCCGTAAGCCTCGGCCGTGTCGAACCAGTTGACCCCGGCCTCCAGGGAGCTTTCCACGATGGCCCGCACCGTGGCCCGGTCCAGCACAGGCCAGTACCTGCCGACCAGGCCATGGCCCCCGGAGAACTGCCAGCAGCCCAGACCGATGGGGCTGATCTCGATATCGGTTTTGCCTAAGCGGCGTAGGTTAATATCACTCTCCCTATATATGAAATAATATACTTTGTTGGCTAGCCCCCGAATAGAAGAAAATCATCCTCGCCGGGAGCCGTGCCGGCAGGCGCCGCGAAGCCGCTGCTGTCGGGCCTAGAGAACGGATACTTAAGGCTTGATTGTCGAACAGCCGAAAAAGGCGGGAGAACCTAAAGAGCCGTTGCTGCGGACAGGACTTGAACCTGCATGGGGGAACCCCCACTAGCCCCTCAAGCTAGCGTGTCTACCAAATTCCACCACCGCAGCGGTCAAGACCAATCATAGCGAGGCCCGCCTCGCCGTGTCAAGAACACCTCGCTTGCGGCGGTGCTCTTGCTGTATATTCGCCTCATGAAAACTCAGGGAGAATCCCTGCCGCGGGCCTCGGCGAAGCGCCTGGAGGCGGACCTGCGCGTCCTGACCCAGGACATCGGCGTGCGTCTGGCGGGAAGCGAAGGGGAGCAGGCCGCCGCGCGCTACCTGCTGGAACAATTGGGCCGGACCGGCGCGCAGGCGCATCCGGAGAGCTTCCCCATGCGGGAAAGGCGGGTAGAATCCGAGGAGCTGGAGGTCCGGATCGGCGGGAGCTGGCAGCGCTTCCCTGGTTCCCTGTTCAGCAACACACCGGGGACCGGCGGCCAGTGGCGGGAGGCGCCCCTGGTCTTTTTCGAGGCCCCGGCGGAGTACGGCCGCGCCGACCTTTCGCATCTAAAGGGCAAGGCCGTGGTGCACCTGGGCTGCCACATCGAGAGTCGCGAGCACTACCGCCGCCTGATGGCCGCCGGTCCCGCCTTCCTGCTGTTCGTGGACATCCGCTACCCGGGCACGGTCCCCCTGGCCGACGGCATGTTCCCCGCCTACACGGACGCGCTGGGTGCGGTGCCCACGGTGAACGTGGCCTATATGGACGCCTGGCGCTGGAAAAAGGAAGGGGCGGAGGCCGCCCGACTGCGCGTTCGGGGAGGCATGCGGCAGGCCGAGTCGCAGAACGTGATCGCCGAGTTCCCGGGCAGGGAGCCGGGAGGGGAGATCGTGCTGGCCGGCGGCCACCATGACACGCAGGCTGGAAGCCCCGGGGCGGACGACAACGCCACGGGGGCCGCGGCCGTGCTGGAGCTGGCCCGCCTGCTGGCCGGCCTGGCCCCTCTGCGGCGCACCGTGCGCCTGGTGAGCTTCGGGGCCGAAGAGCAGCTTTCGGTGGGCAGCGCGCAGTACGTGCGCCGGCACCGGGCGCAACTGGCCGAGCGGGGCGGATTCCTGCTCAACTTCGATTCCTTCGGCTCGCACCTGGGCTGGCTGGAGCTGATCGCCGGCGGCCCGAAGGCCATGCCCGACTTCCTGCGCGCCGTCTACGGGCGCCGCGACCTGTACCTGGCGCTCACCACCCGGGTCATGCCCTACGCGGACCACTTCCCCTTCCTGGCCGCGGGCCTGCCGGCGGCCACGATCCTGCGCAGCAACTGCACGGCGGGCCGCTTCTTCCACCATCGCCCGGACGACGACCTGAGCCGGGTCTCCGTGGAACTGCTGGCGCGCGTGCTCGATGCCTCCCTGGAGGCGCTGGTGGAGCTGGCCGGAGCGGAGAGCCTGCCGTTCCCCGCGCGGATCCCCGAGGAGCAGGCCCGGGAGATTGCGGACTGCTGGAACGACCTGTTCGGCGGCTGGCAGCCTGAAGGCTGAGCCTGACGCAGCTTGAATCACGATCATGGAATACGGTACTTTGGGAGGACGATGGCCAGAAAGCTGGTGATCATGGGCGCGGCCGGCCGGGACTTTCACAACTTCAACGTCCTGTTCCGGTCCAACCCCGACGTGCAGGTGGTGGCCTTCACCGCCACCCAGATCCCCGACATCGAGGGGCGCTGCTATCCGCCGGCGCTTTCCGGCCCGCGCTATCCCGAGGGGATCCCCATCCTGGCCGAGAGCGAGCTGGCTTCCCTGCTCGAGCGGCGGAGCATCGACGAGGTGGTCTTTTCCTACTCCGACGTGTCCAACCAGTACGTGATGGAGAAGGCCTCCCAGGTCATCGCCGGCGGAGCCGGCTTCCGGCTGATCGGGGCCCGGGAGTCCATGCTCCAGGCCCGGGTGCCGGTGATCGCCGTATGCGCGGTGCGCACCGGCTGCGGCAAGAGCCAGACCACCCGCCGGGTGGCCGCGATATTAAAGAAGGCCGGCAGGAAGGCGGTGGTGGTGCGCCACCCGATGCCTTACGGGGACCTGAGCGCGCAGCGGGTGCAGCGCTTCCAGAAACTCGAAGACATGGAAGCCCAGGGCTGCACGATCGAGGAAATGGAAGAGTACGAGCCGCACCTGCGCCTGGGATTCACGGTCTACGCAGGGGTGGACTACGCGGAGATCCTCGAGCGGGCCCAAGCCGAGGCGGACGTCATCCTCTGGGACGGGGGCAACAACGACATCCCCTTCTACCGGCCCGATCTGTGGATCACCCTGACCGACCCGCATCGCCAGGGCCACGAGCTCACCTATTTCCCGGGCCGGGTCAACCTGCTGAAGGCCGACGTGGTGGTGATCAACAAGATCGACACCGCCTCACCGGAAGCGGTGGATGCCCTGCGGGCCAACATCTACCGGCTCAACCCCAGGGCCGCGGTGGTGGATGCCGCCTCGCCGATCTCCGTAGAAGGCGGGCGGGCCATCACCGGCAAGCGGGTGCTGGTGGTAGAAGACGGGCCCACCCTGACTCACGGGGAGATGAAGTACGGGGCCGGGGTGGTGGCGGCCCGCAAGTACGGGGCCGCCGAGATCGTGGATCCGAGAGCCTTCAGCCAGGGTAAAATCCGCAAGACCTACGCGAGCTACCCGGGCATCGGCAGCGTCCTACCCGCAGTGGGCTACGGCGCCGAGCAGATCCGCGATCTGGAAAAGACCATCGACGCGGCGGACTGCGACCTGGTGATCATCGCCACCCCGGTGGACCTCACCCGGATCATCACGATCAACAAGCCGATGCTCAAGGTGGGCTACGAGCTGCAGGAGCTCGGCCGGCCCGATCTGGAGGAGCTCATTGCCGGAAAGGAGTCGCTATGGCCTTCAACCTGAAAGGACGCTCGCTTTTAACCCTGAAGGAGTACAGCCCCGAGGAGATCCGCTTTCTGCTGGACCTTTCCCACCAGGTGAAGCGCGAGCGCCGCTCCGGACACCTGGACCAGCGGTTCCGGGGCAAGACCCTGGCCTTGCTGTTCGAGAAGCGCTCCACGCGCACCCGCTGCGCCTTTGAGACCGCCTTCGGCGAAGAGGGCGGCTACCCGGTGTTCCTCTCCTCCGCGGACATCCAGCTCGGGGCCAAGGAGTCCATCGAGGACACCGCCCGGGTGCTGGGTCGCATGTTCGACGCCATCCAGTTCCGCGGCTTCAAGCAGGAGGCGGTGGAGACCCTGGCCCGTTACGCCGGAGTGCCGGTGTACAACGGACTGACCGATCTGTACCATCCGACCCAGATCCTGGCCGACCTGATGACCGTGGAGGAGGCCTTCGGACGCCTGAAGGGGGTCAAGATGGCCTTCGCCGGCGACGGGCGCAACAACGTGGCCCGGACCCTGCTCATCGGCTGCGCCAAGATGGGGGTGGACTTCACGATCGTGGCCCCCGCGGCGCTTCACCCGGAGGAGGAGACGGTGCGCCAGTGCCGGGAGTGGGCCCGCTCGAGCGGCTGCCGGATCGAGATCACCCCCGAGGTGGACAAGGGGGTAAAGGGGGCGGACGCGGTCTATACGGACGTCTGGGTCTCTATGGGCGAGGAGGGCAGGGAGAAGGAGCGCTTGGAGCTGCTGCGCCCCTACCAGGTGAACGAGCGGCTCATGGCCCAGACGGGCAAAGGCTCTTCGATCTTCTTGCACTGCCTGCCGGCGGTCAAGGGCAACGAAGTAAGCGCCGAGGTCATCGAGGGGCCGGCTTCCCGGGTGTGGGACGAGGCGGAAAACCGCAAGCACACGATCAAGGCCTTGATGCTGGCCACGCTGTAAAAAGGAGCGCTTGAATTGAGCCCGGATGCCGATATGATATGGTAGATACAAGCTTCGCACTCAGGAGGCTCCCGACGATGAAGAGAGCTATTCCGGTTCTGCTGCTGCTGCTAGCGCTGGGCGCTGCCTTCGGCCAGGAGCAGGACGCCAAGGTCTACGTCAAGACCGTGCCCATCCTCAAGATCCTCAGCAGCTCCGAGGGCTACAAGGTCCTGTACGTGAAAAGCAACATGCAGGTGGGGGAGATCTACCTGCCGCTCTCCTGGTTCGGCAAGGCCGGGGGCCAGGCCGAGATCGTGTTCGGCAAGGACCCCTCTTACCCCTACTTCTCGGTGTTCTACAAGGACGGCAAGTTCGACTTCATCCGCCTGTACGTGATCGATGACGTGAAGGACTTGAGCTGGGGCATCTTGAAGAGGACCGAGGAGGAACTGAACCGCTTCAAGGTGGACACCCTGCAGATCGAGTACTGAACGGGCGTGGACCTCGCCCGAGCCGAACGCGCCGTCCTCGACGAGGGGCTCGGCGCCTGGCTGTTCTATAACCTCCAGCACCGGGACCGGATCTCCGACCTCATCCTGGGCGTCCCCGAAAGCACGCTCAACACCCGCCCCTGGCTGTACCTGCTGCGCTCCGGCGCGGAGGCGGTGAAGGTAGTGCATGCCATCGAGGCGCGGATCCTGGATCACCTTCCCGGCAGCAAGCGGATCTACGCCTCGCGCTCCGAGTACCTGGAGGCTTTGCGCGAGCTGGCCCGCGATCTGGGCCCCGTGGCTTGCCAGTACTCCGCCGAGCTTCCGGTGCTCTCCTACCTGGACCACGGCACCGCGCGCCTGCTCGCCGAGTGCGGGTTCGAGCTGCGCTCCTCCCAAGGCCTGATCCAGCGCTTCCTCGGGGTGCTGGACGCGGAGGGGATACGCAGCCACGAGCAGGCGGCCCGGCACCTCTATGCCGTCGTGGCCGGCGTGTGGGCGCGGGTGGGCGAAGCGTTCCGCCGGGGGGATGAGCTGCGCGAGACCGTGGTCCAGGGCTGGATCCTGGAGGAGTTCCGGAGCCGCGCCCTGGTCACCGATTCGGCGCCGGCGGTTGCCGTGGGCGCGCATGCCGCCGACCCGCATTACGAGCCGGAAGCGGGAGCGGAAGGCCGGGATGCGGCGCTCGAGGCCGGGAGGGTGCTGCTGCTGGACATCTTCGCCCGCGAGGACCGGACCGGTTCCGTATACGCGGACATCACCTGGGTCGGGGTGCTCGCCTCCCGCCCGGAGGCGCAGGTCGAGCGGGCTTTCGCCACCGTGGTCGAGGCGCGCGATGCCGGCTTCCGCTTCATCGAGACCGCCCTGAGGCGCGGGCGGGCGCCCTCCGGGGCGGAGGTGGACCGGGAGGTACGCGGGGTGCTGGAGCGGGCCGGGTACGGCGCCTACCTGAAACACCGCACCGGGCACGCCATCGACGCCCAGCTGCACGGCTATGGGGCCAACCTGGATTCGGTGGAGTTCCCCGACTCGCGCCGGCTCCTGGAGGGCTCCTGCTTCTCCATCGAGCCCGGGGTGTACCTGCCGGAGTTCGGGGTGCGCAGCGAGATCGATGTCTACGTGCGTGAGGGGGTCCCGGTCGTGAGCGGAGGGCGGCCGCAGGCCCGGTTGCTCGTTCTGTGAAAGGCCTTCGCCCGCCCCCGGGCGTGCCGGAATTCCTCCGGCGCTACAAACGCTACCTGGTGATCGCTCACGTGGAGCCGGACGGGGACTGCATCGCCTCGGCCCTGGCCCTGGCGCGGTACCTGCGGCGCAGCGGGCGGCGGGCGACCCTGTTCGACGAGGGGCCCTTCGATCGTCCGGAGATCGCCTCTTTCCAGCCCCTCTTCCTGACCTCGATCCGGGATCAGGATTTGAAGGGCGACACGGCCGCGGTGGTCGTGGATTGCTCCACCGAGGACCGCCTGGGGGCCCTGGGCCCGGCGGTCGCCGGGCTGCCGGTGCTGGTCATCGACCACCACGCCGCCGGACAGCCGTTCGGCACGCAGCGCTGGGTGCGTCCCCGGGCCCCCTCGGTGACCTTCATGATCCAACATCTGCTGGAGAGCCTGGGCCAGCCGATCCCGGCCAAGGACGCCGAGCTGCTGCTGTTCGGGCTGTGCACGGACACCGGGTTCTTCCGGCACCTGGAAGCGGGCAGCGAGCCGGTGTTCCAGGCCGTGGCCCGCCTGGTCGCGGCCGGGGCCAGCCCCCAGCGGGTCTACCGGAAGCTCCACACCGGCTGGAGCCTGTCCCGGGTGCGCCTGCTGGCCCTGGCCCTCGGCCGCGCCGAGCGCCTGGCGGGCGGCCGGCTGCTGCTGACCTTTTGGGCCTGGGCCGACCTGCGGGACTCCGGGGAACCCTTCTCCCGCGGTTCCGACGACGTATACCGCCTGCTGCAGGCGGTGGAGGGCGTCGAGGTGATCGTGTTCCTGCGGGAGGAGGGGCCGGGCCGAGTCTCCGTGGGCTTCCGCTCCTCCGGCGGCGCCGACGTGGGCCGGGTGGCGAACGCCCTGGGCGGCGGCGGGCACGCCAAGGCCGCCGGCTGCACCCTGCCCGGCAGCCTGAAGCAGGTCCGCCGCAGGGTGCTGAAGGAGCTGAAACGCCAGCTCGTTTTTCGCCACTCCGCCTGATCCGGGGCCTGTGCTGCCGGTTCGATTGTAAACGAATGTAAAACAAGCCGGCTAAACCCTCGCTTTTAGCCTGCGATACGGCATGTCTCTTGCTATCTCTACACGCGTAGCGAACGCGCGTAACGCGCGCACGCGGGAAGGAGGCGAGGCATGACCGGAGAAGAGCATATCCTGACCGAGCAGGTGCTGCGCTACCAGCGTACCCGGCAAGGGCTGAAAGAGCTGCTCGCCCTCCTGGCGGGCGAGATCTACGCGTATCCGCGCTGCCGGGGTAGCAGGACCGAGGATGACGGCGGCGAGTTTTTCCTGTTCTTCTACCCGCGCCTGCTGCGGACGCTGGAGCGCTTCCAGGACCAGGGCAGGCCTTTCGAGTGGTACCTGCACTCGGTGCTGCGCTGGCACTACCTGGGGTTTTTGCGCTGGAAGCGGCGGCGCGAGCGCAGTTGGTCGGCCGGGGCGCTGCCCGCGCTGTGGGAGCCGCAGCCCGGCTGCCAGCCGCCGGCTGAAGGCGCGAGCATGGAGCCCCGGGCCGAAGCGCCGAGGCTACCGGGTTGGCTTCCGGCTGAGGTGGCCGTCCTGTTCGCCTTGGAGCCTGGAGCATGCCTGCAGAAGCCGGCGGACCGCAAGCGCCTTCTGATCTGGGCGTTGAAGCAGGTCCGCTCGCTCCATGAGGCGGACCTGGGCCGGCTGGCGGCGTGGACCGGGACCGGGGAGGAACGGCTGCAGGGGCTCTGCGCCGAGCTGCGGGGGCGCCTCGAGCGCCGCGAGCGGCGCCTGGGGTTGCTGGTGGAGCGCAGGAACCGGGCCTTCACGGCCCTGCAGCTGGCGCAGCAGGCCCTGGCCGGGGAACCGGAGCCGGAGGCCCGTGCCCTGCTCGCCAAGCGGGCGGCCAGGGCCCGGCGGTGCCTGCACCGCAGCCAGGAGCGCATCGCCCGGGTGCCTCTCGAGCCGAGCAACCGCGAGCTGGCCCTGGCCCTGGGCCTGCCCAAGGGCACGGTGGATACCTCCCTGTACTGGCTGAAGCGCAGCCTGGCGGAGGCAGCCCGAGCCGACGCCGCGTAAGATAGCCGGGAGCCCGCCCGCTTGGAGCCAGGCCGCCGGCCGGGTACAATAGCGGCGCCATGGGCAATGCTGGGGAGCTAAACGAGCTCGTAGTGGCCACGAACAACGGGCACAAGATCCGGGAGCTGAAGCGCCTGTTCCCCGGCCTGCGCCTGCTGAGCCCGGGCGAGCTGGGGATCGACTTCGACTTCCGGGAGGAAGGCGGAAGCTACCTGGAGAACTCGCTGGGCAAAGCCGGCTCCCTGCACGAGCTGGTGCACCGCCCCGTGCTGGCCGACGATTCGGGGCTGGAGGTGCCCGGCCTGGGCGGGGAGCCGGGGCTCTACTCCTCCCGCTACGGCGCCACGCCGGACGGCCTGCGGCTGACCGACGCCGAGCGCTGCCGAATTCTACTGGCCAAGGCGGAGGGGCTGGCCGACCGCTTCTGTTTCTTCGTCTGCTGCCTGACCCTGGTGTTCGCGGAGAAGCGGTTCGTGGCGGCCCAGGAGACCTTGCCGGGTGAGCTGGCGCGCGCGCCGCGCGGCACGGGCGGCTTCGGCTACGACCCGATCGTATTCATCCCCGAGGCCGGCAGGACCGTGGCCGAACTGAGCGACCGGCAGAAGGACCGCCTCTCGCATCGCGGGCGCGCGGCGCGCCGCATCCGGGCGCTGCTGGCCCGTGGCCTGCTCTGAGCCGGGCAAACCGGGATAGGAAGCAATCCCGTTCAACCGCGCCGTCGCCGGCGGCCTGCCCATAGTGCGGCGTTCGCCGCAAGGTACAGGACGTAGCTCAGTGTCTCCAGCAGGCCCGGATCGGCGTTGTACCCGAACAGGCCTTTGGCCATCCCGCCGGCGATACCGTTTTCGGGCAACAACGGGTTGAGATCGTAGAGGCGCTCCACGATCTTGGGGATAAATCGAGCCTCCTGCAGCCCATGAATCCCCCGTCCCACTAGACCGGCGCCGAACAAGATCAGGAGCACGCTGGTGGCGGCGAAGAAAGCCCGCAGTGAGATCTGCAAGCCGCCGCGGAACAGGCCGAAGCCCAATAGGGCGGCGGCCGCCAAGCCGATCACCGCGCCGAGCAGGCTGCGGTCCGACGTGTTGAATCGGGCTGCGGCCAGGAACAACACCGTTTCCACGCCCTCGCGCAGGATAGAGAAAAAGACCAGCAGGAACAGCCCCGAGTACCGGGAGCCCGGTCGGGCTGTCATCCTGGCCTCCAGCCGCTGCTCCAGACGCCGGGCCGCATCGTTTTGTCCTGCGATCCAAACGATCAACGTGGTCAACAGACCGGCACCGAGCAGCATGGTCACTCCCTCGAAGATTTCTTCAGCCCTTCCCTGGAAGCCTCCGGCCAACCGCTGGAACAGAAACGCTCCCAATACGCTGGCTGCGATGCCGGCCGCGGTGGCCAGCCAGACCGCGGATCGAAGACGTCTCTGATCGGTGCGGGTCAGGTATCCCAACACCAGCCCGATCACCAGGGCGGCTTCCAGGGTTTCCCGGAATACGATGAGGAAGCTGGCTAGCATTTGGGCCCAACCTTTAGGCCAAGCTACTTAAACCTTAGCAATGGAGTCAATAAAAAGCGTTCAACGCGTCGAGGCGTCGGGGTTGATGACCTGGATCTCGAGGTCGCCCCGAGTGTAGCTCTGGCAGGCCAGCCGGTGGTCCGGTCCGGCGCCCAGGCTTTCCAGGCGGTGAAGCTCCGCCGCGCCGGAACGATTCATCCGTTCGGAACCGGCCAGAACACGGATCAGACAGCGCCCGCACTGGGCCCGGCCGCCGCACACGGTGTCGATGGGTACCCCATGCCGCTGCAGGCTGACCAGCAGCGATACCGCGGGGTTGGAGGGTAGGGGCTCGGCCCGGCCTTGGACGCGGATCACCGGCGCAAGCGGCGCAGCTTGATCACCTCGTCCCGAGCAAAGCGCGGGAGAGGCCGGCCCTGGCCCGAAAGGACCACGCGGCCCCGGCTGCCGGTGATCTCGCCGATGACCGCCGCCTCCACCCCGCCTCGGGCCAGGGCGGCGCAGGCCCGGCGGGCGGCATCAGGGGGGGCCGTGAACAGGAACACCCCGGAGCTCAGGGCCCCGAGTGGGTCCAGGCCGAACCGGCGGCAAATCGCCTGAGTGGCGGGCTTCACGGGGATCCGCTCCCCGAACACCCGCACCCCCACTCCCGACCGCGAGGCGATCTCATAGATGCCCGTGGCGACACCGCCTTCGGTGGGATCGTGGGCCGCGCTCAGGCGGTAGCGCTCCAGGATCCGGCCCTCCTTGAGGATCGAGATGCCCGGTGAGTGCAGCCAGGCGAGCACCTGCCGGTATCCCGATGGGCCCAGCAGCGCTCGGACCGCTTCGGGTTTCTCCCGGGCGATCAGGGTGGTGGCCTCCAGAGCCGCCCACTTGGTCATGACCAGAGCCTCCCCGGGCCGGGCGGCGGAGGTGAGCAAGGGGGGGCGCTTCAGGAAACCGATGGCCTGGGCGGCGATGACGATCCGGTTCACCGCGGTGGTGACCTCGGTATGCCCCCCGACCCAGTGGATCCCGGCTCCCTCGGCCGCCTGCTTGAGCTCGGCGAAGATCCGGGTCAACCTTCGGGAGGAGGTGCCCGGAGGAAGCAGGATCGTGGTGGTGAGGTACAGCGGCCGGCCGCCCATGGCCACCACATCGTTGCAGTTCACCGCCACCGTGTAGACCCCGATGTTCTCCTCGGTGAAGGTGATCGGGTCGGCGGTGACCACCAGACGGTCCCTTCCGCGGACCACGGCCGCGTCTTCTCCGTTCTCCGCGCCCACCAGGACGTACGGCCTGGAGCGCGAGGTGTAGCGCAGCAGGCGCGCCAGCTCCGGGGGGGGAAGTTTTCCTTCCTGCATACCGAGGAGCATACCGGAAACGCGCCCGCTGTCAATAATTCGGGCTTGCGCCCCGTTGGCTTGACTTCTTTGGCCAAGCCGATACAATAAAATAGATCATGGTTTTATCCCGGGTGCATGATTACCAGCAGAAATTCGCCGACCAGACCATCCGCTTCAACCCGTACGCTATCAAGAAGACCGGGCTGGTGCAGGCCCAGACCCTGCTCAAGATCGAAGATCTGGTATTGATCTGCGCGCCCTACCAGCTTTCCATGAGCCGGGTGGTCCTGCTGGCCATCCTGAGCAGCAACGAGATCAGCTTCTTCCAGCAGTACCGCTCCAGGCTGGCCGTGCTGACCCTGGCCTTCCAGAAGCCGACGGCCAAGACCCCAATGAACCTGCCGATCCGCGGCAAGCTGGAGCGGATCGGCCCGGTGAAGGGCAGGAACAACGTCTGCCTGATAGAGGTGGTCTTCAACACCTGCCCCAACGACCTGGTGGAGATCATCGGGGACTTCGTCATCGCCCACGGCGCCTTGAAGAGCCAGTTCGAGAACTTCAAGGACCGGGCCGTGGCCATCGACCCGGTCAACGCGCGCACGCTGCGCTTCAACAACTACGTGGAGTGCTACATCGGAAACCAGAAGGTCGCGGTGCGCCTGGCCTCGCTGGCGGTGAATCGCCTGGTGCTGGAGCTGCCCCTGTCCGCCCAGAGGGTATCCGTCGGGCAGGTGCTGCCCTGCAAGCTGTTCTTCCAGCCTTACCAGTTCATGATCAACACCAAGGTCGATAAGGTCGCCGTCAACGAGAAAGGCCGCCAGCAGGTGAGCTGCACCCTGGACTTCTCCCCCGAGCTGGTGGAGATCATGGACGACTACTTCTTCCGCCTGAGCTTCAGGAAGGATTGAGCGCCGACCCGGTGGTCGAGCTGGCCGCGGGCCGGTTCGGCGTGCCCTACCTGTATCCCATCCAGCGCTTCGTCATCGCCAATACCCTGGAGGCCCGCAGCCAGATCGTGGTCCTGCCCACCGGCTCCGGCAAGTCCCTCTGCTTCCAACTGCCCGCCCGGCTGCTCGCCGGGGCGACCCTGGTGGTGGTTCCGCTGCTGGCGCTGCTGGAAGACCAGCTGGAGCGCTGCCGGAGGCTGGACCTGCCGGCGGCGGCGCTGCGCGGAGGCCAGGGCGCCGAGGAGCGGGCGCGGATTTTCGCCCGCTTCCAGGCGGGCGAGCTCAGCCTGCTGTACGCCACCCCGGAGGTCCTGCTGCAGCCCGGGGTGAGAGCGGGGTTGCGGCGCCTGGCTTTGGCCCACGCCGTGGTCGACGAGGCCCACTGCGTGGCCGAGTGGGGCCCCAGCTTCCGGCCGGCCTACCTGCGCCTGGGGCAGGCCCTGGCCGCGCTCCATGTGCCCTGCCTCAGCGCCTTCACCGCCACGGCCGGCCCGCGGATCCTGCAGGCCATTCGGGAGAGCCTGTTCAGGGACCGGGAGGCGGAGCTGGTGGCCGGGGATCCGGATCGCCCGAACCTGCGCTACCGCGTGCTACCCGTGCTGTCCCGCTCGAGGGCCCTCGCCGAGCTGGCGGCCGGCGCGGCCCGCCCGGCCCTGGTGTTCTGCCGCAGCCGCCCGGCGGCGGAGGCGGCGGCCAGGCTCCTGCGCCGCCGCCTCCCCAGCGAGGAGGTGTTCTTTTACCACGCCGGCCTTTCCGCGGCGGAGCGGCGGCGCGTGGAGGGCTGGTTCCTCGGCTCCGCCGCCGGCCTGCTCACCGCCACCTCGGCCTATGGCCTGGGCGTGGATAAGCCCGATATCCGCACCGTAGTGCACGCCGAGGTGCCCTATTCGGTGGAGGCCTACCTGCAGGAGTCGGGGCGGGCGGGGCGCGACGGGCGGCCCGCCGAGGTGACCCTGCTGGTGGGCTCCGACGACCTGCGGTTCGACGCCGGAGCAGGGGAGGACACGGAGCAGGCAGAGGTGCAGCGACGGCGCTACCGGCTGCTGCTGGCCAAGGCCCTGCAGCACGGGCGCTGCCGGCGGGAGAGCCTGCTGGAGGGACTTGGCCTGCCCCGCGGCCAGGGAGCCTGCTCCGGCTGCGACGTCTGCGAGGGCACGGCCCGCGCCGAGCCGGAAGCCTTGGGTGAGCTGGCGGGCTTCTTCCGGCTGCACCCCCGCCGCTTCGGCCTGCGCCAGGCGGCGCAGATCCTGCACGGCCGGCCGACCCACGAGGTGGCGGTCCAGGAGCTGGACGGCGTGCGCGGCTTCGGGCTGCTGTACAACTGGCAGCGGGAGGAGGTCGAGGAGGCCCTGGAGAGCCTGCTCGCCTCGGGGTACCTGGAGCTGCCGGTTCGCGGGCTCTGGAAGGGGCGCCTGAGCTGGCGGCGGCGGGCTTCGGATTGGGGCCGGTGAATGTTGCCCAATCTCCGCTGTCGTGTTAGGATACAAGCGCGTTCGGTCGACCCATCGGCCATCGGGCAACTTCAGGGCGAGCCAGAGGAATCAAGCGTGGATCAGGCTTTTGAACGGCTCCTCGAGAGCTGGCGGGGAACCAGGGGGAACGTAATCCCGCTGTTGCAGAAGACCCAGGAGCTGCGGGGCTTCCTCTCCCAGGAAGACCTCCGGGCCATCGCCCGGGCGACCGGCAGGTCCCCGGCGCAGATCTACGGGGTGGCTACCTTCTACGCCCAGTTCCGCTTCCACCCACCGGGCCGGCACACCCTGAAGGTCTGCCACGGCACGGCCTGTCACGTGAACGGCGCGGAAATGCTGGATACGACCCTGAAGATGGAGCTGGGCATCGAGGCCGGCCAGACCACCTCGGACGGGGAGTTCTCGATCGAGCGCGTGGCCTGCCTGGGCTGCTGCTCTTTGGCTCCGGTGGTCATGCTGGACGCCGAGGTGCACGGCCGGCTCACCGGGGACAAGCTGAAGAAGGTGTTGAGGAAAGCCAAGCAATGAGCGCGGTCGCGGAGCTGGTGGTCGGGCTGGGTTCATGCGGCATCGCCGCCGGGGCCCACCAGGTGCAGGAGTCCCTGCTCCAGGAGCTGGCCGCCCGAGGGCTAAAGGTTCCGGTGACGGCCACCGGCTGCATCGGCGCCTGCCACCGGGAGCCCCTGCTGGAGGTGCGGGAGGAAGGCGGGGCGAGCTACCTGTACGGGGACCTGGACGCCGAGAAGGCGCGGCGCGTGGTGGCCGAGCACCTGCTGGAGGGCCGGCCGGTGGCCGAGTGGCTGATCCCCAGGGATTATCCCTACCTGGCGCTGCAGAAGAAGATCGTGCTGGCCAACTGCGGCCTGATCGACCCGGAGAACATCGACGACTATCTGGCCGTGGAAGGCTACCAGGCGCTGCGCAGGGTGCTCTCCTCCATGAAGCCGGGCGAGGTGATCCGCGAGGTGGAGCTTTCGGGGCTTCGCGGCCGCGGCGGCGCGGGTTTTCCCACCGGGACCAAGTGGTCCCTGGCCAGGGCCGCCCGGGGAACGAAGAAGTACCTGATCTGCAACGCCGACGAGGGGGACCCGGGGGCCTTCATGGACCGCAGCCTGCTGGAGAGCGACCCCCATGCCGTGCTGGAGGGCATGGCCATCGCCGCCTTCGCCATCGGCTGCGATGAAGGCTACATGTACGTGCGCGCCGAGTACCCGCTGGCCATCAAGCGCCTGCGGGTCGCCATCCGCCAGGCCGAGGAGCGGGGCTTCCTGGGCTCCGGCATCCTGGGCACGGGCTTTTCCTTCGCCATCCACCTGAAGGAGGGCGCCGGGGCCTTCGTCTGCGGCGAGGAGACGGCCATGATGGCCTCGATCGAAGGCCAGCGCGGCATGCCCCGGGTGCGGCCGCCGTTTCCGGCCGAGCGCGGGCTGTGGGGGGCGCCGACGAACATCAACAACGTGGAGACCTTCGGCAACGTGCCCTACATCATCCGCAAGGGCGGGGCGGAGTACGCCAAGACCGGCACCGCCAGGAGCAAGGGCACCAAGGTCTTCGCCCTGGCCGGCAAGATCAAGCACGGGGGGATGATCGAGGTGCCGATGGGCATCTCCCTGCGCGAGGTGATCTTCAAGGTCGGGGGCGGCATCCGGGACGACAAGCGGTTCAAGGCCGTGCAGCTCGGCGGCCCCTCCGGCGGGTGCATCCCGGAGAGCCTGCTGGACGTGCAGGTCGATTACGACTCCCTCACGGCCACCGGGGCGATCATGGGCTCCGGAGGCATGGTGGTGATGGACGAGTCCACCTGCATGGTGGACGTGGCCCGCTACTTCCTGAGCTTCACCCAGAACGAGTCCTGCGGAAAGTGCACCTTCTGCCGCATGGGCACCAAGCGGATGCTGGAGGTGCTGGAGCGCATCACCGCCGGCCAGGGCCGGATGTCCGACCTGGACCTGCTCGGCGAGCTGGCGATCAAGGTGAAGCTGGCCTCCTTGTGCGGCCTGGGGCAGACCGCGCCCAACCCGGTGCTGACCACCCTGAAGTACTTCCGCGACGAGTACGTCGAGCACATCCTCCGCAAGCGCTGCCCGGCCAAGCAGTGCCGGGCCCTGATCCGCTACGCGGTGCTCCCCGAAGCCTGCACCGGCTGCATGGCCTGCGCCAAGGCCTGCCCGACTCAGGCCGCCGTGGGCGAGCGCAAGAAGGCGCACGCGATCATCCAGGAGAAGTGCATCAAGTGCGGCCTGTGTTACCAGGCCTGCCGGTTCGAGGCGATCGCCATCAGCACGGGCGAGCCGGCCAGCGCGGAAGCTCTCGAGGGGCGGGGCGCGGAAGCGCCGCGAGGCGGGAAAACGTGAACCCTTCGAGCGCCGGCCCCATGACCCGCTTCGTCGAGATCGAGCTGAACGGAGAGCGCCTCCTGGCCCGGCCCGGCCAGACCATCCTGGAGGTGGCCTCCGGCCGGGGGATCGCCATCCCGACCCTGTGCCACGATCCCCGCCTGGAGCCCTACGCCTCCTGCTGGCTGTGCGTGGTGCGCGTCGAGGGGGCCAAGGGTTTCGTGCCCGCCTGCACCACCCAGGTCAGGCAGGGGATGCGCATCTGGACCGACGATGCGGACCTGCGCGCCACCCGGCGCATGGCCCTGGAGCTGCTGCTCTCCAACCACTATGGTGACTGCAAGGCGCCCTGCACCCTGACCTGCCCTTCGAACATCGACGTGCAGGGCTATCTGGGGCTGATCGCCAACGGCCGGCCGCGCGAGGCCCTGGAGCTGATCAAGCGCGACTGCCCCTTGCCGGTCTCCATAGGCCGGGTCTGCCCGCGGCCCTGCGAGGAGGCCTGCCGGCGCAACCTGGTCGACGAGCCGGTAGGCATCGATTACTGCAAGCGCTACGTGGCCGATCTGGACCTGGCCGCCGAGCACGGCTACGAGCCGCCCGTGGCGGCCCGCAGCGGCCGGCGGGTGGTGGTGGTCGGCGCCGGGCCGGCGGGGCTGTCCGCCGCCTACTACCTGGCCCAGGCCGGCGTGGAGGTGACCGTTCTGGAGTCGGAGGCCAAAGCGGGCGGCATGCTGCGCTACGGCATCCCGGACTACCGCCTGCCCCAGGAGGTCCTGGACCGGGAGATCGCCACGATCCTGCGCCTGGGAGTGACCGTGAAGACCGGGGTGCGGCTGGGCCGGGACGTGTCCCTTGAGGAGCTGCGCCGGCAGTACGACGCCGTGCTCCTGGCCTTCGGGGCCTGGAAGGGACAAGGCCTGCGCATCCAGGGCGAGGACCGCCCCGGGGTGCTCATCGGCATCGATTTCCTGCGCGCCGTCGCCCTGGGCGAGCGGCCCGAGTTGGGCCGGCGCGTGGCGGTGATCGGCGGAGGCAACACGGCGATTGATTCGGCGCGCACCGCCGTGCGCCTGGGCGTGGAGGAGGTGAACCTGTTCTACCGCCGCAGCGAGGTGGAGATGCCCGCCTCGCAGGCGGAGGTGGCCGAGGCCCTGGAGGAAGGGGTTCGCTTCTACTACCTGGTGGCGCCGATGCTGATCCAGGAAAGGGGCAAGGGGCTGAAGGCCCTGCGGCTGATCAAGATGCAGCTCGGCGAGCCGGATTCCTCGGGCCGCCGCAGGCCCCTGCCCATCGAGGGCAGCGATTTCGAGGTCGAGGTGGACACGGTGATCAGCGCCGTCGGGCAGTACTCGGACACCCGCTGCCTGCAGGAGGCGGCGGGCCTGCTCGACGAGCGGGGGAACCTGGTCTGCGACGAGGCGACCGGAAGGACCCCGGTGGCCGGGGTGTTCGCCGCCGGGGACCTGGCCACCGGGGCGGACGTCGCCATCCGGGCCATCGCCGGGGGCAAGCACGCCGCCCGCGCCATCCTGGCCTACCTGGACGGCGGGGAGTACCGCCGGCCCTACGAGTTTCTCAGCAAGAAGGAAGACTTCGGGAAGCCGACAGCGGAGGAGTTCAAGGACGAGAAGCGCCTCCCGCGCCAGAAGATGCCCGTGCTGGAGCCCGCAGCCCGGGTGCGTTCCTTTGACGAGATCGAGCGGGGCTTGAGCGCCGAGCAGGCCCGAGCCGAGGCCCAGCGCTGCCTGGAGTGCGGCTGCCAGGATGTGCGGGAGTGCAAGCTGAAAAGCTACGCTGAGGCCTACCAGGCCAGCCCCGTGCGCTACGCCGGCGCCATCCAAAGGCACCCGATCGATTCCAGCCACCCCTTCATCCGCCGCGATCCGGCCAAATGCATCCTGTGCGGGCGGTGCATCCGCATCTGCCTGGAGGTGCAGGGCCTGGGCGTGCTGGGCTACGTGT
>Ga0315280_10005492_pt1 | contig 18008 bp, 18 predicted proteins | sample YL17G06_40_MG_FD_203697 | JGI IMG/M metagenome (GOLD analysis project Ga0315280, IMG submission 203697) | Sediment microbial communities from Yellowstone Lake, YNP, Wyoming, USA - YL17G06_40 | ecosystem: Environmental > Aquatic > Freshwater > Lake > Sediment | place: USA: Wyoming | collected... | reverse complement strand
TTGGTACGTACTTCTCATACCGCTTGATTCTGGGCTGTACCCGTTCATAGGCTTTGACGCTCAGGAGAGTGGCTCCCACAAGCGGCAGTGTGACCGATGCAGCGTATGATATCATCAGGGTCCATGGGTTGACGCTGCTAGCTGCCAAGGCTAGTAGAGCGAATTCCTCCTCGTGAGCGAAGCCGAGGACGAAGGCGAAGGTTGCTATGCTCCAGAGACTCAGCGCAATACTCTTCGCGTGTTTGTGCCAGTGGGTGTGCTGAGCTTGACCCGGGTGGTCGTGCCAGTGTTCGTGTTCAGTCTCACCTGTAAACTCGTGTAGGTGTCCGTGCTGAGCCTCAAGCTCGTCCTTGACCTCTTCCGTGATAAACCTGTATGCGAGGATGACCAGGAGAGCTGCCGCGGCGAGCTTCATGACGGGGGCTGATACAACCGCGAATGAGCTGAGCGGCACATACGCGAGGCCAGGCCCTCCCCCAGCCAGCATCTCGGCGATTCTGAGGCACTTCTCTTCAGACATTTCGAGTCGTCTATTTTATTGAAAAACCGAGCAAATAGGATTATTGGTTAACAGGAGCAAAAATAAGGCTTAAAATCAAATTTAAGGCAAAGTTCATGGCTTAATCATGAAAAGAACGTGAAACTAAACCTTCACAGAAAAGCGTTGGCCGATAAAAACGAGCGCGTCGGGAGTTACTCACCAATAAAAATGTGCCTTACACCCCAATAACCCGAATAAAAAACCAATAAACCCGAATAACCCACGCGTTATTGAATAATGTTAAGATCTTAAAATATGTCCTTTTGTCAGTTCCAATGTTAAGCTATATAGTGAGCTTTATAGTAATAAAAGCTTTTATATGGCATAGAATAGAACTCAAATCATGCCGATTATCCATGTAAACGTATGGAAGGGATTCTCAAACGAGGCTAAGAAGAAGGTGATAGCAGGCATAACTAAAGTCTTCACCGAAATGGGCATCCCTGCGGAAGCGGTTGAAGTCGTGATCCACGAGATTCCAATGGAAAATTGGGGTGTGGGCGGAGAACAGACCAGCGAGAAACTCAAACATGTAAAGATACCGTGAGAGCCCAGAACGCACGCGCGAAAAGGACATTACTTAAGAAGTTTTTGATTGGTTTTAATAAAAAATTTCAAGCCGTTAATGTTATTGCTGTATCGGGATGGGGAAATTTTATTTAAATCAAAACTCCTCAGATAACCCTACTGAATTTAAGAAAGTAAAGGAGATATATGAGAGTTAATTGAATCAAACGTCCTCGATTCCGCTTGAACAGGCAGGAGAATTGAAGCAGAAAAAGAGGGGGTTTGCGGGAGATGTCTCCAGATGGTGGGTGTCTACGCGAACTTGACGGTCGCAACTTTTCTAGAAGGTAGCAAGCCTGTGGCTGAAGAGATAGTCGAAGCTTCGGGTCACTCGATAAGATGCGAGCTCTACGACGTGTCTTGTCGCCTCGTTGGTAGGACGAGCGGCGGTGTGGAAGTTGGCGAGATCGAGGTTCACGTGCCCACAGAACCTATGGACTTATCTGGTGATGTCTTGGTAGGCAGAACGCTGCTGAACAGACTTCAAATGTCTCTCAACGGAAAGAGATTGAGAGTCGGAGTGGACACATAGCAGAGCCCAGGACTATATTTGCAGGACATCTCCTGTCCGAAGCGGTTTACAGCGTTCCTCGAAGATCTCTGCTATCCGTTTAGTGGCTTTGAAGCCTGTGCAGTGGGATGGGCAAACGAGAGTGGGCTCTAACTTGGCCAGCTCCTTGAGCGTGGCTTCTATCTGCGTCTCATCGGCGCCCTCAAGGTGAAAGCCTCCGATCACCGCGTGGACTCGGTTCTCTCCTGTCACTTTCTTTGCCCTCGCCACGCTGTTCACGATCCCAGAGTGGGCGCATCCCGAGATGACCGCCAGTCCCTTGCCGTCAACGGATATCACGAGGGCTTGGTCGTCGACGAGGAGATCCTCCTTGAACGAGCCTTCGCTCACGGTTCGGAAGCCCTCAGGTTTCTCGAATAGTGTGACGCGCTCGATCTCTCCCGTGGTGGTGACGCCCGGAGCCAGTGTCACAGGGTTTCTGGCGGGCACGAGCACTCCACCAGACCTCTCGACATCCTCAGACGTATACTGGGGTCCGATCGTCTTGAGAAACGGCTTGATCTTAAGCTTCGGGCTGAAGATTTCTGGGTGAACAATCACGGGGACTCTTCTTCCAATGTGCTTTAGGACTCCTACCAACCCGCCCGCGTGGTCTCCGTGACCGTGGCTGATCACAATCATGTCTGTCTTTGAGAGATCAACATCCATCGTGTTCGCGTTTGATATGGTCACGTCGGCAGAGGGGCCCGTGTCAAGCAGGACGTTCACCTTCCCAAAGGCTCGAGCCTCCGCCCCAACCATCACCGAGAACCCATGTCTAGCCGTCAGCTGAGGGTTGTCGAGGCTTGCCGAGTTCTCTACAAGGACTTTGACTGTGACCCTCTCGACCATGCGACACAACCTCTGCGGGAATGATCTAGTCTGGTCTCTCTATTTGGTTTTCTCACTGCACGAATGAGAAACGTATAACATGCCGATCAGGCTGCTGAGGTTGTGGGATCCTCATAGTGCGTCTCCGTGAAGATTTATCCTTTCGCAGCACTTACTATTTGATTGTTATTGGGGGACCGTTTTGAAGGGATATGTAGAGGCTTCAAAGTTTCCCGTTACAGAGATAGCGGGGAGGAGGATCCCTCGGATAGTACTTGGGCAGCACCCCTACGATGGGACCACCTACACAAGTTTGGACAGGGACCTGCAGTACCTGAAAAAATGGAAGGATTTGCAAAGTATGGTCGAGATGATGAAACCCATCGTCCAACGCTTCGGGCTGACGACTTCGAGGGAGGTCCCCTCGGACACGGATCTGAGCAGATGGCACCGGGAAGCCTTGCGGACAACGATGAAAGAACTAGACACGGAGATCGCTCTTGTCCTTGGCTCCAACCTTCCGACAAACGTTCGTCCGGATATAGACGGATACTTGTACAGGCTTAGCTACAAGCTGGCTGGAGAAGAGTTTCTCAGAGCCTGGAGAGCCGACCCAATAGTCCGCTATAGTTTCGAGCGCAGGAAGGAGACAGAAGCCGAGCTGGGCAGGTTTGCTGAAAAGGCTGCTGCTCTTCCGGTTGTGTCTCCACCCGAATGGAAGAAAGTTGAAGTTGACTATGAGAAACTCGACGGTGTGCTGAACCTATACCGAGACTTCAACGTGCCAATATTTTCTTCGACTGCCACCTTTGAATTCCTAGTGCTCTCCCAAAGGTTCGACGACCTTCAGAAGATCGCCGACCTCATCAGGAATAGGATAGGCAGCTTCTTTCTGGCCACTCATTACGCGGGGGTCATAATCCCCTTGGTAGAGCAGGCAGGGCTTCGAGTTGATGGCTACTCATCGCCGGTCAACGAGGCGGGAATATACATGTTCCCAACGAAGACGCTCGCGGTTCAGGCAATTCGAGGGACCAGGAGACCAGTGATCGCGATAAAGCCTCTTGGCGGTGGAAGGGTACAACCACGGAGGGCGTTCCGATACCTGTTTCACGAGGTTGGTATACCTGTCGTGATGGTTGGGATCGGAAACATGAGGGAGGCTGAGGAGACCTTCAGCGCTGCCATGGATGCTCTGAAAGTGCCAGAATAGCCGCGCTGCTTCGAACTCTCCTCTCTTCCTCATGGGTCTAGGGCTTAGCCCATGACCTGTTTGAAGAGGCGAAGGTGGTTCTCTCCTAGAATCTTCTTCACCTCACGTGGCGTGTAGCCCCTCTCAACTAGCACCTTTGTCACGTTTGGCATTCGAGTGACGTCCTCCAGCCCCTCCGGTGTGGTGCTGATGCCGTCGAAGTCTGAGCCCAAACCAACATGGTCAGCGCCGACGAGCTCGACTATGTGGTCGATGTGGTCAACCACTCTCTCCACCGTAGCCTTAACCGGATGTATGAAGCCGGGAGCGAAGTTCACGCCGATCACCCCTCCTCTATTAGCCATCGCCCGAATCTGTTCGTCGGTTAGGTTTCGGGGATGGTCGCACAGGGCGCGGCAGCTGGAATGGGAGGCTATCATCGGCTTCTTCACTATATTTATCAGATCCCAGAAGCCTGCATCACTGAGGTGCGAAACGTCCATGACAATACCGAGACGTTGAATCTCCTCGGCAACCTCAAGCCCCAAAGTTGTGAGACCTCCCCTTGTTCGATTCTGGGACGCTCCATCAGCCAGCTCACTCCGGTGGTAAACCAGGCTGAACATTCTGACGCCGAGTCGATGGAGAATGCGGAGAACGCCCGTGTCTCCGCCGATGACTTCGCCTCCCTCGACAGAAAGCAGAGCAGCGATCTTGCCAGCGGCATTGGCCCTTATGATGTCTTCGTGGGAGTAGACGGGTGTGATCTTATCACTGTTCTTCTCGCACTCCCTGTAGAATATGTCTATCAACTGGAGGGCTGTCTTTACCGCCCTCGAAGGAAAGATTGTTCGCGCCGCGCCTATGGCGAAGACCTGACAGTCCACACCTCCCTCAAGCAGTCTTGGAATATCCACATGACCGACATCTGCCCGCTTCCCCAAACCCAGTACGCCTCGATGGGGAGTTATGGGGTTCACCTTCTCCGGGTACAGACATTCTAGAACATCGCAGTGGGTATCGACTACCAAAGCCTCCCTGTGGAGCTTGAGATATCTCTTCTCTGTGCTCATACTCCAGCCACCCTTCCTATGTGGACAACAGACTCTTTGATTAACGAGGCGGGTTTATAAGAAGAACTTGCCTTCCAGACGCCAATCTTCACGACTCTGTCTGGTTAGCTATGCGTTATTCGAAAGACTGGATGGTCGGGCTGAAGTTGAAGGCTAGTATGAGTATCGTTTTGACGCGATTTCCCCCGTCCACTACCTTTTCCACCGAGAAGCTGGGGTCTGACAGGACTTGGTTCAGAACAGTCTCTGACCAGGGCGCGCCCATGTAGATCAGAGCGTACCTCACATTTCTGATTTTACATAGACTCGAGAATTCTGTCACGTTGATCTCCCTTATGCTACTGAGATCGGCCGGTGTGTCGGGGTAGGGGAAGATCTGGAGGTCTCGTGTCTGGCGGTGAACTCTCATGTAGAACATCACGGTGTTCGTGTTCAGCGTGTCCGTGATCAGTAGAACCGCTAGGTTCTCTCCTTGGTTGAGGTTCTCGGAGAGGTACTTGGTGGCTTCTCTGATGGGTATGGTCTGCCTGGGCTGGACATTATAGAACCCTGTGAAGAGCTGGAACGTCAGCAGAAAGACCACCGCCAAGGAGAGCATGGTCGTGATTGTTGGCTTGGCGTTCTTCCTGAATGGCTTGTTGAGCATGGTGGAGGCTGCCGAGCATCCATCTACGATCATAGCCGAGATTAGGATGGCGAAGGCGGGGAGGTATGGCATCGTGTATCTGGGGTCCTTTTCATGAGATAGGGATAGTAGAAGGTAGACGACCACGATCCAGCTTAGAAGTAGGCGGTCGCCCTCCCGTCTTCGAAGTGCAGCGTAGAGGAGACTCACTCCTCCGAGGACGGCTGTTGTCAGCGACATCTGTCCTATCCACCCCCCCTTCGGATCGACGGCGTACCAGGTCCAGTTGGAGGGCTCGCTCAGCCCGGGCAGAATCTCGTACTTCGTTCCTACCTGGACTGTTCCGAGCCAGGCTTTCCACTGCTCCAGCCCGATCAGGTCTACTCCTATCCAGACTGAAGAGAGGCAGAGTGCAATAAGCAGGGCGAGGAGCGTTGGACGGAGATTTCTATTGGGACGACCGCGGGCTGAGATCGCTTCGAGCCCCAGGTACAGGAGGACAGCTGGAGCCGCGAGGGCCACGGGATACTTTGTGAGGAAGCCGACTGCCAAAATGATGCCGCCCAGGTAGACCCAGCGTTCATCCCGTCTCGTATAGCCTAGGGCGAACAGGCTTATCGTGAGCGTGAAGAAGAAGCATGCCGGGACGTCCAGTATGGCAGACCGGCTCTCCGTGAAGTAGACGGGCATCGAGGCCAGAACAATGGCGGAGAGCAGCGCGGTCGTCTTGTTGTAGAGGGTCTTTGACAGTTGATATGTGATCGCGAGTCCGGCGATGCTTATGAGGACGCTTACGATGCGTGCCGAGAACTCGCTGATCCCCAGCGCCATAAAGCTTGCGGCCTCGAGGAAGGAGTATACGGGTGGGTAATACGGCCATCTCCAGAGGTACTCAGTGAAGAAGGCGTACGAGTTCGTCAGTAGCAGTGGAGCTGTGTCCAGGATCGTCAGACCGCTGCTGGCGTGGACCGACTCGTCCCAGGGGAGACTCCCCACCCCAAGATGTCTAGTCAGGAGGTAGAGGTATAGCGCGAGAAAACATACGAGGAGAATCCCCGTAGGAGTTGGTTTAGGTGGTGCCCGAGAAGGCGAGAAGCGGTTCATCTGACCCGCTCCGGGTGTCCTCATCCTCTCGACATAGAGGTGATATGAAACTTATTATTATCCCGGCGCAGAGCAGAGTGACCTGATTAGATTGTCGCACTCTTATAGATCGCTGGTCCGCGGGGCTTTTTTCTCGCCCAGGGAGACTTTTCAAAACCTGCCCGCTGAAGGTCGCCTCCGAGTGTTTGCTGCCGCTCTGCTGATCAGGATCTCCCTAACCTTGATCGAGGCGATCTCTCTTGTCACGAAGCTCGATGCGTGTCTGGGGGTGATATGGGCTTCTATCTCGGCTTTCGGTCTATTTACGGGGCTTGTGCTAACGTCAATCGTCCTCTCGTGGACCGTGGTTCTGGCGGAGGCTAGGATCTTAGGTCTGAGAGGTGGGGACAAGCCACTGCTTGAGGCGTTCGGCTTGGCCTCTCTCGTCTCGGGACCGTACTCGCTCGTCCGAGCAGCTCTCTTGGTCCTGTCGCCAAATATCCGAATGAGCTCTATCACACCCGCCGATCTCGGTCCAGCGTTACTCGCCCAGCTGGACAGTCCGGTCTTTGTCGTGCTGAGCATTCTAGGCAAGCTGTTCAACCTCGGTGTTTTTCTTCTCGTCTCAATGTCGTTCTCCGCCATTTATCGTGTCTCGCGGAGGCGAGCCCTTGAGGTTACACTGCTTGGCTACCTGGCTCTGCTCCTGATCTTCCCGGTCGGAAACTTCTAAGTAATATCTCCCGCCAGCCTAGACTCTCCCGGCACCGCAAATTCTGCTTGGAACTATATCTTTTCGAACAGAAAGATGGTCATCGTGATGTGGAGCTGCAAGTGGATGAAAGTTTTTTATCTTTACTCTCCTTCTAACAAAAACTATCGCTGGAAGCAAAGCCATAGGTGTCAATTTATGAATTCAAAACAAAAACGTGTAATTCCTGAGATTAGAGTAAAAAGAATAGAGAAATTGCCTTATGTCATTGACCGCCGAAAGCTTGAACGCTTCAGTAACAAGAAGATAATCTTCGAAAGAGTAGCGTCGGACCCATCATGGAAAGGCTACATGCAGAAGTATGATGCGAACGTACCTAAAATAGTTAAGAAGAGGAAACCTGGCTATTCAAGAGTCGACTTCGCCCTGGCCGACGCCTCTTGGACAGTACACGATGCTTTTCAAGGCGGTTTTTCGCGTACAAAAATCAAACCGTGGAGAACCTCTTTGGTCAGTATTGCATTTGACTGGACAAAAACGAAGTACACGGTCATCGACCCAGAAAAGATGAGCATCTATATCAAGCGAGCTGCGAGACTCTTCGGCGCATCGCTCACTGGGATCTGCAAGCTCAACAGAGACTGGCTGTACAAGGAGGCGGATGTTCCGGAGAAATTTGAGAACGCTATAGTCATGGCTGTTGAGATGGATGCCGATGGAATCGCTACTTCTCCGGCCAATCCAGCGGGAGCTGCCACAGGAACAGGATACTCCAGAATGGCGTTTATTCTCGCGTGCGTGGGCGAGTTCATACGAAACCTCGGGTATGAAGCAATCCAGTGTGGAAACGACACCGCGCTGAGCATTCCACTCGCCATCGACGCCGGGCTTGGAGAACTGGGGCGAAACGGAATGTTGATAACCCCCCAGTATGGCCCAAGGGTCAGACTCTGCAAGATTTTCACCGACATTCCGCTGAAACCCGACAAACCGATAGAATTCGGCGTAAGTGAGTTCTGTAAGAAGTGCAAGCTATGTGCTAAGAATTGCGAGACGGGCGCGATCTCAATGGCCGACGACCCGAGTTTTGAGGTAGCATGCCCATCAAACAACCCAGGAGCGCTGAAATGGTACATAAACCCCGAATTGTGCTACCGGTTCTGGTGCGAAAACGGCGTTGACTGTTCTACATGCATAAGTGTCTGCCCATACAACGTAGCATCGGTAGAAAAGGCTAAGGTCACTCCTCGGGAGTTTTGGAAGATAGTGTAGTTCAGCCTCTTTTCGGTGGAAAACGCCTAAGTAAATGAAAAGAAGTGGGAGCTTCAGGCGACCTTCTTGGCCTCAGCCAGAATCTCCTTCCATCGGGGTGCCAAGATGGATATGTCGTGTCCGAGAGTCAGCACTCGAACACCCTTCTCGATTAACGTCTTCGTCCTCTCCGCGTAGGGCTGGCTGACCGGACTCATCACCGTCAAACCCTTCCGCTTCGCCTCAGCCACGATCCTCTCAAGCGCCTCCAACACTTTGGGGTGGTCGGTCCTCCCCGCCAAGCCGGACGTGATGGAGTAGTCTGCTGGTCCGAATGAGATGATGTCGACTCCCTTGACGGAGACGATCTCCCTCATGTTCTCGACGGCTTCAGGCTCCTCAGCCATGACGATCACCAGTGTCTCTCGGTTGCTCGCCTCGATGTACTTGGGCCAGTCCGAGACCGCGTAGCCTGCCGATCTTACAAGTCCAGCCGCCCCTCGGACTCCTTGGGGCGGGAACTTGGCGTACTCAACCGCTCGTTTCGCATCCTCCGCCGTGTTCACATGCGGCACTATGATGCCGTCAGCTCCGATCTCAAGGGCTTTCCTGATGAGCGCCTCATTGTTCTCCTGTACCCGAATCAACGAGGATGCACCCGAGACATCGGCCGCTCTGACCAGGCTTTCGAGAGTCTGCCAATCGACGGCCGTGTGCTCCGTGTCGATGAACACGTAGTCGAAGCCCGTGTACCCAGCTATCTCAACGAGGGCGGGGCTATAGGTGTAGATTCCCGTTCCGAAAGCTACCCTTTTTTCTCTTAAGGCGCTTCGAAGCTTACCCCTCAAACTACAGACCTCCAAAGGCTCCTTACACGAGTTTGGCTTTTTACTCTAACTCAGTATGAGGAAACTTACTAGAAGCTAACATAACGAAAATTGATCCTAAAGAAAGAAATTCGGATCCACTGCCCCCTAGTCAACCAAACGTGTATGTCTGCCATCCAACTCAAACCATCACCGTGAGTTTATGGTGGATTCTGTTGGGCTGGAAAACAAGGCATTTCTTCAGAATAGAAAATGATGCTACTAATCGATTTCTTTTCAAAATGCTAAGTTTTAAATCGCATGAAGGTGCCCTATAGGAAACGTTTGTCCTCAGGCTTTTTTCGTCAGATGATGGTGGTTCACTCGTCCATCTGGGAGGGACTCGGGATTGATAATAAAGAATGTCGATGCGCTTGCCTCCCACGGGAATGTCGATGGTCGGAAGGTCGTGCTGGATATCCTCGATGCCGGTCTGAAAGCATCGGACCCCTATGAGAACACCAGAAGGCTGGTCCGAGTCCAGGGTGGAAAGCTGATTGTCGGTGAAAAGGGCTTCGCTCGACGGGCGGTCGTAGACACACCCCCCGATAGTATGCCTCTCATCTTCGATCTGTCGAAGGTTGGAAGCATCTACGTTGTGGGTGGAGGTAAAGCTGCTCAGAGGATGGCGCATGGGATAGAAGACGCTCTAGGGGACTCGATCACCGAAGGCCAGGTGAACGCGAAGAAAGGAGAACCGCTGCTGTGCAAGAGGATACACGTCACTTTCGCGGGTCATCCCTTGCCTGATGAGGATAGCGTCGCAGGTGCTAGGCGGATCGTTGAGATAATGCAGAAGGCGAAGAAGGGTGATATAGTGTTCTATGTTCTGTCAGGAGGTGCATCGGCCCTAACCACCTTACCCGCACCCGGACTAACTTTGAAAGACGTGCAGGATGTCATAAGAATGCTCTACTTCGAGCGGGGCGCCTCGATGCCGGAGACGAACGCGGTCAGAGGGATGCTTGTGATGCTGGGGCAGGACCGGCACCCAAGGTATCCAGGCGACGCCACCATGATCGAGTTCCTTACCGAGGAGATACCGCGAGAGATTCCTTACGAGCGCATTCATGCGAGGAGAGCCTCAAGCACGGAGACCTCCGCTCCTCCATACAGGCGCGCTGTTGAGGTTCTAAAGAGGTACGAGCTCTGGGATAAGGTTCCGCAGCCTGTTCGGACACATCTTGAAAGGGCAGATCCAAGATACGACCTCGTCACACCTGAGGAGCTCAGGGGAAAAGCGAGGTATTTTATCAGGGTCATCGGTCCCGAGTACATGCTGGAAGGGGCTCAGAAGAGGGCCGAGGAACTTGGCGTCAACGCTAATGTGCTCATCAAAAGCCTGAACGACATAGAAGCTCAACCCGTTGGCGAGTTGATGTCCTGTATAGCCCTAAGTTTGGAGACCTACTGCAGGCCGTTCGAACCGCCCTGTGCGGTCCTCTTCGGCGGCGAGACAACCGTCGCGGTGGGGAACGCGACGGGGAGAGGTGGCCGGAATCAGGAGTTTGCTCTGTCGACAGCTCTCAGAATTGCTGGGAGCAAGAGTATCGTGGTCGCTTCGGTTGACTCTGACGGGACGGATGGTCCAACAGATGCGGCGGGAGGAATCGTCGACGGCTACACGATGGAGAGGGCTAGGGAGGCTGGAATCAACGTGATTGGGGAGTTGAAGAACCATAACTCGAATGAGGTGCTTGCCAAACTCGGCGATGCCATTTACACTGGTGCGCGGAGCACGAACGTTCGGGGTCTGGGCATAGTTTATGTCGGAAAGTCGTCTCAGTTACAAGAGTGACTCTGATTCCAAGAAGACGAGGGTGCCTTTTTCGGTGCAAGAGTGCACCCAAAGTCCCTGAGAGCTTCTACAGATAACCTTTTTGTGATCAGCCAGTATTGGCCAGGATCAATCACCGTACCTTTCTTCTTTCCACGGGTCTCCGTGGTTGTGATATCCGTGAGACTCCCAGAATCGACTTTGCCCGAATCTCATCGACCATGTTTGGACGCTCTTTCTCAGGGGGACGGGAACTTCCAACGACACAACGAGCATGAAAAAACTATTCGGACGAAAGCGGGGGCGGCCGGTGTGCACGCTATCTCAGCGCTAGTTCAAGCCTTTTGCCTACTTCGTCCCAGTTCACGATGTTCCAGAAAGCCTCGACGAACTTGGCTCTCTCGTTCTTGTAGTCTATGTAGTACGCGTGTTCGAAGACGTCGAGCACCATGAGAATCCTGAACATCGGGTAGACGTTGGTGTTGTGCTTCTCCACCTGCATGATGATCAGTCTCCCTGTCTGCCTGCACAGGGTCAGCGCCGCCCATCCGGAGCCCTCAACGCTGACGGCGGTCTGAGTATACTCCTTCTTGAACCTCTCGAAGCTTCCGAACTCCTTGTCTATGGCATTGCCCAAGACTCCTTTCGGCTTTCCACCACCTTTGTCCGCTGGTGCCATGTTGCCCCAGAACAGGGAGTGGAGCAGGTGTCCGCCGATGTTCCAGGACAGCTCCTTCAGCGTTGATTTTGCGTCGAGGTCCGCGCCGTCCTTCCTTGCCTTGTCGATCCTCTCCAGTATCGCGTTTGCGGCGCTAACGTACGCCTGGTGATGCTTTTGATGGTGGATCCTCAGTTGCTCCTCGGATATGTACGGGGCTAGATCCTTGTATTCGTATGACAGTGTTGGAAGAGAGTAGAACCTAGGTTTCTCCAATCGTACCGCCTCACCTTATGATCTAGCCTTTCTTAAGAAGATGCTTTTGTAAGGTGAAAAAATCTAAATCTCCTCTAGCAGGGTCGTGAACGTGTCGTGGTGGTCCTCTTCGTCCGCTAGGATCTGTCTGAACAGCCTGTTGGTAACCTCGTCCTTCTCCTTTCCGGCCAACTCTATGATCTGATTGTACAGCGTGATCGCGCCCTCCTCGTCCTTGACGTCCCTCGCTATCATCTCTTTGAGGGTCTTTCCGACGAAGATCGGCTCCGGCTTCGTCGTTGGTATTCCTCCGAGGTAGTATAGTCTTTCGGCGATTGCCTCAGCGTGTTTCATTTCGGCTACGGCTATGCTCTTCAGCGCATCCTGGACAGCGTATCCCTTCACTCCGCTCCAGAGGACGTGCTGCCACATGTACTGTATCGAAACTTGGATTTCCCTAGCAATCCCTTGGTTCAGCAGATCTTTTAACTGCGCAGATGCTTTTACAACCATGTTTATTATCTCTACATAATATAAGGAATTCAATCTTTTATATTTTGTGTGAAACTGAAGGGTGAAAGTTCTAAATTAAACGAGATAGACAAACAGTTCCAAGAATCGAGTTTTGATGGTGTGGCTTATATGAACTTGGAGGAGAACGTTGTAGCTCTGGTGTCAGAGGAGCTTTTTGTCAGGGCGAGCACCACGGCCGCTCCAGACGCTGTGGAGGTTGTGAGGCGACTCCTTTCTGAGGAGAGTGATGAAGCGGCGAGGGAGAGGCTTAGAACCCTACTGAAGAACGCGGATCTCTCACATACTCTAGGGAAACCTATCTGCCAAACCTTCGCCACCCCCTGTGCCTATGTCAAAGCGGGGAGCCAGCTGACTCTCAGGGGAGATCTGGGCCGAGCCATAAGAAAGGGAGTTGAGGCCGCGACAGCGAGGGGGTATCTTCGACCCAGCATCGTGGATCCCATATCCCGAGTCCCTCTTGGCGGCAACGTGGGGAGGTATGTGCCCGACATCGAGGTCGAGTTGGTTGAGGGCGACTTCCTAGAATTGTCCGCATTTTGTACCACCGAGCTACCACCGAGCAACGTCCGAATCTTTTATCCTCAGCAGATAGGCGTCGACGGGATAGGAATCAAGAAGCACGTGGTCAGGACCGTGATGATGGCTGGAGGAGTGCCGTGTCCGCCCATGGCGGTCGGCGTCGGAATCGGAGGAAGCATGGATGGGGCGGCGAGACTCAGCAAGAGGGCCGCGCTCAAGCCATGGACCGAGCCAAACCCCGATCCCAAGCTGGCGGAGTGGGAGGGGGACCTGCTTAACGCGATCAACAGGCTGGGTATTGGGCCGTTTGGGCTGGGAGGCGACACCACGGTCATAGCTGTGAAGGTTGAAATGGCTGACGCCCACGCCGCTGACCTTCCGGTGGCCGTGAACCTCTTCTGCTCGGCCTGTGCCTTTCGTCGAGCAACCGCCAGAATATCCGCAGACGGGACAATTGAGTACAGGCAGCCGTAGGTGGTGGTATGAAAAAGGTTAGCTTGACAACTCCGCTCAGAGAAGTCGATGTACGTGGGCTGAAGATCGGGGATATCGTCTACCTGACAGGCATCGTGTACACAGCCAGAGATCTCGCGCATAAAAGAATCATCGACCTTCTGAAGAAGGGCGCGAGCCCTCCCTTCAACCTCGAGGGCTCCATCGTATTCCACGCTGGGCCTATAGTCAAGAAGACCGAGGGGGGCGAGGAGCTGGTAGTCGTCGGACCGACAACGAGCGGCAGAATGGAGCCCTACGAGTCTACTCTGATACAGCGCGGGGTTAGGGCTGTCGTTGGCAAGGGCGGGATGGGCGGCAAGACGGCTCAGGCACTGAAGAGATATGGCGCGGTCTACCTAGCCGCAGCGACTGGGTGCGCGGTCATCCACGCCGAGGCGGTGAAAAAAATTGCGGGGGTCTACTGGCGTGAACTCGGAATGATGGAGGCTGTGTGGGCGTTGGAGGTAGATCGTTGGGGTCCTCTGACGGTGGCTATGGACTCGAGGGGCGGAAACCTCTTCAGAGAGTTGCAGAGGAGGGCCGCGAAGAGGCTACCGCAGATCTATAAGAGCTTGATGAAATCCATGAGTTGACACATTGGTTTGGCTCTTCACCATTATCTTCTCTCAGCTTCCGTCTTGATGGGATCCAGACCTGCAAGACCGAACCTTGGAGTCCATTCTGCATGATGCGCGGTTCTCAGCGGTCGGTTGGGTGCACAGGGCGCCCAAAGAGTCGCCGGGTATCCGCTGGCGGATTCGTCGCGCTGACGACCTAGCCTTCGAGCTGCCGATAGTCTTCGTTGGCGCACTCGCGCACGCCTTCTTGCTCGAAGTCGCTGATGAGGTCCACGAATATGCGGCGCACCAGCATCGAGCTATTGTGCGCCAGTGCGACCATGACCCAGCCGGACGCCGTCGGCCAATAAGCTTTTCTGGTAGCGCTCACGCTGCACGGGCGTGAACATGCGCTGCCAGTACTCGCCTTCGAGGAGATGTCTCATCTGACCGTACCATACGTAGCGATCGTAGTTGTCCACGAGAAACTGGACGACCCGCTGCGTTTCGTTCCCAACGGGAATTCAATGTAGATCGCGTAAGTGTTGCCCCAAACGTCCATTTGTCGGCAGTCTATCATGACGGCGAGGAATGCGCCTAATCGTCTGTCTCATGGGGTTTCAAGGTTCTTTTCGATGACTCTTATAGCTTCATGTTGTTTTTAGGGCAATGCCTTTGAAGATCATGTGCCCGTGGCTTTTTCTCAGTTGAATGAGGCTTTCCTCGTCAAGTCTGCGTGCATCGTAGAGGCAAAGTCCGCAAAAGTTTGGGGGAAACTGTCTGTCGAGAGCCGCTTCATATCTAAATAGCTCCTTGCTCTTTACGTGCTCAGAAAAATCATTCACTTCGGCAGCAACACGCAGTCCTGTAAATCCAGCTTTCAGCCTGTCTTTGAGAAGCGTAATCCAACCGGCTATAATCTTCTCAGCCAGGGCTTCCCCCTTCCTCAGATACCATTCGCCAGCTGAAACAACTGTCAATGCTTCTCTGGGGAATTGGTCAACGCCTATTCCATACCTCTCGATTTCTCGACCTTCTAAATCCACTTTATGTTCTGATACAACATTGACAACCGATTCGCCCTTCAGCAGCCCGCTAAGAAGGAATGGGAAGGACAATCCACGCCTCATCTCTTCTGTTTCATAGAAGAGAACGGCGTGGTCTCCAAATCCAAGATGTCTAACATATCTCGCTGGCTCGTGGGCAAGGTCCACTCCTTTCCTTGCGATTAGGAAGCGAGTGTCCCAAACTAACTCGGCTGCCAACCGCCCCTTTTCTGTTAAGCGAAACCTTCTCGTTGAACGCAAGTGCTCAACGAATCCGAGTGCCATCAGCTTCCTTATGTGAAAACCGAGCCAGCCATGATTGGTTTTAGCAATGCACCCCTGCAACTGACTAAATGAACTCTCACCCTTCTCAGACAAGTATTCTATAACGAGTCTTCTGAAAGGATGACTAACTGCTTCTAGAGCCCTGAAGATCTCGTTTTCCTCGCTCTCCAATCATTCTCCCAATAAACCCATTCATAGACAGTTTTTTTTAGTCTTTAGTGAAGTCTACTTCACCATATCTCTATCCTGATTCGTTTTCTAGGAATAGGGCTGGGATTGGCCTCCGCACAGGCGAGTAACTCGTCGGCTAGCAGGTGGATTCAACACATAAGCGACACGGATATTCAGGACTCCCAGGCTTTTCAGTCAAGATTCAAAACCTAGATCAAGAGTGGATATCGCCGCGACTCTGTTCATTAGAAGCCCCAATGGAGCACGACTGGACAAAGACAAAAAGATTCTATACCTATCGTCAATTTTCAAATGGTGTAGCAAGCATTTCGAGAAATCATTCGGAAGCATAGTCGAGTTTGTGAAAAAACCTCTGGGAGAAGAAGGTCGCAACTTTGTCGAGGGCCACCTCTTCGAGATAGGAATTGCCTACCAAGGGTACAGTCGGGGATTGAACATAGCGAGCTAGGGCATTTCTCTGAAGAGGAAAAGTTGGAAGGTGGCTTCCGTCCCCAATCGTACGCTTCAGGTCAGAGTCGGGGTGGATTGCCTCGTTTCCTAGGCAAGCCCTCTGCAAAGGCTATGTTGGCTTCCTGGGCTTTGCCACTATCTCTCTGATCTCTAGCTCCAAGAACTTCCTGGGGTAGGCCGGCTTGACGACGATGCACGTGTCGGCGCCCTTTCCGGTGCCTCCGATAGCCATGACCTCCTTGTCCATCGCTATCAGACCTGCGTCGGCTGCCATGAGAACGATTTCGACGCAGACCTTCATCCCCTGGCAGAAGCGGTAGAGGGTCTGCTGGACGATCTCCTCGATAGATTTGCCGCCGAACTTCACGGTGAAGGCGCTGGCTACCGTGTCACCTAGGGCGTGTATTGAGGTCAGAACCTTGACGCCACTTGCTGTCACCTTCTTTCTCTCCGCCTCGCTCATCGCCCAGCCCTCGTCTCGGTATCCCTCACAGATCGAAACAGCGACGATGTTCACCTTCAGGTCCTTGAACACATCTGCCGCCTTGAGGGCGGTGCCTCCGTGGGTCGAGGCAACAACGATATCTTTGATCCCGAGCTCCTGGGCCCTTTTCTTGGCGGCGGCTAGAGTCGTGTTTGTGTTCTCGGAACCGCCTTTCTCAAAGTAGGTTATAGTCTTCTCCAAGTCTATAACATCCTTCTAAACCTTTGATCGGCTAACCTTGAATATTACCGTGTTCTTTGAGTCCGGGCACTGGATCTCCTCCTTCCGGTTTATCCAGTCCTTCTTCGATGTCTCTCTGTCTAGGGCGGTGAGGTATGGGAGGAGTGCTCCGATCGCGTAGAGGCAGACCCGGTCGCTCTCTTTCAAGTCTATGAGCGGGTCCTTGACAACTATCTTGTCTCCGACCTTATGCCCTGCGGCACAGTGTCCTTTGGTGCTCGTAACCTCTAGAGTAACCCTGTACATGACGACCACCAGATACCATCAGCGCTTGTGCATACTTAATGGTTGGTACGCGACTTGAGCTGAGCCCAGTGCTGCTGCGGGTCTAGGCATCTGGTTTGGAGTCTTTTTTATAAGTGTCGACGACGGAATTGGCGGTGTACCGAGATGAGCCAAGCTCTAACCAGAAAGTTCTTCACGACAGCCGGACACGGATCCAGCGAGGTTTCTCCGCTTAACGCCTTCGACGCCGCCTTAGTCGCCGCTGGCATCGGACAGTGCAACCTCGTTCCAGTCACCTCCATAATCCCGAAGGGTGGAGTCCAAGTGCGGAGAACAGACCTCGCTCCCGGCTTGGTTACCTTCGTCGTCTTATCTCACATCGAAGGTGGTACCGGGGAGACCATCTCGGCAGCGGTTGCTTGGGGCATGACATCTACGGGCTACGGACTAGTCTGCGAGGCGGCGGATCGGGCGGGCAGAGCTCAAGTCGAGGGGCAGGCTAGAGACCGGGTGAGGGAGATGGCTAGGGTAAGAGGGGTCTCCCTCAAGAGCGTCAAAGTGACATCCGAATCCTTCAACACATCGGGAACAAGGTTCGGAAGCGTCGTAGCGGTGCTTGTCCTTCTCCCAGAAGAGAGCCAACCGAAACTCGATTCCTGAGCTAATGGAGCGACGTCTTACACACGCATTCTTAAACCTGAATAGATCCATGTGCTAGTCCATTGTCTGGGTCGAACCCCGCCTTGCACGTGTCAAGTAGATGAAGAGTGATGCGAGGAGGGAAATGCCTATCATGACCGAAAACATGTACAGAGCCCTAGGAGCCTCGCCGTTCCCAAGAATAGATGTTGCTATGAAGGGGCCACGGCCATAACCATGAACCGGGCAGAGTTGAGAAGCCCCATCGACATCCCTTTCCTCCCCGATTTTCCTCCGAGGAGGCTAGGCGGTATTCCAGCCTGGATAGAGCCGACCACGACCCTCAGAGCTAGGAACTGAT
>Ga0315280_10005491_pt1 | contig 18012 bp, 31 predicted proteins | sample YL17G06_40_MG_FD_203697 | JGI IMG/M metagenome (GOLD analysis project Ga0315280, IMG submission 203697) | Sediment microbial communities from Yellowstone Lake, YNP, Wyoming, USA - YL17G06_40 | ecosystem: Environmental > Aquatic > Freshwater > Lake > Sediment | place: USA: Wyoming | collected... | reverse complement strand
ACATACGTTTCTGCAGTTGCGGGGGTCGCCAAGCATGGCCAAAGGCGCAGAGTTGCCTTAAAACGACGCGATTGCTTCAGGAGCCTGTCCCGTAGGGGTTCGTGGGTTCAAATCCCACCCCCCGCACCACCTTCGCAGCATTGAATTCGCTCAAATTTCACTCTTTTCAAGCGTAGAACAGCAGAAAATTGACTTCAAATTGAGGGTGGCTTTTGATTTCACTCGAGCGTTTAAAACTGTCAACCTTCAGAAAAGTGAGATTGAAAAATAGTCCTGCCGAGAGTTCCAATCTTTCCCGGTTACCATTAACCCCAAATCAGGACGACGTTCAAACTCTTGGCTCACTAATGATGCGGGGATGAGGTTTGCACCCGTGTCCAAGTGGCGATATGTCCCGAAAAGTCCACCTCTTAGTAGCGATTTCTTGCTTTCCCTAAAAGGGTTATACTGGCTTATAAGGACTGACAGAGAATACCTATTTTTCTTTTGGACAGTTGTGACCATCTGAAGCAACATATTTTCTTCCACATCTCGGACAAGTGACCACAATTAAGATTTCTTCTATTTCACGTTTCTTGTTTTCTGATTCTTTATTGCTCATTTTTTATCCGTCCTATCACTACTTGGAGATTTACCGCAAGTGTGCCGTCATGAGCTAGATAGAACGCTCCACACTTCGGACATCTCACAGTTTGCAGATGTTTGAGTATTGGGCGTTCTTTACTGCTTGATTTGTCGTTACTAAACTTTCTCACTTCCTTTCCAGTTTCTTATTATTTTACTAAAGAAGAAATAGTTTGCTAATGTCAAACAAAACAGAGCAATAACCAGAACCGTGAAGACTATTGTTGAACCGTCATTCCATGAGAATTTGTTTGCAAAGAAAATGAGAAAGCCGCAACCGATAGCTAGCAGACCCACGTTCAACAGTACATCTGAAAGATATATGAAAAACTGTCTGAATCTGAACCTTATAAAAATCGAAGACAAGACTAGAGACGAAAAGGCAATTGAGAAGAAAAACAACGTAGAGGAAATCTGGACTAACTCCTTTGACTGTATGCTTATCAAAAGAGACAATGCTGTAAGCGAGAAACCAGCTAAGGTTAATACAATTCTTTCATTGTGCAAGTGATATTCTTTTCCAGTTTCTTCGTTCGGAATGGTCTTGAGATATTTCCATCCTCTAATCAAACCTGCTACTATCGCCAAAACCGTATAGACCAAAATCAGAATCAGCAACACTGTTTCAGTTGACATGTTTTCTTCAAATCTATGTTTCCATTGTCATTTCTTAAGTCTTCTGTTTCATAGAAGAAAGCTCTAGTCGGAACGTGAAAGCAATTTCCATATTCCTTTAAATATTGAGAAGATAAAACCGAAAAACTGTTTTCTGAATTCTTTATTGGACGATGCCATAAACACGATACCTAGACCTAAAAGAAAGAAACCACCTATTATTTGACCTTCTACAAGTGCCACTAAGCCTAGAATTGCAAGAATTCCCCCGACTATGAAATAGTCTTGCTCTTGTGTCGGTTGTTTTCTTCTTTTGCTCACAGTTCTCATTAGATGCTTGGTTTGGCTATAACTTTTCCGTTTTGTACAGTTGTATGTTTGGCAATCGCGTCCAAGGCTAAAACAGTCTGAACAGTCCATATCTACGTGGAATAGAGAAAGGTGGTAGATGTTAGTAACCATCGCATCATTGTTCTTCGATTTCTACGGATATGTTTCTGCCAGACCCAGACGGTCTAGTCAAATTGCATTCTGGTTTATACTTGTCGTAGAGAGCTTGCTCTGCATCTTGCCTTTCAGCTTTTAACGACAAAAGTGCATATCTAAAATCCCACTTGATTTTTTCCAATTTCTCTTTCAAGCACTTGTTCTGTTCGCCCTCAGAGAGGTGTTCTTGGCTTCTTTGTCGAATGTCGTCTGCTTCACCGACGTACACTATCCTCGTGCCTCCACCTTGAAGTCTAATGAAATACTCATATACGCCGCTTTGTTCGGGGGCTTTATTGCTATCCCATGTTTCGTAGCCGATAAGGGCAGACCATTTTAGAGTTATCTTAACCATGATTACTCCTTCTATTACTACCTACTGTTACTTAATGTGTGACTTTTTAAATATGTCGAGTGTCAGTCTGCTTGATGTGAAGGATACTTTTGAATAGCAGGACTAATATTCTGGTTCTTTTCCAATTCTGAGCAACACTAAGGATATTGCAAAGATGCCGAGAAAGAGGAACATTGAAGCGACTGGACTTATTCTGAATGCGATGTCCATCTTAGTGCTATATTCGATAGAGTCAACATCCATGCTAACTATTCCAAGTGTCGTTATGGAGAGCATGAAAGAGAAAATGAGGCTACCACTCGCCAGCAGCACTCCCCAGACTGTTTTCCGTTTTCGTTCTTTTATCTTACCTATTCGTCCCTCAATTTCCTTGATGTCATTGTCTTCGTGCTTGATTTTCAAATCAAATTTCTGTTGTTCAAGCCTATCTAGTCTGTTATCATATGAAGTCAACATATAAGCAACTATGATGCCATAAAGACCTAGTATAGTTGCTTCAGCTTCAATTAGCGATTTTAACACATCTATTGAAAGAATAGTGATGAATCCGAAAGGAGTAGATGCGAAATAGATGCCTATTGAGATAAGGAACACAATTAGCCATTCTAGGTTTTCTTGATGCTTTTTTAGCCATTCTTTCCGTTGTGTCATGCTCTCTTGGTTTCAGGAAGACCTATTTCTGATTTTCTGAAGTTTGATAAGTATTGCTTTAGGGAAACATGGGAAACCTTGTGGCAAAACAATAGAACTAGAAATGTTGATGCTCTCAATCCTTTGCTTCCGAAAGGCAATATCTCATTTATGTCGAGAGTTCGAATATAACCAGCAACAAGAAATACTGCAATTCGAATGACTTGAATGCTTGACTCAAGTGTTAAGTTCGGCAACGGTCCTCAAAAATGGTGGTTATGATTTTTCAGAAGAAATCAAGACATGGAAGCAATTGCTAGACCTAAAAATCATTTCAGAAGAAGAATATAGGAAGAAAATATCAGAATATCTGGGGAAATCATAGGAGCCTTCTTCTATCAATTCTTGTAGTCTAGTTAATCAATTGACTGAATTGGAAGAAAGCGAAATCAGAACTTAGAGTTCCGTTGTCGTGAGAATAGGGACATTAGAAGTGTTTTCTTGACTGTGGCTCTTGATTCCGAAGAAGCAACTGGAGAAAATCAAATTTCTGATTAGAGAGGAAAAGGTTCAATTCACTTAGAACCGTGCACTATTCGGATTAACGTTTTAGGTTCAGCTATAACCGTCTTGCACTTCTTACACGTTTCAACTTTCAGCGGTTCATAGTAGGGAATCAAGACCTTAACTTTCGGTTCTGAACATGGTTCTTCGACAAAATGCTTGTTGACTTCTATTCTGTTCAAATATCCGCAAGCCTTGCACTTCATTCTAAGAAATCGAGTCATTTCTTGTTTTGGATGCTTTTCCATTTTTCAACCTCTTTGGCTGCTTTCTTTATCCTTATTGAAGGCTTTAGCCATTTTTCACGCTCTTTTGATATTTTCTTCACGTGTTTTTGTGCTTCCTTCCAGCGTTTCATTTCAAGTCTCTGTCTTTCTTCTTCAAAAACCCTCATTAAATCTAACAATCGTAAAACGTCATCTCTTGAACCCTTTGTCTCTCTGCTTTTTTGAAGTAAAATGCTAATTAGGTCATAAATTCGCCATACAAGTATTCCATAACCCTTCGCTGATTCATATACGTTATTTCTTTCAACATCCCAAACTACAAGAACCTTCTGGTAATCAAGACTTCCAAATATTTCTTGTATTTTGTCGATTACAACGGGATGTCTGAATTTTTCTTTGTCAAAATAATCTAGTCCTATTTTATGAGGCTTGCCTTTAGAAGTGTATGTGTCCTTTTCTCTGATTTTGAAACTAGGTGAAGTTCCGACTCTAGCCTCAACATGATATTTCATTCCAGTTTTTGGATTAACCGCTAGAAGGTCTATCTCTTTTCCACTTTTGCATCTAATATTTGTTATAGTTAAACAATGTAGGACTACTTGAAAATACTTCTCAATTATGTGCACTTCTGGTTCTATGAACCATCCCTCTTTTCTTATACAGCTTCTTTCGTGGTTTCACTTCTTTTTCTAAGCGTCAATTCCTCAATATTCTTAGCGGTAAGTTCTATTACCTCTCCCTTTTCTGTCCGAATTAATATCTTACCCTTTCTCCTTTTTTTCTTTTGACCGATATACCACTCTTGAATCTTAATAAGACTTGAAACAATGGTTAGAGCAGAAGAAACCACGGTAATGACCGTTATCGCTTGTTCTGTAGAAATAGGAAATGCCCTTCTTTCTTTTGCAAGTTTTGAGTATGATATGCTATTCTCTCTGAGGAAGTTTTCAAATTCATTTGTGAATTCGCTATTTCCACTAACGAAGATTTGCATTTTCTGCTCTATGCGGAATCCCCAGCTAGATTTTAAGAGCGAACCGTTATAATGGTTTTCTCTTGGACATGCTAGACCATAGAAAAACTTATTGCGGTAACTATTACTCTTTAAACTGAGTTAGACAACAATGAACGTTATGAAACTCTTACCGCTCTTTCTGTTGATGAGTTTCCTAATGCTTCCGATTCTTCAATGTGGAGCACAAACAACGAATCCGAAAATAACCCAAGAGCAATATCAATGGACTAACGACATGAAACGACTAAAAATGACTACCCCAGAAAGAGGTTTAATCTTCAAAATTACAATCTCTAATGAAGGCAATGAACCGCTAGAAATTGACAAGCTCTATATCAATGTACGAGTCGAAAGTAGCAGTCGTCAATTTTGGAGTTTCTTTAAGCAACTCTCTATTGACTATCTGTATTTGCCACAAAATGAAGATGATTACCGTTTTGTGAAGGTTGATTTTGGTGGTGGTGATTCCATAATCGGAAGCTACACAGCAAAACTAACTTACAGTATCGGAGCTTCTAGTTATGGAGAAGGAACACCGATAGAGCTTTATCCTTTTGAATTCAGCGTGGCGAGTGAAGAGGAATTACAGAATGCAATAAATCAAAACCCGTCTGCTCCAATAATCAACATCTATCTTCCAGAGATAACGATTTTTAGTGCTGGGGGTATAAGCATCCTTGCGTTAGCACTCTGGAATAGAAAGAGAAAGAAAGGTAAATAGTGATTCATAGAAGTAACTTCTATCAGTCTTTTTAACAACTTTGACAACGGTATTCTTGGCGATATCTATGTCAAACGGGAATACGGGACATATCTCCACTGTGGGGAGGGTTCAAATCCTGAGAATTTAAATCGAGATTTAAAGTTCACCCCTCTGCACCATATTTGTTAAATCATACTCGCTCAAATTTCGCTCGTTTTAAGCGTAGGATGGCAGAAAATCGACTTCAAATTGCAGGTGTTTTTTAATTTTGCTTGAGCGTTTAAAACTGTCAACCTCAAAAAGACGAGATTAAAAAATTGCTGGTTCAAACTAGACACGTCACAGCATCTGCTCGCATCTAAATTCTATACTTGAAATACATATTGGTAAAGTAGAAAAAAGTTCCATTAAAGATATATACTCCAACTGTGATTTTTCAATTAGTATGAACCTTTTGAACTCTTTTCCAAAATTGCCACAGAGAAGTTGGCTTCCACTGTATTTATTATATGTTTTAGGCAAAATACCGACAGCGACTAAGCTTCAAAAACTTGTTTTCCTCATTCAAACTGAGGGAAGAATAGATGGTTATCGCTTTTTCAAACGTCATTACGGACCTTACTCCGATGAGCTTGAAGTAGATGTGAGAGCTTTTTCTCAATCTTTAAATCTGATGCAGACTCAAATAGTAGAAGGAGCAAATTACCCTTATTTCCTTTATTTACCCACTCAAAAAGGTTTGAACCTTACTGAACAAATTGTAAAAACCGAGGTGCCTAAAGAAATTCGCAAGAGAGCAGATGCGATGATTAAGAAATACGGTAATAGAAGTTATCAAGAATTGCAGGAATATATTTACACGAGATATGTAATTCCTGAACAGATTTTTGATGAGGTATATTCTCATTTATCTGATGACCTCATCTCCTTGGATAATATCTGGAAGGCATGGTACAAAGATGATTGTCCTGCGTCATTTCTAATCCTTGCGGTAGTTGAATATAGTTCAAAGGCTTTGTCACAACTTAAAGATATACCCGACCCTGTACTACGAGGAGTATGTATATCATCAATTTCTGAGCTAACTGCTAAATTGGTGGATTTGACTTCACACTGTGAATCCACAGAAAAATGTCCTTTTTCATTCAAAACCCTCTTTTCAGAAATATCTGACCATATTAGTTTTCTAGATGGTTATTGTGGTAAGCATGGTATAATCGAGAACATTCTGGAAATTGATTTCTCTGACTTCATAGATGAGGAGGAATTGAGACGGTTGGAGAAAATTCTCGAGAAAACCCGACCAGCGGACCTGATGTACTGATTTTTCTCGAGACATCATCATGCATCACATATTCTTTCCATGCTACTTACCGATTCAAGAGCAAAAAGAAAGTTTTAAGTCCGTTAGCAAATGAAATCATTTCAAATTTCATCGGATTTTGTAAACAAAAAAAGTTACAACTTTTTATTACGGAAACAGTCAAGGAAGAAGCACTTGCCAAACTGCCTACAATAGTAAATCGTTATTTTGACCGAGCGGGAATCAAAGCATATCCTGTGAGACATCATGTTTATCTAAAGCTGAGAAAGAGGCTCCTAGAACTGATTGCCTATGCAAAAGTTGACAAAGTGACATCAAATTTCAATCAAGTGAAGACCATGTACACAGAATTTATGAAGAAACCAAAATTAGCAGAAAAATTGGAAAAACTGAAGAACACTAAACACCGCACTAGTCTTTTTCCTAGTAATGTAGATATGCGTATTCTCGGTGAGGCAAACACGCTAAGTCATAAATTCAAAGTTTATTTCATAACAGATGACCAAGATTACATTGATTTCAAAGATGAGATAAGAAACGAACTCAATGTAACGGTAGTTGAAGTTCTCAGTTTACCTCATTTTGCTAAAACCTTCAAGCTTTAACTTCTCTGCTATGCCGTGACAAGTGACTTAGTAGTATTAATGGAATCCGACGAAATTTTACAAGGAAACTAATCCGACAAAGAGTTGACAGAACCCTAAGTCAAAAACATAATTAACCTTCTTCATTTGCTTGCCTAAAGATGCTTCATCAATGAAGGCATTTCTTTTTTAAGTCTCTGATATGCTTCTATGAATATTCTGGCTTCCTCTTTTACGTATTTGACTATTTCATCGTACTTCTTTTGTCTGTATAGCTCCGGAATCTGCTCATTGACATGCTCTCCTTTCTTAAGAAGTCTATCATAACCTCTGAAGTTGCCTTCATTAACCATGATAAGCACATGCTTTAGGTCAAGAAATGCTCTGTCATAAATACAACGCAAATCCATACCTTTCAATCCGTATTTTTCCGCTCTCTTGCTCAAAAACATGAAATCAAACAACAAGTTTTTTCCTATGATTATGAAATCAAAAGGTCTTTCGCAAGTTAGTGACGGCATTGTTTTTTCTAGCAATTGCTTTTCTGAAGATTCCCATTCTTTAAGTATTCCCATTTCACCGAATGGTTCACCAGTCCAACCGACTAGTTTTTGAATTTGAACCGTGATTACCTTATCATGTTCTGGGTTTAAACCAGTAGTCTCAATGTCAAAATAGTGCTCAACCAAGTAGATGCCCAGAAATCTTTTTGCCAGGGTTGCATTTTAATCTTATTGAAACCTTAGAGGTAAGGAATCTTGAAACTGACCGCTGAGCTTGTCCCTTCGACAGCTTGGTTTTCTTCTCTTTACAGATTAATGTCGAGAGAAGCATGGAACAGCATAAGAGATGGCATCATTAGAGAAAACGGAAGAAAGTGTCAAATCTGTCGCGAAACAGACGGAACAATGAATTTACATGAGATGTGGGAATACGATGATGCAAACCATGTTCAGAAACTTGAAGGATTCATTCTTCTCTGTAGAATGTGTCATCATGTCAAGCATATCGGTTTAGCTGGAATACTTGCCGATGAGGGAAAATTAGACTACAATGAGGTGATAAAACACTTCTGTAGAGTGAATAACTGTTCTGAGAAAGACTTTGAGAAACACGTTGATAGAGCTTTTGAGATTTGGAGAGAACGCTCTAAACATCAATGGAAGCAAGACTTTGGAAATTATAAGGAGTTTATCAAGAAATGAAAGTCAAATTTGATGGTTATTGGATTTGGCTTCTGAGCGAAGAAAAATCTAGCTATACGATAACGGGGAAATATCTCTTTTTTAGTGAAGATAAGGACAAACTCATTGAAATAGCGACTAATGAAATTGAGAATCATGGATTTCATCTTTATGAATTTGAACTCAGAAAAGGCTTAAAACGTGAATCATAAGAACAGAAATGTTATAGGAATCGAAAGAATCAATCGTTCTAGGGTATTGCTTGAAAATTAAGGATGTTGAATTAAGGCTGATTTCTGAGTTAATGAAAAACAGTCGTAGAAGTGACAGAGAATTAGCTAAGGCAATTGGTGTTTCCCAACCGACTGTTAGTAGAATGATTAAGAAGCTGGAGAGTGAAGGAATCATTAAAGAATATTCGTTGATTCCAGATTTTCATAAGTTAGGGTTTGAAATTCTAGCCTTAACGTTTCTTGACGTGAAGAATGAACCGAAACTCGACAAACTTCAGAACGTTATGATGTTTGAAAGAGGATTAGGCTTAAGGAACGATTGTGTCCTCATTTCGCTTCATGAGGATTTTCCTTCCTACCTAGAATTCAAAAGGCAACTTGAATTTTTGAATCTGTCCAAAAGCGACAGTTTCCTAGTGGATTTGACCGATTATCACGGGTTTCTAACGTTTTCAGGTCTAGCAGAACATCTAAAACAGAAATAAACTAAAGTCTAATAGCATAATGCTCACTGTTAATTCGTGGTTCAATTACGTTTTTCTTCAAATCTTCAAGATGTCTAGCTATGACTTCCCAATTATCTGTTTGATGAAAACTATCCATGTAAACAGTCCACCAACTATTGCACCAAGCATCGCACTTAAAGTTGCTATAAAGAATGGATGAAACAGTATCTCTGACAACTGTGTTAAGTCAAAACTCATTTTCTCACTCATGTTTTCCTTTACCAAAAGCTTTCTCTAATATAGAAAAGATAGGTTTCATTTGCGACAACCTGAATGGAGTCTTGGTAAAATCTACGGTTATGCCGTTGATTCTCATCGCCCCACCAATCCAGTAAGAGGGCTTGAGCATAAGTTATTTTAATTGAGCTTCTTTGTCCCATAAGGTTGACTATTCTGTTTATATATTCTTGAGTCCAACTGTCGCAATGTCCACCAATCATACTTAGTTCTTGGACAAAACAGATGAGAATCTCTCATAAGGCAAAGTGCCATATCCAAAAATAGGGAAAATGGCTCTTATGAAGGAAAGTCTTTCTCAAGACGGTCTAAGGTCTGAATAACTAGTTTTATTCTTTCTTCTAAATCCTTTCTTTTATGTACATATCGCTCGACGGCTTTATTTACTATCTCCGCTATACTTACCCCTTCAGACTGTGCTTGTTTGGTGACCAACTCGTGGATTTCTTTTCTAATAATCACTGTTTTATAACCTTCTTTTGTCATTGTTTTCTCACTATGACATTATCATACCGATGGTTTTATATACGTCTTGCGTATAATACCTTAGGTTTGAAGTATGATACGGTGATTTTCATGTCGGTGATAGAGAATGAACTTGAAAAGCGTAGAGTTCGAGTGATTGCTGAAGCCAAGGAAAATGGTGCTGTGTGCGAAATTCTTCCCGATGGAACGATAAAATGTATGGCTTTAGGTAAAGAGCCAAGAGTGATGGTTGAGACTTTAGATGCTCGCCCTCAGATTCGCCAAACAGAACTTCATTTACCAGTGAGGAAGTTTAACAAGGCTGAGGGAACTACTGACCGCTCTTCGTATTGTGAGGATTTAAGTGAAATTAATGAAGGCAACTCAGACCCTACTTTGATTGCAAGAAACATGGAAGTCTATTCCAAGAAACCATTTTCAAAACCTGTCATTGCACATGGAAGCGGTGGACACAGAGGTTGGATGGTTAGGGCACATAATGGTATAGCTCATGCAGATGAAGGGAAAGTTATCCAACAATAAATCGCTTTTCTATTTTTACGCTATTCAGAAAGTAGTTCTTGTATTAATTCCCATTCTCCTTGTTCGCCTAATTGTTCTTTCAGTTTTTTATCATCCTTGACTTTCGTGTCGAATAGTAAAACCAAATCCACCCGCCTATAATTAATGTAATAAGCCCCACGGTGATGAGTATTCCCACAATTAAAGTTTCGAAGTAGATATAAGCGAAGTTAGCATTACAAGCATGATGCCTACATAGGCTATGTTAGTTGCAATTCTTTCGTTATGTCGTGTCCCTTCGTGCTTGGTAAATTTACGAAGAAAATTAATAACCCCATCTCCCTAAGAATTACCAGAACCCTCTTAACGTGTAGAACAGAAAAACAAGTCTTACACGAGCCACAACAACGTCTATCATAGTTGTGCTGATTGTGAAGCAAAAAATTCAACCCAAAAACACTTACATCGAAGATGCTTAATACTTGACTGGGAAATGTCATTGGCAGAGAATTATTGTTTACTGACAGGTGGGAAATGTTCACACCATCCAATCTATATTGAAATGAATACTTTCTTCATTTCTGAGCCGTATGATAAGAAGAGAAAACAACGAGAAACAAGCATTATAGAAGCAATCAAGGGCTACAAGCATATTATTGCGGACCACAAGACAATGAATATAGCACTTACTTGCAAGATTTGTCAACAGATTCAGTCTGCACAGTTTGGGATTGTGGACATAACAAGTGGAAATAGGAATGTCTTGATTGAGCTTGGAATGCTATATGGATTCAACAAACCAGTTGTCATATTGATTAGGTGTTCTGCAAAAACCAAAATCGAAATTCCGTCAAACATCATAGGGATTGAGCAAATAAGATATGAGAATTTTAATGATTTGACCCAGAAGCTCAGAAATATTCTGACTACACTTTTTGACCTTTGGAAAAAGAGGGGTGAATATTTACTTGACCTTAGACCAGTAATAGAGTCTCAGATTGAGCAACTCGAATTGGCTATTGAAACAAAACGACTACTTGTTGCCAATCTCGAAGGGGCAATCTTGGGTCTGAAATTTATTGATAATATCGCAATCATTATAATTGACAAGGGCATGGAACATGGTGTAAAGAAAGGCATGATTTTCAAGGTTCTTAGCTGTGATAAGAAAGTTGGGGAAGTATATTTGGAAGAAGAAAATGGATTCTTAATGGTAAAACATCCGCAAGAAAGAATCTCACAATGTCAACCAATATCTATTGACCCGAACAAACAGTTTTGGAAAGACATCTTTGAAAAAACTGCTCCACCGAAAAATATCGTTAGACCATATCTAATTGATGAGCTTATGAAAACAACGGAAGACGAAATGAAAGATTGGCTCAGCAAACTAAAAATATTACGTGAGGGTTACACAGTAAAGACAAGAGGGACATGAATGGCTTCACCAATGTTAACAGGCTACATTCTGAAAATCCTAAGCCCATCAAAGGTCTTGATTAATCTAGGAAAGGAACAAGGCGTTAAGAAAGGCATGAGATTCGTCATCTATGAAGAGGGTGAAATGATAATAGACCCAAAAACTGGGAAAGGAATAGAAAAACTAGAGCTTGTCAAAGGTGAGGTTGAAGTTATCCATGTTCAAGAAAAGATGTCAATTGCGGAAAGTTACACAGTAGAAAAGAGGACAGCATATACGCCTCTCGCAATGATGTATCCTTATTCGACTAAAGAAGAAGTCAAAGTTAAGAAAGAATTGACAGAAGAAACGGTCAAAGAGATTTTTCCTTCAAAACTGAAAGTAGGAGACTTTATAAGGCAAGTTGAATGAAATCTTGTCAATGAATTGCTTTTCAAGTCATAGATGCTAGTTGTATCCTGCTTTTCTCCAATACTTACCGCATTCTTATCAAGAAATCTTACATTTGCATAGTTCCGATTCATAACTTTTTAATTATTCAAACTGCAAGTTAAAACTGTGATGTTATGGGAAAGCTAATGGATGTTGCGGGAAACAAGGCAATGAAGATTATGGGAAATGCAGCCAGACAAGCAATAGATAATTTCATGGATGCGTTTAAAGACTATGAGATAGAATATGTTGTTGCAGACCTTCAATTGAAACCAAACTTTCTTCAAACCAAAGGCACTTTACAAATCAAAATGAAGAAGAAGAGCTAAAGCAAAAAGCAATGGCTCTTCTCATAGAAGTCTAGAACAATTGGAGTTCATTGGTTAATGGGTGTCACATACAGGTTCAACATTGCTCATAATGGTTCAAGATGGCTTAAATCCAAAATTGCAGAGTATACTTTGAGGTCAAGACCTCAGATAATGCAATTACTTTTTCCAAATACACAAATCTTTGGGCTGAGTGAACAACTTCCATTCTTTGGCAAACAACCTAAGGGCTCTCATTGCTTAGCATCTGATGCAATCAGACTCCTACAGGGAAGGTCACGTTGTACGCCCGGTTTTGGGAGTGAAATGTCGCTTTCCTTCGCCAAATTCCTCTGTGAAACTGAAATAGGCATCCTAACAAAGCTTTATCCACTAGATGGACACCCCGCATTTGACTTTATAGGCATCAAAGCGATACCAGAGAGAAGCTATTACTCTACTATCGACGTAAAAGCATGTTATGAACACCTCATACATTCTGATGTGCATACAACAGAAGTGATTAGGCATCATGACAGTAGACAATATGGACATAACGAGCAATGTAATAACGCTACCAAGAAATTGCTTGAACACGAACAAAACAAAGCAGGCATCAATGTAACAATAACGGAAAAGGTTATTATAGATTTGAAATCTTCAAGTAAAGGGAACATCGCTTTTTCAAACAATCAGAAAATGCTCATTCCAGAACTCACAGGTAGTGGCTTCGAAATCTATGTGCTCCTAGCTCATTTCAAGTCGAAATGGGAAATTGACTTCACTTCAAAGAAAATAAATTAGATACAACTTCAGTTGCCAGATTGAAGGCAGGATTAATTTCAGCACACTAGACGATGAATTTTGAAAGAACTTTCATAGTGGAATGATTTGTGTGTCTTTTGGGAGGTTGGATGTTTCGATTGATAGAGAAGCTGTTATCACAACTTGGATTTCAAGCTTTTTAAGTTCCGCAAAAAAAGGAGCAATTATGCTTCTCGGAAGTTTCTCGAGAGGGTCGTCTGCTATTAAGCATTGATACCCTCTTGCGGTGTTTCTGCTGCTTTCTGTGCCTGTTATGTTTATAGAATTATGCGTTGGAAACAGTTTTAGTGTTATTGTACCATCACGGAAAACCCTATCATCGAAATATCTGTGTCTAATGCTAAATGCGTGCAGAATTGACCTTATTATGGTTGATTTGCCACTTCCGCATGGACCCTGAATCAAGTTTATCGAGTTTCTGCTGAAACGTGCTTCAAAGTCGTCGAACGGTCCAACCTTAGTTAATTTTGAAGATTTTATTTGGAAAGGCAGAAGGTACGTTTCTCCGTATAAGGAACTTTCGCTCCTTACTTCAGCCAACAGCCTTCGTAGATGTTCCTTGGCAGTTCTCGGAGTTTCTATTTCTAAGGCTTGCTTTAGTGCCTCTTCAGTAAGTCTAGAGATGTTAATGTTCTCTCTCTTCGCCCTTTCCACCAAATCGCTATCAAGATAAACCAAAGTATTCTTCTTTTTCATAACATAAATATACATATGAACATATGTATAATACTTTCTAGTATCTTACGTATAAAAGAAAATTCGACAACTTCTCTACAAAGACGAAAAAGTTCGATAATCAGAGAAAATCCTTCTTGGGGCAATGATGTTTATTCCTCCAGTCTTCCAGAATCTGACTATATGTTGCTCAAACTCCTCTTCTGACGCTGAGAACCCACCTACTGAATGAAATTCTAGGTGAATGTTGACTGGGGATATTCCAATTTTTGTCAAGAGAGACAACAAATGGGTCACGTTAATACAAAATGCTGCAAAAAAGGATTTAGAAAATCACCGAGTCTAATAGAAAAGCAAACATCGGATTTTTAAACGCAACATTAGGCACTCTGGAAAGCTAACTCAGTTCTTTAAGATTTTTTCTTGCCTCTTCGCATATTTTTTGTGCAAAGGCGTCCACTGGAGGGCGACTGGAACTCACTTGCATGATATATTCGATAGCCTTAGTGCATCTTTTCTTACAAAGCTTTTGCAATGCTACATGAGCATTCTCCCTCTTTTGGTAATCAAAGATATTAGCATCGAGTCCTTCAATGACCATGTCCATAAGCTGTTCACATTCAGGCGTAGTCTTAGGTTTCGTTTTCAACTTCTCCTCACTGTATACGAGATTGAGGCTTTCTTCTTTAAATATTTTTTAATAAAGGTTCTTCAAGTTGTCGGTTAGACGCTGACAAAAAACTTAGATATGACACTCTGATTTGATTTTGAGTGGTGAAAAGATTGAGTGAGGAAAGAGTTCGCAGGATAGAGGAGGAAACGTGTCTAGAGTGCCGAGAACACTTCACGGTCGATTGGGGTTTAGTAGAACGTGTCAGTGAGGGTACAACTGTGATTCGGGGAGAAGGAAGAGTTCGCAATATACCGCCAATCTTAAAATTTCCAGAAAGCTTTTATCACATGTGTCCAAAGTGTCGATGGAAAAAGTTCGGCTACTCAGACATTTACGATGCCATAGCTTACTTGCTTGCTGAGGCAAAACGCTCAAACTATAAACACATAAAGTTGAAAAAGGACGATTTAAGGGCAGTCGGCTTGGACAAGACGGACTTGGATGCGATTCAGGCGTTAGAAGCTAGATACTGCGTGTCATCAAGCTAGAAGAATCTTCTATAGCAACTTAAATTCAAGGGAGAGAATCTCCATTAAGAGGAAGTAAAGGAAACGCCGAATCCGACGAAAGTTCACATGAACCCCTAATCCGACGAAGACTTCACAGAATCGTTTTTAGTAAAGGTTTTTAAACAGGAATTGAGCCACGAATTGATTTTGAGGTGAGAACCACTTGGGATTTCCAATAGAAGTAGTAGAAGCGGCTTGGAAAAGGGCTGGCGGAAGATGCGAGTGTCGTAGAAAAACTCATGAACATTACTATGGAAGATGCAATAAAGAACTTGTATGGGAAAATAGAGGACGGGAAGGAAGAGGTAAATGGGAAGCTCATCACATAGTTAGTGGCGGACCAGATACACTTTCAAATTGCGAGATATTATGTTGGGATTGTCACAGTAGGACACTATAACTTCCAATACGCTTTCTACAACAGAATACCTTCATGACTCTTGACGTTTCTTGTAGCATTCGTAGCATTGTTTGTATTTGGGGTTGATTAGTTTTCCCCAAAATTTTAAGCCTTTTATTGTGGTAGCATATTAAGCGTGTGTTAAATGTGCCCTCTTGACAACTGGATAAATACATTGCCCAAACAAGACCAGCCTTTTGTTGCAGAGACCTTATCCGAACTTTGGGATATCTTCGAAGACCTAGAACAGAAAGGATACTTAAGACCCACTCTAAGAAACAAGAAACGAAAAGATTTTGTCGAGATAATAAGAACTTCCAACGGATTGTTTGAAGCGTTCAATATGCTTTTCACAATTCCAGATGTGAAAGGAGAATTTGTGTATGGAAGGAACAAAGAGTTCGTTGAACATAATCGAGAATACGGATTCACCGAAAAACGATACGTCTATTTACTATTATCCGAGTCACTATCTGTTTTTCTAAGAAATGTAGAGCTATTCAGAAGTTGCTTCCTATTTGTTTTGAAAACAACAAAGAGACCAAGAAATAAAATGGGAAAGAAGGAAAAAGAGTTCTACCATACAATGGGAATTGGAGAATTGCTGAATCAATTAGTTAGCACTTGTGGAAGCAAGGGTAGAAAGATAAAGGATAAAATTGATGTGAAGTTGAGGAACGGCTTGACACACGGATTAGTGTGGACAGAGGGATTAACAATACGCTATTCCGAAGACATTGCCTTCACTAAACAAGGAGAGATTAAATTAGACGATTTATGGAAGAAAGCAAGCAACCAAAGCAAAGTAACGCAATGTCTCATTAACTTGATTCCCGCATGGTATAGTGGAGATTGTTGAAAACGTTGAGCCGAGTTTTCTCAGTTCAGATGTACTTTTTCCGTATTTACGCTTACTAAATTCTCTAATTCATGTTGGTAATCAGCACGTTAGCTTTAGAAGGATTTGCTCAATAAAAAGAATATAAAATCTTTTAATGGATAGCTTTTCTATTTGTGCGTTTTGTTTAATTTGTCTAAGAAGATATCAAAAAGATATCGTTTTAACTTGTTTCACCCAAAAAGAGTTTATTTGATATATTTTTGATATCTCAGGAGTTCATTTCAGTTGCTTTTCTTGACGGTCCAAGTATTCTTTGACGGCTTTCTCTACTTCGAAGCTGGCTTTTTTGGCGGTTCCGTGCTTTTTAACTACGTATGAGAGAAGGCGTTTCCAGAGTTGGTCGTCTACGACTATTGTGGTTCTGCGTTTGGGCATCTCATATAACCATACAAGTGTATAAGCGTAAAGCTTATAAATCTTGAGCATATAGTCATATAACCATATAGGAGCACTCGTCAATGAGTAAATGCGAAAATGAGTTACCTCTTCTTGCAAAGAAACTTGTTGAAATAGATGCTACACCAGACCTAAGCAAGCATAAGCCAATAGTTATTCTTAAACAAGAAGAGTTCGCAAAGTTGTTAACAAATCTTGAGAATATGAAAGAACCATGGATAGCAATGAAGTTCATCGATACAATATTCGTGGTATGGAATGAGCTGATTTTCCTTCACGTCACATCCAATGGCAAAGAAGAATCCTTATCGGAATAACAGAATGATGTTGGAATGAAAATGGGTGCACCACAGGTAAAATGTCCTATTTGCGGTAACAACATTCACGAATGCTCAGTCGACAGCATTAATCTGAGTTTTCTAGAGGAGCGTGCAAAAGATGGTAAAATAAATGCTGCAATTTCTTTGGCACGAATTGTATGGAACAATATCCCAGAACTAAGGCTTACGGCAGACTCAAAAGCTATTGTTGAAGGGCTTTTTGTTGCTGTTCGGCAGGAGTTGCAGAAACAAGTTAACGATGTATTAAGACCTATCGAGGTTTTCAGCAGGAATTTTCCTACATTAATTGAAAAGCTACCGGAAGACGTGAAAAAAGATTTGCAAAGAGAGTTCAAGGAGACGAAAATCAGGTTGGAAGAAGAGTTCAGATTATTGCGAGAATTTGCCCCCACATTCAACAACATTGCCGACGCAATTAGAACAGTAAGCGAAAATATTGAAGGCATAACGAAGAAGGAGATTGAAAGCTTCAAGCAAGACCTAACAAACAAATTTGGGGAAACGCTTGAGAAAATGGGTTTCCCAGAGCCGGAACAGATGAGGTTGTTAGCCCAGTTGGTGCCGAGTGTCTTGCCACTGTTACAGGAACTATTGAAATTTCAGAAAGTCCCCAGAGAAAAAGGGCGACATGGAGAGCTCGAACTTCTTGGAGAACTTAATGACTACTTCCCTGGCGATGGCTGCAAGCCTTTAGGTTCATCGGGCGACACGGATATTTTGGCAGAGCCGAGGTACAACGGAATGAGCCTAGGTGGACGGGTCCTTATAGAGTCTAAAAAGAACAATAGTGGTTGGAGTGGGTCTTATTTGGAGCAAGTTCAAAGGCATATGAAAATTCGGGGATAACGGTTAGCCATA
>Ga0315280_10005489_pt1 | contig 18022 bp, 19 predicted proteins | sample YL17G06_40_MG_FD_203697 | JGI IMG/M metagenome (GOLD analysis project Ga0315280, IMG submission 203697) | Sediment microbial communities from Yellowstone Lake, YNP, Wyoming, USA - YL17G06_40 | ecosystem: Environmental > Aquatic > Freshwater > Lake > Sediment | place: USA: Wyoming | collected... | reverse complement strand
ACTTTTGGAGCCCTACAGAATCCCGCACATACATAGCAGAGTGGATTCTAAGCTAGAGGCAAACGTTTGGTTTGTGCCCAAATTGGTCATTGAAACTATAGCGGCTGAAATAACCTTGTCGCCCATTCACACTTGCGGAATGGACTCCATAAGAAAGGGAAGCGGCCTAGCCTTAAGATTCCCAAAATATACGGGGAGACTTCGAGATGACAAGGGCCCTGAGGACGCTACAACCGTAAAGGAAATTATCAAAATGTATCAGAGCCAACTGAAAAGAATATCCAAATGAGTGAAGCCCTCAACTTCTTTATGGACAATTCGATGGCAATTAAAAACTGCGAAATGAAGTCTTTATCGAAGAATAAATGTAGTTGTCATGCCATTAAGGAAACGTGAATATGCGTTTGATATATCCGCAGATGTTTTTAATATGTTAAAAATGCAATAATACGCTGAACTCATCCTCTCTATCTAGGAGGAACACACTTTGCCAGATAAGTTTGCTAAAAAGTGGGGAACCAATGAGGCTCCGGGTCAATTGAGGTATCATCTTGATTCGGCGATTAAGGGCATTGAATCGAAGCTTGAAGTGAAAAGCGAGGAAGCCAAAAAAATCCTAATGGAAGCATCTATCGTTGCGAAGCAGAAAATGAAAGAAAAAGAGGACAGGGAGAAAGCCTTAAATCAGCTTAAATAAGTTAGGCTCAGAGAAGCTCCACTTCGTTTAGGTATTCTAAGCTGTTCATCTTTATCTTCTTATCTGAAATCGTGAAGAGCACACCATCCATGTAAAGAGACCTCTTCACATATTACTTGCTTTTCATCAGGTTAGCACAATTCTTTTGGCGCGGTGAATTACATTAACCACATTGTAATTATGCTGCAAATTTATTTGTCCATTCAGGCGGTTTTGGGGGGTCTGTTGAAAGGAGTTCAACCCAGGCTTCGTCTGTTAGTCTTTGGCTCATGGGCCACGTGAATTCGAAGTAGTTGTAGGCTGGTCCAGCGGATGCGTAAAGGTTTCCTTCAGCGTCAGAATAAATTACTATTAGAATGTTGAATTTTCCCAAGGCTTCTTCAAGGACCAACTCACTGTTGGCATCCGTGTGAACATCAGCCGCTATTGTTGCTTTCTGTGTTTTCTCAGTGGCGACATCTAGGATTGCGGCGAATTCCTTAGCGGCTTCTCTGATTTCTAACTGCATGGCTTCGGGCAAATCTTTTCCTTCAAGCTCCATAACAGAAGCATTTAAAAATAATTTCAGAATGCTCCGAAAATCTGTAAGGCTCGCTTCGATGTCCCCTGAAAGGAGCTGGAGTCCATTTAAACCGTTTAACGTCATATTTAGGAGCCCTGCTAAGCGGAGATAAGTTTGAGGGTAGGGTTCCACATAGGCCGTGTTGGGAGAAGGTGTAGGAGGTGCGCTATAATAAGGAGTGTAAGATTGTTTCGCATAAAGAATTGTGTCATGTCTCAGCTCGGTCCAGCTTCCAGCGAAGGTCTGAAGCTTTTCATAGCTCCATGCCTTAGTTGTCATGAAGGTTGGATACGCTGGATTGACGGGTTTTAGGGTCGTGTTTAGTGTATGGAGCCAGCTCCAGTAAAGGTTCCTCGTCCAATTCATGACACTTAAGTCTCGAAATTCCTGCTCCAATTTGTTTAGTTGAACTGTGTAATTCAGGTAGTCGGCTTCAGTTTCATTGAGAATCTCCTCAGCTGCCTCAGAGCCCAGAACCGCTGGCACATCAAGGCTTTTGGGAAAAAGTCTATTGTAGGTCCCATTGCCGACTTGTGGAAAAACTAGTTGCTGAAACATGTAGGAGTCAGGAATGAACCTTTGCCCCATGAAGCGCAGCCCAGAGGTTTCCGCCAATATTCTCTCTAGCTCATCCTTTTGAGGCATCCAAGGATAGGTTTCAGCATAAGTTCCCAGTATCTTGGCTCTGTTTATCTGAAGAAGCTTCTCAATGATTGCGTTTACCGTATCAGTACTATAAATTTGTTCAGGATTGTTAATGGATAGGTTGTCCATTACTGTCAGATAATCTTCAAAGGTTAGGTCATCGGATACGCCCACAAAGAACTTCGTGACCTCGTAAACTCTCTCCCAATCGTCGTAGACATTTGTGTTCTGGGCCATCCACGTTAGTAGAATTGCGGCCCTAGTCTGATTTATAACCTGTTCTGTATTTATTTCTTGATTCAAAGGGACGACCAAGGCGAAACGCATTCTGCCAAGCCACATCATCATTTTGAAATAGGCCTTTAACCTTTCGTTTTCAGTGTAGTGCCCCCTAGGAACGTACTGAGAATAGTCCTCCTTGTATCCGAATATAGAGCTGTGGGCAAAGCCTGCGTGCTCGGATATTAGTTCTAGCTCCTGTGAAGCTTGGGCAGTAGTTGGAGAGAATCCTGGGTTAATTAGGGCATAGGCGACCTCAAGATACATGAAGTTCAGCTTAGCGGGATCTTCAAGGGGCGTTCCAGTGTAAATCTCGACCTCCCTTTCAGCCTCCAAGAGCAAGGTCTCTATCGTTCTGTTCATTGCGTCTATCAGCTCGTTCATCTCAGCTCTTTTCAAAGTTTCGTCGAACAGAACGTGGTAGGCGTGAAGGACCGCATCTGTGGTGGTCAATAGGGGCAGGCTATTATCGATTAAGTAACTGTAAACATCGCCCAATGTCTCAAATTTGTTTACTCTTAAAACCACGAAGCCGTTTTCAGAAAGCAGATTTTCCTGTTCAGGAGTTATCCCAAAACTACTTTTAAGCTCAGCGTAGCCCTCCACTTTCTTAAGATCAACGGGCAATTGATACCGAGACGCATTAACTTCAATACTCATTTCAGGGAGGACCGTTACGAAGGCGCCCCTACCAATCTTTTCACTGGCATAATAAAGAATAAAAGGACCAGTCGGACCTTGCGGAGTAGGAGCAGTTGGTCCTGGGAGCTTAGGTATGCCTCCCCAACTCCATAAAAGGCTTCCTAACATAATCCCGGTGATGAAGGCGGCTAGACCACTGAAGAAAACTTTCCTTTTGCCTACATAAAGATTAGAATTAAAGAACTTCAAAGGCAATCACAGTTAAAAAAGAGGGCAATCTATGGCTTTTAATACTATGCTTTTGAACAGGTGTTCAAATTTTTTGAACAGCGGCTCTAAGGCTTCTGGATTGATTGTAGGCTTCAAAAAAGAAGGCGAAAATGCTGAAGACGGATATGGCTAGGACCACTAGGTCTCGGAATTTCCATTCAAGGGGCCAAAGAATTATGTATGTTGCTAAGATGCCTGAGACGAGGGCTCCGTAGAAAACTAGCCTTGGAATCAGTTTTCCCCTCAGTAGAACGAAATTCCTCAGGGCTTCTATTTGCTCCTTCTCCTTCACCAAGTATTTTCCATCCGGGTTTTGATGCACCACCTTCAAGTCTAGAAGCTTGTTAATGTGATACTGAGCCAAGCTGGGGCTGGAGAGCTTTAGGGTTCTCCAAATGTCTCTCACTCCAACGGGTTCCCTAGAGGTCAAGATGTAGAGATAAACATCCCATGTGGTCCCAGAAATGTGCTTCTTGCCAGATTCAGCCTCTTTAATACCTAAAGCCTCCTACATTAAGAAATAATGTTGTCTACCATAAATAAGTTAAGTTTTAAACGGCGGGGCGGTCGAAGTATATGCTTTTGCCCTTGGCAGACACAGGGATTCCCACAATGACGCTTGCTTCTGGCAGAAGGTTTAGTCTCATGGCTGCTGCTCCCGCCCGATACATTATTCGGTTGTCCACGTTGAGGATGCTTGCTGTTTTAACTGCTGAGCCTTAAGGCGATTCCTAGGTCTAGTGCTTTAAGTATGCATGTTGGACCAGTGAAGTCTTGTCCCAGCTTTTTCTTGGCTTTCTCAAATTCTTCGCATTTGGCGTAGCCGCAAGAGCCACAATTTAGTCCGAATTTGTTTGTTCCCCTAACGCCTATGAGTAATACTGCCTCAGAGTCCCGAACGTTTTTTGCGTCTCGTCTGAATCCGCTAATGTTTCTTTCTTCGGCTATTTTCTCCATCTCTGAGGCTAGAGACTCCTTTTCCTTTCCAGAGACTATAGCCATAACTATGTCGTCGACACCGCCCGATTTCGGAGCTGTTCTAGCCGAAACAAGCATCAATTTCAAAGCTACAGATTTTCCTTTTTTCTCATTTTATCTTTCTTAACCCAATTAGACCTTAGAAGAAGTCTCTCCAATTTCCGAATCGGTGACGGGTTGAGAAAAAGTCTTTATGAGTTCTTTTGGTTCTGCTATAACTTTTCCACATTTCTCATTTAAAAACACTTGTAATGGTTCATATATTGGAATGCGTTTCATTAAAACTCTGGGAAAAGAGATTTAAGAGTTGCAACTAGCATTAACTATTTGGACTCAAAGGGATTGTAGAAGTTGACTTCCGTTCTTGAAAGGAACATCCAAATTGAGCTTTATCGCATACTACAGAACCTCATTGAGAAGAAGTTCAGTTTTAATGACATTGAGTTTGTTGGTGTTAGGTGGGAGCCCACAATAGATGGTAGACCAGACTTGGTCGTAGAAGCCATTGATAAAGGTAGGAAAATGTCTCTTCTAGTCATTGAGACAAAGCGTAAAGTTCCTTTCATTGACCGTAAGTTTGACCCATACAGTAAAGATGTGATAAGGCAAGCGTCAGGATATGCACTTGAACTTGGAGCACCTTATTTTGCTACGTGTAATGGTGATGTCTTAGTTTTATTTGATACCTTCACTGCTGGTGTTCCTCTACCTCAGAGAAGATTAAAGCATTACAAGGTTTATTTTGAGGAAGCCTTTGCTAAAACAATTTTAGAGGAAGTCTGTAGGTTTAGAATAGGGGTAGGTAAATGGCTGGAACTTGATGATGTTTTTCTGCAGAGACTAAGAACATTTCACACTTTCATAACTCCATTCATTCTTGAATCGCTTAATCAGAGACTTAAAGAGGATGCAAGGTTCAGAGAGGAATATGTGAGATGGCTTAAATCACAACTTTTCGAGTATTCTCCAGAGATGAATGAAAGAATTGCTGAACAACTTGCTTACATGCTCATGAATAGACTAACTTTCTACAAGACTTTGGAAACACAGATTCCGACTTTGCCTAAGTTAACAAAGATTGAAACAGAAGACCCGAGAGTATTCTCGGAGAAGTTAAGGGAAGTCTTTGACAAGGTGTATAAGGATGTAGAATTATAAGCTAGTTCTTGTTTCAAAGAAGTGGGTTAAATTGTTGAGGCTGACTGAACATGTTCCTTTCTAATGTTGGTGATATCCGTCCTAATCCTGTCAACCCTCTAACCGTTATGATCTCATTTATTCTAACTGTCATAATTGAAGGATTCTTAATATTGCTAATGATGAATATAGCTCAAAAATATTCTAAAAGAAACAAACATAGACTTCTTGCTTGGTCCTTTGCTTGGTCTTTCATCATTAATCTTATCACATTTCTTATAGGTCTTGCTTTATTCTTTTGAAGTAATGGTTTTCTTCAGATAAGCTTCTAGAGTCCTCAATGGTTTACTTCTTTCTTATTAAAATTAAATGAATATCATGAAACGTTTTCTCTGTCTTTGATCTCCAAGAATCTATAATCTTGTTAAGGTAAAGTAGAAGTTCGCTTTGTGTTTCAAGTCTTGTCTCAAAGAGCATCATGTCCCCATTTATATCTTCTATTGAAACCTCATAATCCTTGTATGCCACAGAATTCTAGTCTCCTACTCACAAACCATATTTTCTATTTTTCCAGGATTTAAAATTAATGAACTGTAATGGTTAGACCTAAAAATTCTAAATTTTGATCCAAAATAACCATTGTTAGATAAATTGAGAAATTTAAGATTTGTAGATGGATTCCCATTTCTTTTTAATGTCTGGAATGGCATATATGAGGAGAGCGAGTGCTAGACTAATTATTGTTATTGCCATTAGAATTGTCTTTGGAACTGAGAGTATCATTTGCCAATAAGTGGATATAGAATAATAGTCAAAGATTGTACTGGTCATAGAATATACGGGAAACCCGAAGAACCTCAATGTCACCTTCATTTTATTCGCTTCTTCCAGTGTTTGAGTGAAATTTAAACCACCTATGACCATCCAGCAAATAAATGAGACCAAGAATATTTTGAAGTACTTACCAGCATAAGGGTCTCTGTATAAGCTTTTAATTCCCATTAATGCCCTCTCCTCCATCCAGAACTACATACTATTGATAAATCTTAATAATCTTTCCACACGCACTCTACAAGTTACACAAAAACAAGCCAATATTAAACGAAACAATCCTATAGCTATTCAGAGAAGAAATAAGCTCAATTTAGTCTCTATTTACGAAAGTAATGGCTTCGCTGTGGAAAAAATGTTTTGTGGTTTTAAGAGGGCTAAGCCTGCGTATTTGCCTATTATGTCAATGCGTACGATTTTATCTGGATTTTCAAGGTCGACTTTTCTGTCGATGAGTTCAGCGAGCTCCCTAATAATTCCAATCCTATGACATTGAGTGTATCGCCTTTTCTCCACCGTCATGCGCCACTTCTCGCCCGCCTCAATTCCTTTGCCAAGCTCCGCAACAGCCTTCTTCATGGATTCCATGTCTGAATACGTCCAAAGGTCAACGGGCACCCACTTCAAAGTATGCTGAATCAAAGAAGGATCCTCATCAAAAAGCCTCCGAAGTCCATGAACCACTTCCCGCGAATCTAAACAAGTTTTCACGCCAATTATTCCCTCAGCAAAGGTACGCCTAACCAAAGGATTCTCATCACCAAGCGCTCTCAAGACACGAATAATCTCTTCCTTCGCCCTACCATAATCGCCCCACGAATAAGAAACAAGAAGATTAAAAGCATACAATTCGCTTTTCAACCTACGCTTCTCTTTGTCACTTACGCTTTCTAAGGATTTTGCCGCCATCACTTTAACTATCTCCGTGGATCCCAACATTTTTGACGTAACGAGTTTATTGTATGCGTTAGGTTTATTACTTGAGGGGGTTAAGTACTTATGGGGGTTAAGTTTGCCTCTGTTCGACCTGAACCCAAAGGAGTCGCCAAAAGAACTCTTTGCAAGAGAAAAAGAGTTAGACGAACTGGTTCGCCTAGTTGAAGCAAGAAGATGGGTTGCTATATTAGGACCAAGGATGGTGGGCAAAACTAGCCTCATCAAAGTGGCTAACGTGAAGTTAGAAAATGCAGGGTTTAAGACTGTGTATGTAAATCTTTGGGGAGCACAAAGAACCCAAGGCTTGTTAAATGCGTTGGCACGAGGCTTAAACTCTTCTAAAGGTCTTTCACAAAAGATCAAGGATGGCATTGGAAGAATTGAGGGCGTATCCTTGGGACCAGGAGGAGTCGCCATCTCTGCCCCAAAGAAACCCATGACAACAACATGGGACTTGTTGACCGCTATAGGAAGGGAGGCTGGAGACTGTGTCATCGAACTGGACGAAATTCAAGAGCTAGCAGTCATCTCTGGTCATCTTCTCAAACTACTAGCCAACGTTTTCAACACATACCACAACATCGTCTTTGTCTTTACAGGATCCATATTCGGCTTAATGAAAACTCTGCTTGAACCTGGGCCTTCATCCCCCCTCTACGGACGGTCGCCAGCAAAGCTTTATCTTCAACCATTCAAAAAAGAACAAGCAAAAAGTTTTCTTAGGAAAGGACTCCAAGAATACAATGTAAAGGTCAGTGAAACCCTAATAGACGAGGCTGTGGAAAATCTAGATGGCGTGCCTGGGTGGCTAACCCTCTACGGCAACAACATTGCAGTTCGAAAACTTCATCACAAAGACGCCCTCAGCGAGACCGTGTCCGAAGGTCTCAAGATAGTTAAAGACGAACTCGAACATTATCTGGAGGGAAGAGACAGAGTAGGGCATATATCTGCTCTCAAAGCAGCAGCAACAGCTGCTCGTTGGACCGAGATAAAAGGAGCAGTAGAAATCGGAAAAGGCTCCACAGTTAACGATGCAACAGTATACAACATTCTAGAAAGCCTAAAGGCAGCAATGCTGATAAAGGAAGAAAAAGAAGTCTACAGAGTTGACGATCCGATGATGAGAACCCTTCTCTTAACCTCAAAGCTAACTTAAGAGGGCCAAGTACTTAAGCCGGTGCGGCTGAAATATTTTCCTTTTCACTCAAAATCTCTTCTATTGTTGACCTCCAAGCTTTGTACATGAATTCAGTGAGAGCCCAATGTTGTCGTTTTGCGCCTCTCTACTCCGCTGCCGTCTGATCAATTTGCTTCTGCAATCGATTATTCATTCGGCACAGCCGACGAGACGCATACCAAGGCTTAAGCCTGTACTGCTTTGATTTGTCAGCTACGTCGCGTGGCAATATATCCTCTTATCCAGTATGCCGAAGAAAATGAATGAGTTGTTTCATTGTTTCCTCCAAGAGTAAGGACTATAAATCAACTTAAAATAGAAAAAAGAGGGAGTTTGCGGGAGATATCGCTATGCGGGTAGGTTAAAAGCATACAATTCTTCCCCGCCTTCCACATATCCCATTTCTAAAGAGGAGTCCATTTTAAAGGTTTAATGATCCCCCCGGGTATAGGTCCTTGCAAGAGCGCATAAACAGTAAACCAACTTTCCAACGTAATCCTACTAGAATAGTTAACCATGCGAAAACTAGAGACAGCCACAGCTAAAAACCTCAATAAAGTTAAGGATTCAAAAAGTCTCAGGTGAGAAATCGTTTCAGACGCAAAATCCAGCGCTACTCAGCTTCCGCCTCGGCTTCGCCTTCTTCCCCAGCCTTTTCAGCAACAACTTCAGCTTCAGCGAATCGCCGACTTATCCTCGTCACCTTAATCCTTACACGGTCGCCAAGCTTAGTGTTCGGAACAAAGGTTACAAGACCCTTAATCCGCGTTATGCCTTCTCCTCGACGGCTCGTCTCCTGAATCTCCACGTCGTACTCCTTTCCCAGCTCAACGGGCTTAGGAGGAAACGGTCTGCCGAAACCCCTCTCCCTATATGGTCTCCCTCTTCTTTCCATCTTTTCACCTCACCATCATTTTATGATCAAAAACTTTCCTTTGGCCCTTCTCCTGCCTTTACCCAATTCTTTCCGCGACGGCAAATTTGTACCTCACAGCAGCGATCTTAACCTTCAAGTGTTCCCCAACCCTTGCTTTCGGCACAAAAATTGGGAAGCCCTCAACCACCGCCACTCCGTCGCCTCTGCTGCCTAATTTGGCTATAATCACATTGATTTCTTGTCCTTCTCTCACTGGAGCCACTCGAGGAGTAGATTCAGAGCGGAACTTCAGTCTTTTAGATCGTCTAAGTCTCCGATCCACACGTCTTGTCCTTTCTGGAAGCCTTCTCGGCATCTACTCGTTCGTCCTTCTCGCGGAACCAGCCACCAAAACGGAACCAGCGACGTAGCAAAGGCAACTACGAACGTGGCTCCTTTTGGCAAGCCAGCGAAAATGAGAAACGTCAACGTTAGATATAAAAGTTTTGTAGTAATTTTGGCCCGATTTTTGCAATAAATTATAGGTGGCGCTGATGAAAGCTCAAACTCCCACAAAGAAACCTAAAAGGAATCTGATCGCGTATGCGATAACGGAAATGGCCACAGCCTTTTTCCGCGTAATTTCACATAAGAAGTGTATCGCAATCGCTGCGAGTGCCACTATCCATATATCAACTACGGGATAGCTTTCTAGGACGAATCCCAGCTGATACGCCAAATTGGAAAACCATACTTCTCGGTAAATAGGGTTTGTTATCTCATGTCCAATTAGATTAATGGCGACGGCCCGAACCTCTTCTCTGGCTTCTGGTGGAGGCCCCCACGCTTCCATAGGTAATTGCACTGTTGGAAATGTCGATATCAGCAGTATTTTAATAAAACTAAAAATCATTGTTGCTACAAATGCGTATCCTATAACAGTGAATAAACCGCTGAATGAGTTCACTCCTTCCCGAAACACTTTGAGGATCCCCCATAGAAGTACGGTGTATATGATCCACCTAAGAAAGAAAACGACGGCAGTGTTTAGCAAAGAATTTATTAGCGATCCACCTAACACGCCTTGCGCAAGTATGCTACCATATTCTTCGGGTCTCATTCCAAGCGTCACATACTGGCTTGAGTTGTCACCTGCTTTGCTAAACTCAACTTTAGTAACGTTTGCAAAATCCTTTGTAGTGCAGTAAGTTGTAAAGTTTACACTAATAGTTACATTTTCCTTAACTTTGTAGGAGTAAGTACTAACGTTTGCGGCGATTAATTTCTCCTCGATGTAGCCGCCCGTTGCATTATTTCCATAAATCGTTACATTATCTGATCCACTTGTCCAATTGTAAGTGAAAACACTTATTTTACGTGGGCTGTCAGGATTTGTAAAGCCCGAGGTGATATTGTAGGGCGGTCCAGAATTTGGGATGAGGGTAGTTTTAAGTACAGGGGTCTCGATAAAAATTTTTGATATCCAAATATACTGAGAACATGCTGTAGCGAGCAAGGTGAAAATTAAAATGAGGACAGGGCCTTTAAGATCGAGTTTTTCAACTATTTCCTTAAATGCCTTAACCGGAGAAACCAGAACCCTGAACACATCGAGGAACGTCAATTCTTCACCACTTTTTCATGTCTATTATTTTCTTCAGGTCTTTTAACGTCTTCTCCTTTTCAGAATCGCCATGAGTAATATACGAGTTTAGTTAAAGTCCAAGTTTAAATCTTCTGTAAGTTTCGTAATCCACATATTCTATATATTTGTTTTCGATTTGGTGCTGAACAGTGAATTTTTGCCGAAGTCTCTTCTCCTCTATTTGATTGGTTGTTATTAAGGAATAAGCGTCGCTTCCAGCACCTGAGCCATAGCTAACAATGACAATTCTCTCATTTGGCTTAGCCCTATCAAGAACAGCCGCTAATCCTATAGGCGAAGAGCCTGAATAGGTGTTACCAAAGTTGGCGACCTGCAAACCAGGCATGTACTGTTCCTCTTTAAACCCCAGCATCGTAGCCACCTTTATTGGGAAGCGGATGTTAGGCTGGTGAGAAACAAAATAGTTCACGTCGCCAGGCTGAAGGTTCAGCTTTTTCATTAGCTTTTCGCCCGCTTTAACAACATGCTTAAAATAGGCAGGCTCGCCAGTAAATCGTCCTCCATGCCTTGGGTAAGGTTCAAGATCCCTTCTCCAGAAGTCAGGCGTATCCGACGTGCAGGAATACCATCCTTCCACCTCGGCTATAACGTCTCGCATGCCGAATATGAAGGCGGAGCCTCCGAAACCGACAAAGAAGTCTAGTTCTCCTCCGGGCTCTTCTCTGGGCGCAGCTTGAGAATTGTCCGAACCTATCACCATGGCGTACGACGTGAAGGCATCTGGATAGTACACAAGGGCTGCGGCGTCCTTGAACATGCTTGTTGCAGCCTTACATGCGAATTCTGTGTCGATGGCATCCACGCCTTGAACGCCTTCCATTTTTTCTTCTTCGCCAAGCTTTAATGTCTGAGCCACTTTGGAGGCTATTGGCTTAACAGCGTAGGGATTAGATTCTGAGCCTACGTACACTTTGCCGACAAGCGAATGGTCTACTCCAGAGTGGATTAAAGCCATTTTTCCAGCTTCAACAGCAGCTGTGATGGCGTCCTCGTCCATGAATGGTACGGACCTCTCCATTACTCCCTCCTTAATTCTGAACTTTGAAACGTATACTCCGTATCCAACGATTCCTGGTGTTTCGTATTCTTTTTTGGCGTTAATTATCTCATATTCTTGGTGTGGATAATATTCGTCGGCAAACGTGAAGGCTAAGGAAATAGTAGGAATCACCTCGCTTTGCTCCACAGCATATCTTTTCCTGAATCTTGGAACCACTTCTCTGCCTTCGAAACTCGCTATGTCAATCTTATTTTCACCTAATATGCGGTCGGTCAACCTTCCGGGAACCCTCACTTTGCCGTTGTGAAAGGAAACTATGCCGTATAGATAAGCTCCGAGCTTTGTGAACCTGTTTGTAGGTTCTCTGACAACGGTGCAGACTTCTAACTTGCCCTTCTCGTAAAAGAAATCGATACTTTCCATTTTTCCGAAGCTTTTTCTTCCACATTTTCCGCAGTAATCTTTTAGTTTGAAGTATTCTTTGCCGCATATTCCGCATTGGCTGCCTCTAAGCCTGTCTCCAATGTAAGAAACCCTTCGCTCAATCGGCTCGCTGCTCAAGTTAATCCTTCCTCAAAATGTGGACATACGCTTTTGTGCCGAATCCTTCTAGTTCGAGGACGCATCCAAACCGTAGTTCTCCATTGGCGTCCACCTGTCTTTCATCTGCTTCGCCTTTAAGTTGTTTAACTATCTCAAATATTTGAGCTCCGCCAGTGGCGCCTAATGGGTTTCCGTCAGCCTTAAGCCCGCCGTTCGTGTTTACGAAGAGTTTTCTTCCGCCAATTTCGTAGAATCCTTTGTAGTCTTTGCAGCTGTTGTAAATGTCAAGCCAAGCCTTCCCTTTCTCAGAAAAGCCCAGGTCCTCCAGAGACAGCATCTCTAACAGCGTGGACTGATCGTAAAGTTCAGCCATTTGAATATCATTTATCTTCAAATGGGCTGCTTCCAGCGCGTTTTTCATTGCTATTCTGCTTGCCATGAACCCGACTCTGTCTTCACGTGAAGGAAATGAAACGTAATCAGTGGCTGAAGAAGAGCCAACAATGTATATGGGGGTTTTAGTGCATTTCTCAGCGACTTCTGGGCTGGCTAAAATTAGGGCTGTGGCGCCGTCGGATACGGGCGCGAAGTCGTAGAGCCCCAAGGGCTTTTGTGCCTTAGCTCGTTCCTTTAACACTGCGTCCACGTTGACTGCTCCTCGAAACTGTGCGTACTCGTTCTTGACTGCGTGCCCATGGTTTTTGACGGATATTTGGGCTAAAGCCCTGTTGAAGGTTTTTAGGGATTCTCCTGAAATTGCGTATTTTTTAATGTATTCTCTGAGCATGAGTTCATGGTTTGCTTCAGGCGTGCATCCAGCATAATAGCTCCACGGGTCCTCTAAGAGCATTAGGTCGTCTCTGATTTTGTCCCAGCGGTCAGTCATTTTTTCCACTCCGCCGACGAGGGCAACATCGTATTTTCCAGATTGAACTGCGTGGCATGCGTTTAGGAGGGCGGAGCTGAAGGACCGCATTTTTTCCATGGGAACATGCAACTCTAATAGTTCGGATAGGAAGCCCTCTTCTATTCCGATTTTGTTTGTTAATTGGAGGAAGTAGTCCGAGAAGTAGCAGGCGTCTATATTTTTTCGTTCCATGCCCGCTGAGTCTAGGGCTTTAAGCCCAGCTTCTTCAACCAGCTTTTCGGGGGCTATTTCATAATATTCTCCGAATTTGGTTCTGCCGACGCCGATTACAGCCGGATGTGTTTGACTCATAAAAGCATGACCTCTTTTAACCGCCGAACTCTCTATTCTCTACCTCATGTTTTTTAAGTCTTTACCATTTTACGGAAACATTGTTTAGACTCTAGGATTGAAGTGATGTCGGCTATTTTGAAACGCGGTCTTCAAGCCGTGTCTGTTGTTTAGACCCTCTACCGGGGGGATCATTAAATTTTTAAAATGTGTTGCAAATTTGTAATGTCTAGTCTAAAGTGGTCGGTTTGCTCTGTTAAGCTTTTTAAGGGGATTTCGCGTTCGTAGAAGTGGCGCTTTCATGTTGAGGTGGTTTAAGCTTGGTTAAGGCGGATGTGAGCGTTGAAGTTGCAGGTTTGAGGTTGAGGAATCCTTTGGTTTTGGCGGCTGGTGTGCTTGGCGTCACTGGCTTGTCCCTTAGGCGTGTTGCTGAGGCTGGGGCTGGAGCAGTGGTTACTAAGTCTATTGGTCCTAAGCCTCGTGAGGGCTATGCTAATCCTGCGCTTTTGGAAACGAATTGCGGTTTTTTGAATGCCATTGGTTTGCCCAACCCTGGGGCTGAGGAGTTTGGGCACGAGATAAAAGATGCTAAGGAAGGAGGGATCCCTGTAATTGTGAGCATCTTCGGGGCTTCGAAGCGAGAGTTCGCTTACGTCGGATCATTGATGGAAAAGGCTGGGGCAGACGCCCTCGAATTGAATATTTCTTGTCCCCATGCCGAGGTTTCGGATTTTGGTCAAAGCCCCGACTTAACCTATGGCATAGTAGAAACCGTAAAGAAAAGCGTTGGCATCCCTGTTTTTGTTAAGCTTACTCCTAACGTGACGGATATAGTAACCATTGCAAAGAAGGCTGAGGAAGCTGGGGCTGATGCTCTCACTTGCGTGAACACTTTGAGGGCTATGGCTATTGACATTGAGACATTCAGACCTTTTTTGGCTAATAGGGTTGGGGGCTTGTCTGGACCCGCTATTAAGCCTGTGGCTGTTCGATGCGTTTACGAAGTTTCTAAGGCAGTGAACATTCCAGTGGTTGGATGCGGAGGAATAACCCATTGGGAAGACGCCGTAGAGTTTATGTTGGCTGGAGCATCCGCCGTTCAAATCGGTTCCGCAATTGCGCTTAGAGGATTAGAGGTTTTTAAGGACATTACGGAAGGAATTCGAGCCTATTTAGAGAGGAAGGGCTATGGGAGCGTGAAGGAGATTGTCGGCTTATCCCACAAGTATTGACAAGCCTAGAATTGTAAAAATCGAGAAGGCTGAGGCGGAAACGCCCACGGTTAAAACCTTCACCTTCATTGATAAGGCTTGTTCTGGGGCTTCCCCTGGACAGTTCCTTATGGTCTGGATTCCCGGCGTGGATGAAATTCCTATGAGCCTTTCAAAGGCGGGTCCTAATAGTCTTTCAGCAATTACAGTGAAGAAGGTTGGCGAAGCCTCTGAGGCACTTTACAACTTGAGGAAGGGCGATGTTATTGGGGTTCGGGGTCCCTATGGTCGCGGCTTCACTTTGGCTTCTGGAAACCTGCTGTTGGTCGGAGGAGGAACTGGAATGGCTTGCCTCATGCTCTTAGCCGAAAAACTTGCGAAGTCCGAAAATAAGGTGACGTGTATAATTGGAGCCAAAACCCGTAGCGAACTTTTGTTTCTGGAACGCATGAAGCGAATTCTTCCTAAGGTTATTGCTATGACTGATGATGGAAGCTACGGCTTGAAGGGTTTAGCCACAGACGCCATGAGGCAGGCTTTAGCAAAGCAGAAGTTTGACATGGTTTATACTTGTGGTCCCGAAACAATGATGTTTAAGGCTTTCCAACTAGCTGAGCAATACGATACGCCCATTCAGGCGAGTTTAGAGCGCATAATGCGTTGCTCCATTGGACTATGCGGAAGCTGCATGATAGGCGAGTTTAGAGTATGCATAGACGGACCAGTATTTACTTCCGAAGAATTAAGAAGGGCTAAGGAAGAGTTCGGCGCATTCAAACGAGACTTCACAGGCAGAAAAACCAAGATTTAAATCTCTTTTGTATATAAGTCAATTAGTGCGCGCTAGCTAACCGTGTTAATGATAAAGTTTTTTTGTTTAAGGTTCTGATGTGTTCGGTGAAGGGTGGACGCATATGAAGGCAGCAGTACTCGAGGATTTCAACAAAATCGTAGTTAAAGAAGCCCCCACACCAACGCCAATCGACGATTTGGTACTACTCCGAGTTGAAGCGTGTGGAATCTGTCTAACCGACTATAAGGCCTATAAGGGACAACGGAGAAACGTCAATTTCCCATGCATTCTAGGCCATGAGTTCGCAGGCATAGTCAAAGCAGCCGGCAACAACGTCAAATTCTTCAGGCCAAGCGACGAGGTCATTGCTGCGCCAGTGTCTAGTTGTGGTGTTTGTGAAGATTGCCGCAGCGGATTCGCACAATATTGTAGATTCGGTGCGGTTATCGGTGGCGACGGCATGGAGAATTTCATGAATGGCGCATTTGCAGAATACACTCTAGTGCCAGAGAGTTCGCTATATCATAAACCACCAAACATTTCATTTGAAGCCGCCGCCCTCACAGAACCTTTAGCTGGCGCATATAAAGGCCTAATAGAGTACTCCCAACTGAAGATCGCAGAGGACTTGGTCATCATCGGGTCGGGAAGCATGGGGCTTTTAGCGTCGATGATCGCCCAGAAAGCGGGCGCGGCCACGATCATCATGATCGACATCGACGATTGGCGACTCGAGTTCTCAAAGAAGTGCGGCGCAACCCACCAAATCAACTTGACGAAGGTGGACCCAAAAAAGGCGGTGTATGCCATACTCCCATACGGCCCAGATCTAGTCTTCGAAGCTGCAGGGTCTCTCTCCGCTGCCCAATTGGCTTTCGATCTCTGCCGAAGAGGAACCAGAATCAACGAATTCGGCGTTACCACCGAGGGCACAATCCCCGTTTCCCCAGCCCAAATCCATTGGAAAGAAACTCGTGTCGACGCATCATTCTCAGTGTACCCCCGAGCGATGCAAAGATCCATCCGGCTAATGGAAAAAGGGCTCGTCGATCCGAGTATAATCATCACCCATCGATTCGATCTGGATGAGATCCACGAAGCAATGGCAACAATGGAGATATCTCAAAGAGTCAAAGTTATGATTAAAGCATAATATACTCGATTAAACCCTTTTGGTCGAATTTTTCATTCTAAATGTTTCCTGCATGCAAGATTTAATCAAATTAAATGCATCTAGACGAAATCGGATTGTTTGCATTTAACGTTTGTGAAACAAGATTCTGGGAAAAGCAAAGGTTATATATTTCTGTGTTAGAATGCTGTGTCGGCGGGAGTTAAGAGATGAGTGGTGACTGCCAAATCCAAGGCTGATTCTAGACTTTGGCTCACATTAGACTATAGCCCGCTTGAACTTGAAAAAGAAGTTCGCCAATTCTGGGAAGAAAATAAAGTCTCTCAAAGGCTTATGCAAACTAGAGAAAAGTCTAACGTAGGCGTTTTAGGCTATGTGGAAGGCCCGCCCACCCTAAACGGCGTTCCCCATGTTGGTCATGCCCGAGGGCGAGTAATGAAGGATTTGCATTATCGCTTTAAGGCTATGCAGGGCTTTTACACCACTTTTCGAGCAGGCTGGGACTGTCAAGGCTTACCCGTTGAGCTTGAGGTTGAAAGGGAACTTGGCGTAAAAAGCAAAAGGGAATTGTTGGAGCGTGTAGGCGAAGAAAAGTTCATAGAGAAATGCAAAAAGACCATAATTAAATATTATCGAGAATGGTTTAGCGCCGACCAAAAGCTCGGCATATTCATGGACTACGATAGGGCATACTGGACATACCTCGACAATTATATTGAACGAGAGTGGCAGTACCTAAAAAGAGCGTGGGAACAAAACCTCCTAGGCGAAGGCTACTACGTAGTCGCCTATTGTCCCCACTGCCAAACGTCCCTAAGCAACGCTGAAGTCGGCTTAGGCTACGAGGATGTCGAGGACCCCTCCCTATACTTCAAATTTAAGGTGAGCGGAACAAAAAACGAGTACTTTCTAGTTTGGACAACTATGCCCTTCACGTTAATAACAGACATGATGCTGGCGGTTCATCCACAAGCCGAATACGCCAAAGTTAAGGTCAATAAAGAAACATGGATTATCGTGAAAGAACGCGTTGAGCCTGTCATGCAGGAGCTCCAAATCAAAGACTATCAAATTCTTGAAACAGTGCTCGGAGAAACCCTAGAGGGCGTAAAATACGATTACCCATTCAAAGGCATGATTCCAAAACAAAGCGAACTGGATAGTCTACCGCTTGTCCACACCATAGTATGCGGAGACTTCGTGGACGTTGCCACAGCCACAGGCGTAGTCCACCTTTCGCCAGGCAACGGAGAAGACGACTTCAATGCCGCACAAAAACGTAAAATGCCCATTTACGTTCCATTCGACGACGAATGCCGATTCACAAAAGAAGCTGGAGAATTCGCAGGCTCATTCGCCCGGGACACCGACTCAAAAGTGGTTGAAGAACTCCGAAAAAGAGGACTACTAGTATCTGTCAAGATGATTCGTCACGAATATCCAACCTGCTGGAGGTCCCACCACAA
>Ga0315280_10005488_pt1 | contig 18022 bp, 14 predicted proteins | sample YL17G06_40_MG_FD_203697 | JGI IMG/M metagenome (GOLD analysis project Ga0315280, IMG submission 203697) | Sediment microbial communities from Yellowstone Lake, YNP, Wyoming, USA - YL17G06_40 | ecosystem: Environmental > Aquatic > Freshwater > Lake > Sediment | place: USA: Wyoming | collected... | reverse complement strand
GACCTATCACAATTTTCTTCTCTTTTTGCGACGTATTCTAATACTCCCCAGCACCCGGATAGCCAGCGCCTGGAGGCATGCCACCAGGCGGTGCTGGAGGAGCCCTCATCTTTCCAGCAGCGATTACATCGTCGATTTTAAGTATCATTGAGGCAGCTTCTGTGGCTGACTTGATTATTTGTTTCTTGACGGCTAGGGGTTCGAAAACTCCTGCTTCTGTCATTTCTTGAACTTTTCCGGAAATAACCTCGATTCCAGCCCACTTTTCACCTTTTTCGTGCCTAGCCCTTAGTTCGGATAATATGTCGATGGGATCTAAACCTGCATTTTCAGTCAGCGTCATTGGAACAGCTTCGAGGGCTTCTGCAAAACTCCGGACTGCAAGTTGTTCTCTTCCTGGCATGGTTTCAGCATATTTCCTAAGCATCCTTGAAACCTCAAGCTCAGGTGCCCCGCCTCCAGCCAGAATTTTCGGTTCTTCAACTATGTCTCGGACTACACATAAAGCGTCATGCACTGATCTTTCTGCTTCATCTACTATGCGCTCTGTTCCACCCCTTATTAGGATTGTAACGGCCCGAGGATGTTTGCATCCTTCCACAAAAGTCATTTTGTCATCGCCTATTTTACGTTCCTCAACAAGACTTGCGTAACCCAAGTCATCTGGACTCATGTCATCCATGTTCGTTATTATTTTTCCACCAGTAGCCTTTGCAAGCTTCTCCATATCTGACTTTTTGATTCTCCGAACTACAAGTATTCCTTTTCTGGCTAAGAAATGCTGGGCCATGTCGTCGATGCCTTTCTCGCACAAGAGAACATTCGCGCCAATTGCAATTATCTTTTCAACCATTCCTTTTAGCATTTCTTCTTCTTGTTTGAGGAAAGCCTCCATTTGCTCTGGGCTTTCGATGTTGATTTTTGCATCAAACTCTGTTTTTTCAATTTCCAATGCAGTATCGAGTAATGCTATTTTGGCTTTTTCTACACGCTTCGGCATTCCAGAATGAACAACTTCTTTGTCCAAAACTATGCCTTGAATAAGTTTAGTGTCGCTTAACGACTCACCGGGTTTCTTTTCAACTTTGACATCGTCCACGTCCGCCTTGTATTTGCCGTCTTCCTTTTCGGCAACTTCAAGGATAGCTTTAACTGTTAAATTAGCCAAGTGTTCTCTCTGTTCAGCCACTAGTTTGCTGGCCATGGAAGTCATTGCAGCCTTTTTTAAGTATTCTTCAGTGTTTGATTCTGTGGGTATTGCTATTTTCTCCAAAACTTCCAGCGCTTTTTCTGAGGCCTTTTTGTATCCATCGATTATTATTGTTGGGTGAACGTTTTTCTCAACTAGTTCTTCCGCTTTGCTTAGGAGTTCGCCTGCGAGAATTACAGCGGTTGTTGTTCCGTCGCCAGCCTCATTATCTTGCGTTTTTGCAACTTCAACCATCATTTTAGCTGCTGGATGCTGGATGTCCATTTCATCTAGTATTGTGCGTCCGTCACTTGTTATCGTCGTGTCGCCCATGCTGTCCACAAGCATCTTATCCATGCCTTTCGGGCCTAGTGCGCTTTTTACAGTTTCAGCCACTATTTTTGCAGCCATAATGTTAGTATGCTGTGCTTCTCTCCCTCTACTCCTACTTGAACCTTCCTTTAATACCAAAACTGGAACACCACCAGCTTGGGCAGGTGATGACAAACCAAACAACCTCCTTAATGCGTCACAAAAAGAAACAGCATTACAATATAAGTTTTTCTAAACAGAAAGTCTGAAAGTTAGATTTTCAAGTGCAAACTCGAATGGACATTGTTAATTTGGTTTAAGCATAGTTTTCAAGCCCATTCCCGTTAGAACTATTATCGCCTTATCGTCTTTTGATATATCATTATTCTTTAGCTGCTTCTTGTAAGCTGCGTAAGCAACGGCTGAGCTTGGCTCAACGAAAAAGCCCTTTTTAGCAAGCTCTACGAAAGCATTGAATATTTCATCTTCTTCAACCATGACCGCGTCGCCATCTGCTTCCTTCAAGTTTTTAACCATAAGGTCTAGCAACGGAGGAGTCACGCTCACTAAGGCATCAGCAATGGAGGTTATCCTTTCAGGTATTGTGTAACGCAAGTTTTTAAACCGATGGTAAAGGGGTGAAACTTGCCGTGTTTGACAAGCCACTATTTTTGGCATGGTTTCTATTACGCTAGACTCAATCAAATGTTTAAACCCGTTTATCACGCCTAAAAGCAGAGTTCCGGCGGAAACTGGCAGGTAAATGTACTTTGGAGCACGCCAGTCAAGTTGCTCAGCTATTTCGTAGGCAAGGCTTCTTATTCCGTCCCTAAACAGGGGATGAAGGATATGCCCAACATAGATTTTCCCTTTTTCAGATTTTTGCGCCTCATCTGCAACCATGCTCCGATTTCCCGAAACTTTGACAAGTTCTGCGCCATAAAATTGTATTTGATTGAATTTTGGCCCGGAAACGTTTTTTGGAACGTAAATCTTCGCCCTCAACGCTGCACGAGCAGCATAGGCAGCAATTGAGGCGCCTGCATTACCTGAGGAATCTTCAGAAATGTAGCCTCCGGCTTTTTTTACCAGCGTATGTAAGGAGGAGATTAATACTGCTGAACCTCTGTCTTTGAAGGAACCCGTTGGATTCAGACTCTCAAGCTTAAGGTGAACATTGTCTGAAAGCTTTACCAAAGGCGTCCAACCCTCACCTAGAGTTATTATTTCTGCCTTTTTCACGTATGGAAAAAATTCTGCGTAACGCCAAACAGTGTAATCTCTCTTCCGAATTTTTCCAATTTCAAAATCATAGTGAAGCTGGATATTCAACGGTTGACTGCAAGAAGTGCATTTATAATTGAGTAAGCTTGAGGAAGGCCGACCGCATGCAGAACATTTGATCTCATACTCCATAAGATAGCACCTGTGTACCGTCTTAGAAAACTGTGCATATTTAACTTTAAACATGTCAGTATCCAGCGAAACTTTTAATATTGCAATTTTTTTAACGATGTATTCCCTTACTTGAGAATGATGCTCGGAGTGGAAAGGGGTTGAAAAGGATAATTGTTTGTCTCAAACAAGCTGTTGACGTTTCACAGTTAAAAGTGGATCCTGCAACAAGGCAACTGTTGATAGCCAGCGCGCCTAAGAAGATTAGTGACTTTGACAAAAATGCTCTGGAAGAAGCCATAAGGATTAAGGAGAAGCTAGGCGATGTTGAAATATTTACGTTAACCGTGACATTTGAGGATGCGAAGGCTGTTTTGAGAGAAGCACTCGCGATGGGCGCAGACAAAGCCTACGTTGTAATTGACCCAAGCTTCAAAGACGTTGACACGTTGGGCACAGCTTACATTCTGTTTGAGGCGATTAAGAAACTCGGAGAATTCAGTTTGGTTCTTTGTGGCGAAACATCATTGGACAGCTTTTCTGGACTTGTTGGTTCAAGGCTGACAGAGTTGCTTAACTTGCCACAGATAAGCTCTGTCAGAAAACTTTCCGTGGAAGGCGACACTATCACTGCAGAGCGCGCGCTTGAAGACGCCATCGAAACTGTAAAAGCGAAGATGCCGGCTTTGATAACTGTTACACGTGAGATAAATCAGCCGAGAATTCCGTCTCTAATGATGATAATGAAGGCTTCGAAAAAGGAAATAGTCACGTGGACAGCCGCAGACTTAGCCATTCCAAAGGAGAAGCTTGATTCAAAAATTGAAGTAATAGAGGTTTTGGCACCTAAGACGGAGCGCAAAAAAATCAAGATAACAGGTGAAAACCCGCAGGAAATTGCTGACAAGCTGGCTAAGGCGTTGATTCAGGAAGGCGTTGTTGGAAGGTGAAAATGGCATGAGTGAAAACAGAGGAGTTTGGGTTTTCTCAGAAAAACACGATTTAGCATTGGAAATGCTTGGAAAGGGACGGGAAATAGCGGATAAACTGCAAACGGAGCTGGCGGCTGTTTTAATCGGACATGGCGTGCAGAAAAAGGCGGACGAGTTGATAAGGTATGGAGCGGGCAAGGTTTATTTTGTTGATAATCCAGCATTGAAGCATTTTCAGATAGAGGCTTACCTAAGTGTGTTATATAATTTGGCAGTAAACTACAAGCCGGAAATTATATTGATTGGTTCAACAAGAAATGGAAAACCTCTTGCGGCCAGGCTTGCAACTCGCCTTGAAGCTGGATGCGTCCCTGACTGTGCCAAATTAAGTGTTGACAAGCATGGAAGATTGGTAGGCGAAAGAATAACCTATGGCGGAAATGCCGCTGCAAAAATAACTTTCAAAACTAAACCGCAAATAGCAACAATACCTGCAAGGGCATTTGAAAAACCAGAATCGAAAGACAGTAGCGGGCAACTGATAAAGTTGGATGTTAAAGTTGAAGAGTCGAAAACTGAAGTTGTGGAGACAAAGCCGCTGGAAACTTCAAGCGTGAGAATTGAAGATGCTGATGTGATAATTAGTTGCGGAAGAGGCTTAGGAAAGAAAGAAGATAAGGCTTTGCTGGACGAGTTGGCAACAGTTTTGTGTGGACAAGTTGGATGTTCGAGGCCTTTGGCTGAAGATAGGAAATGGTTTACAGAATGGGTTGGCTTGTCTGGGCATAAGGTTAAGCCGAAACTTTACATTGCTTGCGGAATTTCGGGCGTGATTCAGCACGTAGCTGGAATCCGAGATGCGAAGGTGATTGTGGCGATTAACAAGGATGAGCAGGCGCCAATTTTCGAGGTTGCAGATTATGGAGTGGTTGGCAATCTATATGAGATACTGCCAGCATTGAAGGAAGCCATAAAGAAGCAGTTGGGGTAGAGCGCTCTTAAACGGACTAGACCCCCCTTATATATAGGTTCAAGTTTTGGTTGAGACTATGATGTTGTGGGCGAAGAGTGGTCTCTGGGGTGTCTAGCCCCTCCCTTATATATACATTGAACTTCTTTGGGAGACTTCAAGTTGAAACATAATATAAGGTGAAGTTCAGATTTGAAAAATTCGGGGTTTATTTGTAGGGTATGTATTCTTTGCCTAACAGTTCTCTTGCTATGACTATCCTTTGAATGTTGCTGGCTCCTTCAGCTCCGACACAGTAGGACATTATTCCTCGCAATCCCATCTCTAAGGGGCACTCTTTCGTGTAGCCATACGCTCCCATCCAAATCATCGCATGTTTGTAAACGTCAAACGCGAAATGCGGTGCAATAAGTTTGCAAGCAGCAATCATGCGGCTAACTTCCAAAAGCGAAAACTTGCCTTCCTTATACTTGCCATCATTCATCCAAGCCGTGCGATAAACAAGCGAACGCAAAGCTTCAAGCTGTGCCCAGTCGTCAGCCAATTCAAACTGAATGCCCTCAAACTTGCCGATTGGTCTGCCGAAAGCCTTTCGCTCCTTAATATACTCCATCCCTATATCGAGGGCTCTTCGTGCCGCACCAACGCAAACAGCCGCAATTAATATACGCGCATTGTCAAAGCCTTCCATTGTCAAGTAAAAGCCCTTATTCACTTCGCCGATGCGGTAGGAGTCTGGAACTTTCACGTTTTCCATCTTGAAGCCTCCAGTCGAAATAGCCATTCTTCCCATGTCTCCAAACCGTTTGTTAATCTCAACTCCGGGAGCATCCATGGGCAGATAGAAACCTGTCATTCCGCGATGCATGGCTTCTGGCGGTGCAGACGAAGTCCTTGCAAGAACAAAGTAGCCTCCACCAAACTTTTTCGCTTCTTCTGTACCGCTAATGTACATTTTCTCACCATTAAGAACCCAGCCGTCTCCGTCTCTCCGCGCCGTAGACTTGAAGGCTGCAACGTCCGAGCCGCCGCCAGATTCTGTAGAAGCAATACCGATGAAGGCGTCGCCCGTGAAGGCTTTACGAATAACTGCATCACGCACTTCTTCAGTGCAATATCTGTCAACAACGAAACCCCAAGAAGATTCCACAAGCCACAGCACAGGTAAAGCAATGCTCACGTCCGCATATCCAAGCTCCTCAGCCGCAACGCATGCTGTTACCCAGTCAGCGCCAGTTCCACCATGCTCTTGCGGGGCTGTCATGACAAGCAGTCCCATGTCACCCATGCCTTTGAGTATTTCCTGCGGAATCTCGCCTTTGCTGTCCATTTCTCTAATCTTTTCTAAGGGCAAATTTTTCTCGCACCATTCACGTATAGCCTTGCGGAAAAGCTCCTGTTCTTCTGTAAAACTGAAATCCACCATGTTTCTCACCTTAAAGCCTAACTACAAAGACTAAAAATATAAAAGTTGTTTAAAGATTAAGGCAAAATCTTCATTAAAAGCTGGTCGACTGGAGTTTGGTTAAGATGCAGACCCAGTTTTTCCTTTTCAATGTTTAAGGCTAAGCCAAGCAACTGAGTATAATAAACTACAGGAACGTTAAGCTTAGCTCCGACAGTCGTTCCTGCATCTTTCTGTTTAAAATCAAACATCAACCCACAATCAGGACAAGAAACAACCAAACCATCAACCCCCAAATTCTGCACCGCATTAAGCTTAGTGCCAGCCAAAGAAAGCGCAGAATCAGGATGGCTCTGCATCAAGTTTGCACCGCAACAATCCAGCTTCTCCGCATAATCCACACTTTCAGCACCAAGCACGCCTACCAACTCATCAAGTCTCCGAGGATTCTCCGCATCATCCACCCTCCCCAAATCACTGTAACGAATAATCTGACAACCCACGTGCGTCGCCAACTTCAAACCCTTAAGAGGTTTCTGCACCGCCTCCTTAACATTCTTCAAACCAACAACATCATGCAGAAAATCAATCACATGCCAAACCTTGACGCTCGGATTATACTCTAACCCCTCTTCCCTCAACAAACCAACAATTTTCCCGCCTACCCCTTCATTCTTCTCCAAAACATTTTTTGCCTCAGAAATTACAAAATGACAACGATTGCACGGAAGAAGCAAATCCTGTAAACCAGTCTTGTTTGCCAACGCTAGAACTCTCGCCGCCAAGTAATTGGCTGCTAAATCATTTACACTTTTGACAGGGTCTCCGCAACAGTTAGTCTCGCTCAAATCAACAAGCTCAGCGTCAAATCTGGGAAAAACTTCTCGCACCGACATTTCATAGGCGTATTGATTTGTTAGTATCCGGCAACCCCAAAAAACAGCAACTTTCAATCATTTTTCCTCCAAGATTTTCATAAACGCAGCTTGAAAACTTTCTTTTGGATAAACTATTTTGGGCAGTTTCAAACTTTCGCGATTAAAAATTTCCATTCTTCTTGTTACAACTTCCTGAATTGCTTCTGCTAATCCAATCTCGAGAATCCGTGAAACCGCCTTCAAATATCCCTCCGGCACCCTCGCCTCCCTTTCAACAGCAAGATTCCGCAAAGCCATAATTACATGATAAGGAGACGCCTTCTGCGGGCATCTCTGCACACACTTCAAACATGTAACGCAAGTCCAAATAATGTCCGACAAAGCCAATTCATCAACGAAGCCTAAGTTAACAAGCTTCACTATTTCATGAGGCTTTAACTCCAAAAGCTTCAATGCAGTGCATCCGCTTGTACATTTCAAACATTGAAAACAGTTAACAAGTTCTCCACCGCCAAGTTTCGACAAGATTTTTTCACGTGATTCCATGTTAGGCTTAGCCATCGACATTAAATCGGTTAAGCTCAACTCAACTACCTCCCCTTGCCCCTGATTCAAGACAACCTGCCTGAACCTGAGCTAACACTTGCCCGTCAGTGTAATGACACATTTTAATAGCCTTAGTTGGACACGCTGAAACGCATAAACCGCAACCTTGGCACATGGCTTCTACTACTTCTGCTCTGAGCCTTTCTGCGCCCTCTACATTCTCAGATTTCATCTCTATCGCCAGAAACGGACAAACTGATTCGCAGAGTCTGCAGCCGCTACACAAGTCTTCGTCGACAACAGCTTTCAAAGGCTCAAGCTCAATTTCTCCACTTGCCAGCAAGTCTATGACTTTCGCTGCTGCTCCGCTTGCCTGCGCTACAGTGTCTGGAATATCTTTGGGTCCTTGGCATGCACCTGCAAGAAAGATTCCGGCCATCACACTTTCAAGTGGTCGCAATTTCGGATGCGCTTCCAACAGAAAACCGTCAGCGCTTCTTGAAACATGGAATAAGACACCGATTTTTTCAATGCCAGCGTTTGGAACGAGCCCATTAGCTAACACGACTAGGTCAGGGCGTATTTCCAAAAGCTTGTTTGTTCCCCTATCGTAAACATCAAAATAAAGAGCCCCATGCACGTCGCTGCGGATGTCAGAAGGCAAACCAGCAACAAAGTTTACGTCCAAATCTCTTGCCCGCCTATAAAATTCATCGTAACCCTTACCAAAAGCGCGCATATCGTTGAAACACACGTAGATTTTCACGTCTTCGCCAAGTTTTTCACGGACGAGAATTGCCTGCTTCAATGTTGCCATACATCCTACACGACAACAATATTCGTGGAAACGCTTGTCGCGCGAACCAACACACTGAACAAAAACCACAGTTTTAGGAGACTCGCCATTTCTTGTGGACAGAATCTTTCCACCAGTCGGTCCAGAAGCGTTTAGAATCCGTTCAAATTCAATGTTTGATATAACATTCTTATAGCGTCCGTAGCCAAACTCCGACATTTTAGAGGCGTTAAAAACTTCTGACCCTACGGCTATTATTATGCCGCCTACTTTAACTCGAATAGTTTTTGGTTGCTGCTTAAATTTTATGGCTTTGGCTGTACACGCTTCCACGCATTTTCCGCAAACGTTTTTATTAAATCTTAATCTGAGGCAATGTTTCGGGTTAATTGTGGCCACTTTTGGCACCGCATATGGCGAATAAATGGATATTGCACGCGTTTGGCTCAAACCTTCGTTAAACTCGTCTGGGACTTTAACTGGGCAGACTTTTGTGCAAAGTTCGCAGCCAACGCATTTTTTCTCATCCACATATCGAGGCTTCTTCACTATTGAAACTTCGTAATTTCCAACAAAACCCTTAACCTCAGTAACTTCAGAGTTTGTTAACAACTTCACGTTCGAATGCTTAGCAACATCAACCATTTTAGGCGTCAAGATGCAAGCGCTACAATCAAGTGTTGGGAAGGTTTTGTCCAACTGTGCCATGCGACCTCCAATGCTTGGAGCTTTCTCCACAAGGAAAACCTTGAACCCAGCATTGGCTAAATCCAGCGAAGCTTGAATGCCAGCAATTCCGCCGCCAACAACTAAAACATTTTTCTTAACGCTTACTTTGCGCTTTTCTAAAGGTTCCAAAAGCCTTGCACGTGCTACACCCATTCTTACAAGCGCTTTGGCCTTTTCTGTAGCTTTTTTAGGATTATCGCTGTGGGCCCAAGAAACGTGTTCTCTTAAATTGACAATCTCAAGCAAGTATGGATTTAAGCCCGCTTCGGTGACCGTCTTGCGGAAGGTTTCCTCATGCATTCTGGGCGAACATGTGGCAATCACTATTCTGTCAAGGTTATGAGTTTTAATGTCCTCTTGAATCATGCGCTGTCCCGGTTCAGAACACATGTAAATGTAGCTTCGGGCTATCGCAACATCTGGCAAGCTTTTAGCATATTCAGTAACGTTTTCCACATCCACAACGCCGGCAATGTTCAAGCCGCAGTGACAAACGTAGACACCTATTTTAGGCATTTACAAGCCTCATGGTGAATAATTTATCGAACGAATGCTCTTTATTATCCCTAGCGGTTTAAAAGCAAAAATTGCAACGTTCATTAACATGAATCACTATGATTGTTACTTTCGTGTTTTCAATCGATTTAAATATTCGATTATAAGACTTAGAGCGTTGGTGAAGACTTTGAATCTTTTCTTGTTTCTTCTGGTTTGGGCTTTTCTGTGGTACGTTCCAATCCCGCCGAGAAAGTTTAGTTTGAAGTCGCTTTCCCGCATAGGTTCACTGCTCATAGGCTTGTTTCTTTTCTTCATAATTCAGCTTTTCCAAACTCCTTTAAGCATTTTCGTTTACCTGTTGGTTTTTCTCAGACTGTTTGTCGCCTTTGTTGAGTCCGCCTTTTCGTTAAGGCGTACCGAACTGGAAAATTCAACGCAGCATTATTATTCGCAACGCAGATTCCCTTGGAAAGTCTCCGTGAAAATTCAAAGAAAAGTTGTTTGGGTTCTTTTTCTCATCTATCTCCTTTCGGCTTCTACAATGATAATTTTCGGACAGATTCAGCGGGTGGGAAACGCGGCTTACTTCAACAGTTTCATACGGTTAGGTTCAGGTTTGCCGTTTAACAGTTCAATTCCGGATAATATGGTGCGTCTCGTCACACAAGAACTTGCTGTATCACTTGCGAGGCGTCACATGTCCGAGTTCGGAAGCAACATGCGCGTTTTAGGTTGCCACATAACAAAATCTCCAGAAGGAAAACTGGTTTGGATAGCCGCTATTGGTTCAACAAACGTTCTGGCAGAGAATTATGTTAAAGGCTTTGTGATAATAGACGCAACAGACCCAACTGCAACTCCAAAGATACTGCGTAACGAATTTGCAGTCGGAGAAGAACTCTGGTGGGATCACAACATTCATTTCCGCTCTTATATGGACGACATGGCGAAAAGCTACGGTGTCTCCTACGTAACGTGGGACCTAACTGCGAACGAGACTGTGTATGTTGTAACACGCTACAATGTAGGCTTCGATCTAATCAAAAGATATGAGACTCCCATGGTCTACGATTCGCAAGCCAACTTGCGCTATAACATAACAACCATATCTGACGTTCCCGTTTGGATTACGCAAATTTATGATGAAGATTGGTTGGAGGGAATGATAAACGAAATGGGATGTTTCCGAAGAGGTGATGGCTTTGACTATTGGGCTGGCGGCTTCTTATGGGTAATTCCACCAAGCCGCGAACGCTTTCAAATGACAGAGGATACACGCTACATTGTCGATCCAGAAACAAACGATATAGTGGCTCTTGTCTGCGTCAATCCTGTTGGAAACCAAAGGACTTTGGCAGGCGTGTTCAAAGCCTCACGCGGAGGCATATTCTTTTACGACTTCAAGTCAGCCAACTACATTTCTGGTATGACAGTTGAAGACTTGGTGGAAGGAAGACTGCCCAAACCAGCTACAGGCATCTACTATGCAGAAATGCCTCTGCTTTATCCGGTTGAAGTTTCGCCAGGCAATCAAAGACTTGCATGGTATGTCCCCATTTATTGGCGTGAGGGCACAGGGGAACCGGATGAAACCATCTATTTAGCTGGATTTGCAATCGTAGATGCATCAGAAGCTAACAGAATAGCGATGACAATGAACGGAGAAGGGTTAACAAGCGAACAGCTAGTACACAATACACGGTTAGACTTCATAAAGTTGTTCGGCGCGATAACATACGTTGAACTCAACGCAACAGTTCAGAACAAATATGAATATGTTGAAGACGGCACAACCCACATAGTTTTACAATTAGACAACAGCACCTATCCATGGGTGGAAGCAACTCCAAAGGATATTCCAACAGTTCAATGGAACGAATTGATGGCAACAGAAAAACTGCAGAACGTGACGATGCACATTGAAAAACATGAAGACCGATGGATAATAACATATTTCGATAACTTGGACATCCCGTAACCCAAAACCAAAACTAAACAGCAGTCATGTCAATACACAGAAACTTTAGCCACCCCGTTTATTTTTAAAAACTTTGGAATTAATTCTCCCGGGATTTTTTTCTCAACAATCAACGTGAGCTTCGGCTCCGGCGACAATTCCGGATCATCAACAATCGCTTGTCTTATGCTCAGACCCTTTTTTGTAATGATCATAGCAGAATTCGCTAGGATGCCAGGCATTCTGGCGTCGACGGGCGTTATTTCCACAACCCCCAAGTTCAGATGTTTAGCTATTTCCTTTAACGAGAGCCCAGCAGATCTCATACCCTCAAATATAAGTCGAAGCTCCCTGTTAACGTTGACAGCATTCAATGTTTCATTTACTGTTCGTCTATCAACTCCTGCAGCTCGGGCTACGCGCACTGGCGGAATCTCAATGTCGTTGAGATAGATTTTTCCGTTTCTTACACTTAATCCATTTTCTACGAGGACGCGGGCTACTCTGAGTCTTTCTGGGTGCCCTTCTAGATATTTTCTAATATTACTCCACATGTTACGGGTTCCTTCATGTACACTTTTGCGCAATAAAGTATAAATATGTTCTTGCAGTTCTAAGTATTTTAACGTACTCACATGTACTAAAACATACTATGGAGAGAATTAAATGACTTCGAAGGACAAAATGAAAGAATATTTTACCACGTTAAGCATTGACGAAACCCCGACATCTTGGTATAACATCCAAGCAGACCTTCCAGAACCTGCATCACCCCCATTGGACCCAACAACATTAAAGCCAATAAGCCCAAACGTGCTGGAAAGAATATTTGCAAAAGAACTGATTGGACAAGAAGTTTCCACAGAACGCTACATCAAAATACCAGACGAAGTGTTTGACGCCTATCTAAGACTTCCACGCCCAACACTCCTCTACCGCGCAAAAAGACTTGAAAAATACTTGAAAACCCCCGCACAGATATACTTTAAATGCGAAAATTTCAGTCCAACCGGGAGCCACAAACCTAACACAGCCATCGCACAAGCCTACTATAACAAAAAGCAGGGAACTGGTAGGTTAGTTACGGAAACTGGGGCGGGACAATGGGGCACAGCTTTAGCTTTAGCAAGCATCATTTTCGGGTTAAAATGCCGAATATACATGGTTCGAGCAAGCTACCAACAAAAGCCTGGCAGAAAAATCATATCGCAGGTTTATGGAGCAGAAATGTTTCAATCACCAAGCGACCAAACAAATTTTGGCAGAAAACTGCTAAAGGAAAATCCGAATCACCCAGGCACACTTGGCATAGCCATAAGCGAAGCAATAGAAGACACGCTTGCCCATGATGATACGCGGTATTCTCTAGGTTCTGTGTTGAACCACGTTCTCATGCACCAAACGATAGTGGGCCTTGAGGCGAAAAAACAGTTTGAACTAATAGACACATATCCAGATTTAGTTTGCGGCTGTATAGGCGGCGGCTCCAACTATGCTGGTTTTGGCTTTCCCTTCATGATGGACAAGCTTAAGGGTAAAACAGACACAGAATTCGTTGCTTGCGAATCAAAAGCTGTTCCGCATACAACCAGAGGCGTATACACTTATGATTTTGGAGACACGGCTGAAATGACGCCACTCCTCAAAATGTTAACAATTGGGCATGGATATGCTTGTCCACCTATTCATGCGGGCGGTCTAAGATACCATGGAATGGCACCTTTGATATCTTACCTGATCCATAAGGGGTACATGCGTTCGGTTGCTTACAGTCAAACCGAAGTTTTCGAAGCTGCCAAAATACTAGCTCAAACTGAAGGGTTAATCATAGCCCCTGAAACCGCCCACAGCCTGAAGTACGTGTTAGACGAGGCTCTAAAATGCAGGAAAACTGGCGAAAAGAAAGTTATCGCAATGAATTACAGTGGACATGGCTTACTTGACCTAACGGCTTATGAACAATTCCTCGCTGGCAAATTGGTGGATTATGAACCAGAAAAAATTGACGTCCCCGTCTTCAGCCATTAAAAGGTGAAAGAACAAGTGACATCCACTGTTTTGATGGAAAAATCAAATTTAAAAATAGTTTTGGTGCCGATTGACGAGCTTAAACCTCACGAAAAAGGCTCTCCACTTTATCTAGAACTGCTTAAACAAGAAATTCTTATGGACGGTGCACTAAAGTATCCAATCATAGCAGATGAAAAATCGCACGTAATTCTAGACGGAATGCATCGTTGGCTCGCATTGAAAAGCCTTGGTTATACACTAATACCAGTTATGCTTATCAACGCCCTTCAGAATCCAAAAATACGTGTTGGAAGAAGAAGAATCCATCGATACATAACCGATTCAGATGAAGAAATAACCATTGAAAGAGTTATCTCGGCTGGACTTAACAAATGCCTCATGAAACCGCGCTCAACCAGACATTTCTTCCCTTTTTCAAAATTTCAACAAATCAATTACCCACTACGTTTACTGAGAAAGTGCGCTCCACAAGATGTTTCAAAATATCTTGCCAAAATGACTAGAGAAGAATGCAGGTTAGCCATTAAACAGTGGCTGGAGGAAATATCTGAGGAGTTAGAGTTTCTGACAAAAAGAAAAGAAGAAGCGGAAAGAGAGATGTCAGAGTTTCTAAACAGAGTCAAGAATTTAGGCAACAGCTCTTCAACATTTTAAGGTTTTTTCCAATATCCAGTAATCAAACGAAGTTTTTAGCAAAAACTAGCATAGAGCCGAAAAAATCGAAGCCGTTATCAAAGTTTTGTAAGGCGTTCACATATCATGAAACTAATCATTTTTCTACTTAAGGTTTATATGGAATGATTAAGTAGTATTCAACCCGCTTAATGGGGTTTTCATGGAGAATCGTAATCATGCAAAAAATTAAAGTTATTATAATGGGCGCGGCTGGCAGAGACTTCCACAACTTTAACGTCTATTTCAGAGATAACAACACCTATGAAGTTGTGGCTTTCACAGCTACACAGATTCCGGGCATAGAAGGCAGAACTTATCCTCCTGAGCTTGCGGGCTCAAACTACCCAAAGGGTATACCAATTTATCTGGAAGAAGAACTGCCAAAATTGATAAAAGAACACGATGTTGACCAGGTTATTTTCGCCTACAGCGATGTTTCACATGAATATGTTATGCATAAGGCTTCCATAGTATTAGCGAGTGGTGCAGACTTCCGTTTAATGGGACCGAAAACGACAATGCTTAGGGCAAAAGTTCCACTTGTTTCTGTGGGTGCTGTCAGAACAGGATCTGGAAAAAGCCAAACCTCACGGCAAGCTGCACAGATTTTGAAAAATAAGGATTTGAGGGTTGTGGTTATTAGGCATCCTATGCCCTATGGAGACTTAAGAAAGCAAATTTGGGAACGTTTTGCTTCCTACGAGGATTTGGACAAATATGAATGTACGATTGAAGAAAGGGAGGAATACGAACCCCACATCGACAACGGCATAATTGTTTATGCTGGGGTTGACTACGGGAAAATTTTGGAAGAAGCAGAAAAAGAGGCTGATGTCATAGTTTGGGATGGGGGCAATAACGATTTGCCTTTCTATAAACCGGACTTGCACATTGTTGTAGCTGACCCGCACAGAGCCGGACATGAAATCACCTATCATCCTGGTGAGGCTAACTTGCGGATGGCAAACGTTGTAATAATAAACAAAGTTGACACGGCAGACCCAAAAAACGTAGAGCAAGTTAAAGAAAACATAAGGAAGGTTAATCCAAACGCTATAATTTTGGATGCAGCCTCGCCCATAACTGCTGACAAACCCGAGTTAATCAAGGGAAGACGTGTATTAGTGATAGAGGATGGACCAACACTGACCCATGGCAACATGCCCTATGGAGCCGGAACAATAGCGGCGAAAAGATTTGGAGCAAGCGAAATTGTCAATCCAAAACCATATGCCGTAGGTTCGATAAAGGAAACTTACAAGAAATACATGCATTTAGGAACCATTCTTCCAGCAATTGGTTACGGTGAAAAGCAAATAGCCGAGCTTAAGGAAACTATTGACCGTACACCTTGCGATGTTGTGGTGATTGGAACACCCATTGACTTGAGAAGAGTCATGACCATTAACAAGCCAACAGTGAGAGTGAAATATGAACTGCAAGTTTTAGGTCCAGTCTCGCTTGAGCAGGTTTTGGAAGGTTTCCTTCAAAGAGGCAAAAAATAATGAGCGGTGAAGAAGCGGAAATTTCGCGTATAAAAATAAAATTCACCATCGAAGGATTGGGAGAAGCGGAAGGAGAGCTTGTACGTTTTTTGGCACCAAGAACCATAGACGCGTTGGTTAGGAAGCTGCCAATAGAGGGCAGAGCAGCTTTATGGAAGGAAGAAGTCTACTTTGAAACACCGATTAAGATGGGGGAAGAGAAGGCGAAAGGCACTGTTGAAAAGGGAACCATAGCGTTTTGGCCTATGGGAAGCGCTATATGCATATTCTTTGGAGAGTCGCAACCTTACAGTCCTGTAAGCATTCTTGGTGAGGTAACGAAGAATCTTGAATTGTTCAGCAGAGTGAAGAGCGGTACGAAAATAAGAGTGGAGAAATGTTAAAAGCCTAAGCTGTGAGCAGCTTCTTTTTTGCTATTATCTGTTCTATTTTCTTTTTGGCATCCATTTTTTGGTATATTTCCAGGGCTTGGTTTAGTAGTGAGTATGCTTTTTCTTTGTCGCCTTCTTCGTTTCTTTCCAAGTACATTAAGCCATATTCGTACAGAAGTTCAGCGAATTGATACACGTACCATTTTTGTGCATTTAGGGATTTGTATCCTTGAAGGCTTTCTTCAAAGTGTTGTATTGATTGCTCCCAGCCTTTCTGTTCCCTGAAAAGCATTCCTTTCAACATTTCAGCGTAAGGAATAACTAATCTGTTTTTTGTTTTTGTTGCGTGGTCGTAGGTTTTTTCAATAAGTTCTTCGGCCTTTTCGATTTCGCCCTTTTTCAGGTACAGTTTTGAAAGGGCTGGAAACGTGTCAGTAAGTTGAACATTAGTTTCTCCTGCCTTCTCGTAGATGTCGTCGGCTTCTTTAAAGTATTTCTCGGCTTCTGAATAATCTTCCATCTCCATAAATAATTCTCCAAGCCATAAAGCAGCATTTGCAGAAAATTGATATTCTCCAATCTTTTTTGCGATGTCAAAGCCTTCCATTAGGCATTGAAGACTTTTGTCCCATTCTCCCAAATATATGTAACACGCTCCAAGAGAACCCATTGCGCCTGAGATTTGAACGGGGTATTTAATTTTCTTAACTATTGCTAAAATGTCCATTAAAATGGAAACAGCTTGCTGCAGTTCTCCCATCCATGCATATGACGCCGCCAACATAGTGTCAATCCAAGCTACGCCTGATAAGGAACCAACTTTCTTTGCGAATTCTGATCCTTTCTGAGCGGTTTCGAACAACTTTTGAAATTCGCCTATACTCCAATAAAGATTGCAAAGATTGTTGTACAAAGAAATAGCACATCCTGCAACCTTATTATCGAGTGCGATTTTCAGCCCTTTCTCATAATATTCTGCGGCTTTTTCGAATTCTCCAGACTTTAAACTTAATGTTCCCAGATCACAGTAGCAAAGTGCAAGAACCTCGGAGGCATCCAATCTTTTTGCAAGTTCAAAGGCTTTCAATGCCCAAGATAATGCCTCAGTAGACCCACCTCGCCAAAGCATATGAGCAATGTCCTCATATAAACCGGCTAATTCTATACTTTCAGGTTCTTTTTCAAGTATTTCTAAAGCCATTTGATGATGCTCAGAAGCCTTGTCCCTGTTGCCAGTGCCTTGCCAGATCCATGATGCAATTTTGACATGAAGCCTTGCGATATTTTTCTTATCCTCTAACTGATTCCATATGGTTAACGATTTATTCCAGTAGTCAAGGCATTCACCAACATTGCCCGTCAATCCTTTAAGGTCGCCAAGCCTTTCGATTATACGAGCTTTTTCTTCAAGATTGTCTCCTTTCTCTTCGAGAATGTCAAGGGCATGTTGAAGATAAGAAAAAGCCTCATTATGAGCATATACTTTCTGTGCTCTTTCTCCGGCTTTCGAAAAGTAATCGAGCGCCTTTTCTTTGTCGCCGCCTTCGAGAAAATGATAGGCAAGTTCTCCCAGATGCTCGTCAATCTTTTTAGCGTAAACCTTCTCTAAGGCATTTCCAACACTACTGTGAAGCTTCTTGTGCCTTAAATGGCTAACTTCCTCATGAACAACGTCTCTCACTATCACATCGGCAAAGCAATAAACGTCTTCCCCGCGAACAACCCTCTCCTTAACCAGTCCAGTTTTAAGCAATTTTTCCATTAATTCAAGTAACTTATTCTCTTCAATATTGGTGACTCCACATATCGCCTCAAAAGAGAAATCATTTCCAA
>Ga0315280_10005486_pt1 | contig 18031 bp, 19 predicted proteins | sample YL17G06_40_MG_FD_203697 | JGI IMG/M metagenome (GOLD analysis project Ga0315280, IMG submission 203697) | Sediment microbial communities from Yellowstone Lake, YNP, Wyoming, USA - YL17G06_40 | ecosystem: Environmental > Aquatic > Freshwater > Lake > Sediment | place: USA: Wyoming | collected... | reverse complement strand
TCGGCGCGCGCACGTTCAAGGACATCCGGTCGACGCGCGAGCACGACCAGGAAATGTGGGTGATGAAGACCGACGCGAAATCGCCGCCGGTCGCGCTGAACCAGAAAATCTCCGAAGGCGTCGCCATCTCCAGGAAGCGGATGAAGATCTCCTGGGCCAACACGCACGGGCAATATCCGGAACTTCTCGCGCCGGGCGAATCAGCAATGTACACGGCGGACATCGAGTACAAGGAAGGCGTCCCAACCCTCGTCAACAAACGGGAGATCCTGCGCGCCCATGCGCCGCAGTGCACGCTCGAGGCCCAGGACTTCCGCCGCGACGACGCAGAGCTGATCTACCCCTGTTACACTCACCCGCTCGCCGACGTGATGGGCGTGGACCTCGAATCGCGTAAGACCACCGTCTACCGCAGCGTTCCCAGCGAGTACAACGAGGTGGAAGGCATTTCGCCGGACGGCGAGTGGACGCTCGTCGAGTCGAGCCGTGGGCAGAACGTGCCGGACTCGGGAAAATGGGCGAACATCGACATCTGGAAGCTGCGACTGGTCCCCAACAGTACGGACTTCGTTCGCCTGACACACTGGGCGGATTACGAGGGCTACAAGGCTTCGAATCCTGTGGTCAGTCCGGACGGAAAATGGGTCGCCTTCCAATCTGCGCGCAACGACGAGCCGGCAGGCATGGGCCACGGCATTTTCCTCCTCAAACTCGAATAGGCCTTGCGGTGACTGTCCGCAAGGCACCGGGCGAGTCCGCTAGCCCTGTCCGCGCTTCGGTAATACGGGATCAGGTATAGTTGGACACACTAGGGTGAGATATCCTTCGCGCCGTCTGCTGCGAAGGCTTCCGAGTATGCCTGGACAAATGATTATGCCGAGAAGCCATTTCAAAACCGGGTAGAATGAATTGATTTTGCAGTAGTTGTTTTACCTTTGGAGGGGGGGGCACGGTAGTGAGCAGCGCCAGGGGGAGGGCGGATGGCGCGAGACGGTCGGCTATTGACCGACGCCCAGTGGGAAAAGATCCGGCCCTTGCTCCCCCAACGGCTCAAACGCCCGCGCGGCGGGCGGCCTCGGGCCGACGACCGCAAAGTGCTCGAAGGCATTTTGTGGATACTGCGCAGCGGCGCTCGCTGGCGGGATTTGCCCGAGGAGTTTCCCTCGCCATCGACCTGCTGGCGACGACTGCGGGCCTGGGAGGAGCGAGAGGTTTGGCTCGAGATCTGGCGGGCGTTTCTGGCCGAGTTGAATGAACACCAGCAGTTGAAATGGAGCGAAGTGTTTCTGGACGGGAGTTTCGCTCCGGCGAAAAAAGGGCGCGGGAGTCGGCAAAACCAAGCGGGGCAAGGGGACGAAGTGGATGGCGGGGGTCGACGGCGCGGGTGTTCCTGTGGGAGGCCACCTTCACGCTGCTTCCCCGTCGGAAGTCCGGCTCGCGGCGGCGACGCTGGCGACGATCCGCGTAGGGCGGCGATGGACCGTGGAACGCACCATCGCCTGGCTTGGCAACTTCCGCCGGCTGGTGGTGCGCTATGACCGCTCGCTGACCATTTATCAAGGGTTCTTTCATATCGCCTGCTTCATGATCGTCTTACGGAGGGTTTTGAATTAGCTTCTAGCCTCAGAATTTTGTTGTGAGAGGGGGGCTCAGATATAGGACTTTTATCACGACAGAGAGTAGACAAATGCCTAAGCGCCACGAAACCACGAGCGTGGGATGAAAGAACGTGTTGAGGCGAGTTGCTAGAGCGAGGTGCGGAGTCTTGGCGAAGTCGGCCTGCCTCTTCGAGCGCTAAATGAGGCCCCGGCGAATTGCGTGCATGACAGCTTCGAGTCGGTTGCGCGTTCGCAGTTTACGGTTGGCGTGATGAATGTGATTGCGCAGGGTACGCGGCGTGATCCCGAGCTCGCGCGCCACTTCACCCGGGCTCTTCCCCTTGGCAAGAAGCCTCAGCACCTTTCTTTCCTGTTCCGAGAGAGGCGAGATCGGCGCGGGATGAGCGGGGTCATTCTCAAGCGAAGCAAGTTGTCTTGCAGCCTGCAAAACTTGCTGGGTCAGATCTTCGCTCTTCTTGCGGTCGGTAATGTCCCGGGCGAGATGTACAATCAGGCGGCGCCGGGTACGGTCAGCCTGAAATACGATGATGGAGATGTTCACCCAGATTCGCCGCCCTGAACGAGCTTTGACTTCGAGGTCGTAGTTGGGAACCTCGCGGCGCGCGGCCACGCACTCCTGCACTTCGCACTGGTCCCTGCAGACCAGCGTGCCCAGCGCGCCCCGGCCCTGAAACAATTCCGCGCAAGATTTCTGCAGGACGTCTGCGGAGGGGTAGCCGAAAAGCCTTTCGGCCCCGCGGTTCCATGAGCAGATAATCCCCTGCTGGTCGGCGGTGAAAGCCGCATCGCCCGTGCCATCGAGCAGGGTGAACAATTCACGTTCGAGCACGAGACGTCTCCGACACAGAGGGCGCCTGTAGAAAGGGGCATATGTAGAGAAGCACTCAGGATGGTGACTCTATGCCCGAAATGAGAATAGAAAAGTCGGGAAGGAGAGTCAACTCGCCGGACCCCGAGCCGCCCCGTTCCTGGCCAGCCCGGTCCTCCGGATTGTCCGGCTACTGGGCAGTGTATCCCCCGTCAACCATCAGCGGCGCCCCCGGTGATATAGGATGCTTCGTCAGGCCACTTTGTCTTTGACTCTCATCTCTGCTCCCGCAAGTCAGAGTCGTCTCTCCAACGACAACCAGATGTCTCGTCACTCGATAATCTCGAATTGCTTGAGGGCTTCTTCGTTGATCACCAGGCCCAGGCCGGGACGGTTCTCGTCGAGCTCGATGCACCCGTCCTTCGGTGTTGGCTCGCCCTCGAAAATGTACCAGAACAGTTCGTTTCCGATTTCGACATCGACGATGGGAAAAAATTCGGCCATGGGCGAATTCAGGCTCGCCATCACGATATGGAAATTGTGCATCTGTCCCGCATGGGGGATGACCGGGACTTCGTGCGCCTCCGCGAGGGCCGAGATTTTGCGAGCCTGCGTGATGCCACCGACGCGGCTGGTGTCGAACTGGATATAGTCCACGGCTTTCCGGTCGAGCAGTTCGCGAAACCCGTAGAGGGTGAATTCGTGTTCGCCGCCGGCGATGGGCATGACGTTCATGGCTTTGAGCGCCGCGTAGCCGGCAATATCATCGGGAATAACCGGCTCCTCCAGCCAGCGCAGGTGGAAGGGCTCAAGCAGAGGAATCATGCGGCGCGCGTAATCGAGCGTCCAGCCCATGTAGGCGTCGGCCATGACGTCGATCTCGTCTCCGACGACTTCGCGCACCGTGCGCACCAGCTCCACGTTGCGCTGCATCCCCGCCGCGCCGTCCACCGGGCCCCAGCCGAAGCGTAGCTTCATGGCCCGGTAGCCTTCGTCTTTGTACTTCCGGGCTTCCTTCGCCAGTTCGCCCAGGGGCTGGCTGTAAAGCCGGCTGGCGTAAACGGGAATCTTCTGCTTGGTCTTGCCTCCCAGCAGACGAAAAACCGGCTGCTTCGTCGCTTTCCCCAACAAATCCCAGAGGGCGATATCCACAGCGCTGATGGCCACCATCCCAATGCCCTTCCGCCCGAAAGCCATCGTGCGTCGGTACATGTTCTGCCAGAGGTATTCCGAGTCGAACGGGTTCTGACCGATCAGGATCGGCTTGAGATAAAGATCGATCAATTGCTTCGTGACCCGCGGCGCGAGTGCGGCATTCCCGATGCCCACTTCGCCCGTGTCGGCTTTGACTTCCACGATCAGCCAGCTATGAAAGCGGAACGGCCCCATGGCGTCGACCGGCAGGTCGAGCAGGTCCACGGGATTGGTGCAGAAATGCGGCTGCGGCGGCACCGTCTTGCCCCGCCATTCCACCACGCGTGTGCGAACTTCGGTGATTTTCATATGAGTCCTCCAGGGTCTCCACGATGAGAACGTTCTGGTATTCCGTCAGTCGCCAGCGCTTGACACTCTTCGCGCGGCTTTCTCCGGCCTTCTCCGCGCCTGGCGATACCGGGCTCGGCCCAGCCGGAAACCGAATACTCTACTCGCAGTGGCTTTCCATTGCCAGAGGCCCGACGACTGTGCGCGCCGCGTCCCCGGCATCGCCACAATCAAGCGTGGTGTAATATCTTCGTGGCTCCAAGCGTCAATCTCCGCAGCCACGCTGCGCAGTGCAGGCGGCCGCCACTACGCCTGTGGATTGAATCTCCGCACAAACTCGGGTTAGGCTATGCAGCGACCGCAGGCGCGCGAGCTGACATTCTTTCTCTCCTGTGAATTGCGCGCTATGAGGCCACGCGGCGGGTACGTAAGAGTGATTCGCAGTGATTGGCACCTGCCGCGCAACCCCGGAAAGGCACTTATCATGAATCTTACAGATCGCGTTGCCATCGTCTCAGGAGGCGGGCAAGGCATTGGCGAAGCCATCGCCCTGCGGCTCGCCGCGGCCGGAGCCGACGTGGTGGTGGTGGACCTGGTTCAGCCGCTCGCCGACGCTGTCGCGAAGCGCGTGACGGCACTGGGCCGGCGCTCGGCCGCCATCCGTTGCGATGTCTCGCGCGCTGCCGACGTCGAGGCGATGCGCGACCGCGTCCTCAACGAGTTCGGCAAAATCGACATCCTGGTGAACAACGCGGGCATCGCGGGTAAGAATGCCCCGCTCGTTGAGGTCAGCGAGGCCGAATGGGACCAAGTAATGTCTGTGGACGCGAAGAGCGTCTACTTGTGCTCGAAGGCGGTGTTGCCCCACATGATCCAGCGCCGCTACGGAAAGATCGTCAACGTGGCATCGATTGCGGGGAAAGAGGGCAATCCCGGCCTGGTTCCCTATTCATCCGCCAAGGCCGCGGTGATCGGTTTCACCAAAGCACTGGCCAAAGAAGTCGTGAGCCACGGGGTGTACGTAAACGCCGTCGCGCCCGCAGTGATTGAAACGCCGATTCTAAAGCAGCTCACGCAGCAGCAGATCGACTACATGGCGAGCAAGATTCCCATGGGGCGCGTGGGGCGGCCTGAGGAAGTGGCTGCCGTGGTCCACTTCCTCGCCTCCGACGACGCGAGCTTTGTCACCGGCCAGTGCTACGACGTGAGCGGCGGGCGGGCAACTTACTGACCGGTGGCCCCGCCCCGGGCGCACGGTCAACGGAGGTTCATCACCAGGAGCTTGCGTTCGGTCATCTCCTCGATGGCGTAACGCACGCCCTCGCGGCCGAGTCCCGAATCCTTCACGCCACCATAGGGCATGTTGTCGATGCGGAAAGTCGGTACATCGCCGACGATAACGCCGCCCACCTCAAGCTCCTCGTAAGCCCTGAAGATGAGCTGAGCGTCGCGCGTGAACACGCCGGCCTGCAGGCCGTAAGGCGAGTCGTTGACCTGCCGCAAGGCGCCCTCGAAATCATCGTAAGGCTCGACGGTCACGACCGGCGCAAAGACTTCCTGACAATTGACGCGCTGCTCAGGCTTGGTCCCCGTGAGGACCGTGGGCTCGAGCAGCCCAGCGCGGCGACCGCCTCCGCAGAGGATGCTGGCACCCCCGGTCGCGGCCTCCTCAACCCACTCCACCGCTCGCCGGGCGGCGGCTTCGCTGATCATCGGGCCGACGTCCGTGGTTTCATCCAGTAGATCGCCGAGCTTGAGCTTCTGGACGCGCGGGACGAACTCGGCAAGAAATTTGTCGAAGACGCTGCGAGCCACAAGAATCCGCTGCACCGAGATACAGGTCTGCCCGGCGTAAGAAAAACCACCCAGGGCGCACCGCTCGGCCGCGTAGGCGAGGTCCGCATCGTCGTGCACGATGACGCCTGCATTGCCGCCGAGTTCGAGCGCCACGCGCTTCTTCCCTCCCTTCTTCTTCAATTCCCAGCCCACCGCGGCGCTCCCAGTGAAGGAGAGCATCTTCAGACGGTCATCGGTCACCAGCGGCTCGGCATCGGCGTTGGAAAGCGGCAGAACATTCAAGGCCCCGTCGGGCCAGCCAGCCTGCTGCACAATCTCGGCCAGCAGGAGGGAGCAGATCGGCGTCTGCGGCGCCGGCTTGTGAACCACCGTGCAGCCGGCCGCCATCGCCGGAGCGACCTTGTGCGCCACCAGGTTGAGCGGGAAATTGAACGGCGTGATGGAAGCGATTGGACCGATGGGAAACCGGCGCACGATCGCCCAGCGCCCCGCCGTCGCGGGCTGGAGATCGAGGGGCAGCCATTCGCCGCCGATGCGTGCGGCTTCCTCCGCGGCGATCTGAAACGTCAACACGGCACGCTCGACTTCCAGGCGGGCCGTGCGGATGGGCTTGGCGGCTTCGAGGGCCAGCGCTCGTGCGATCTCCTCTTTGCGGCCGGCGAGCCCCTCCGCCACTGCGCGGAGAGCGCGCTGGCGCTCGTAGGTGGGCAGCTTGCGCGTCGTTTCGAAAACTCGCACCGACGCCGCGATGGCGGCCTCGACGTGCGCCGGCGTGGCGCGGAAAGTGCCCGCCACGATGCGCCCGTCGTGCGGGGCGAGCACATCGAACGCTTCTCCCTCGCAGAGCCATCTCCCGTCGAGCAGGAATCCTATCGTCCGTACCGCTGGCTTTGCCGTCTCCATAATCTGCAGCCCCCCTCGGCGACCCGACCCTTCGCGGGCCACGCCTGTCACGCTACATTGCCCGCATCGTCGCGAACGCTCCTTGATACACGAATGACGCAGAGTTCTCAAGGCCGGTATTGGCCGAGATCGCCGCTCACCGGAATAGCTCCGAAGAGTTAGAACGGGACGAGGTCCTGGCGGCCATTAACTCGCGTGGAATCACTTCGTTGACAAGGCGGCTGGGGGTCGGTATAATGATTGTTTCGAGTATCCCCGAGAGAGGAAACTGAATGTACGCAATCTTCCGCACGGGCGGCAAGGAATACAAAGTATCACCCGGGGACGTGATCCGCATCGAGCGACTGCCCGGCGAGCCGGGCGCGGGCGTGGAGTTCAACCACGTGTTTGCCGTCCGCAAGCAGACCCTCACCGTGGGCACGCCACTCGTCGAAAGCGCCCAGGTAAAGGGTGTTATCCTGCGTAACGCTCGCGCTCCCAGGGTTCGCGTTCTCAAGTACAAACGCAAGAAGCAGTATCGCCGGACGACGGGCCACCGGCAGGGGTTCACCGAGGTCCTGATCAAGGACATCGTCACCGCCTGAGGAGACGGCATCCGCAAGCTCAAGAGATTCGAGGCATGAAGTTATGGCTCACAAGAAAGGCCTGGGGAGTTCACGCAACGGGCGCGACTCCAACGCCCAGCGGCTGGGCGTGAAGCGGTTTGATGGCCAGCTCGTCTCGGGCGGGTCCATCCTGGTTCGCCAGCGCGGAACACGGCTGAAGCCGGGAGACAACGTCGGCCGGGGCAAAGACGACACCCTTTTCGCTAAGGTGTCGGGCGTTGTGCGGTTCGAGGACAAGGGCCGCATGGGCCGCTTCGTGCACATCCTGGTTCCCTCAGCGAACTGACCCGCGAGCGGTGAGGGTGGCCGTCGCTTGACGGCGCACCCCGCCGCTTTTGTTGTTTCTGGCCGCACTTGCCCGGGATTCGGATTTCGGGATTCGGGATTCGCTAGAATCCTGCCGAACCCCGAAACCCGAACTCCGGTTGCTCACCATGTTCATCGACGAAGCCAAAATCCTCGTGGCGGGCGGAGGCGGCGGCAACGGTTGCGTGGCCTTCCGCCGCGAGAAGTTCGTGCCGCGGGGAGGGCCGAGCGGCGGCGACGGCGGTCGGGGCGGCAGCGTCTATCTCGAGAGCACCGAGCATCTCAATACACTGCTGAAATTCCGATACAATCGGGAATTCCGCGCCGGTCGCGGCGGGCACGGTGAAGGCTCCAACCGACACGGCCAGGACGGTGAAGATCTCACCATCCAGGTCCCGGTGGGCACCGTCATCTGCGATGAAGCCACGGGCGAAAGGCTCTGGGACTTCACCGCCCCGGGTCAACGCTTCGTCGCTGCCGAAGGCGGTCGGGGCGGTCGAGGGAATGCCCGGTTTGCCACCTCGACGAATCAGGCCCCGCGCAGATCCGAGCCGGGAGCCCCGGGTCAAGAGAAGACTCTGCGCCTGGAATTGAAGCTCCTGGCGGACGTGGGTCTGGTCGGCTTCCCGAACGTCGGGAAATCCACCTTGATTTCGCGGCTCAGCGCCGCGCGCCCGAAGATTGCGGACTATCCCTTCACGACGCTCGAGCCCTATCTAGGAGTGGTCGCACTCGACCCGGAACGCTCCTTCGTGATGGCCGACATTCCCGGATTGATCGCCGGGGCGCACGCGGGGCGCGGGCTCGGCACACGCTTCCTGAAACACGTGGAGCGCACGCGCCTGCTCCTCCACCTGATCGACGTGGCGGAGCACTCGGGCCGCGACCCCGTCGAGGACTACGAAACCATTCTCAAAGAGCTGGAGAGCTTCAGCCCCACTGTGGCCGCCAAACCGATGTTGCTGGTCGCTTCGCGCATCGACGCCGCCGGCGAAGGCGACCGGCTCTTCGCGCTGCGGGGGTTCTGCCGAGAGCAAGGCAAGCCGCTGTACGAAATCTCTTCGACGACCGGCGAAGGGCTCGATGAACTGCTGCGGGCGACCTGGGCGATGCTCGAGCGGATCCCCCGGCCGAGCCCGGCGGCGGATGAGGCAGCGCCCAGCCGCGAGGTTGAAACCGCGCGTCTAAACCACCCATAGGACTCACCATCTGGTGAACATCGCACTCTTCGGCGGAACGTTCGACCCCATCCACTCCGGTCATTTGCAGGCGGCTCGGGCCGCGGCGCGCCGGTTTGGCCTGGACCGGGTCCTTTTCGTGCCTTCGGGGAATCCTCCCCACAAGGTGCACGACGGGCTTACATCGTTCCATCATCGCTTCGCGATGGTGGCGCTAGCCTGCGTCGGCGATAGACGCTTCATTCCTTCGCTGCTCGAGGCGCCGCGGGCCGACGCTCGGCCGCATTATTCGGTGGAGACCGTGCGTGCCGCGAAGCGCTCGCTCGGCGCGCGCCACCGGTTGTACTTCCTGATCGGCGCCGATGCGTTTCTGGATCTCCCGCACTGGAAGGACTACCGCCGACTGTTCGGCGCGGTGAACTTCATCGTGGTCTCGCGGCCAGGATTTTCCGAGAAGGAGATTTGGGAAACGATTCCGCGCGAACTTCGGACACCGAAGAAATCCCGAAGTTTCAGCGCGGCTGTGAGAATGAAGCGGACTTCGGTTTCCGTTCTACGCGGCGTGGATGTGCCGGTCGCCTCGCGGGAGATTCGCGAGGCCGTCCACGCTGGGCGCCGGGTGACTGGCCTTGTTCCCCCGCTTGTGGAACAATACATTTTGAAGGAGGGCCTGTATCGCCCCGCTTTGTCGGGGTCGACACGATGATGACGGCGCAACTTCGCCAGGCGGTTCGTGCGGCCCTCGACCGGAAGGCCCTCGACCTGGACGTTCTCGAACTGAAGGGAATCTGCTCGTTCACCGATTATTTCCTGATCTGTACCGGAACCTCGACACGCCACACGCAGGCGATCTGCGACGCCGTGGTCGAGGAACTCGAGAAATCCGGGCTCTCCCCCAGTCACGTGGAGGGATATTCGCGCGCCGAGTGGATACTGCTCGACTACCTGAGTTTCGTCGTCCACATCTTCTCCTCTCAGGCGCGCCACTTTTACGAACTCGAGCGGCTCTGGAAGAATGCCCGGCGCGTTGCCGTCGCGGAGGCTGAAGTCTAGCAGTGGTCCGGCGAATGGCGGCAAAGGCTGCCAGTCGTGGGTCGCGCTCATCGCCCAGCCGACAATTCATGCGGATTCGAGTCATTTGGGAAGGTAAGACCAAGGACGCGCACCTGCGCGCCCTCCAGGCAGACTACACGGCGCGCATCGCGCGCTTCAATGAGATCACCGTCCAGGAAATGTCGCCTCGGCGCCGGCCGAGCGCGGGCGGCCGAAAGCTTTCTCCGACGGAGCAGCGCTGGATTGAAAAGTTGAAAGGCAGTTCGAAAGTGGTGCTGGACGCGCGCGGGCGCGAATGGGCATCCGAAGAATTCGCCGAGTGGCTCGGCCAGCAGGCGGCACGCGGAACGCGCGAGCTGGCGTTCCTGGTCGGCGGGCCGGACGGGTTTTCCGCGGCCTTCCGCGAGCGGGCCGACCTGTTGCTCTCCCTCTCGCGCATGACGCTAACGAGCGATTGGGCGCGAACGCTGCTGCTCGAGCAGATCTATCGTGGCTTCACCATTCTGCGGGGTTTTCCCTACCCACGGTAGCTTGGCAGCTTGCAGTGAGGTAGACTTGGCTGAATCGCGCAAAGGCCTGATCATCGTCCATACCGGCCCGGGAAAGGGAAAGACGACCGCGGCGCTCGGAACCGCGTTACGGGCGGTCGGCCAGGGGATGAAGGTTTTGATGGTGCAGTTCATCAAAGGTTCCTGGCATTACGGCGAGTTGGACGCCGCGCGTATGCTCGGCGAAGATCGGCTCCGCATCCTTCCCATGGGACGCGGGTTCGTGAAAATCGGAGCGGAGAAACCGGAACCCGAGGACGTCCGTCTGGTGGAAGAGGCCTGGCAATTGGCGAGTAAAAAGATCCGGTCCGGCGAGTTCGACATGGTGATTCTGGACGAGATCAATTACGCCATCAGCTACAAGATGCTCGACGCTGAGAGAGTCAAGCAGGCCCTCCGGGAAAAACCGGAGATGGTGCACGTCATCCTGACCGGGCGGAACGCCCACCCCTGCATCGTGGAATGTGCCGACCTCGTCACCGAGATGCGCGAGGTGAAACACCCCTATCAGAAGGGCATCGCCGCTCAGCGTGGGATCGAATATTGAGGCCCCTATGACCTGGTTTCGCCGAGAAAAAAGAGCGCTCGAAGCCCCCCAGGAGAAGCGCGTCCAAACCGAGGGTCTCTGGGTCAAGTGCGACGGCTGCAAGCAGATCATCTGGAAAAAGGACATCGAAGCCAGCCTCCAGTGTTGCCCCAAGTGCAATTACCACTTCAAGATGAGCGCCCGCGCGCGCCTGGAGATGCTCTTCGACGACGGCCGTTTCACCGAGCACGACGCCGGCCTCACTTCGACCGATCCGCTGGCCTTTCAGGACACCAAGAGCTATCGCGAGCGGGTGAAGAAGGCCGAGAAGACCACCGGAGTGAAAGACGCCTTGATCACCGGCGAAGGGCTGCTGGGAAGCAAGCCGTTGATCATCGGCGCCATGGAGTTTAATTTCATCGGCGGGAGCATGGGCGCCGTAGTGGGCGAGAAAATCACCCGCGCCATCGACCGCTGCATCGCCAAGAAGTTGCCGCTGGTGATCGTCTCCTGCTCGGGCGGCGCGCGGATGATGGAAGGCGCGATCAGCCTCATGCAGATGGCCAAGATCAGCGCCGGGCTGGCGCGCCTGGATGAGATCCGCAAGCCGTATATCTCCGTGCTGACCGACCCCACCACCGGCGGCGTGACGGCCAGTTACGCCATGCTCGGCGATCTGAACATCGCGGAGCCGGGGGCCTTGATCGGCTTTGCGGGGCCGCGGGTCATCGAGCAGACCATCAAGCAGAAGTTGCCCGAAGGCTTCCAGCGCTCGGAGTTTCTCCTGGAGCACGGCATGCTGGACGCGATTGTGCCGCGCAAAGAACTCAAGAGCTATCTCGCCCGCTCGCTGGACCTCCTGGGGGCGTGGAGCAACACCTGAGGGATTGAGCGATTGGGTGATTAACTGATTGTGTGATTGAGATCCCGGCGAATTTGACCTGGCCTGCGACATTTCTCTTGCGAGCGTCGATTTTCAAGTTCGGACTTTTGAGATTTCATTGATGACCTACCTTGAGTGCCTGCAATACCTCACCGCCTTGGGATACGAACTGCGGGGCGCCAAGTTCGGCCTGGAAGCCATTACGACCATTCTGGAATGGCTCGGCAATCCTCACCGCCGGTACCCCACGGCCATCGTGGCGGGAACGAACGGCAAGGGTTCGACGTCCGCGATCCTGGGCAGCATCCTTCAGCAGGCAGGCTGCCGCACGGGTCTCTACACCTCGCCCCACCTGGTGCGAGTCAACGAAAGGATTCGCATCAACGGCGCCGAAATCTCCGACGAGGATTTCGCCCAGGTGTTCACCCAGGTGCGCGACGCCGTGGATCGACTGCTGGCGGACGGCGCGCTGGCATTCCGACCCAGCTTCTTCGAGTTCCTGACCGCGACCGCCTTTCTCCACTTCGGGCTGGCGGACGTGGATTTCGTCGTGCTCGAGGTGGGCATGGGCGGGCGGTTGGACGCCACCAACGTCACCGAGCCGCGCGTCGCCGTCATCACCAATATCGACCTCGACCATCAGGAATTCCTGGGCGACACGCACGCGGCCATCGCCGCGGAGAAGGCTGGCGTCATCAAGCCGGGACGGCCGGTCGTGAGCGCCTGCACGCACCCGGAAGCGGCGGACGTCATCCGGCAGCGGTGCGCCGCGCTCGGCGCGCCGCTCGTCGAAGCGCCGAGCCTCTCGCGCGCGTTCAATCTCCGCAGCCGGGCAGGGCGGTACGAGTTCGACTTCGCACTGAACGGCGACCTCTTCGCGAACCTGATTTCACCCCTGCTCGGCCGGTTCCAGGTGGAGAACGCCGCCGCCGCAGTCGCCGCCGCCTGGCAACTCCGCCACGAAGGTTTCGACATTTCGCGCCGGGCGATCCTAGAAGGCCTGCGGCGGGCCTCCTGGCCGGGCCGCCTCGAGGCGATTCACGAGCATCCCCTGGTTCTGCTCGATGGTGCGCATAACCCCGCGGGAGCCCGTGAAATTGCCGCCTTCGTCCGTGAGCATCTGGCGGGTAGGACACTCCGGCTTATCTATGCTTCCATGCGCGACAAGGCGATCGGCGAAATCAGCGAGATCCTTTTCCCGCTGGCGGTGGAACTTTATCTGACGCAGCCGGAACAGGCGCGGGCGGCCTCGCCGGAGGAGATTCTCGCCGCGGCGCGCTACCGTCCCGAGCGCGTCATCCTGGAAGCCGAGCCCGCGCGGGCCCTCGCCCAGGCCCGCGAGGCAAGCTCGCCGGAGGACGTGGTCCTTGCCGCCGGCTCGCTCTTCCTGGTGGGCGCTTTGAAGAAATCGCTGCAGTGTGGAGAACTCGATCTTGAGCAACCCGCCGGGCGCGGTCTCGATGCGCGGGCGTAAAGCAGGCATGGACACCCCTTCCGCCATTTCGGAGAAGAAAACCCAAACCACCGCCGACGGGAAGGAATCGCTCAGCTACCTCCGCTCACTCCTGTTCACGAACAACCTCATCTACCTCTACACCGCGATCATGGGGATGCTGTCGCTTGGCGGGTCGCTTTTCGATTCCCACGGACGCTGGCAGCACGGTTGCGCACGAGTCTGGTCCTGGCTCATCTTGAAGACGAGCGGCGTGCGCGTGACGGTCGAAGGCCTGGAGCACGCCCGTCAGCTGACGGACACGCCGATGATCTTCTGCGTGAACCACCAGAGCTCGATGGATATTCCTGTGCTGCTTGTGAACCTGCCTTTCCAGTTCCGCTTCATTGCCAAACGCTCGCTTTTTCGCTATCCCTTCATGGGGTGGCACCTGCGCCGGTCGGGTCACATCGCCGTGGTTCGCGATCGTCCCGGAGAAGCGCGCAAGAGCCTGGAAGAGGCGGTCCGGAAAATCCGCGAGGGCTACCCCGTGGTGGTCTTTCCGGAGGGCGGGCGCAGTCGCACAGGAGAAATCCTGCCGTTCAAGTCCGGCGCTTTCCGGCTGGCGATTCTTTCTGGCGTGCCCGTCACGCCGGTAACTCTAAACGGAACACGCGGAGTTTTGAAAGCGGACACCGTCCACGTCCGGTCGGGCAATGTCGAGATGATCATCCATCCGCCCATCTCGACGGAAGGCCTAACCGGTGGTGATGTGGATGCCTTGGCGCAGCGGGTGCGAAATCAGATTCTGTCTCGGTTCAAACGTCCCGCAAACTGAGATGCAGATTCGGCTAGACAACCAAGTCGCGGTGGTGACCGGCGGCTCGCGAGGGATCGGCGCGGGGGCCGTGAAACTGCTCGCTGCAGCAGGCGCCCGCGTGGTCTTCAATTATCGAAAGGCGGCCGCCGCCGCGCGCGCGGTTGTCCAAAGCTGCGGAGCGTCCGCCGGCAACGTGGTTGCCGTCCGAGCCGATGTCGCCCGGATGGCGGATGCCCAGCGACTGGTCGGAGAAGCCGTCCAGCGCTTCGGCCGGCTTGATATCCTGGTCGCCAATGCGGGAATCTGGAACGCCGAGCCTGCGCCCATCGAGCGCATGACGGAGCGGCAGTGGGACGAGATGATCAACGTTAACCTGAAGGGTGTCTTCTCGGTCATCCGCTATGCCGTTCCTCAAATGATCCGCCAGCAGTCGGGACGGATCATCGTGATCTCCTCGACGGCCGGACAGCGCGGCGAGGCGTTCCACAGCCATTACGGCGCGAGCAAAGGCGGCGCCATCAGCCTGGTGAAGGGGCTGGCGGCGGAACTTGCCCCGCATGGCATCCTGGTGAATTGCGTTGCCCCTGGCTGGGTGGACACCGAGATGTGCACGCCCGTGGTGCGCGACCGGCGCGAGTTCCGGAAGGTTCTCGACACCATCCCTCTTCACCGGTTGGCGCGCCCGGAGGAAATCGCCATGCCGATTCTGTTTCTTGCCTCCGAAATGGCATCCTATATGACCGGGGAGATTGTGAACGTGAACGGCGGGAGCGTGCTTTGTGGTTAACAGCCGGCATTCCCAAACGGGAGTGATCGCCACGGGACTGCTTCTCCTCGCTTTCGCGACCTCGACCGCCCGAACCCAAGACAAGCCGCCTGCGCCTCCTTCCAGGATAGACCCCGAGGCACAAGCGCTCTTCGACAACACCATTCAGGCGCTCGGGGGTCAGGCCTTTCTGCAGGCGAAGAGCCTCACGACGCGCGGCCGGTTGTTCGCGATTGCTGAGGGTGTCACCGCGGGCTTCGCGCCGTTCGAGAGCACGGTGGAGTTCCCGGACAAGCGCCGCTTTTCCTACGGCAAGGACAAGCCGGTGATTCTCGTCAACAACGGCGAGCGCGGCTGGCAGCTGGACCGCTACGGCGTGATCCGGCAGAAGCCCGAACAGATTCGTCGCTGGCGGATCGCCGCCCGGTACGGCTACGAGAGCCTGCTGCGGCAGCTCCTACATGAGCCGGGCTTGCTGGTGCAGGACGGCGGGAAGGACTTCGTGGACAACCTCCCGGCTCGCGTCGTGGAAATCACGGACGCCCGGCAGGTCCAGGTGAAGTTCTTTGTGCATGCCGTGAAATTCCTCCCCATCCGCGTCACCTACCGGCTGCTGAACCCCGATACGCAAGAGTGGGAAGAGTACGCGGAGGTGTACGGCGACTACCGGAATAGCCAGGGCGTCCAGACACCGATGCACTTGACGCGCTTTCTGGACGGCGACCGCTATTCCGAGGTCTTCCGAAACTTCGCTGAATACAATGCTGAACACCCCGCCAATTACTTCACCCCCGGCGGCTGAGACGGCGGCTCTCTGCTATAATGAATAGATGGGAGGCATCTTGAGCAAGGTAATCTTCCACGGTACCACGATCCTGTGCGTCCGCCGCGGGAACCGGCTGGCCATGGGCGGCGACGGCCAGGTGACGATGGGGGAAAACATCGTCAAGCAGAAAGCGCGGAAGGTCCGCCGCCTGGCGGGCGACAAAGTGCTGGCCGGTTTCGCGGGCTCCACCGCCGACGCGCTCTCGCTCTTTGCGCGCTTCGAGCAGAAACTCGAGGAATATCACAGCAACCTGAGCCGCGCGGTTGTGGAGCTGGCGAAAGAATGGCGCACCGACCGCGTCCTGCGCCATCTCGAAGCGCTGCTGCTCGTCGCCGACGAAAAGAGCACGTTCCTGGTGAGCGGCACCGGCGACGTTATCGAGCCCGATGACGGAATTGTGGCCATCGGCTCCGGCGGCCCCTATGCGCTCGCCGCTGCCCGCGCCCTCGCCAAGCACACCCAGCTCAGCGCGCGCGAAATTGTCCAGGAAGCCATGATGCTGGCGGGCGAAATCTGCATCTTTACCAACGATCAGATCCACATCGAGGAGCTGCAGGGCAACCCTCGTTAGAAAGCGGAACTTTCTATGGTCTTTTACCTGCCCGAAAGCATCGAGACGGCGACCGGGCTTGACGAACTGACTCCTCGCCAGATCGTGGCGGAACTGGACAAGCACGTGGTCGGCCAGGCGGAGGCCAAACGCTCCGTCGCCGTCGCCCTGCGGAATCGTATCCGCCGCCAGAGACTTTCGGCGGAACTCGCGGAGGAGATCCTTCCCAAGAACATCATCATGATCGGCCCGACTGGCGTGGGCAAGACGGAAATCGCCCGGCGCCTCGCGCGGCTGGCGAATTCGCCGTTCCTCAAGGTCGAGGCCTCACGTTTCACGGAGGTGGGTTACGTCGGGCGCGATGTGGAATCCATGGTACGCGACCTGGTGGAAATCTCCATCGACATGGTGCGCGAGGAGAAACTCGAGGAAGTGGCCGAGAAGGCCGAGCAGAACGCCGAGGAGCGCCTGCTGGACCTGCTCCTCCCTCCGCTTCCGCCGGCGCGCGGCGACCACCCCCTCCTGCCGTCCGCCGAAGAAACTGAGCGCCAGCGGGAGCAATTCCAGCGCACGCGCGAAAAACTCCGCGCCCAACTCCGTGAGGGCAAACTGGACGACCGGCAAGTGGAGGTCGACGTCCGCGAGCGCAGTTTTCCTTCCTTTGAAATCATCTCTTCGCAGGGCATCGAGGAGATGGACATCAACATCAAGGATATGCTCCCCGGGCTCTTCGGCCAGCGCACCAAGAAGCGCCGCATGCGCGTCGGCGAGGCGATGGATTACCTGATCCAGGAAGAGGAGAACAAACTCATCGACATGGATCAGGTGACGCGCACGGCCGTCGAGCGCGCCGAGCAGTCCGGGATCATTTTCATCGACGAGATCGACAAGATCGCGGGCCGCGAGCGCGGCCACGGGCCGGACGTCAGCCGCGAGGGCGTGCAGCGCGATATCCTGCCCATCGTCGAGGGCACCACGGTCAACACGCGCTACGGCATGGTGCGCACCGACCACATCCTCTTTGTCGCCGCCGGGGCCTTCCACGTCAGCAAGCCGTCCGACCTGATTCCCGAACTCCAGGGGCGCTTCCCCATCCGCGTCGAGCTCCATTCGCTCAACGTCAACGACTTCATCCGCATCCTGACGGAACCCAAGAGCGCGCTGGTGAAGCAGTACACGGCCCTGCTCGAGACCGAGGGCATCAAGCTTTCTTTCAGTGACGAGGCCCTGGAGGAGGTCGCCCGGTTCGCGGCGACGGTGAACGAGCAGACGGAAAATATCGGCGCACGGCGCCTGCACACCATCATGGAACGGCTGCTCGATGAGATTTCTTTTGAAGGCCCGGACCTGAAAAAGAAGACCGTCCGCATCGAGGCCGAGTACGTCCGCAGGCAGTTGGCCGATATCGTCAAGGATCAGGACCTCAGCCGGTACATCCTGTGAGTGCCCCACCTCGTCGAGGCGACCGCCTGCTTCTTGTCCGCCTCCTCCTGGCTTTCAGCGGCGTCTGCTGGCTCGGCGCCTGCGGCGTTCAGGGCCCGCCCCTCCCGCCGCGCGTTGAGCAGCCGCAACGCGTCTCGGATGTGGCGGTCGCGCAGGCCGGCCGGACTCTCACGCTCAGTTTCACCGCCCCGCAACTCGCCGCCGATGGTGAACGCTTGACCAAGCCTCTGGAGGCGGAAATCCTGCGCGCCGTCCTTCCAGCGGGACAGCCGGCTCCACCGTCGAGCGAAGCACTCCAGGCGTGGCGCGCGTTGAGCGCCGAGGAGTTCGCAAAGCTCGCAAAGAGCGAAAAGGCCGTCTACTCCATCACCCTCACCGAAGCCGACTTCCGGGAGCACCGTGGTGCGACGTTCTTCTTCGCCGTGCGCACGCTGACACGGAGATTTCGGAGGCGCGCGGTGGAGAGCGGACTTTCCAACGTTGTCC
>Ga0315280_10005485_pt1 | contig 18037 bp, 19 predicted proteins | sample YL17G06_40_MG_FD_203697 | JGI IMG/M metagenome (GOLD analysis project Ga0315280, IMG submission 203697) | Sediment microbial communities from Yellowstone Lake, YNP, Wyoming, USA - YL17G06_40 | ecosystem: Environmental > Aquatic > Freshwater > Lake > Sediment | place: USA: Wyoming | collected... | reverse complement strand
CCCTTTTGATACACCTACGAGGTGTATTTTTTACAGGTTAGGGTTTCTGTACAATTTGATGATTGTCAATAGTTTCTTATTCGTGATGATTCGTGAATTAAAATTCGTCGGATGGAATCAAGGATGAAGAGCCGAAGACGGACATCTTCGGCTAGATAGGTGAGGTGGCCCCGGCGGGATTTGAACCCGCGATCTCCCCCATGTACTTCTAAGGGGTATCCAATTGCCATCTTTCAGATGGCACCATTGAACGGCGGGGCCGAACGCCTCACTTCTTCACAGCTTCGATCCGCCGGCGAAGGTCAGTCTCCGCTGTGAAGCCGACCCAGGTATCGATGATCTCGCCATCCTTGAAGATAATGAGTGTCGGCACGGCCGCGATGTGATACTTGGCCGCAGTCTTGCGCTCGGTCGCTGCATTGAGCTTGACGAACTTGACCCTACCGTCGAACAACTTTCTGGCGAGACTTTCCAGGATAGGATACATCGCCGCGCACGGCGGGCAAGCCGGAGCCCAGAAATGCACCAGCACCGGCTTATCGGCCTTTAACACTTCCCCTTCAAACGTCGCATCATTGACCTCGATGACATTCCCCACTGCTCTTCCCCTTTCCTTGCCCTCACCCTTGTGCCTCTGGCCCCGGCGCGGCTCGAACGCGCTCTCCTGCCCAAGACCCACATTGGTCCTGGTGAGGATTCGCCTCCTCTTAGGCAACGGGGCCGGTGCCATGTATTCTTCGTTTCTTGGGTACGACCTCACACTGAAGGTCCAGCCCGCCGGAAAAGATAGCGGGGCCCGGATAATAGATCCGATTGATCTCGTCCCACATGCGCCACCTTGGACTATCTGGCTGAGGAATCAGCCCTCTCAAGTCTGCGATGATTTGGCCTACACGCTGCTTAAGGGTCATCACTTCCCCCTTTCCTTGCCCCGCAAACAGCGCTTATGTCATAACAGGACGTAGTCCGTTTGACAAGAAGCTGTTGTGCTGGGGTCCCTCATCCCTAATTCCCAGTTATCAAAGTACACTTTCCGACGAATTTACTATACACGAATCATCGCGAATTTTCTTGTCCAATTCGGATTGATTCGTGAAAAAAGATTCGTCGGAGTGTCATACCTATTTCTTTATCACTTGATCAATAATTCCATACTTCTTCGCTTCAGCTGCAGTCATGTAGAAGTCTCTATCAGTGTCTTTTTCAATTTGAGAAAGCGATTTGCCGGTGTGTTTGGCTAAAATTTCATTGATGGCTTTTTTGATCCGTAAAATTTCGCGGGTTTGGATTTCGACGTCAGTCGCCTGACCTTCAGCGCCGCCCATCACTTGATGAATCATCACCCGAGATTGCGGCAAAGCGTAGCGCTTGCCGCGGGTTCCGGCGGTTAATAATATCGCTGCCGCCGAAGCGGCTTGCCCGATACAAATCGTCGAAACATCCGCTTTAACATATTGAATTGTATCATAAATTGCCATGCCGGCCGTAACCACCCCGCCCGGTGAATTGATATAGATCGAAATATCTTTTTTGGGATCTTCGGCGTCCAAAAACAATAACTGCGCCATCACAAGATTGGCCACCGCATCATCAATCGGCCCGCCGATAAAAATGATTCGGTCTTTAAGTAATCGCGAATAAATATCGTAAGCCCGCTCGCCAAACTGGCTTTTTTCCAAAACCATCGGCACGAGATATTGGTTTGAGATATCTTTCTTCATTGAGTCCTTTCGAGGTATATTTTACTTTACATTTACCGGTCTGTCAAGCCGTATCTAATGCGCCGAAGTGGTGTCCCGAGCGAAGTGGGGGCGTCCCGAACAAAGTTCGAGATAGGGCTGGAGTGGGACCCCGAAAGCGAGGGATACCACGAGGCGTTGATATTTTTGGCGACCCGAGGCGATAGTTTTATTTTGTTGCATAGCCAATCAACTTTTCGAGGGCTTTATGACCGGCTTCTTTATCTTTGGGATCAATTTTTTCTCGCTTGACAATTTCTCCCAAAGCGAGACCAATTTTAATCGTTTTTTCGGCATTGGGCTTGAGACTTTGGCGAAATTCTTCTTCAGTTTTCTTTAAGTTTTCTAAATATTTTTCAAAAGTCAGCCCCATCGCCGCCGTTCGTGAGCGGATTTCATTAATTTGGCGATCAATTTCTTGGGTAATGAGGCTGTCCGAAACATCGACCTCGATAATCTTCAGTAGTTCTTCCAAAACCGCATTTTCAATGTTTCTTTGCTGCTGTTGTTCTTTCTGTTTGAGAATATCTTCTTTAATGGCTTTTTTAAGGTCGGCTAAATCTTTTTTTTGATATTTTTTGGCAAATTCATCATTGATTTTTGGCAGAATAACTTCCTGGGTCTCTAAAATTTCGACTTTGAAATCGAGTGGCCGTTTTTTATCATTGGCCGCTGGCGCCAGTTCAACCGTAAATTCTTTTTTATCACCCTTTTTAAGACCAATCAACTTGGCTTCAAATTCAGGAATTAGAGTTTTACTGCCTAAAATCACCGGATAATTTTTGCTCGTGAGATTTTCTAATCTGACGCCTTTGTCAAATCCTTCAAAATTAATTTCGATGCGGTCCCCCGCCTTGGCAGGGCGGCTAATATCTTTAAATTCAGCCCGCGTTCTGGCCAGGTGCGAAAGAACTTGCTCAATTTCATCGTTCGATACTTCTATCTTTTGGTCGTTTTTCTTGATTCGTATTTTTTTGTAATCACCAAGTTTAACTTCCGGCAACAAGTCAATTTCAGCTTCGTATTCCAGGGCGGCGGTATCGGTAGTTAAATCCTTAAGCATTTTGATATTGATTTTGGGCGGCGCGATCGGAATAAGGTTTTCCTTTTTGAGTGCCTCAGTAAAAGTTTCCCGTAACGCCAGATCAATAATTTCTTGCTGAAGGCGATTTTCACCGATAGCGGCAATCGTCATTGACCGCGGCGCCATTCCCTGACGGAATCCCTTAATTTCAATTGTTGGCGCAATTTTATTATAAGTTCGCGCGAAAAATCCCCGCATTTCTGGCGAAGAGATTTTAATCACTAATTTGGCTCTAGATTTTGGTAAGATTTCTTTTTTGATTTCCATAGTTTGTGATTATACTATCAAATAACGTCAATGTAAAACGGCGGAAGTGGTGTCCTGAGCGAAATGCCGGTCGAGGATATGCTTCTATTTCGGCAAAACATTGGAATACTGATTTTGCCGAAGAGAAAATATCCGCCTTTAGGCATGCGTAGGTTGGATAGGGTGGCTGCACTGCCGCAGGCAAGGCATGCAAGCGAGGGATACCACGAGGCAGCTAGTATTTTATTTTAAAACTTCCAGTCCCGGCAGGGGTTTGCCGGCTAAAAATTCGAGGGTGGCACCGCCGCCGTTGGAAATAAAGTTGAAATTATTGGCCAAACCTACTTGACGAATAAACGAGCTGGTATCGCCACCACCAGCGTATTTTTTAGCCCGAGAGTTAGCAATCGCTTCAGCGATGTGCCAAGTATTTTTCCGAAATTCTTCAACTTCAGAAACTCCTAAATTTCCATTCCAAAAAATAGTCTTTGAATTTTTGATAGTGACTAGAAAATTGGCAGTGGTTTCGGCGCCGATATCGACGGCAAAAAAATCCCCAACATTGGAAACATCTTCGAGATTTTCGTGGCGGATATCTTCGGCTTTTTCAAGAGATCGAGAAAATATTAAATCAACTGGCAACAATAATTTCTTGGCGGGATTTTGAGCAAATTTTTGTAAGATTTCTCGGGCCTCTTCCAAAACGTCTATTTCAATCAGTGATTTCCCAAGATTGTATCCTTTGGCCGCGAGAAAGGTATTGCCCACTACCCCGCCAATCAAAAAATTCTCCGCTTTGTCTATGAGATTCTCAATCATCGGTAATTTGTCTTCGGTTTTTTTACCACCAATAATAATCGTGCAACCTTCGGCGGGGCTGGCAATAACTCGAGAAAGATTTTCGACTTCTTTTTGAACGGCCATGCCGGCATAAGAAGGCAATAATTTTGCAACTCCAACCGTTGAGGCGTGGGCTCTGTGGCAGGTCGCAAAAGCGTCTTGAACAAAAAAATTTTGATTTTTGGCTAATTCTTGGGCAAGTCCTGGATCGTTTGCTTCTTCTTGTGGATCAAAACGCATGTTCTCATAGAGAATAATTTTTGCATCAAGACTATAGTTTATCTGTGGCTTGAAAAATTCGGTTTTATAGCCCAAGAGTGTTGATAATTGATTGGCTATTGGCCACAAACTAAAATTTAGATCAACGCCTTTCGGTTGACCAACATGACCCATAATCGTGATTTTTTGAGCGCCTTTTTCGAGTAAATATTTAATTGTCGGAATTGACGCCCGCAGACGTTCATCATCTAAAATTTCTCTGGTGTTGCCATCAGTCCATTGCTTTTCCATCGGCACATCGGTGTCAATCCGGACTAAAACATTCTTGCCTTCAATTTGTGCTTCTTGAACTTTTTTCATATTTTAATTGTACCTAAATTACTTTAATAAAAAAAGCCATTTATTTGGATTATTCGATAATCTACCTCTTTTTCGCGATCGCGATTATAAGGTAGATATTTACTCCTTGAAATTGGATAGTTTAAATTTTTCTAACAATTTATCCGGATTTGTAATGGCTTTAGAGATAAAATAATCGACATTGTTATGAAGATTAAGAATATCAATGATTTCTTCTAATTCATAAGAAATATCATTAGGTGTAATCCAGACCGATTTCTGGATCGGTTTGCAGCCTATCTCTGATAATTTTATTCTGAAAACATCGCGCGTTTTCTTTCTCTTTTCTTCGATATCAAAAGCGATAATCCGCCAAAGCCCATCCCATTTTTTAAAAATTTTCTTTTTAAGAATTTTTAACCGGCCTTTTGACGTCATTCTCAAATATCTCTCGCCCTCAATTTCAACTTCAACAAGATAACCGTGGTCAAGAAGATCATAAACCGCCTTGGAAAGACTGCCGCGATATTTTTTAAAATATTTACCAAGCCCGAGATATGGGTACATCGATAAGGCAAGGCCTTCTTTCACTGAAGCCCCAATCAGCAATAATATTTTTTCTGTAAGGGTTCTTCTCTTGGCCAATTATACCTCTTTTTCGCGACCGCGATTATTAGGTAGGATTTTGAATCTGTTATTTGGTAAATCCTATTTTTACTATTTAAATGGCTCAATGGTATGAACCATTTAAATTGTATCCCGCTTTATCTATTCTTCTCCTCTAACCATATCCGAAAATCCAATTTCATCAGCAACTTCCTGAATTTGTTCTCTCGTAATTTTTCTAGACGTCCCAAATTCCGCAGTAACATAAGGTTCAATTCCATGACCCTCTTCAGAAAAATTCTCAGAGATATGATCAATCATTATAATTATTTTTTCATGGTCAGGAATACTATCTACATCGCCCTCCATCCTAAATCTAATTAAATGGCCCAATCTTCTCCCACAATGACCCCAAAAGAGGTCAGCCTGATCAACTTCAGGTATACCTTCAGGTATAACGCTTGGAATTTTATAAGGAATAGGCCTAGTCCAATCAGTTGGTAATTCCCCCGTTCTAACTCTTTCCATAAACTCTCTTTCTGTTTCAATTCTGGCCCTCATTCTTGATTCTGCCTCAGCCGTATCTCGATTAACATCACTAAAACCGAGGACTCTAAATTCGTCGTGTCTATAGTCATCATCTTGCCTAGGAAGAAATTCTTTAAAATACCATTGCGGATAATCAAATTTTAACAGCACTGCTTGGGTTAATATCATAGCAGGTATCGCCAATCTTCGTTCTCTTCTTGCCTCAACATTAAGTAGACCATTGAGTAATTCCTTTTGCCTTATCGGATCTTGTTCAGATCTAATCTTACCTTCAATTCCCCCTTCATACTTTCTAAATTCCCTAAAACTCATTCTTCTGAGTTCTTCCTCTGTCGGCTCTTTTGGTTCCTCTCCCTTAAAAATTTCACCCATTAAATTCCTTTTGAATCCCTTTTGGCATAATTCAAAATCCTCAAAACCCCAAACGCAATCATGCCGCCGATTAAAGCGGTGATAATCTGCGGCCAGGCCATCATTGTCGCGGCGGCTTTGGCGGCAAGATTATGATTAGATATTAAATTAACAACGATGGTGGAAGCTAAATATAAGAATGCGTATTTGAACAACGTCGCGCCCAACACTCCACCCCAATAATTAACTTTGCGAGTATAGCTAAAAACCAAAATCAAAATCGCATTAGAAATCATAATAAACGGCACCATTGGCGCGAGCGGCGCTGGCAATAGTCCAGATACTAAAGCAACCACCGATGGAATCAGCCCAATTAAAATCGCATTCCCGGCTCCCAAAACTACCACGGCAATAAACAAAACCGCATTAACAATCGGCCCGGTTATAAATTGGTTGTGAACATAATGCGGCACAACCGCTACTACTGCCATCAGCCCTACGAACCAGGCGATGTCTCTGATTTTTATTTTTTCCAAAACTCTAACTTTTTCCATCTTTTTTCCCTAGAGCCGCACGCCCCGAGGCTATATTTTTTTATATTTTACAAATCCTTGCCTGGCGAACGTTATAGTTTGTATGTAAATATTTTTGGGCCAGCTCTGAGCCGGGACACCCTAAAAATTCTTTGTAAACTTGCTGGACAATTGGATTCTCGTGAGCTTTACGGATGGGCAAATCTTTATCGATTTTATATAATGCTTCCCTTCTTTTATTAATAATTTCAAATGTCGAGGGTTTCGGCTGGCCGCCGCCGCCAACGCAGCCGCCCGGGCAAGCCATGACTTCGACGTAATGATACGTCTCGCCTTTTTTGATTTCATCAATAATTTTTTCGGCATTGGCGAGTCCGGTAGCTACGGCAATTTTCAAATCTTTACCGCCCCCGAAGGGGGCTCCTTTGGAGCCGATATTTAAAGTGGCTTTTTTGATACCTTCCATGCCGCGAAATTCTTGATAGTCGATTTTTTCAATTTTTTCGCCATGAAAAATATCGGCAAAAGTGCGAATGGCTGATTCCATCACCCCGCCTGCCGCGCCGTAAATCGCGCCGGCGCCGGAAGCTTGGCCCAGCGGCGAATCAAATTTCGCCGGTTCGATATTACGAAGATCAATATTTGCTTCTTTAATCATTTTAATAAATTCGCGGGTGGTCAAAACCCAATCAACATCCCAGTAGCCGGATTTATCTTCGCCTTCGCGTCGCGATTCAAACTTTTTGGCAATACAGGGCATGATTGAGACAACAATAATCTTCTGAAAATCTAATTTAAGTTTTTGAGCGAAATAAGTGTTGATTAAAACAGCCAGGCATTGTTGAGGCGAACGGACAGAGGTGATGTTGCCGATCAAATCCTTGTGAAAATCTTCGATATATTTAACCCGCGCCGGACAACAAGAAGTAAAGAGCGGAGTCGAGCCATCCTCGATTCGGTCTTTGAGATCATAGGCCTCTTCGTAGGTAGTGAAATCTGCTCCCAAATTAACATCGAAAACATAATCAAAGCCCAGCTTTTTGAGAGCGGCCACCATCTGGCCTTCCAAAATCTCGCCGGGCTGGCCGCCAAAACTTTCGGCCAAACTCACCCTTGATGAGGGCGCGGTTTGGGCAATAACAACTTTGTCAGGATCAGCCAGCGCCTTTTTAACGTCTTCGATATTTTCTTTTTCATGCAAAGTATTGGTCGGACAAGCCATGACGCACTGGCCGCAACGAGTACAATTACTTTCGGAAACCTTTAATTTGCCATCTGGGCGAAAATAGGTGCAATTCCCCACTTTGGTTTCGACAGGAATGCCTAAATGGTTATATTCTAAACAAGCAGTCCGACAGAGACCGCAGCCGATACATTTTGATTCATCACGCGAGAGAGCCACATCGTCAAAATCTTGGTAAGGAGTTCCTTTTTGGTTCGCACTGTTATCTAATATTGTCTGCGAAGGTTTTATCTCAAACTTTTTGCCATTAATTTCTGTGAGCATTAACCCTCTTTTAATAGAACTATTCAAAAGTTGTTCTAAAAAGCCAAATCGCGGCGACCAGGAAAAAGAAAAGAGCAATCACGGTTAGGACTGTCATTGATTGACCGAAGCTGGCATTATCAGCGGCAACGAAAAGACGGTCAGCGCCCAAGAGAAGCACACCAACCGCTAAAATTATTAATCCAATCGTAATTCTTTGACCCTTTTTAATTTTTCTCATTTTTTTTACTTATGTTCGTCAAGGAATTTTTTTAAGGCATCTTTTTCCTGGAATCCGACCAATCGCTCACTATCGGCGGCAATAAAGGTTGGGGTGCCGGTGATATTGTATTGTTTACCTAAATCCGGCTTTTCACCTACATTCATGGGTTTGAGTTTGTATCCTTCTTTGCCAAGTTCCGGTAAGACCTCATCTTTTTCTTTCTGACACCAATGGCAAAAATCAGAATAAAAATACATCACTTTTGCCTCATCACTGAAAAATTCAGTATTGCCGGTTACTTGACCGGCCACTTCTTGGATAGAACTCGATGGCACGGGATTGGCGATAATACTTTTTTTGGAAAGTTTAAGATAACCAATTAAACCTAATCCAACCAACAAAATTAAGCCAATAATGCTAATTAAAATCCAATCTTTACGCAAAGTTGCTCCTTTTAGTCGCAATCACTCCTACAAAATACGAAAATTTACGAAAATACGAAATCTACTCTAATTGTTTTTTGTATTTTTGTATTGTTTTGTATTTCGTAGTGGTTATTTTATTTTACTCTCAATATATTCACAGAAGGCGGCTAAACGATAGGAATAACCTAATTCGTTATCATACCAAGCCACTACTCTTACAAGATTACCATCAATCACTTGCGTTGACAAGAGGTCAACGATGGCGCCGTGAGGATCACCCTTAAAATCAGCGCTAACCAATGGCTTTTCAGAGGTGGCAATCGCTCCTTGGGTTTTGGGATCATCGGCGGCATCCTTATAAACCGCATTAACTTCCTGGACAGTCACATTTTTCGATAATAAGGCGACGAATTCCAATAAAGAGACAGTGGCTGTCGGTACCCGATAAGAAATCCCGTTCATTTTGTTTTTCAATTCCGGAATAACCGCGGCGGCGGCAATTGTTGCCCCGGTGGTGGTGGGAATAATTGAAACGCCAGCGGCTCGCGCCCGGCGCAAATCTTTATGAGCATCGTCTTGCAGACGTTGGTCCATCGTATAAGAATGAATTGTCGTCATTGATGATTTTAGAACGCCAAAATTTTTATGCAAAACATCGGCCACCGGCGCTAAGGCATTGGTGGTGCAAGATGCCATTGAAAGAACATCTTCCTGGGGATCGAACTCTTCTTCATTGACTCCCAAAATAATCGTCTTGACCGGGTCTTCTCCTTCGGCTGGCGCGGTAATGATCACATTTTTAGCGCCGGCTTTGATGTGAGCCATGGCGCCTTTCCGATCGGTAAAAATGCCGGTTGATTCAATCACTAAATCGACACCTAACTCTTTCCAAGGCAAATTAGCGGGGTCTTTTTCCTGGAATACCCTGATTTCTTGGTCATCGACAACTAATTTATCATTTTTCAATTCAATATTTCCGGCAAATTCGCCATAGGACGAATCATATTTTAAAAGATGGGCCAAGGTTTCTAAATCGCCCAAATCATTTAAAGCAACGATATTTAATTTCGGCTGCGACGCATAGGCGGCGCGAAAAAAAGTTCGACCAATTCGACCAAAACCATTAATCGCGATCTGCATGCGAGTCATTTTTCCTCCTCCATCACCACCCATGGTCTTCGATCATGTTTTTTGAAAATCACGGGTGTTAAAAATTTTGTGGGATTTTTAAGAAAGATTACCGTGGCAAAGCGACTATTCCGGTGTGCGTCCCAGAAATTTTCATCCATGGCGGCTTCTTCTCGATAGTTTTCTCGAAGTTTAGTCAATGTTATCGGGTTAGAAATTTCATAAAAAAGGACATTGTCAACCACTGCTTGGCCGATAATTTTGCCGCCCGAATTTTTAAGATAGATTTCGTCACTTTTTTGGACTTGTAAATAGGGGGCAATACGATTTTGGGCCAGTCTGATTTCGACTTTTTTTTGACCGGATAAAACCCTTTCTGCCACGCCTTTCAGGAAAATCGCAAGGTGTCGGCGGGCCATCGGTACTCCTTTGCCCTCCTCTTTATAACTCCTTTTGAAAGTAAGCCTTCTTGGGCGCCAATTTTTTCAATCACTGAGGCGGAATTAATCACTCCCCATTTCAAACAAGTAGGTAAAGATTGCTCTTCTATTATACCAGCAAGAAAGGCGCTGGCAAATGAATCGCCGGCACCAGTAGAATCGAGGCGATGAGCGGGGTAGGCGCCGACGCGATAAAAATCAATCCCATTATAAGCATAGGCCCCCTCTTTACCGTCGGTGATACAGACAATTTCTGGTCCCTGAAAATGAATTACTTTCGCGACATCCTTAATATTTGAGACGCCCGGTAAGCCGGATAATTTCTGCGCTTCTTCCCGGTTTAAAAAAATGACGCTAATTAATCTTAATAACCCGCCAAAAGAATGTAAGCCAGCGTCAATTTGAATCGCACCGGGGTTGACGGCGACCTTGAGATTTTTTTTCACCACTTCGGCCACTACTTGATTAAACAAACTTTCGAATCCTTTGGCCATGGGACCAAGATAAAGCCATTGACTGTTTAAATTGTCTGGTAAATGGAAATTCTGGGGCTCGTAGGCGTGATAAACAAAAATCGTCCGTTCACCCTTGTAAGAAACGATCACACTGAAACTCGTTTTTTTATTGTGATAGACTTTGATAAAACTGGTGGAGACTTTATTAGTCGCCAATTTTTCGCGAACGTCCTGCCCAGCATTATCAGAACCGACCGCGGAAATAATGGCGGTTTTAAAACCCAGCTTTGCCAATCCCGCGGCCACATTGGCGGCCGTGCCGCCGATTGAAAATTCAACATCAGAAATAGTAATTTTGTCACCAAGGCCGAAAACTAAATATTTCTCAAAGCCTGCCTCGCCGAGAGAAGGTTTCTCGTCGCTTTTGATTTTTTCGGCACTAGCCGGCTTTTCCATTTCTTCGACAGCCGGAAAGATAAAAATATCCCGCATCGCATCGCCAATTGTGATAATGTCATAAGTCATTAATTTAATTTTATCACTTATTAACTTTCAAAAAAAGCTGTTACCGCTTTTTGGCAACAGCTTGATTAATTTGATGGTCAAAATCGCTTAGAGAAACCCCTTGGTAACCCTGCCGGTCAAGATAATTAAGTAGTATAGGCAGCGCTTTCCACGTATTTCTTTTTTCGTGCAAAAGAATAATTGCTCCTGGCCTGAGACGGCAAGTGATATAGTTGACGGTTTGTTCGGGATTGGGACCATCTCTCCGGCGCCAATCTTTGGGATCAATAGTCCACAATGCCATTTTCAAACCCATATCTTCAATCGTCTTTACTGTCTTTTGATTGTAGGCGCCTTGCGGCGGACGAACATAGATAGGTTTTTTGCCAACAATTTCCTCAACCAAACAGGATGTTTCAGAAATCTCTTTTTGTATTTCGTCTTTGGAAAGACCGGTAAAACGCCGATGAGAAAACGAGTGATTTCCGATCTCAAAACCGTTCTGATGAATGATTTTGAGGGCTCCTGGATCTTTTTGAATGTTTCTACCGATAACAAAAAAGGTTGCTGTCGCATGATGGTCCTTAAGGGTTTTGGCCACTTGTTGGACAAAGGCGCTACTTGGTCCGTCATCAATGGTCAATATGACTAATTTTTTTGATTCAGCAATGGCCGAGCAACTCCAAACAATCGCTAACAACAACCAGATGCTAGACCAAACTCGCTTCATCGAGGGGCACCCCCTATTTAGTTTATATCATGTCTTGCCATTCGAACCAAATAATTTGATTTTTTCTTCAATTAACTTCTGAATGTCAACCATGACTTGCGTTAGAATCTCGCGCGGGTCATTTTCTTTGGTATTTTTGGCTAAAATTTCCCGAATTGAGCGAGAAAAAGTGTGGCGAATATCCGTATCAATATTGATTTTGGCAATGCCATTTTTGATTGCCGCTTTAATATCTTGATCGGAAACCCCGGAAGCGCCGTGTAAAACCAATGGCACATGAGTTAAGGCGTTAATCTTTTTTAAGAGTTCAATATCTAATTTCTCATTTTTGCCAATCCCGTGCTCAGAGCCAATTGAAACGGCTAAAAAATCAATATTGGTTTTTTGGACAAATTCGATGACATCTCCAGGATTGGTTAATTGTCCTGGATTCTCACCGGCTTTGCCTAAAGACCCAAGCTCGCCTTCGCAAGGAACATCGTGCGAGTGAGCCATTTCCACCGCCTGACGGGTCAGAATTTCATTATGTTCTAATTCTGATCCCGAACCGTCAAACATAACTGAAGTATAGCCAATGTTTAAACAATCTTCCACCATATTTAAGGTAACACCATGATCAAGATGCAGCGCCACCGGTATTTGAGTATTTTCGGCTTCGGATTTGACTATTGAAGATAGAGTCTCTAAACCAGCGTATTCGATGGCTTTTGGCGAGGTGGCAATAATGACCGGTGCTTTTTGGGCCTCGGCCGCTTTAATAATCGCCTTGGTAATTTCTAAATCCGAGGTATTAAAACAACCGATGGCATATTTTTTTGCCCTCGCCTCTAAAACCATTTGTTTGGAACTTACTAACATTCTTGTCCTTTTGGAGCCGCAGGGGATACCCCGAACGAAGCGGCGGTCTCGTCTGCGCTCAGTTTTCGATGAGCCAGGCGCGAATCGAAACGGAAGCAGACGAGTAGGTTGGATAGGGAGCCCGAGATGTGAGGGGTGACCCAAGGCGATCTATTCTCTCCCACTGGCCTCTCGGCAGATGGCGATAAATTCCTTGGCATTCAAAGAAGCGCCTCCGACTAAGACACCATCTATTTCTGGCTGGAAAAGAAACTCGCCAATGCCAGAAGCATCAACCGAACCGCCATAAATAAATCTTGCCCGTTCGGCAATATTTTGGCCATATTTTTTGGCCAGCACGGCTCTTAGTTTTTCAATCACCAGATTTGAATAAGCACCCTCAGCCGGGTTACGCGATTCCGGAGTTCCTTTACTAATCGCCCAGACCGGTTCGTAGCAAAAAACAATTTTCTCAATATTCTCACGGCTGATTCCTTTCAGGGTACTTTCCATTTGGTGAAGAATATTTGATCGGGTATCAATCCTTGTCGGTCTTCCTCTTGTCCGTTTTACTTCCTGCATTTTTTTAAGTTCACCCACACAGACGATCGGCGTGATGGAGTGCCCAAGAGCGGCATGGATTTTATCGTTAACCAAGGCGTTGGATTCGCCAAAATGGGAACGGCGCTCGCTATGTCCCAAAATGACGTATTTGGCTATACCCTTGAGCATTAAAGGCGAGATTTCGCCGGTCATCGGACCTTTCTCGGCAAACCACATATTTTGAGCCCCAAGCGAGATATTGGCTGGGGCGTGTTCTAAAATTTCCGTCAAAGGCACGAGCCAGACAAAAGGTGGACAAAGGACGACTTCAACATCCAAATCCGAAACCGCGTTTTTAACTTGCGTTGCCAAAACCGTGGCGTCGGCTAACGTGGTATTCATTTTCCAATTAGCAACAATAAGAGGCCGTCGCATAAAAATTCCTCAATTTCTAATGTCTAATTTCTAATATACTATAGAGATCAATAAAAAACAAAAGGCCGAGGGGATACCCTGAGCGAAGTGCCGGTCGAGGATATGCTTCTATTTCGGCAAACCATTGGAATATTGGTTTTGCCGAAGAGAAAATATCCGAGTAGGTCGGCTAGGGTGGCCGAGAGCGAATGGGTGACCCGAGGCCGATTATTTCAATCCCTTTCGATGGCGTAAACGGTAATACTGCACAGCGAATCTGTGGGCTTCGTCGCGGACGCGGAGCAATAACTTTTTATCATATGATAAGTCATTAGCGCCGATAATTTCATCTTTATCCCGCTCCGGCCCTTTAGCAATGCCGACGATGGGGATATTGAGACGGCGAGCCCTTAAAATTTCTTTGACGCCATTTACCTGCCCCTTACCCCCGTCGATTAAAATCAAGTCAGGATATGGCCATTCGGTATGATTAAGCCGACGTGAAAGAATTTCTTTGAGGGCAGCGACATCGTCAGCTCCCCTTTTCCAGGCTTCGGAAATTTGGATTTTGAATTTGCGATATTGGCTCTTATCAACCAGCCCTTCGGTAAAAACCACCATTGAACCAACCGCGAAAGCGCCGGAAATATTGGAGACATCATAGGCCTCAATTCGGCTGGGAATATCTTCTGGATGACGCAGGTCTTCTTCTTGGATTAAAGCCACATCTTGAATATGACGGAGAGCGAAAATTCGGTCACGAATTTTCGCGGCTTTTTCAAAATCCATATCCTTAGCCGCCTGCTTCATATCTTTCTCAAGTTCTTTGATAACACTTTTCTTCTTGCCGCGAAGAAACAACTTGATTTGGCGAATCGTTTTTTGATATTCTTTTATATCCATTTTGCCGGCGCAAACCCCCGGACATTGACCCAGATGATATTCAAAACAGGCTTTACCCGATAGCGGCGTACAAGAAACTCTGAAAGGAAAAATTCTCCGGATAATTTGGAGGGCTTCACGGACTTGGCCCGCTGATGGAAAAGGTCCATAAAATTCTCCCTTGGGCAATTTTTGGGTGATTCTGGCCGGATAAATCCGCGGCCAATCTTCTTTGGTTATAAAAATGCCCAAAAAAGTTTTGTCGTCTTTGAGTTTGACATTATATTTTGGTTTATATTTTTTGATGAGATCGTTTTCCAAAAATAGTGCCTCGATAACTGAATCGGTTTTTTTGATTTCGATACTATTTACCCGCGCCAGCATGTGTTCTAAGCGCGTTTCTTGCGGGCGTTGAAAATAAGATAACACGCGGCGCTTAAGCGATGACGCCTTACCAATATAAATCGGCCTGCGCTTCGCATCGCGCATGACGTAGACGCCCGGAGAATCAGGAAAACGTTTAATTTTAATTGTAAGTTTTTCGCTCATACATTTATCAGGGCGCCGCCCAGAGGGCTCTGCCCGGCGGGAAATTTTTTGATTTTGGAAATAAGGGTAGTATTATCCATAGCAGATAATTCTACCACTTTAAGAGTCCAAAAACAATTTTTGGGTTATTTTCTGTGATGTTAGCGGATGAGTATTAAAAATAGGCTTGGGAGTTGTTCAACTCTCGGGCCTATTTTTATGGTCTATGGTCAATGTAATTTTTTTATACCCTATTGCTGGAGTTCTCCCTCAACGGCTGACAACCAGTTTTTTGAAGCAGTAATTTCGGTCTCTTCCTTACTAATGAAATTTTGCAGAAGTTTAATTTTTCTTTGATGGTGTTCTATTTCTTTTCGATTTAGTTCCATCTTTCTATTTTGAACTTGTACTTCTCCTTCAACAAGACAATATTGCAAAACTTGTAAATCATCGGGGTCAAGGTATGGAAGGATTCTCCCAATTTCCCCATAGTGTAACCGAGCTTTTTTTTGGGTTTGACGAATCAAATTCCAGATAAAAAACGGTGTCTCCTTCCGAGATTCCATGGCTTAATTTCCAACTTTCAATTTTCGCATCGGATTCTAGTTGTGGTCGTTCTCCATGAGGTTCATAAGCCAGTGCACGCATGATCTTTCTGAATAGTGACTCAATATTTTCATTAATGGTTTTATCCTCTAAAGACCTGCCATACTCCAAAGCTTGCCTTGCTAACTCAGTGTTATGTAAAAGTCTGTCAGCAAATTCCACTCCTTTTGTTTCAATCGCTTTATTATATTTTGAGCCATCGGCAAGCTTTTCCTCGTAACTCCGACTATCACCTCGATCACGAGCTTTAATTTGATCATCAAGAGCGTCATTGTACAACTTATCTGCTTCTATGAATTCGCCGGTATCACGAACTCGATCCAACCAATCTTTAGTGCTTTCACCCTCTTTTCGTGCAGGTTTCATTGCATCGGCCTCACGCACCGCCCGATATTTTTCCTCTTCAATAGTCTTGGTCTCTTCTTCGGCTCTTTTTAGTTCTCCCTCTGACGGTAAATACTTTTCTGACATAATCGCTCCTTCGTTTTGATGTTTGAATAAACTTCCCTAACAAGTCCATTTAACTCTCTCTCTGCGTGTCAAGAGTTTTCCAAAAAATCTTACCGACGGTCTAACGGCCTACCCAATTCAGACGGCTCATTTCCGGGCCGTCTTTTTGTTTAACGGCTCACCCCCTGAGCCGTTAGAAATACCCTTCCCCAGTAATCCCCTCAACCGACAACATCTCTAACCATTTTCCCCTCATACCTGGTATGGGTGTAAACAGGTTAAATTAGTCGAATAAAAGCTTTTTGATTTGTGCTAATTCTCTTTGGTAAGATACCTGGTCAGTGACAAACTTACGATAAGAGTTTGGTTTAATATCCAAGATGTCATCAAATTGACACACCTTCTGATTATCCGATATCTCTCCGATATATTCGCGATAAGAGGAAAATAACCACTCTTCGGGGCTCTCAACATGCCTGGCTGTCGTAGGATTAAGATGAACATATCGAACCAAGTGATTAAGTTGTTCGTCACTATCGACTAAGATATTCTTAAATTTGCTCTCCCATAGAGGACCTTTTCTTTTATGTTTAGCGTTAAAATATGAAGAGTAGCTTTCCAAAATTTTTCTCAAATAATCTGATATTCCGTTTACTTTTAATTGTTTAAGTACGAGGTGGAAATGGGTAGGCATAATACACCAAGCAATAATTTGAACCAATGGGTCACTATCTTTGGTGACAATATTAACCGCACTATTAAAGCCCTCCCGAGCCACTAATTTTAATTCCAGAAAATCTGAAAATCTAAGATCTTGTTCTACTAAATAATATTTGATCAACTGCCGCATTCTCTCAAATTCATTTTGATTATTAAAAATTATAAAGTCAGCAATACTTCTATCGAAAATATGATAAATTTCCCCATTTTCTAATAGTTCTTTCCTCTGCATATTTTTAGTATATCATCATTTAAACCATTTACCCGCATACCTGGTATGAGTGCGGAAAGGTCAGATTACTTTTTGAGGACATCCTTCAAAAACTGACCCGTATATGATTTTTCGATTTTGGCGATGTCTTCGGGACTGCCGGTGGCAACCACGCGACCGCCCTCATCCCCGCCTTCGGGGCCAAGATCGATAATATAATCAACTTGTTTGATGACATCCAAATTGTGTTCGATAATGACGACGGTGTTGCCGGCATTAACCAGCCGCTGTAAAACCGCCAGCAATTTTTTGATGTCGTCAAAATGAAGACCAGTGGTTGGTTCATCTAAAATATACAAGGTTTTGCCCGTTGCCCGACGCGCCAACTCTTCGGCTAATTTGACACGCTGGGCCTCACCGCCGGACAAAGTTGTGGCTGCCTGGCCCAAATGAATATAGCCCAAACCAACGTCTTTTAAAATTTCTAAAATATCGGCAATTTTAGGAATGTCGCGGAAAAATTCATAAGCTTCATCCACCGTCATTGCCAAAACATCGGCGATATTTTTTTCTTTGTATTTGACCTCTAAAGTTTCGCGATTAAAACGTTTGCCCCCACAAACATCGCAGGGAATGTAAATATCTGGCATAAAATGCATCTCGATTTTAATTAAGCCATCGCCGTCACAATTATCGCAACGGCCACCTGCAACATTAAAAGAAAAGCGGCCGGGGCTATAGCCACGTATTCTCGCCTCTTTGGTTTTTGAAAATAATTCACGAATCGGCGTAAAAAGATTGGTGTAGGTCGCGGGGTTCGACCGTGGTGTCCGGCCGATTGGCGACTGATCAATGATGATTGTCTTATCTAACAATTCCGCGCCTTCGATGCGGGCGTGTTTGCCCGGTCGCTCCAAAGCACCCATCAATTTTCTGGCGAGCGCTTTAT
>Ga0315280_10005484_pt1 | contig 18037 bp, 16 predicted proteins | sample YL17G06_40_MG_FD_203697 | JGI IMG/M metagenome (GOLD analysis project Ga0315280, IMG submission 203697) | Sediment microbial communities from Yellowstone Lake, YNP, Wyoming, USA - YL17G06_40 | ecosystem: Environmental > Aquatic > Freshwater > Lake > Sediment | place: USA: Wyoming | collected... | reverse complement strand
GTTCAAGAACGACGAGGTGCTCGTCGTCCTGCGCAACGCGACCGAGCGCCGGCGCCTGGAGACCGAGAACAAGGTCCTGCGGCAGAGCCTGCAGGAGCGCTACAGCAAGTTCGGCAACATCATCGGTCGCAGCCCGCGCATGCGCCAGGTGTTCGACCTGATCATCCAGGCCGCGCCGAGCCGATCGACGATCCTGATCCAGGGCGAGAGCGGCACGGGCAAGGAGCTCGTCGCGCGCGCGATCCACACCAACTCGCCGCGCACCGATCGCGGGTTCGTCACCGTCAACTCGGGCAACCTGCCGCCCGACCTGCTCGAATCGAACCTGTTCGGCCACGTGAAGGGCGCCTTCACCGGCGCGGTGTACCCGAAGAAGGGACTGTTCGAGCTGGCCGACAAGGGCAGCATCTTCTTCGACGAGATCGGCAACATCCCGCTCGAGACCCAGCCGAAACTGCTGCGCGTCATGCAGGAGCGCGAGTTCATGCGGCTGGGCGGCGTCGAGAACATCAAGGTGGACGTGCGGATCATCGCCGCCACCAACGTCGACCTCCATCGGATGATGGAGGAGGGGCGCTTCCGCGAGGACCTCTATTACCGGCTGCACGTCATCACCATCCAGCTGCCGCCGCTGCGCGATCGCAAGGACGACGTGCCGCTGCTCGTGCAGCACTTCCTGCGCAAGTACGGCGAGGAGAACCAGAAGACCGACCTGGAGCTGGCGCCCGAAGCGCTCGACCTGCTCTCGGACTACGACTGGCCCGGCAACGTCCGCGAGCTCGAGAACGCCATCGAGCGGGCGGTGGTGCTGAGCGCCAACCGCCGCATCGGCCCCGACCTGATCCCCGAGCAGGTGCGGTCGAGCCGCAGCTTCCAGATCCCGCAGCTGGTGCTGCCGCCCGAGGGCGTCTCCTTCAAGCAGGTGATCACCGATTTCGAGAAGCGGCTGATCGAATCGACGCTCGAGACCGCCGGCGGAGTGCAGAAGAAGGCCGCCGAGCTGCTGCACATCAAGCCGACGACGCTGAACGAGATGATCAAGCGCTACGACATCAGGCCGCGCCGCAAGAAGACGTCCAACGGAAGCGCGGGCGTGCGCGGCAACGGCACCGGCGTCGCCGGGGCCGTCGGCGCGGGAGCCCCGTCCGGTTCGAGCGACGAGTTCGAGGAAGATACCGGCGAGGCGCTCTGAGTCGCGAGCGCGAGGGAGCGGAGTGGGGCCGTTGGGGCCCCGCGAGCGACCGAGCCTGGCGGGGTGCAGGGGCCCCCGCCATTCAAGAAAAGACGAGTTCGAGGAGGATACCGGCGAGGCGTTCTAGAAAAGGGTTTGGCAGGGGAGCGGCATGCCGTGCTCCTGCGTCAGCGGGGGATGCGGACGCGGGCGTCTGCCGACGAACGGAAGGGGAGGAGGATGGGTTCCGTTCGGAGGTCGTCGCACGATGTGCTGCGTCCCCCGCTTTTTAGTTAGTTAGTGGCGAGTGACGAGTGGCGAGTGGCGAGTGACGACGACGATCGCACGACTCGCCGCTACCCAGCCTTGATCTTTCCGATCATTCGCTCGTACTTCGCCAGTACCACGTCCCACCGGTAGTTCCGGCGCACGTACTCCCGCCCGTTGCGTCCCATCGCCGCGCGCAACCGCACGTCCGCAACCAGCAGGTTCAGACACTCGGTGAACTCGTCCCGGTCCGCGTAGTAGAGGCCGGCGTTGCTGTGCACGCAGTGATCGACGAGCACATCGCTGCGCGCGTTGGCCAGGATCGGCGTGCCGACGGCGAACGACTCCAGCGCGAGCAGCGACAGGCTCTCGTAAGGCGAGGGCACCGCGACGACCGTCGCCGCCTCGAGGGCCTGCAAACGCTCGCGCTCGGACAGCATCCCCGCGAAATTGATGAACGGTTCGTCGGGCAGCGGCATCAGCTTGACGCCCATCAGCACGAGCGACGCGTCGCCTCCGTCCCGCACGTAGGTGCTGAAGTGCTCGATCAATTCCTCGCAGCCCTTGCCCTTGTCGATGCGCCCCCCGTAGAGCACGAACGGGCCGTGGATCCGGTGTCGCCGCCGGAACATGGCCCCGCGCTCGGTCAATCGCGATCGGTACGGGGTCTCGGTGGCGGGGTCGGATTCCTCGCCGCCGCCCTCCTCGTCCGGCCCTGCTCCCGGCCGCTCGCCGGTCTGGGCGGGCCGGTGCTCCCGCGGGTAGGCGTGGTGCTGGGGAAGGTCCACGCCACAACCCACCGTCTCCTGCGCAACGGCGCGGATGTCGAAATGCGACGTGAGAAACGCTCGTTCGACGTCCGTGTTGTAGGCGATCCCGGCCGGCAGGCGGAACAACTCCGCGTACAGTGCCAGGTGAATGGCGGGCTCGTCGTGGGCCGTCGGCACCAGAATGCTGCGGGCGGGCGCGATGCGCAGGCCGAGGACGGTCGTCGCGTACAGATACGTGAAGAAGATGAGCGCGTCGTAGTCGCGGTGGTGTCGCTCGATGTGCTCGAGCAACGCGGGGCACCAGGGTCCCTGCTGTCTCAGCCACTCCATCTCGTCCGCGGGCTGGTGCGGGTGATGGAAGATCCAGTCGGAGTACCGGTTGAACGCGGCGATGTTCCGTGTCTGCGCGTTCGCGAACCGCCGGACGGTGACGCCGCGCACCCGGTCGGTGCCTTCCGGGTAATCGTTCTTCCAGGTGATGTAATCGCGCGCGCAGGTCGTGAGCACTTCCACCTGGTGGCGGGCGGACAGCCGCTCGGCAATCAGGCGGCAGTGGTACTCGGAACCGCCGACGATCTCACTTCCGTAGCGCTGGACGATGAAAGCTAGCTTCAAGTCAGTAGTGAGTAGCGAGTAGCGAGTAGCGAGTAGGGTAGCCAGTAGACACCAGACAGCAGCCAGTAGACAGCAGGAACGTGCAATCGCGCAAGTGCCGGCGCGCAATCGGGCGTTGCCGTCTACTCGCTACCCGCTACTGACATATTTCGCCAAGCACCTTCACCAGTTGCCGCTCGATCGCCTCGTCGCCGAACTGGCCGACCCGCCGGCGCTGGCCGGCGATGATCGGCCCACGCACCTCGTCTTCGTACGCGAGCATCCCGAGCAGTTCGGCGGCGTACTCCAGGTCCTTGGGCCAGAACAGCACGCCGGCGCCGCCCATCGTGTCGGGTACCGCCCCGGCCGCGTAGGCGAGCACCGGCACGTCCATCGCCATCGCCTCGAGCAGCGGCACGCAGAATCCCTCGTGCTCGCTCAACGAGACGTAGGCAGACGCCGTCCGGTAGTAAGTCGCCAGTTCGCAATCGGGCACCGGGCCGACGAACAGGAAGCGTTCAGGCAGCATCCGGTACTGCGCGACCAGCGTGCGCACCGTGGCATAGTAGCGCGGGACGACATCCGTCCGGCCGACAAAAATGAAGCGGTACTGCGAATCGACGTAACGCTTGTAGTGTTCGGCCAGCCGGATGTGATCCTCGATGCGCTTGTTCGGCGCGATTCGTCCGACGAACAGGATGTTGGCCGGGCCGTCGTCGAGCACCTTCTCGAGGGCGGGACGGCGCGGCGCGTTCCGCAGGCGGTCGAAGTCGATGGCGATCGGCATCACGCCGGTCCGGGCGAAGCCCAGGCGCTCGAGCTCTCGGCGGTTGTACTCGGAAACGCCGAGCGCGAGATCGACGCGCCCGGCCAGCGTGGCCAGCTCCGCGCGGCCGAGCGCCGCCAGGCGGAACAACGTCGGGTCGTACGGGGCGAAGTAGTGCGCCGGCGTGATGTTGTGGTACTGCAGGATGCGGCACGAGCCGGCCGCGGCGAACGCCTCGGTCATCGGTGACGGCAGCGCGAAGTGAAAGATGGTGACGTCGCCGGCGCACGCGGCCCCGTTCGTGAACGGTCGGACGTCGCCCAGCAGATCGTCGTCCATCGTCAGCGCATAGAGATCCGCGTCGTGCCCCAGGCGCCGGAGCAAGTCGCGCAGCCGCCTGGCGCTGTCGCCGATCGCATCCCCGCGATGCGCCGCCGGAACCCACTGGTTGATGACCATTTCAAACGGCTGACGGCTTATAGCTTACGGCTTCAGGCCTGACCGGGCTGACGGCCTCGCTCAAGGCCTTCAGCCTCACCCGGCCCGAAGCCCGGTGAGGCCATAAGCCTTGACCCTTACGTCCTAAGCCTTTTTCTTCGGCAACGCCTTGTAGATCGACGGCCGCGTCACGCGCAGCCGTTCCAGCCGGTCCGCCTCGTCGAACTGCTGCCAGAAATCGGCGGTGACGCGCGGCGGATCGGCATGCGGGCCCGCGAGGACCTGCCTGACGTGGCCGAGCAGGCACGCGCCGAACTCCCTGCGCGCGAGCCGTTCGAGCGCCGCGTCCTGGCCGGCGAGGACGCGTGTGCGCAGTGCCTCGTTTTCGACCAGAGCGTCGATCAGCGCGGCAACCGCCGCCGGGTCCTTCCGGTCGTACAGAATCCCTGCGCCGTCCATCGTCGCAGGGACGGCTGCGGCGGCGAATGCCACGACCGGGACTCCCGCGTGAAACGCCTCCACGATCGGCACACAGAAGCCCTCGTGCTCGCTGGCGCAGAGGAACACGTCCGCGACGTCGTAATACGCGCGCAGTTCCTCGTTCGACACGTGCCCCACGAAGTGCACGTTCGGAATCCGATGGCGCGCGATGAAGTCGTGCAGCATCACCAGGTACTGGTCGAACCCGCCGTAGGAGCCGACCAGGAGAAGCCGCGAACGCCGATTGTGGCGGCGCCGATAGGCGTCGAAGAAGCGGATGACGTCCTCGATCTTCTTGTTGGGAATGATGCGGCCCACGAACAGGATGTTCACCTGGTCGTCGTCGAAGCCGCCGGCCAGGATCCGGTCGGGGGCGACGTCGAGGTGGCTGAAGTCCGGGACAACGGGAAGCACCCCGGTCAGCGTGAACCCCGCCGCTTCGAGTTCGCGCCGGTTGAACTCCGAGTCTCCGAGCGCCAGTTGGACGCGCGGGGCCCAGGCCGTCAGTTCGCGGCGGCCGATATAGCACAGTTCCACGAGCTCGTCGTGCACGTCGATGAAGTACTCGGGCGGCGTGATGTTGTGGTACACGAGGATCATCAGGTCGGGCAGCGCGAAGGCCAGGCGCGAGGCTCGCGACTGGATCGAGAAGTGATGGATCAGGACGTTGTCGGCCGAGCTGCACGCGGGCAGCTCACGATAGTCGCGGACCAGGTCCTCGACGCGCGGATCGAAGGTCTGCACGAAGATGTCCGAGACGTACCCGGCCTCGCGCAGCACGCGCCGAATGCCCAGCGCCTCGTTGCCGATCGCGTCGCCGTAGCTGAGCGTCGCCAGCACCTGATGTACCGCCGGCGGCGCCAAACCCTCGCTCATCACGGGAAACCCCTGCTGGCCACTTACGACTGTCTACTTCTACTCACGACTCGCTACTCGCGACTCGCGACTGACAGCGGGTCCCTGAGGCAACGCCTCCATCACCTCGCGCGCCGGAGGCAGCGTTCGCCGACGCCTCGCAAACCAGCCGGGAAGCCGTTCGCCGCGACCCTCTTCGCGTGCGCCGTTCCGCCTTCCGCCTCCCGCCTTCCGCCTGTCCGCGTCAGCGTCTTCGTCCTGCAGGCGCTGCAGCATGTCGAGGTATTTCCCCTCGATCACCGGCCAGCTGTAGTGCCGGCAGAAGAACTCGCGGCCGTTGGCGCCGAGCGCGGCCGCCAGATCGCGATCCTCGCCGAGGCGCAGCAGGGCCGCGGCGAACTCGTCGTAATTCTCGTAGTAGAGCCCGGCGTTGCTGCGCAGGCACTGGCCGCGCAGCACGTCGCAGCGCCCGTTGGCCAGCACCGGCCGGCCCAACGCCCACGCCTCGAGCGCGACCATCGACAGGCTCTCGTAGAACGACGGCATGATGAGCACGTCGGCCGCCGCCATCGCGTCGAACTTGTCCTGGTCGGACACGAAGCCCAGGTGCCGGATGCGCGGGTGCGGTGGGACCGGCAGAATCGAGGTGCCGACGAGCGCGAGCGTCAGGTCGCCGGGAGTGCGGGCCGCGTAGCGCTGGAAGAACTCGAAGAGCTCCCTGCACCCCTTGTTCTCGTCGATGCGCCCTACGTAAATCGCGAAGCGTGAGTGGAGGCGGAACTTGCGCCGGAACCGTTCGGGCGACAGCCGATCCGGCACTTCCGAGCCAATCCCGACCACCACGCCCGGCACGCCCTGGTTGGCGGCGACACTGCGAATCATCGCCCGTTCCTCGGGCGAGTTGTACATGATCGCGCGCGCGCCGCGAAAAATGGGCGGGAACAGGCCGAGGCCGATGGCCGGGTCGCGTTCGGCCGTCGGCACGAGCAGCGCTTTCGAAGCAACCGCGCGGATGCCGTGGTAGGCGTGGTAGTACCGATAGCTGAAGAAGATGAAGTAGTCGTACTCGTGCTGCCTGGCCTTCAGGTGGCGGACGAGGGCCGGTGTGGCGGGGCCTTCCGCGTCGAGCCATGCCAGTTCGTCGGCAATGGAATGAGGCTGTTCGAAGACGCGGTCCGAGTGGCGGGCGAAGGCGTGCGGGCTGCGCGGCCGAGCGACGGGGAACCGCGATATCTGGATGCCGTTGACGCGATCGGTGCCGGCCGGGAGTTCGTTGCGCCAGGTGACGTAGTCGCGCGCGCACGTCGTGAGGACGCACACATCCGCGTGACGGGCCAGGTGCTCGGCCACGTAGCGCGCGTGCAGCTCCGCGCCGCCGTTGATATCGGGGCCGTACCGCTGGACAACAATGGCGAGTTTCACGTCAGGTGCCCGGTTCCTGGCTGCCGGGCCCCGTGTCCGGCCCGTGGCCGGCCTCCCGCGGCTGGATCTCGCCCTCGGGTGAAGCGCCCGGCCGCTCGTCGCGGTTCGCTTCCGGCGTCGCCGCCGGGCCCGCTTCGCCCTCGATTCGCGGCCCGGCGTGCGCGCCGCTCTCGCCGCTGCCGGCTGCCTGCGCGGGCGTCTGTTCCGTGGTTCCCCCCTGGCCGCGCCGCCCGCGGCGCCGCCGTCGTCTCCGGCTCTTCGAGACGGCCGATTCGGCCGCGGCGCCGCCTTCTTCGTCCCGCGGGCCCGTCGCCTCCGCGCCGGCCGGCGCTGGCGTGGCGGCCGGCCGATACTGCACGGTGCCCTCGAGCGCGCGGGCGCGTCGCTCGTCGAAGTCCAGCCGATCGGAGAGGGATTCGACGCGCATCTTCAGGTTCTTGACCTCGATGCCAAGGCGGGTGGTTTCCACGACCATGTTGTGTATCAGCTCGTAGAACAGCTGTAGCTGTTGTAGCTGTCGCCGCTCCTCTTCCCACTGCGCGTGGCAGACGCTCTCGAGGCGGGCGGCGCGCATCAACGGCCCGGGGTTGACGAACAGCTTCAGAAGCGGCCGCAGCAGCCGCCGCACCTTCCCCACCCATGGACGCGGCGACCCGAACAGGTCCTCGTCGATGTCGAGGTACGGGTTGGCCTGGTCCCGCTGCAGCTGGCGGTACTGCTCGAGGAGATCCGACCGCACCTTCGACGGATCGAGGAATTTCTCGAGTTTCACCGCCGCAAGGTCGCGGATCTCCTGCTCGGTGTAGTCGACGCCACGCTTTTCGCGGATCCGCGCGCGGATCTGCTGCATGATCTCTTCGACGTTCACCGAATCGGAGCGAATGTTGAAATCTGCCATCTGCTTCGTCCCTGGTCCCTGGTTCCTGGTCTGGTCGTCTGCGGTTCGTCCCACCGGGGACCAGGGACGCTCCTAGAACACCGTCGGCCGGTAGATGATGACGACCACCGCGATCGCCCACAGCGCCACGCAGACGAGCAGCGGCCGGTCGTTCATCAGCATCGCGGTCGGGCTGCCGCCGCCCTCCCGGCGGTGCACGAGGTACAGGTACCGGAAGATGCCGTACAACGGGAACGGGATCGTCAGCCCGAGCCACTGCGTGCCGAACTTCTGCTGCGTCTCGGGGCTGATCGTGTAGAAGATGTAGGCAATCAGCGTTGACGCGGTGACGACCCCGATCATCTGGTCGAGCAGGTACGGACTGTACTCGCCCAGGATGCGCCGGTGCTCGATCGCGCCGTCGGCCAGCAGCACGAGTTCGTGGCGCCGCTTGCTCAGCGCCAGGAACAGCGCGAGCAGGATCGTGCAGACGAGCAGCCAGTGGCTGATCGCCACGTCGATGACCACGGCGCCGGCCACCGCGCGGAGCACGAACCCGATCGCCAGCGTCATCACGTCGAGGATGACGACGTGCTTCAGCTGCTTCGAGTAGGCGGCCAGCAGCGCCACGTAGGCCGCCGAGACGATGCCGAACCCTACGCCGAGCCGGAACGCGAGGCCGAGGCAGGCCGTGCCGATGACGGCGGCCGCTGTGAGCGCGGTGCGCGCCGACAGGTCGCCGCACGCGATCGGCCTGAGCGCTTTGAGCGGATGGCCGCGGTCCGCCTCGCAGTCGGCGACGTCGTTGAACAGGTACACGACGCCCGACAGGCCGCAGAACACGACGAACGCGAGCACCGTGCGGGCGACGGCGACCGCGTCGAACAGCTGGAGGCCGAAGCCCAGCGCCGCGAAGACGATGATGTTCTTCGGGATCCACTGCTCGGGACGCAGCGAAACCAGGAGGGCGACGGGCAGAGAACGACCGGAAACGCCCCCCAGGGGGGGCGCACCCGGCATCACGACTTCCGGAGCAGGCGGGCGCGCCATGCAGCGCGAAGCGGGACGGACCGGATCACACGTTGGCGTCCGTGAAACTCTTGACGGCATCCTTTTCGGACTCGAACGTCTCGAACACCGTCAGCAGTTTCGTGATCGCCAGCAGGTCCTGGATGCGCTTGGTAAGGTTCAGCAGCTTGAGGCTCCCACCCTGGCGGCTGACCGTGGTGTAGGTGCGCACGATCTCGCCGAGGCCCGCGCTGTCGATGTAAGGAACCTCCGCCAGGTTGAGCAGGACCTTCTTGCGCCCCTGGTGCACCAGGCTGTTGACCTTGTCACGCAGCAGCTCGTCACCTTCGCCAAGCGTCAGCTTGCCGTGGATGTCGAGGACCATGACGTTGCCAACTTCGCGTTCGTGAATCTGCATCGCCTTCATCCTCCCGTGACCGATCGGCGGATTTCATCCATTTACGCGGGTCCATTCGCGGCGGGCCCGCACAAATGCGCGTACACAAGGACCTTCATCTTAGCGTAGGGCTGGAAAAAGCGTCAACGTGCACACCAGGATCCCAGCAGAGGCTGCGATCCACGGATTCACGCGAATTTACGCGGAGTAGCGGCCGTAAACCTGCGTGAATGTACGTGAATCCGTGGATCGGCACTTCTGCGAGAATCCGTGGACCCGCCAATCTGCGGAATAAAAAAAGGGCCGCGGTGAGCGGCCCTTGTGATGCTCGGACGGGCGAGCGACGATTTAGACCCCGCCAGCTCCCGCGAACTTGCGCTGCTGGAAGCACTCCCGGCAGAACACCGGGCGTCCCTGGGTCGGTTTGAAGGGGACCGTTGTCAGTTTTCCGCAGGCCGAACACGTGGTCTGCGTTTCCACCCGCTCACGGGCGGGTGACGCCGTCATCGGACGATTGGCCCGCTTCGCCTTGCAGGCCTTGCAGCGCTTGGGCTCGTTCTTGAAGTTCTTGTCCGCGAAGAACAGCTGCTCCCCGGCAGTCCACACGAACTCGGTCCCACAATCCACGCAGCGCAGGGCCTTGTCTTGGAACTCCATCGGTCGCCACCCTTTGCGTAACCCGGACCCTTACTCCATCTCGCGCCGCAGCTTCTTCCGGCTGCGCTTGCGCGCCAGAGCCTGCTTCGCGCGGCGCTTGTCGCCTGGCTTCAGGTAAAAGGAGTGCTTCTTGATATCCTTGATGATGTCCTCCTGTTGAACCTTCCGCTTGAAACGGCGAAGGGCGCTCTCGATCGACTCGCCTTCCTGGACTTTGACTTCAGCCACGCCCTTGAACACCCCCTTTACCGGCCCGGCTGGCACGTTGCCGTTTCGCGCGCACCGCAGCGTTCCCACGGTGGCAACCGCGTTGGGGCGTCACGCCCCGTGCGCGCGAACGGAATATGCTAGGCTACCACAGGTAAACTTCGATTCCAGGCGTAAAAGTGGAACTGCCGCAACAATTTCGAAATCGGCCCGGTGGTCGCTCCCGGCGTCGACCTGTCCGCCAACTTACACTTCTGTAACGAGTTAGCATGGATGTTCTTGTCCTTGGCTCGGGTGGCCGGGAACACGCGCTCGCCTGGCGGCTCGCCTGCGACCGTGGCGTTGAACGGGTCTTCTGTGCGCCGGGCAACGCCGGCATCGCCCAGGTCGCAACGACCGTGACCCTCGATTCCGCCGACCCGGATCGCGTGCTGGCATTTGTCGAACAAAACAGCATCGCGCTGACCGTTGTCGGTCCCGAGCTGCCGCTCACGCGCGGCGTCGTCGATCTGCTGACCTCGCGCGGCCACCTGGTGTTCGGGCCGACGAAGGCGGCGGCCGAGATCGAATCGAGCAAGGTGTTCGCGAAAGAGTTCATGCAGCGGCACCGCGTGCCAACGGCCGCGTCCGAAATCTGTGGGACCGTGGATCAGGCCGTTCGCGTCGTCGGCTCGGGGCGATTTGCCTTCCCGCTGGTCGTCAAGGCGGACGGCCTTGCGGCAGGCAAAGGGGTGATCATCGCCGGGGATCGCGCGGCCGCGCTGGCGGCAGTCGACACGATCATGGTCGCTCGCCAGTTCGGCAGCGCCGGCGAGCGCGTCATCGTCGAAGAACATCTGCGGGGACCCGAGGTCTCCTGCTTCGTCATCTCGGATGGCGCGCGCTGTCTCGCGTTCTCCTCGGCCCAGGATCACAAGCGGGCCTACGACGGCGATTGCGGCCCCAATACCGGCGGCATGGGCGCCTTTGCGCCCAGTCCTCTGGTGGACGATCGGATGGCCGCGCGAATCACGGACGACGTCATCGTGCCAACCATCGAGGGGCTGGCTGCAGAGGGGCGGCCGTTCCGCGGCTTCCTGTACGCCGGGCTCATGCTGACCGCCGAGGGCCCGAAAGTGCTGGAGTTCAACGCGCGGCTGGGCGATCCTGAAGCGCAGGTGGTACTGCCGATGCTGGCCGAAGACCTCGTGCCGATCCTGCGGGACGCGTCGGCAGGAGCGCTCACGCGGTCTTCCTGCCGCTTCACGTCGGACGCACTGGTTGGCGTCGTGCTTGCGTCGGGCGGATACCCGGATCGGTACGAGGTGGGAAAGGTCATCGCCGGGCTGGACGAGGCGGCGGCGGAACGTGACGTGCTCGTGTTTCACGCGGGCACCGCGCAACGGGACGGACGGATCGTCACCGCCGGCGGCCGCGTCCTGACGGTGGTCGGGCGGGGGGCGGACTACGCCGCTGCCATGGCGCGCGCCTACGGCGCGGCGGGCCGAATCACGTTCGACGGCATGTTCTATCGCAAGGACATCGGGCGGAAAGCGGTACTCGGTTAGTTCAAGCGCCGGGGTCGAAATGACGCAGGCGAAGACGATCGACGTCCTGATCCTCATGGGCTCCGATTCGGACCTGCAGGTGATGAAGGCGGCGGGCGACGTGCTCGACGAGCTGCGCATCTGCTGGGAGATGAGCGTGGCTTCCGCTCATCGCTCGCCCGACCGTGTCGAGCGCATCGTGCGGGATGCCCCGCGGCGCGGCGTGAAGCTCTTCATCGTCGGCGCCGGTGCGGCGGCGCACCTGGCGGGCGTGATCGCCGCGCGGACGACAAGACCGGTGATCGGGGTGCCGATCGACTCGTCTCCGTTGAGCGGGTTCGATGCGCTGCTGTCGACGGTGCAGATGCCGCCGGGCGTTCCCGTGGCGACGGTTTCGGTGGGCAAGAGCGGTGCGACCAACGCCGCGGTGCTTGCCGCGCAGATCCTCGCGCTTGCCGATGCGGATCTCGCTCGCCGCGTCGTTGCCTACAAGGAATCGCTTGCGCAGAAGGTCGAGCAGGCGGCCGCGCGGCTGGACGCCAGCCTGGCCGGCGCTGCCGCGCGATCGACGAAGCGCTCCTAGTGCCGCGTATCAGCCGCTTCGGTGGCGCGCTTCCAACCGGCGACGCCAGGGTCGCGGGCCGCGACAACGGCGCGCCTGCTACTGTTCCCGAGGATACAGCCCGCTAATGGCTCTTCCGCTCGGCAAGCAGCTTGTCGATATCTGCCCGGATTGCCGCCTCGCTGATCATGCCGACGTAGCGGCGGGCCACCCGCCCGTTGCGATCGATCAGGATTGATGTTGGCAGCGCGTCGACGCCGTTGGCCAGCGGGAAGGAGCCGTTCGGCAACACCACCGGGTAGTTGAGCCTGTACTGCCGGACGAACGGGCCGACGTTGCCCCGGTCCTCGTCCATATTGACGCCGACGATCTGGAACCCGCGGGAGGCGTAATCGGACTGCAGCGCGACGAGGTCGGGCGTTTCGACGCGGCACGGCGGGCACCAGGTGGCCCAGAAGTTCACCAGCACCACTTGCCCCCGATGTTCGGCCAGGCTGAAACTGCGGCCGTCGAGCGTCGGCAGCGTAAAATCGTTTGGACCGCCCCGCTCGGCTGCGTCTCTGATCGACCCGAATCGCAGGCGCAGCGACGGAGACCAGGCGACGAGGGCAAGCACCACGGCGGCGGCGAGAAGCGCCCAGATGCCGATGTTCCACACGCGTTTCAGCATTCATCCTCCTGTCGTAACGATTCAGCAGGGCTCGGGAAGGTGACGCAGGGCAGGCTCAGCCGTTGAAGTACGCGATTCTCAGCTTCGGGTGCCGCACCAATCAGGCCGATTCCTGCGATCTCGAGCGCGATCTGCGCGCGCGCGGCGGCGAGGAGACGCGCATCGAGTCGGCGGATGTGGTGGTGGTCAACACCTGCGCCGTCACGTCCACCGCCGAGCAAGCCGCTCGCCAGGCGATCCGCCGTGTCGCCCGTCTCAACCCGGCTGCGCGCATCGTCGCGACCGGCTGCTACGCGGTTCGCGCGCCGTCCGAACTGCTTGCGTTGACAGGGCTGAGGCCCTGTTCCACTGTTTCTGAGATCGTGGCGCAGAGCCCTGAACTCGTGGCACAGGGCTTTGGCCACGTGAACGGCTGCCCCATGCCCGGTCCCGGCACGCGCGGGCGCACGCTGCACCTTCTTCGGGTCCAGACCGGCTGCGACGAACGCTGCACCTACTGCATCGTGCCCGCCACGCGCGGTCGGTCGCGCAGCACGCCCATCGGACGCGTCATCGACCAGGTCGGCGAGGCGGTGGCGGCCGGCTTCAAGGAGATGATGATTACGGGCGTGCACCTCGGATGCTACGGCCGGGACCTGCAGCCGGCGATCGGCCTCGCGGAACTGCTGCGCGCGTTGGCCGCGCACGCGCCCGGCGTCCGATTCCGCCTGAGCGCCGTCGAGCCGATGGATTTCGACGCCGGCGTGGTCGGCGCGGTGGCGGACGGCGCGCATTTCGCGCGTCACTTCCATCTGCCGCTGCAGCACGCCAGCGACCGCATCCTGTCGGCGATGGCCCGACCCTACACGCTCGACTGCTACCGCAAGGTTGTCGGCAACCTGCTCGATGCATGCCCCGATGCTGCAATCGGTACCGACCTCATGGTCGGATTTCCCGGAGAGACAAACGCCGACTTCGAAGCCTGCGTCAGCTACCTGCAGGCGTCGCCGCTCGCTTACGTCCACGTGTTTCCGTTCTCGCCGCGACCCGGCACCGCGGCCGCGCAGATGGGCGGCCGGCCGCAAGGCGCAGAGGTGCGGCGGCGCGTTCAGGAGCTGCGCGCCGTCGGCGCGGAACTCAACCGCCGGTTTCGACGACGATTTCTCGGGTCGGTCAGGGACGGACTGACGATTGAGGACGGAACGCTGGTGCTGACCGACAACTACCTGCGCGTGAGGATTCCAGCAGGCCTGCCGCGAAACGAGCGGGTGCGCGTCAAGGTCGGCGTAGACGGGCAACCGATGACGGGGGTTGTCCGTTAACCACCGAGCGCGCTCGCCAGCCGCTGGCCGGGCGAGCGCTTCTGCCCTTCCACGATCAGCTGACCGCATGCCGCGCGGATGTCGCGCCCGCGGCTCTTCCGCACGGACACGGTGACATGGTGATCCGCAAGGACCTGCGCGAACGCGCCCACGCGCTGGTCCGACGGCCGGGCGAACGGGATGCCGGCGGCCTCGTTCAGTGGAATCAGGTTCACTTTCGCCCGGATGCCGTTCAACCGCCGGACCAGGCGGCGGGCGTCCTCGGGCGCGTCGTTGACGCCCTCCAGCAGGACGTACTCGAAGGTAATCCGATCGCGGCGCTTCATGGGAAAGCGCTTGCACGCCGCGATGACATCTTCAATGCGGTACTTCCGGTTCAGCGGTACGAGCCGGCTGCGCTGCTCCTCGGTGGTGGCGTGCAGCGAGATCGCGAGGTTCGGCATGAACGGCTCGGTGGCAAGGCGATCGAGCGCAGGGACCAGGCCGACGGTGGACAGGGTCACGCGTCGAGGCGAGATCGCGAGGCCCGACGGGTCGGCAAGGATGCGAAGCGCCTTCATCGTCTCGTCGTAGTTGTGCAGTGGCTCGCCCATGCCCATCAGGACGATGTTGAAGCGCGTGTCGAGCAGCGACAGCGCCTGGGCGAGGACGCGGACCTGGCCCACGATTTCGCCGGCGGTCAGATTCCGCACCAGGCCCATCTTGCCGGTCAGGCAGAACGCGCATCCCATGGCGCAGCCGACCTGCGTGGAAATGCAGAACGTCATGGCCGGGGTGTCGGGAATGAACACCGACTCGATGCGCTGCGCGGGCTCGCCGCCCAATTCCAGCACGAACTTTTCGGTGCCGTCGGACGACCGGTCCCGGACGACGATTCGAGGTGTCGAGAGGCTGAGCTGGGTGCCGAGCGACGCGCGCAGCGTCTTCGACAGGTCGCTCATCTGCCCGAAATCCGACACGCCACGCCTGTAGATCCACTGATAGATCTGCCGCGCGTGGAACCGCTCTTCGCCGAGGCCGGCGAGGAACTGCTCCAGGTCGCAACGCTGCATTTCGGCGAGATCGGCTGGAATTGCTGGGCTTGGCACAGGAGAACCGTCTGATTGTACCATCCGCCAACCGCCGACATTTTTGTAATCACCCTCCCGGGGTCAGGTCTGAAACCATCGGTTTTTTCACGTCTCATGGGGTCAGGTCTGAAACCACCGGTTTTTTCACGTTTTCAGACCTGACCCCGGGAGGCGTGAAAGGCGGATAGCGGGACGGTTTCGTCGTTGAAGTGCACAAGGCCGGGGTGCTATCATGCCAGGTGCTGTCAGGTAATCCCTTCTATAGCAAGGATTTGCGGTTTTCTGTCTCCGCGGGTCCTTTGTCGATTCCAGCTTGAAGCAGCGAGCCATGATTGTTCGCGAAGTCCTCGACAACGGTCTGCGCCTGCTGACCGAACAAATCCCGCACGTTCGCTCGATCAGCATCGGCGTCTGGCTCACGCGCGGATCCCGGCACGAGCCGGGCGTCCACAGCGGCATCGCCCACTTCGTGGAGCACATGCTCTTCAAGGGCACGACCAGCCGATCGGCCGAGAGCATCGCCCAGGACATCGATTCGATCGGCGGCCAGCTCGACGCGTTTACCGCAAAGGAATACGCGAGCTACTACATCAAGGTCCTGGACGAGAACCTGCCCCTCGCCGTGGACATCCTTTCCGACATCGTCCTCAACCCGGCGTTCGCGGCGGACGACATCGAGCGCGAGAAGAAGGTGGTGCTCGAGGAAATCAAGATGGTGGAGGATACCCCCGACGACCTGGTGCACGAGATCTTCACGCAGGCGTTCTGGGAGGACCATCCGTTGGGGCGCCCGATCCTCGGCACGCCGCAAACGGTCGAGGAGCTGACGCGACAGGCGCTGTGCGAGTATTTCGAGCAGGCCTACGCGGCGGGCAACATGATCATCGCCGCGGCCGGCAACCTGCAGCACGAGCGCGTCCGCGAACTCGTCGAGAAGGCGTTTGCGGGCATTCGCCGCCAGGGTCCGGCAGTTCCCGACACGCCACCGAAGGTGGTGGCGAAAGTCACGATTCGGAACAAGGAGCTGGAACAGAGCCACCTGTGCCTGGGCACGAGCAGCTTTCCGCAGAACCACGCGGATCGGTATACGAGCTACGTGCTCAACACGCTGATCGGCGGCTCGATGAGCTCCCGCCTGTTCCAGAACGTCCGGGAGAAGCGGGGCCTGGCCTACGCGGTGTTCAGCGGCCTGAGCGCCTACCGCGATGCGGGAACGTTCACGGTGTACGCCGGGTGCGCGAAGGAAGTGGTCGGCGAGGTGATCGACCTGGTCGTCGAGGAACTGCGGACGGTCAAGCAGTTGCCGGCGCCGGAAACCGAGCTGCGTCGGGCGAAGGACCACCTGAAAGGCAGCCTGATGCTCAGCCTCGAGAACACCGCGAGCCGCATGTCACATCTGGCCCGCCAGGAGATATACTTCGACCGGCAATTCAGTCTCGATGAAACGCTGCAGGGGATCGAGGCGGTGACGCCGCAGGCGGTCCGGGAAGTGGCGCAGCAGATGTTCTCGGACGGCGCCCTGGCCGTGACGGCCCTCGGGCAGCTGGACGGCTGGACGCTGCCGCTCGATCGGCTGGCACTGGCTCCATGATTCCACGCTACACGCACCCGGAAATGGGCCGTCTGTGGAGCGACGAGCGTCGCTTCGAGACCTGGCTCGAGGTGGAGATCGCGGCTGCCGAGGCGATGGCACAGGCCGGCATCATCCCGGCCGACGCTGCCGCGGCGATCCGCGAGCGCGGCGCCGTCGACCTCAGGCGCATCGATGAGATCGAAGCGGTGACCAGGCACGACGTCATCGCGTTCACCACCGCGGTGGGCGAGCGCGTCGGGGCCGCGTCGCGCTGGCTGCATTTCGGCCTGACGTCGTCGGACGTCATCGACACCGCGCTGGCGATCCAGATGCGCGAGTCGTGCGATCTCATCCTGCGCGACCTCGAGGCGCTCTCGACTGCGGTGCGCCGCCGCGCCGAGGAGCATCGCCACACGGTGATGATCGGCCGCACGCACGGCGTGCACGCCGAGCCGACGACGTTCGGGCTGAAGCTGGCGTTGTGGTACGCGGAAATCGCACGCGATGCCGCGCGCGTGCGACGGGCGCGCGCCGTCGTGGCCGTCGGCAAGCTGTCGGGGGCGGTCGGCACCTTCGCACACCTCGATCCGGCGGTGGAAGCATCCGTGTGCCGGCGCCTCGGGCTCGAGGCCGCGCCGGTTTCCTCGCAGATCATCCAGCGCGACCGCCACGCCGAGCTGCTGGCGGCACTCGCCATCACCGGCGCGTCGCTGGAGAAATTCGCGCTCGAGATCCGCGGACTGCAGAAGACGGAGATCGGCGAGGTCGAAGAGCCGTTCGAGACCGGCCAGAAAGGCTCGTCGGCGATGCCGCACAAGCGCAACCCGATCGGGTGCGAGCAGATCTGCGGCCTGGCCCGGCTGCTGCGGGGCAACGCGACGGCCGCCCTCGAGAACGTCGCGCTCTGGCACGAGCGCGACATCTCGCATTCGTCGGTCGAACGCGTGATCCTGCCCGACAGCTTCATCGTGCTCGATCACATGCTTCGCCGCTTCACGAAGATCGCCGCCGGCATGGTGGTGTATCCCGAGCGGATGCGCGAGAACCTGCAGCGGTCGAAGGGGGTCGTCTTCTCGGGAAGCGTGCTGCTGGAACTCGCGCGGAAAGGCGTCTCGCGCGAGCAGGCCTACCAGTGGGTGCAGCGCAACGCGATGCGGTCGTTCCACGAAGGGCGCGACTTCAAGGCGCTGCTGCTGGAGGACCATGAGATCGCCGCCGTCCTGCCGCCGCCGGAAATCGAGCAGGTGTTCGATCTCGACCGCCAGCTTCGTCACGTGGACGCCGTCTTCGAGCGGGTGTTCCAGGAAGTGCCGGCGTAACGCATGAGGGCAGCGCGCCATCGGCGCGCCCGCCGAAGCGGAGCGGGGCGACGGGGCCCCAGGCACCCCAACGCGGCTGCCGCGTTGGGGACCCCGCCCGCGAGCGA
>Ga0315280_10005483_pt1 | contig 18041 bp, 15 predicted proteins | sample YL17G06_40_MG_FD_203697 | JGI IMG/M metagenome (GOLD analysis project Ga0315280, IMG submission 203697) | Sediment microbial communities from Yellowstone Lake, YNP, Wyoming, USA - YL17G06_40 | ecosystem: Environmental > Aquatic > Freshwater > Lake > Sediment | place: USA: Wyoming | collected... | reverse complement strand
TAAATGCTGCAAGTCCAGGAGATGTTATAGAAGTGACTCATGGAACGTACTACGAAAACCTAATGGTAAACAAGAGTGTTTCTATCATTGGTGAAGACCCTGCAAATACAGTCATTGACGGTGGTGGTAAGGGAACCGTTGTCAATATTATAAAGTCTAACGTTGTAGTCAGTGGGTTTACACTTCAAAACGGAAAACAGGAAAATAATTTGCCAGTTTCTGGAATATCTATTCGCGGTAATTCCACTGTGGTTAACAACACTTTATTAAGAAACAATTATTACGGTCTGCAATTGACTAATTCAAGCAACTGCAAAATTTTCAACAACATTATCATGAACAGTTCGACGGCTGGCATATATATTCACGCTGGTAGCAACGACAACGTTTTCTTCCAAAATACTATCGAGAATAATGTCATTGGTTTATACACCTACTGTCCGTCAAATACTTTCTATCATAACAACTTCATAAACAACACGAATCAATGTTCGGCTATGCCACCGGTAATCCTGGATAACGGTGTGGAGGGCAACTACTGGAGCGATTATGAGGGTTCAGATACGAATCTAGACGGCATAGGAGATTCACAGTTGGCTACGGGGTTCTTTACGGATCGTTATCCCTTAATGGGCATATTTACGAATTTCACTATTGACTATGAAAAGCAATCATACTTTTTGTCCACCATCTGTAATTCCACAATTTCAAACTTCGAATTTGACGAGTCGAATGGAAAGATAGGCTTTGATGTTATCGGACGTAATGGCACCGTGGGTTTCTGCAGAATTGCTATGCCTGTAACACTCATCCAGAATAAATGCATTATTTTATTGGATGGCAATTTTCTTCAACCTCTTAGAAACTGGACAACCTCAACGTATGGTTACAGATGCTTTCTATATAATAATACGGGAGTGACGAGGAAAGTGACGATAGAGTTAGAGCTTCCAGAGGGAAGGACTCCACCATCTTTTCTAGTTCCAGCGTTAGTAGCAGCGTCTTTGGTAGCGATCGTATCAGTCTTAATCATTCTTATAAGAGGAAGTTTGAGAAAGGACAATAAGTCAAAATTCATAAAAGGCAGAGTTTAATTTTTAGGAATTGCTACAGCGTTCGCTCTTCGTGAGTTTGTTATATTCAATATGTTGGCAACTTTGCACTTCATAATAAGGAATTGCTTCATGTCATGATGTTTAGAATTTTATGAGAGGTTGTTTGTCTGTCAGTGCTGAGTTTACAGTGCAATTGGATGCGGATGAAGATTCTAGAAATTTAGTGGATTGATATGAAAGAAAAAATGGAGGTGATAATGTATGCGTGTTATGAGATGCTATGGGGAATTCGTCGTTTACGAGACGAAAGAGTTGCTGCTGCGATGGCGATTGTCGTGGCGACTAGGAAGAGCGGCAAAAGCACAGATGCTGAGAATTCTGGAATGACTATCACTGACCCGTTGACAACGGAAGTTATGTTCAGTTGGGTTGTACCGAGCATAAAGTACGAGTCAATGTTCGGCGTCACTATTGTGATGATGACCGCCGGGCTTAATACTTTAGCATGAAAGAGCATGATGAATAGGGTGCCGCTGCCTGATGTGCTTGGTTTATTTGACATGAAGCCTGCGATGTCATCCAGGCGGCCAAGAGCAAGGTGTGTGCCAGAAAAGGATGGACCCCAGAAGGTATCCATGAAGTCGCCGGTCAACACGTCTAAGTCAGTGCTATTGTCTTTTAGCTGCATCACTGATGGGTCCCACTGCATTTTGATGCTGAAGAAGTCTACGGCTGGCGCGTCGGTGACATTGATTGACACGGTGAAGTTGCTGCCTGCGTCCACGTTTATGGTGTTCAGCCCGTTTTCAAAGACTACGGCTACTATAAATGGTGGGGGATCTGGGTCTGCGGTTAGTGATGCATGAGTCGCAGTCGCGGCAGTCCTAGGGGCAGCAGCAGCCACTTCTGCAGTTGCCAGAATAATGAATAAAAAGAACATGACGATTGATGGCAAGGTTTTGTTTAGCATTTTTTCACCTTGATAATATAATTATTGTGTTGGGTATTTAGAACTTTCGATGTCGGTTTTGTATGCGTTATTGTTTAAGGGCTTTGCACTTTAAAGGACCGTGGGAACAGGACTAGCTCAAATGCGTGCTAGATTGATTTGGGCCTCTGCCGCTACATGATTCCGGCTATTGCATATAAACGTCTATCAGTATTCTAAGAGCTAAGGCGTATGATATGCGACGTGGAGTTGGTCAGAAGATTGCTGTCTGTTACCGTTAAGGTTACTGTGTAGTTTCCAGAACTAGTGAAGGTGTGGAGCACAATCGGGTTTGTAACAGTTGTTACGTTACCGTCGCCGAAAACCCATGCATAACTTGTTATCGTGCCATACTTGTCGTCGTAGCTCTGTGAGGCGTTAAAGGTTACGGGCTGATTGATTATTGGTTGGAGTGGGCTCCACGTGAAAATGGCAGTTGGTCCAGTGGGTCCTTGTCCTTTGTAGCACTGTCGGAACAGCTGTAAGTCAGCGCCAGTGACTGCACCGTCGTAGGCAAAGAACACGTTTGTAGAGCCAACTCTGCTGCCGAGGTCGCCAAGGTACATAGCGTTTTCTGGGGCTGTTCCCTTGTAGCACAGTAGGAACAGGTTCAGGTCTTTGCTATTTACAATGCCATCGAATTGGAAGAACCGTGGAGGGACGCCACCGCCTAGGTCACCAAATACGCGGTCGGGACCATGGCCTAATATGAATGTTGTAGAGTTGGATGCTATTTGTCCTTGATAACTTGAAGTTACATAAACGAAGTATTTATCTGGTGTAGCCATTGTGGCGAGTTTGAATGTTGTGTTGTAATTTGTTGTTCCATTACTTAGAAGCTGTATAGACTGATCTTGCGTGGATTGTCCAGCGCCGGATGTACTGGTCACGATCTCGAAAGTGGCGTTTACTTCACGAACGTATGGTGTGCCCCCGAGGCTTGGCCAATTCGAGTATGCGTTGCCGTAGACTGTCGCTGTTCCAAGGGCAGCGTTGGGTGGTATTAGAAAACTGATTATGGGGGGAGGGAGGGACGTTGAATTTGGGAGAAGCATCTCGTGAAACTCCGCACTTCCCAAGGGTGTGCTAGTATTATCATAAACGTTTACTGTCAGAAACACTGGGTATGAATGAAAGAGGTCAAGGTTTTTTACGCTTATTTTGAAGTAGGCGAGTGTATTTCTTTGAAAACTGAATTTAGGAGTGCCGTTTGTATAACATGGTGCTACGTACTCGGTGAATACATACGGTGTTTCCGAAGGAGGGTGAACTGCTGGCAGTGTTCTCACGACTAGGGGTCCACGTGAGTTTTGTATTTCTAAACCTACTAAACCGTCTGTGGTTGGGACTCCGTTCAGGGTTAGATTCCCTGAAACCTGAACGATGTCAGCAGGAGCGTATTGTTGCTTGTCGGTTTTTACGGTTATATTCAATGATGGGTTAGCATGAACGAGTATTATGTTAGATACAGTTAATGAAAGAATTAATAATAAAAAAAGGGGGAAAGAGATCTTCATTTTCGGTCTCGCACTATGGATAGACTATTATGAATCCTGTAGTCTTCTCTGGACAGTACGGTGTGCCATACCAGAAGCCCTTTAGCAAGTCGACATAGATTATTCCTGGCCCCACGTATGCCCAGTCTGGGATAACTATGGTGTTACCCAAAGCCGAGTATCCCAGCGCGGGTACAGTGATCGTTGCAAATGCTTGGCCTATTGGTACGTTGCAATTGTCGTGAGCCGATATCTGCAGGAACGCATCGTAGTCTGCCATTGCTATGCTACCGATTGTAACATCAATGGTCATGGTGTCGCCTTTGTGGTATCCAGCTGGCACATCAATTGTTAGGGTTTCGATGTATAGTATGTAGCCGAAGCGGAATTTGACCGTGTCACTGACTTGTACCTGTGAAATGTCGACTGTGCCGTAGATTGACCAGTTGCCGAAATAGAGTTCAGCGTCTGAACCTTGCCATGGGATTCTGAAGCACACTGTTGCAATGCCGTTTTCATCTGTGAAGTCTGTTCTGGAGTCTCTTTCGTCTCCGTTGTTGTCCATGATAACGAATTCTACTGGCTTGTATTCCACTGGCGCGCCGTTGTAGGTTACTTTGGCGAAGACGCATACTTCTTCTTGTGGACCGTAGGCGTCACTCCAACCGAATGGATAGGCTCCAAGCGATCCTTCACCGCCTCTGGCGGTGTAGACGTCTATGTTCGGTCCTGAAACTGGTGCTACCTGCATTATGTTGACTGGCGCACTAGTGTCGTGGTCAACGTAGCCGCTGTCGCCTGGTGTTGGATCTGGTGCCGTCACTGTCAAGGTTATCGTTACCAAACCTGCGCCACCGCATACGAAGGACTGGGTTTCACCGAATAGGTGTATGACTGTTCCGTTGTTGAAGTCAACTGTCCAGTCCCAGCTGTTTATGGGGCATGCTTCAATTGTTGGCACTGTGTCGATTCCGTCTGTTGAGTGAGATCCGTCAAGGTTCACGGTGTCGCCTATAGTCACCATTGAACCTTCAACTGGTGATGTGATGATGGCTTTTGGATTTGTTACTGGCGGTGGTGATTGCGTTATTGTGCCGTTGGTAGTGGAAACCATGTTCGGTTGGGTTATGCCGAGCATAAAGTACGAGTCAACGTTCATATGAACAATGCCGATGGTGCTGACGCCTGCTGCTTTGCAGTGGAATAGCATTTTGAATAGGGTGCCGCTGCCTGATGTGCTTGGTGCGCCTGACATGAAGCCTGAGACGTCATCCAAGCGGCCAAGAGCAAGGTGTGTGCCGGCAGAGGATGGACCCCAGAAGGTGTCCATGAAGCCGCCGTTCAACACATCTAAGTCAGTGGACATGTCTTTTAGCTCTACCAATGATGGGTCCCACTGCATTTTGAAGCTGAAGAAGTCTACGGCTGGCGCGTCGGTGACCTTGACTAACACGTTGAAGTCGCTGCCTATACTCTTGGTTAGGGTGTTCAGTCCGTTTTCTTCGAAGACTACCTGCGCTGTGAAATCGGGTGCGGCTTTGACTGCTGCGAATGGTATTGCTGCTAGAATCATCGCTAGGACGATTGCGAGGCTTAATATAGTTTTTCCTTTCATTTTTTTATTCCTCCATGACTATGATCAGCTACGGATTTGGCGGGCCACCTAGTCCCTTGTAGACCACTCGTAACAGCTGCAAGTCAGCGCTAGTGACTTGACCGTCGAACACAAAGTACAGGTTTGTACTGACAACCCTGCTACCGACATCGCTAACCCAGATATGGTTCGGGTCTGTGTCATATCCCTTGTACACCGTTCGTAACAGCTGCAAGTCAGTGCTAGTGACCGCAAAGTCGAACACAAACCACGTGTTTGTACTGCCAATCCTGCTACCGACATCACCTGCGTACTGGTAAGTACACATTGGGTCGAGGTAGGTACGGCTGCGTTCAATCGTTAGCGTGACTGTTATTGGGCCAGTGTCGGATCCACTTGCTTCAAAGTCGTACTCTTGGCCTGGATTCAGCCAGAATTCTATGTAGTGGCTCTCTACTTCGTGGCCGCTTGCACTGACCTGTTCATAAAGGTCAATGAATTCTGGAATTTCACCCAAGTTCTTTACTGTGACGTACTTGTGCCATGAACCTCCAAGTTCCATCCTAGCTGTAGCACCTACACTGCGGTACACTGTTGCTGGGTCTTCCTTCCAAAGCCGCATAGCAGTACCTGGACCATAGAACATCAAACCGTAGTAGATGGCGCTGTAGAACCAGCCTTGAACCCACACTCTCTCGTAGTGGCGAGCGGATGGCTGTTCCATCATCTCGGTTCCGGCTTCAGCGTAGAATATGTCCTCTTCCTCTGTGTATATCTTCTGCCTTGTGGCAGGATCAGTAAAGGATATACCTGAAGCGATCAAACCGTCGACGTAGGTGTTGTTTATCGAGTGTATAGTATCTCCCTTCCAGTTCGTGTATGGGAATCCCTTGATGTTGCCCTTTGAGTTCCAGTTCAGCGTTCCATCTCCGTAATGAATATTCTGGAAGCCACTGAAGTCTCCGTACGTTGACATGAAGGGTACATCCCAGTCGTTGGGGTCTGGGAAGTCTACGATCCAGCCCAACATGAAGCAGTTCAGTTGCCCTGAGTACAGAGCATTCAAGCCTGCGTCCCAAGCTAATGCATTGTCTTCGATCGTGAACCAGCCCGGCGTTGGCGATATCAAGTTTTCAATCACTGCCTTCATGGACAAGATCGGGTCCTCTCTGATGGGTCCCGGTGGGAAGGGCTCTATCGGTATATCGAAGCCTAGATTCCAGGCATCACCTGGAACTTCGTCGGCTGTGTTTGAGTCGTAACCAGTGTCAAGATTCATTGGTGTCGGGTCACTGCCGCCCCAAGCCATCTTGAAGCACCATGTTGCCTTTGCTACGTTTATGTTGTAGTACATAGTGGCGTGCTTCGTCTCGTTGCTGTAGGCGATTCCGTATATGATGGGGTCGTGCAACGGTACAGCTTCGCCAAAGAAGTCAGCGTCAATGTATTCTGTGACGTTGAACGAGTAGATGAGGCCCAATCTCATGTACCTGTCGCTCAGCAAGGTCTTGTTGGCGACACCTCCGAGTTTGGGAACCCATTCAGTTACAGAATCATCGAGAATGTCATAGGCAAAGAATAATGCGTCAGCCTGCAGCGTCGGAAGTTGTGTCATGTAGCGTACCCTTCCATCTGCTTCTGCAGCCAGAAGGTCTGGATCCTGGGTGTACAGCCTCTCGATAGTTACCATGTCCGCTTGGGTGTCAGGATCATTTGATAAGAAGCGCTCCTTTCTGGTAGCCCATTCAAGGACAACCTCGTGGATGACTATGTCGATGTGTGGCTTTGTCCAATCGACCATTCCAGCACTAGCGAAACTCTTTAGTCTCCAGTAGCCAGTTGCTGAATCTACATAATCCAAGTAGTACGCGGCACTACCTATGAACTTTGGTGTAGTTGTCGATTGCTCAGCGAAGCCCAGAGGTCCTGGGAGCTTTGGTCTGCAGAATTTACCCCACGTGTTGTAGTCACCAGGGGTCACATGCCAACTAGCGTTCCAGTTCCTCTGCCCGTAAGTAGTTTCTGGTGGCATATTTATGAGCCACTCTTTGCACAATGGGGAAGCCCAGGTCTGACACAAGATCTGTTGGAACGGCGCGAACGGCGCCGCAAGGTTGAACCAGACCCAAGTGCCGTTCGTCTCGATAGCATTGTCTATACGCCAGCCCAAATAGCCAACATCATCAGGAAGCAAGGGGTTGTAGGGGTTGGAAACCGAGGTGCGCCAGGGTACGTTGTATGAACGGCTGGTGCCTGACGCTAATAGGGCACTGTAGAACATCCATTGTGGACCACCAGAGATGTCCATGACCATGCCTCTTTCAATAGAGTATTCCATGTCATACCCTGTGACGTTACCGAAGCCAGTACCTTGCCATGGGAAGTTCGGGTTTATGTGGAAGTACCATGTCTCTTCGATGAACAGCGGATCCAATACCAAATAGTACAGGCCATCCAAGGCTAAATCGTGCACGTGGAATTTTGCAGTGCGAGCCGCCTTGAGTGTTAGCGTATACGTGTTACCGACTAGGGTAAGAGTCTCAACGTGATACAGGTATGTCTTTGTGTTTGAGCAATACGCAGAGATGAAATCGCAAAAGTCGAGATAACCGTTGCCGTTGTCTTCCCAAACCGTGATTATATAATTGTTTGTGCCGTCAGTCCACGTGCTACCCACTGGACTGGAAGGATTGAAGTTGGTCGTATTCGTCCATGCATAGATTGGGACAGGAGTATTGCATGGGATGAACTTGAAAGTTATATTGTCGCAATAGTCGAGAATATGGTTACCGTTGTCTTCCCATTCGCCTAAGACATAATCAAGAGCGTCTATTTTGTCATATCGTGTCCAATGGCTGTAAATTGGGTTCGCTGGGTTAACGACCGCAGAGGAGAATACCCACTGCTTTGGAGCCAAAGGCAATATACCGTTGCCTTCAACCACGCCGTAGCCTGGCCAATAGTCTGAGAGCCACGGAATGAATCTGTTCGTATCCACAAAGTCGAAATAACACAAGGCCGGTAAAATGTTGAAAATGATCTCAGAACTCGCAGTGTCGTAAGCCGCATTAGGGTCTAATGTTTGTGGACCGCCCAAAGTTAGCTCTGTAAATTGAGTCGGGTTTGGCACTGTCATTGTTGCATTTGCTGAATTTATTGGTATCAGAACGGTCATTGATAGAATTGCCGCTATTAAGAATATTGCTTTATAGTTCATTTTTCCTTTCTCCTAAATTTTTCGCAATTAAATAATGGCTCGCACGCATATTTAATCTTTATGGAATAATGCTCTAGTGGGCTGAATACTACCTAACACCATCAGAATTCTATAGTTAAAGTTATAAATTCGATATCACTCTTGCTAAATGAGGAAGGAGAAAAAGATGGGACTAGGATCTTTCATCATAAGAAGGTTGCTACTCGTAATACCAACCATCCTAGGAGTCACAATTCTAATCTTCGCAGTTACAATGATGCTTAGCCCCGCAACAAGAGCCATGATCTATATACACGATCCAAAACAACTTAGCTCTATAGAGGACATAATCAGAATGTACGGACTACGTGATCCAGCATACGAACAGTATTTCCGTTGGCTTCAACAAGTTTTATCTGGCAACTTGGGCTGGGGCATTACCGACAAATGCCCTGTGCTCCAGTCTATCATAACCAGACTGCCACGCACAGCAGAGATCGTCTTGCCTTCAATACCGATAATCATCCTTGTCGGAATATACTTCGGCGTCCAAGCAGCTGTGCACCAAGACCGTGCCACAGACCACGTTACAAGGTTTTGGGCGATATTCGGTTGGTCCCTTCCAACATTCTGGCTCGCCATAATGCTTCTGGCAATATTTTATGGCTATTTAGGATGGTTCCCACCTGGAACCGCAGGATATCCCCTCGGAAACAAAGCTGTTCAGTATGTCACCGGAGGCCAATGGCACTCGTACACAGGAATCTTCACTATTGACGGTTTCCTAAACGGACAAGCATGGATAAGCCTAGACGCCATAAAGCATTTAGTACTCCCAACAATGGGCTTAACCATAATCCAAATGGCACTTATTATAAGAGTGATGCGCTCAAGCATGCTTGAAACCTTGGGTAAAAACTACATCATCACGGCAAAGGCGAAGGGATTAAAGAATAAGGAAGTCATAAACAGACACGCAAGAAGAAACGCCCTCATTCCAGTGATGACCCTATCGGGAATGTTAGCGGCTGGACTCCTGACGGGCGCGGTCATAACGGAGACCATATATGGTATTCAGGGCTTAGGATTATGGGCCGCCAACGCTGCCCTTGGTGGCACAGGCGGCGGTTCAGTTGACGTCCCCTCGGTGCTCGGCTTCGCCATGTTCGCATGCCTCGTGTACGTGTTTGCAAATCTAATAGTAGACGTATTATACGCCTACTTGGATCCAAGAATTAGGTTGGAATGACAAATGAGCCGAATTGAAGAATTCAAAAAATCAATGGGTCCAACGCTGAAAGAGTTAAAGTTCACGCTCCACAGAGTTAAGAGAAGCCCCCTCTCCATACTCGGAATGGCAATAGTAATATTCTTCACCTTTGTAGCAGTGCTGGCACCAGTGATAGCACCACCCGTATTCCTAGACCCCTTTTCAGTCTGGAGGGACGGCTTTACAACCATTCCAAAACCTCCAGGTACACCTCTGGCAACCGGTCTCTTTGGACAAATGGCCAGGGCGAAAGGCTATACGGTGCACCTGTGGGGGTCAGAATCGGGTGATTACGACATTTTTTACGGATGCATATGGGGAACAATAACAGCTTTCCGCATAGGTCTCCTCGTGACAGCAGTTTCTCTAATAATAGGTTTATTGATAGGCGCGATCGCAGGCTACTACGGAGGAGTAATAGACGAAATAATGATGAGATTCACCGATATAATCTTCGCTTTCCCAGGTCTAGTTCTGGCAATAGCGCTTGTCGTGACCTTACCAAACAGTTTACCCTTAGAATTATCGCAATTTATTTTCCCAACCGTAATCTTCATCGCAGTAACCATCATAACCTCCTCAATCCTAAAAATGTCGAGTGGCAAAAGCCTACTGCTAGGCTTCATATGCGCCGTTGCGTTCGCAGCTTTAGACGCATTAGTGCTCAACAGAGCGCCTCTCTGGCTGTATCACATTCCACTCAACAACCTAGATAAATCGTTAATAGCCCTAACGATAGTCGGCTGGCCAGGCTATGCGAGACTGATTCGAGGCGAAGTGCTAAGAGTGAGGATTGAGGACTACGTCGAAGCGTCAAAAGCTGTAGGATGCTCTGATTTCAGAATCCTCTTTAGGCATATTCTGCCAAACTCGATATATGCAATTCTAATCACAGCATCTCTGGACATAGGGGGAGTGGTGCTGCTGGCCGCAGCATTAAGCTTCCTAGGGATAGGCGCCCCACGGGGATATGCAGACTGGGGGCAGATGATAAGCTTTGCAAGAAACTATGTGACACTAGGAATGCAATACTGGTACACGTTCTTCATACCTGGATTCTTCATCTTCCTATTCGTCTTAGGATGGAACCTGCTCGGCGACGCATTTAGAGACATCCTAGACCCAACACTTAGGAGAAGATAACAAATGACAGAAAACACTATACGCATAGAAGACCTTGAGCTAAAATTCTACACCTACGAAGGAGTAGTTCAAGCCCTAGACAAAGTAAATCTAGAATTAAAGAAGGGAGAAATACTAGGACTCGTCGGTGAAACGGGATGCGGAAAATCAGTGACAAGCCTCTCAATCCTCAACCTGGTACCCACACCAGGAAGAATAGAAGGCGGGCACATCGTCTTTTACGGTGGTGAAAAACCCGTAGACCTACTACAACAAAAGGAATCCTTTCTAAGAGGAGTCAGAGGAAAGGACATCGCAATGATTTTCCAAGAACCGAGGGCCTATCTCAACCCAGTCTACACCGTTAAAGACCAGATTGGAGAAGTCTTGATGCTCCATAGAAAGCAGGAAATCGCACAAATGGCCCTTGCAGAAGTGGAAGCCAAAATAGAAAATAAAACAAAAACAAAGAAGACAAAACCCGGTTTTCTTCTCAACTATGAAAGAAAAACGTTGCAAAAAATGCTGAAAAACCCTAACGCATTATCGCCAAAAATGATATCCAGGGTTCCATTGCTCAACAGGTATAAACGCAGAATGAAAAATGCCCTTCGAGAAGAGGTCGTTAGAATCCTGAGAGACATGGAACTGCCCGATCCGGAAAGAGTAGTTGATATGTATCCGCATGAACTCAGCGGCGGCATGGCCCAACGTGTGGTCATAGCGCTGGCTCTTTCATGCAATCCTATGATGTTAATAGCTGATGAACCTACGACAAACCTGGACGTAACAATCCAGTTCCAGATCTTAAACCTGATAAGAAAACTTCAGCAAAAATACGGCTCAGCGATACTTTACATAACACATGACCTTGGAGTCGTTGCTGAATTATGCGATCGAGTGGCAGTAATGTACGCAGGAGTCGTCAGCGAAGTTGCCGAGGTTGAAGAGCTTTTCAAGAATCCGCTTCATCCTTACACGCAAGCTCTGTTAGAATCCATTCCAAGGCCTGGAAAAGAGTTTAAATCTATAGAAGGAACAGTGCCCAGCCTGATAACTCCACCTTCGGGCTGCAGATTCCACGACAGATGCTCCTACGCCATGGATATATGCGTAACTACAAAACCACCGTATGTCGAGGCAAAGAAAGAACACTTCGTCAGTTGCCACTTGTATCCTGGGGGTTCGAAATGAGCACGTTTATAGAAACAGTTGACCTAAAGAAGTATTTCCCTGTGACAGGCGGGATCCTTAAAAGAAAAATAGCTGATGTAAAGGCTGTAGACGGAGTTAACCTTGGTATACGAAGGGGAGAGACCTTCGGTCTTGTTGGTGAATCAGGCTGCGGCAAGACAACCTTCGCCAGAACACTAATTCGCATATATAAGCCGACAGCCGGCCACATATACTTCAACGCTCCAGATGGAGCTGTTGAAGAGGCCGAGGCTCTCCAAACAAAAAATCCAAAGGACCCAAGACTTAGAGAGTTCAGGAAAAAGTATGACTTGGCTTACTTTAGAGGATCCGAACTTAGACCAATAAGGCGAAAAATGCAGATAGTATACCAAGACCCCACAACCTCCCTCAACCCCAGAATGCTCATTAAAGATATAATCAGTGAACCCTTGAACGTGCAAGGAATAGCAAGGGGATCGGCAGCCCGGAAAAGAGTGATAGAAATCCTAGAAAGAGTAGGGCTTGCCGAGAGACAATTGTATAGGTATCCACACGAGTTTAGTGGAGGACAGAGGCAAAGGGTCGCCATAGCTAGGGCCTTGGTGACCAAACCCGAATTCGTGGTTCTTGATGAACCGACATCCGCAGTGGATGTTTCCGTTCGCGCCCAATTACTTAACCTCTTCCAAGACCTAGGGAAAGAATTCGGATTAACCTACTTGTTCATCAGCCACGACTTAAGCATTGTAGAATGCATAAGCGACCGACTTGCCGTTATGTACCTTGGAAAAGTGATCGAACTAGCAGAAACTACAGAGTTATACCAGAAACCTCTGCATCCATACGCAATCGCTCTCTTCTCTGCAATACCTGTTCCTGATCCAACCTTAAAACGAGAAAGAATAATGCTCACAGGAGAGGTCCCAAGCCCCATTAATCCACCTTCAGGCTGCAGATTTCATCCAAGATGCTCACATGTAATGGATATATGCAGCAAAGTAGAACCTGACCTCTTGGACGTTGGAAATGGGCATCTCATAGCTTGTCATCTATATACGCAGTGAGTAACAAATAGGCAGAAACAATGTTTCGCAAGTATATATATAGGGGAAATCGCATTAACTAGTAGAGTAGGCAGGGGGTTCATGATCCCTTGACGAGCTTTGCGGTTGAAATGCACTGTAATAAGCACGGACTAGAACGATTTAAAGTCAAAATTGTCAGAAAATTCAATATGCCCCCCAACATAATAGTCCCCGACTTGAGCAGAAGACCAACAGTCGGCGAGATAAAATGCATATACGTGGGTCGTCGCGTCAGCAACAAAGAAGTTGAACAGTATTTAGTTGACTACTTTCGGCAAAAAGGTATGCTGGAAAAAATAGTAAACATGCGTCTAATAATCTAAATTGCACTTGCCAAAAAATCCAATGATAAAAACTACATCCGAAAGGATTTTCTTAAAGACAAAACTACTTCTGATTCCACCAAACAATGAGCCAATGCGGGTTTAAACACAAAAGGTTTTGGTTGCAGAAAATCTACTTTTGCCTTTTTGCGGTTTGGAGAGCAGTAGACCATACCTCCTCTAAACACAGCGCAGACCCCACAAAAAAAGTTTCTACGACCCTTGTTCGTGCGAGTTTACAGAAGCTTTCGCAGAATCTCCTAGCCACAAAACAGTGTTTTCCAAGTATCTCCAAAACTCTTTTTCCAACTTTAGCCAGGCTTCTTCTGATTTTAGTTTTCTCAAAATGAAGTATCCACCAAACATCATTTGTTCCAAGACCATGGAATGAGGATGACCGGTTTTCTTTTTGTCCGTGGCTAATTCGAAGTTTACAGTAAAATTGTCTGATGTTCCTTCGATAGACACACTTACGCATCCATTTATCTTAAAATGCGGTGAATCTCCAGCAATTATTTGATAACCACTTGGTATTTCTCCCTTCACAGCCTCAAAATCATTCAGTTTAAAGAAATCCCCTATGCGCGTAGTGAGTAATGCTAAATCCATGTTTTTTCCCACCCAATTCCTCTGCATACCAATCATTACTTAAATTTGCACAGTAATTTTAAAAGTTATCGTATTTCTATTCTTACAGTTTACACAATGGTGGGCGAAGCAACGTTTATTTGGATGCTTTAGTTTAAAATTCTTAGGGAAAACTAGAGTTATCGACTGCAGAGATGAAAGTGGTGGCCAAAAAAACAAAGGCAAGAAAGATTAAGAAAAGAATCTGGAACAAAAAAGTGGGAATTCTGTTATATGCTATGGCCATGGTTGCAATAGTCACTTTATCAGCTTTGTACCAGAGAATCCAGCAGTCACCGCAGTCACCACCCAAAGCGTCCGCTGAAGAATACTTCAGTTTTTCAGGAGCTTATGCTCTCGCAGACCCTGTATACCCCCCATCGAATACTACATTAGAGATAAAACAGTTGGGTTTCAAGATCACACCTATCATGGGAAACGCCACGGACTTGGAGGTGATCCCCTACACGGGAATGGTGAAGCAAAGTGATGCCTGGATATCTTCAGACAAACTAATACTTCGAAATGAAACGGTAGAAGTCGCTCCTATAATGTACCCGTCACCTTATCTTCAAGTTATTAAAGAAGGAGACGAGGGATGGGGGCCCATTGAATTTGTGATATCATGCAAAGAGGCTTATGGAGCCGTTTGGTTGTATGTCACTGGCTTCGTGCCTAGCTCTCGCTAGGACCAAATAGCGAGTCTTCAAGCCCATCAGTTTACGAAGTAAACTACAAATGGGACTTTAACGAACCGTGGTTAGGCTCGCATTATCTTCATCCTTATGGTGCAGTCTTCAATTCGGGAACAGATACTGCTAGTGGTGTAAACATAAATGTCAGCCTTTACGATTCAAACAATGCTCTAATCAAAAGCTCCACGATAAGCCTAGGAGACATTGCTGGTAAGAGTTACGCCAACTTCGACACAACCATTGACTGTAGGGGTCATTGCGAAACCTATTCACATGAAACAGTTCACTCCTAAATATTCTCTTTTTTGGGTTTGGGAGATAGACTTTAATCTTTAAAAGTTGTTAGTTATTGAAGTGAGATGAGAAGCGCAAGCGATTTGAAGGAAAGCCTTACTGAAAGGTTTTCCACTTTCTTCAGATTATCGGGCAGTGAAGCAGTATACGTGGTGGTTCTCACGGCTGTTCTTGTATTCTTCACTTCATTGGGAGTTGTAAGTGCAGAACCTGTCCCGTCATCTGCAATGATAATACAACACTATGGCTTTCCATTCGAAATCTTTAGTAAAATCATCACTCTTTTTAATGGAAGAATAATTTTTCATGGAGAAATCGACACAGTAACCTTTATGAAAACAACCACTCAGTTTAACGGGATTGGGCTAGTGCTGAACCCTCTGATTTATGCTACACTTTCATTCGTAATTGTTAAAGCCGTCGGAAAAATAAGGGAAGAAATCGAATATCGCAGATACGGTGATTGACACAAAGCGATGAGAAAATCGTTGAGCCTCACCCATTCAAAGGAAACGGTTTTAAACATTCTCTTTTTTGGGTTTGGGCATAAATACTAGAATTTTATTTTGTCAAGCTCTGTTAATAAATCTGCAAGTCTTTTCACAGTTGCCCTCAAGAGGCATGCATGCATCGAGAAATCATCGATCGATCGATCGATTGGCAGAAGATACACATTGGTGATACCTAAAGCCGTTAGGGAAGAGCTAACACTTAAAGAGGGACAGAGGGTTTTGATTCGTGTTGAGGACGGAAGAATAGTCATCGAGCCACTGCCTTGGAATCCATATAAGGTGATGGAAGAGGTCGTAGATGAGCCTTACGAGGAGGGAAGAGATGAGGCCAGGGCTGAGAGGTGGCTGAAGAACCGTGCCGGTCGCTGACACAGAGTTTCTTTTTGCTTTAAACCCAAGAGACCGCAAGCATCAGCATGCGATGAGGCTACTTAAAGAGATCAGTGAACTTATGGTGCCCGACACCGCTGCGCTGGAGTTTCAGGTGGTTCTTAGAGCTCGTGGCAGAAGCCCATCTCAAGTGAAAATGGTACTGCTAGCTCTACATGAAGCCTTAACACGAAGTAATGTGGAAGGAGTGGAAACTGTGAGCGTGACTTTGCTCGCGCTTCAGAGTGAACTTGAAGAGAGGTATGGACTGAGCTACTTCGACAGCCTCATAGCAGCTTCGGCGCTAACACTGGATCGCCAAGTGATTTCAGACGATGATGCCTTCGAGAGGGTTCCAAACCTCAAAAGAATACCGCTATCCTCAACTAAATAAATCAAAATTTCTATAATCCTGTTCTTACGCGCGCTTTAAGGGCGCTTGCTAAGATGGCTGTTGAGATAAAAAAACTCGAGAGCAAGGATTTGGCTTTTCTTCATTCTGTGCAATAATATTCCCAATCTCCTCTTTCCTTTTTTCAACAGAAAAACCACGATGGTTCTCCAACTCATAACTTCCTTGATGGGTTTTGCATCCTCATCTGCTGTGCTAATTAAATTTAAATAAGCCTCACACGTTAAAATTTACAAGAACAAGTGTCCTAGCAATGTTAAAGTTTCACTTGGACATACTAAAGGAATTCGAACCCGTTGGCAAACATGCAAAATCATACTTTTCGGTTCTCTGACTAGAGGCGATTATAGGCTGGATTCCGATATTGACTTAGCAATCATAACAAAGGAAAAAAGTTTAATGAAGCTAGCCTCATCCATTATCGATAAAATACTTACAGAACACGGGAAACTAGTTTCCCTCAAGTTTATAAACGAAGAAGAACTTGATAAGAGAGAAACGCAGAAGAATTTTTGAAAAAAGCCCAAGAATTCACGGAAAAAAGACTTTGAATTTAAACTTGCACTACGCCAAATTTTACAAGATAATAGATTTGAAAGAAAAACGGTTCAACTTCAACTCTCACTTATCTTCTTTAATTGTTTTTGATACATCTCAACAATCTCGCTTACAGTTGTTGCATCTTCCGCTGCCTTGTCAAGTCTGTAGTTTCCTGTGAAACGTGGGAAGCGTATTGCCAGTCCGCTTCCCTTTCGTATGGAGTCCATTGCGCATGTGTGAATTGGGCTTAGAGTTATTTCGGCGCCTAAGATTTCAAGCACAACAACCGGTTCAGACCAAACATCAGCCTCAAGCAAAGAGTTAAGTCTCGAATGCTTGTGCGTTATAATATGCTTCTGCATCATCTTTGGCAGCTTCGCCAAATCCTCATCTGTAAAGCCTGTTCCACATTTAGTAACCGTTTCGAAAGTGTCATTGTTAGGATTGTAAGCTGCTAAAAGCAGGGCGCCATAGGCGCCGGCTCGTTTTCCTCTACCGTGGAAAGCACCTACAACTACTAAATCAACAGTGTCGGTCATTTCGCTTTTATAGTCCCGCTTGTACTTGATCCAGAGCCAACCCCTAGCTCCAGCTTGATAAACTGAATCTTCTGCCATGGATTTGCAAACTAGTCCTTCACATCCGCTTTCTATCGCTTCCAAGAAGAATTTTTCAAGCTCTTTCACGTCGCTCGTGATTATGTACTTAGCAACTTTCACCCTATCGCTTTCTTTAATTGCGTCTTCAAGTACTTGCCGTCTAATCGGATAAGGTTCTAAGGTCAAGTCGTTACCATCAACAAAGAGAGCGTCAAACATGAACAGAGAAACTGGATACTCTTCAATAGCTTTTTCAATTCCATACTTGCGTCTGCGATGCATTAACTCTTGGAATGGTCTCATCTCGCCCGTGTCAGTGTCTATAGCGACGCATTCGGCTTCTAACATGGCGTCTCTTGCTTTCACATAGCTTTTAACCAGTTCGATGGCGTCTGGGTATTGACTTGAGATGTTTTCTAGGCGTCTGGAAAAGAGATTAATTTTGTCGCCTTTCTTGTGGATTTGTATTCTTTCGCCATCGTACTTGTATTCGGCTATGCATTTTCCGCCAAGTTTTTCCAAGATTTCCTCAGGGGAAGAAAGCCTTTCAGCCAGCATAGGTCTTATCGGTTCACCTACAAGAACCTCAAACTTTTTAATTCCTTCCAAACCTTTTTCAGCAACATCCTTTGCAACTCTTCCAAGGTCAGAGGAAACGTTATAGGCTCGCTCTACGATTTCACGCGCT
>Ga0315280_10005482_pt1 | contig 18052 bp, 15 predicted proteins | sample YL17G06_40_MG_FD_203697 | JGI IMG/M metagenome (GOLD analysis project Ga0315280, IMG submission 203697) | Sediment microbial communities from Yellowstone Lake, YNP, Wyoming, USA - YL17G06_40 | ecosystem: Environmental > Aquatic > Freshwater > Lake > Sediment | place: USA: Wyoming | collected... | reverse complement strand
AGCTGCCCGTACAGGTGTCCACGTGAGTGGCCACAACCACCTGGTATTTATCGCGAGAGAGCTTCTCTTCTAGCTCCTCAGGAAGCACTGCTCTTCCCCATTGGCTCTCGATCAGATCCCAGTTGAGACCAAAAGCTTTGCAGATCTCAGCTATTCTTGCGCCAAAATAGCCCTGAGAAACAACGAGAACCTTATCTTCCTTCCCGGCGGTGTTCAAAAGAGCCATTTCCATAGCCAACGTGCCGGCTCCAGAAATGATAAAAGGTTGTCCATTCTGGCAAAAAACAACTATTTTCAAATTTGCCAGAGCTTCCTTGAATTCAGCTACCATCTCAGGCCCAACATGAGAAACAGTTGGCTGAGAAAGGCTGCTCGTAATCCTGGGATGGACAGGACTTGGCCCTGGTATTAAAAGCAATTTTTCTCTCTGCATTCTTTTTTCCTTTAAAAGAAAGTGATGTCTAATTTTACATCTAATCTTTGAGAAATCAAGATTCTTTTGTTTGGTAGCCGTTAGATTTTGCCAGCCCTTGGTAAGACGCGGGCTAAAGCCCGTGGCTACCAAGAAAATCATGGAACCATCTGTGACAAAAGGGGCTTTGAAAAGGACTTAGCTCCCCGCTCCGATCGGCGCCGCAGCCCTTTTCAAAGCCCCTTTATCGCGGAATTGGAGATGTTTCCTCGCAATGGCTGATTCAGATTGTGAAATGGAAGCATCTTTTTCTCTGCGATAGATGAGTACAATAAAGAAAGAATTGGTGGCGAGGCGCTAGTCCCCGCCCGCCCGCAGCGAATGGTGGCGGGTGGGGGGGGTCTTTAGCGAGGACGGACGGGGACGCGCCTGGACAGGACCCATTCTTTCAAACTTGATAATCACCACGGGAAAAAAGATGCTATCTTTGTAGACTAGATATTCAAAATTTTGATAATATTAAGCCACCATGAACAAAAAAATTATAATCTCGTTATCGGTCATTTTAAGTCTTTCGGCTCTAATCTTTTGCGCTCAAAAACAGGAAAAAGCGGACCTGGTCCTCCTCACCGGCAAAATCTTTACCCTCAATGACGCCAATCCTTTTGTCGAATCCCTAGCTGTAAAGGACGGCCTGATCCTCGCTCTCGGGAAAAGCGAAGACATAAAAAAATTCATCGGACCTCGAACCCAAGTTCTTGATGTCAAGGGAAAGCTCGTCATCCCCGGTCTCATCGATGCCCACACCCACTTTGCTTCTGGCGGTCAGTCGCTGGCCTCACTCAGTTTTCGAGGAGTCAATTCGATCGAAAGAGTTCAGGAAATGGTGGCTTCTAAAATAAAGGAACTTCCGGAAGGGGCGCCTGTTTTCGGGAACGAATATGACCACACCCTTTTTCCCGGAGGAAACTGGCCAGCCAAAGAAGACTTGGATCAAGTCTCTCCCCAGAATCCCGTGGTCATCGAAAGAGTGGACGGTCATTCCCTCTGGGTCAACAGCCTCGCCTTGAAACAATCTGGAGTTGCTAAAGAGACGAAGAATCCTTTTGGCGGAGAAATTCTAAAGGACCCGAAAACTGGAGAGCCTACCGGGATTCTAACCGAGTCCGCGACATCGTTGATAACAGTCAAACGGTCTGGCGTCGAGTCCACTCCTCAGCAAGATATTGAGCGCGGCCTGGCCCATGCGGCTAAACTCGGCTTAACAGGCATTCACACTTCTTCAAGCCTCGAGGAAATCGGCATCTACAAAAAGCTCAATCAGGAAGGAAAATTAACCCTCCGGGTCTATGCCTGGCTCCCCATCGAAGAAATCGACAAATACATCAAGCTCGTCATCAAACAAGGCCTGGGCGATGAGATGGTGAAGGCCGGATTCCTCAAGGCGTTCATCGACGGCACGCTCGGCTCAGGGACTGCACTCCTGTTCGAGCCCTTCGCCGATGCCCCTGGGAAAACCGGCCTTGCTCAATACCCAGAAGAAAAATTTTATCAGCTCGTTGAGAAAGCGCAGCAGAACGGATATCAAATAGGTGTTCATGCCATTGGAGATAAGGCTGTCAATTGGGTTTTAAATGCGGTCGAACGGGCCGAGCAGAAGTATGGGAACAAAAACCTTCGTCACCGGATTGAACACGCTCAGGTCATCATCCCCTCCGATGTTAAAAGATTCAAAAAGCTGGGCGTCATCGCCTCGATGCAGCCCACTCACTGCACCACCGATATGAGATTCTGCGAAAAACGGATAGGCCTGGAGCGCTCGAAAAATGCTTATATCTGGAAAACTCTAATTGAGAATGGAGCGTGGCTTGCATTTGGGTCGGATTGGCCGGTGGAACCACTCGACCCGATGAGAGGTCTATATTCAGCCGTGACCCGAAAGAATATTGAATTCGATTACCCGGAGGGGGGCTGGTTCCCAGAACAGAGACTCACTCTGGCTGAAGCTATCAAAGACTTCACCTTAGGATCGGCTTTTGCCTCTTTTGAAGAAAATATAAAAGGCTCCCTTGAGGTTGGCAAACTCGCGGATCTGGTCGTGCTCTCTAAAGATCTCTTCACGATTCCCCCCAAAGAAATTCTGACTGCAGAAGTTCTTTACACCATCCTTGGCGGTAAGATAGTTTATGAAAAATAAGAATAAAAATGTTTATTCAGAAACTTTGTAATTTATGCCTTCAAAACAGATGATGAGCTTTGGGGCCACAGAAAGGTATTTTGCAATTCCCGGCTTTTGAGCGATCAGGCGGAAATATTCCTCGGAATTGAACTTGATTTCTTTGAGCGGGCTTTCTCCCTTGTAGAGGCTGTCCACCCAGTAGCCATCCTTGAGATAAAAAGTCTTATCTTCCTTATACCGGATTTGCTGCGATTCCACCTGTGAGGCTTGATCCTCTGCTTTAAACTTCTGGGTTGCTTTTGCTATTTTCACAGCGCCGGCACCCGTCACTCTCCCAGCCTTGAGAGCGTCTACAGATTCGGGAGCTGCGGCTTCAAGCATGAGCCTCTCTTTTTCGGTGACAAGGAATGAGGTATAGGGAGTGACGATTCCATATTTGAGGCCGAGCTTTTTTACTTCCTCAATGAGTTCGTTGTTTGAGCCGTGGAGCCGGATCTCCTCCAGGAGATACCCGATGCGCCTTGTCGCCCAGAGCCGTGGCAGAAAGTTGGCGGATTCATCCTTGGTCAATTTTTGATTTTCGAGGACAAATCTTTTTTCCTGCTTTCCGACTTTTCCGGTGAGCAGGATTGTTGCCGGACCTTCGCCTTTATATTTTCCGAGCACGACAAGCTGTGAACCCTTGAACAAATCGGGAAGGGTTTGAGGGTAAGAGTTTGAAACCTCAATCCCATTAAATGCGAGTTTTAAATCGGAAAGAAGGGGTGAGGAGATTTTCTCATAGTAGCTCGAAACCGCAACCTCCAAATCTTCGTTTTCTCCCACATAAAGCGAAGTGCCCCGGTTCTCAGACGAAATCTTATCCAGAAGTTCGGTGTTGACATCATAGCCGACTCCAAAGACAAAAATCCGGGAATTGAACTCATTGCCTTTGCTGACATTCTTCAAAATCTCTCCTGTGTCGGTGATGCTGACCGTCGGGAGGCCATCTGTCAGGAAAAGGATATAGTTAGGCCTCCCTCCAGACTGAGTCATCTTTAATGCCTGAAGCAAGGCATCGTTGATGTTCGTCCCTCCTGAATCCTCAATGGCATCCACAAATTTGAGTGCTTCGTCCTTGTTCTGAGTGGTCGCGGGAACAAGTTCCGGTCTAAAAAGTGAGACTCCGTCATCGAAGTCGATGACCGAGAACCGGTCCTTCTCATCCAAATGATTGATGATGAACCGGACAGCATCTTTGGCCTGGCGGATTTTGTTCCCGCTCATACTCCCCGAGCTGTCTAGGGCAAAAATGAGGTTTTTGTTGAGAACTTTTTCTTTTTCAGCGGCATAGCGGGGCGAGGCCAGAAGCAAATAATAATTTTCTTCAGGACCAGCCCAGTTCATAAAAGAAAGTCCGACATCATCCTGGGAAAGAGAGTAATAGAAAACAAAATCCTTATCCGGTTTGATGTTCGCTCCCTCAAAACTGATAGCAGCCTTGCTTTCGCTTTCCCTTCTGACTGAGACTTTATGTGAAGGAGAGTAGATATTGGTAATCGGAATCTTGGAATCAATTTTGGCTGAAATGCTCACTTCCCGGATGGGATCTAGCGAAAACCGCTCGGTGTTCAGAGGATAGAGATACTTGACCATTCCTCTCTCTGCTTTCAAGACTTCGGTGTAAGAAAGTTGAATTCTCTTTTCACCGTTCGCGGGAATAGGAAAAACGCGCGCCCGGAACATGTTGCGGCCAATGTACTCGAGGAGGGCGGGGTCTCGAAGCCGGCGGACGATGTCTTCATAAATCTGACGGGCCTGGTTGCTGTCCAGGATTTCTCCTTCAACTTTTTTGTCCCCGATGTACATGGCGAATTCAGAAAGGGAAGCCTTTTCGGGCAAGGGAAAGATAAACGTGCCCTCGATATCGCGGTTGTGATTATTCAGAAAAACCTCGTCGATCGAAGTTTTAGCCACCTGATTGAGGACTTCCACCTGGACCCGGTGGTACTTGACTGTCAAGGGAGGAATGACTTCCCCGTGCCTTGGGTTAGGGATGATAAAACCATCCCCAAAAAGGTTCCTCCCGCCAAAGCCGAGGGCCATTCCCAAAATAAGAGAAATGCCTAAGATTGATTTTAAGCGGTGCATGCTTGTCATCGTTCTTCCTCCTTAGCGCTGTGGCGCCTGTTACTTCATCAACTAAAACTTCTTTGCTCGATAAAAAGTTTCAGGGCTTAAGAAGCCTCTCGATTTTTTTCTGAAGAGCATTCACGGTTATGACCACGATGGCACCGCTTGAATAAAATTTTTCCTTATTCCTGCGCAAAATAAAAATCTTTTCAATTCCGGCCTCTTTTGCGGCTTTGATATCAAAATGCGAATCCCCCACCACACAACATTCTTCCTTTTTAATTTTTAGCTTTCTCAAGACCTCTAAAAAAGACGCGCCCGAGGGTTTCCAGAGGCCGCGCTCCCTGGAGATGACCCAATCGAACTTGAGATTGAATTTTTTCAAAAGAAAGCGAACATTTTTCCGGGAATTGTTTGTGACGAGAGCCCTTTTGATTTTCCTCCTGGCCAAAAATGTGAAGAAGGGACGAATGTCTTTTTTCAGCTTAGCTTTGTGCGTTGCCGCGTCTTCATATTTTTTAAGAATGTTCCATTTCAGAGATTTTTCCGGCTCCTCCAGCGCACTGAGGTAACTCAGGATAGACACTCCTTTTGTTCCCAGTTCTTCTCTGATTTGGGCCCAATCATAGGGCGTTTCAACGACTGTCCCATCCAGGTCGAAAATTATGGCTCTGACCTTCAAGCTATTTCTCTTCCCTAGTCTCTTTTGACCCTTCCCACTTCAAACAGCGGCTCACCTTTGTTGGCGGGAGGGGTGTTGATGATATAAAGCAAAATTCCAGCAAACGGAGCCTTCACTTCTTCAACAACGTTTCCCAGAAAGTCTGTGACATAGCCCACTTTCTGCCCCTCAGCCACTGTCTCCCCCATCCTGGCTTGGGGATAGAAAAGGCCGTCATGATTGGCATAAATAACCTCGTACTTATCGATCCAGACAGGCTCGGGAATTAATTCCGGTTTCCCCTCGATCATCTGGAGCCATTTCATCACATTCATAATTCCTCGGATGTTGGTCAAAATGGCCTCCTCATCAGTCCGTCCCAAATACCCGGCTTCGGTCGTAATCGCGGGCTTGGATTGGAGAATAGCCGTATTCCCCAAATATTTGGACTGGGAGAGGACTTTTGTGCGAGATTCGTCGATGATGATGCGCTTGATCCCAAAGGCAAGAGCCATTTTTCGGGTTGTCTCATCTAATTTTTTGTTGTCGCTGATCATCCAGTAGGTGTAAGGGATGAGGGCCTCATTTCCATCTCCGCAATGCAGGTCGATGAGGTAATCGCATTTTTTGATGACTTCTGTGTTGAGAACGCAAGCAATTCGCTGGCTCAAAGTTCCTTGAGAATCTCCAGGAAAAACCCGGTTCAAATTCTTCCAATCATAAGGATTGTAATAGATTGTTCTCCTCTGAAAGGATGGAGGGTTGGCGATGTAGACCAAAATCAATGTGCCAGATAAGTTTTTGGCATCTATCATTTCCTTGATCCGGTAGAGGGCAAGAATGGGCGGATATTCGTAACCATGAACTCCAGCCACAAGTGCCAAAACCTTCCCTTCCTTTGAGCCGTTGATAACAGTCATCGGTAAGGAACAGGCGATCCCCTCCTTCTCTGGAACAGAAAGGTAGCCAGACTGTTTCTCACCCGGAGCGACTTTCAGGCCACCTAAAATAAAAATATCATTCTTTGCCGAAGCGCTTAAGAATGAAGAAAAACCCAATGCCAAGAGAAGAAAGAAGACACTTATTTTTAAAATCCTGCGCATCATCACTTTGAAACCTCCTTCAGTTTAAAAGGACATTGTCTGTATTCTATCGAATCTGATTCCGAACGTCTACATGTTTTCTCTGCTTGTTTCTTTAATTTTATTTTGCTATAATCCAAATCGAAAATTTAAATTTAGGCCCATATTGGGAGGGAGGCAAGTCTATGGGTAAATATTTGGCTATTATCATAGGGATAATTGCGATGATCGCTGGTGTTGCGCTCGTGATCGCTGTCTGGTGGCGGGAATTCTATGAGCTGGTGTTTGGCATTATCCCACCTATTCTCTTCTTTGGCGGCCTCATCGCTCTTATTGCTGGAATCAGCAGTATCAGAGATGCGATAAGAACGAAAAGATTAGAAACGGAAACAGCGACCAAAGAAGAGGAAAAGACAGAAGAAAAAGCTTAAAGTCCACAGGCATTTTCCTGCCCGGTACTGTTCGATTCTAAAAATAAGCACTTCTGCCTTACCTAAAAAACATTATTTCTCGAGAAATAAAGCAGAATAAAGGCTAAGCTGACTTGCCTCCTTCAAAAAACCTGTGTTACTATCTAAGGAGTGATCAGGTTCAATATTCTTCTTTTGAATATTCTTCTCTCTATTATTTCAAACGCCACTCAGAATGTAGAAAAATCATTCCTTCAGAATAATCCTCAGCTATTTTATTCGCAATTATCAACTCAAACCAATATCAATATTTCTCTTCCCGCTCCCATCTCTTTTTCTGACCAGCTTTCTGATCAGCAGGCCTATTTCCTTTTCCGCCAAATCTTCTCCACTTACTCCACCTTCGAATTCTATCCTGAAAGAGAACTGGCTCTGCTTCCCGGAGAGAAAAATTTTATTTTCAAAGCCCGATGGTCGTTCTTGAACAAGAAAAACTCCAATCAGTATGTCTTTCGTGTCTTTTTTTATTTTATAAACGAATCCTCGGCCCAAAATTCCTATAAATTCAAGAGTTCCTGGAAAATCGCGGAAATTAAGGCTGAAAAAATATGAAATAACGAGCAGCTGAATTGAGGAAAAAAAGACTTTTCTATAGCTTCCTGCTGGGTATCCTGCTCTCCGGCATCTTGCTTATCCTGTATTTTTTGCTCCCTTCGCTCGTCTCCCCCAAATATTCCCAAAAAAGCTTGAAGCCTTTGAGAAATCAAGCCCAAGCTATCAAGAGCGAATTTTCCCGCGTTCTTAACGCTTTTAATCAGAAGCAAAAAATTCTGGCTTCCTCCTCTTTTCCCCAAAATAAAGAAGCGATCTTCAACCTCTTTAAAAGAATCGACCCCCATCCGGAGATCGAGGGAATCGCCTACTATGACTCCAAAGGAAATCTAACTCTTTGGATAGGCAACATGATTGACCTCGGTCTCGTGTTTGATACCAAAGAAGAAGAGAATGCTATTCTGGGCCAAGAATCCTCTTTCCTTATCAATCACAAAGCTTCAGCCTACCTCGTCCGCTGTCTCAGATTGAACCGGAGTGAACACATCGTGCTTTTCCGGCTTCTGGCTTTTAGCCCTCAGTTTAAAGCCGCGTATCTTGAAGATTATCAATTTCTAAAACCAAAACTTCTCAGAAATTGCGACGTGGATTATTGGGATTTCCGCGAAGATGTTTCGGGGTTTGAAAAAATATTTTCTCGGCACAACGACGAATATCTTGGCCAGCCGAGGCAACAAAATGAAATCCAAACCATCTACTTTCCCTTAAGAAATGAAAGCCGGAAGATTATAGCCACCATAACTCTGAGCTCCCCTTCCTCGACAGCCAAGGTCACGAGTCTCAAAGAGAACCTGCTGATTGTTTTCTATCTGGTGCTCTGCGTGTCGCTCATCCTGCTTTTGCTGTCTGCGGCCCTTTCTGCTTCTTTTCTCGAAAAAAAGAAAGGGATTGCCGCCTTTCTCGTCATCCTGATCCTCATTGGCCTGCGGTCTATTTTCGTTCTTTTGAATAGCCTGGCAAAAATACAATCCTTGCCCATTTTTTCGCCATCTGCAGCCGGTTTTTTTTCTTTCTTGAACCTCACCAAATCTCCGGCGGACATTTTTTTAAGCTCTCTGGTGCTTTTCCTCATCCTTGGGTCCATCGCCTACTGCGCTCAAAGTCTCATCCCGAAAAAGAAAAGACATTCCTCTTGGGTTCTTTCTTTGACTCTCAATCTTATCTCTGTCTTCATTTCCCTCTTTCTCGTTTTTAGTTTCCAAAAATTTCTGTCACTCCTCAGCCTGCATTCAAACTTTAGCTTTCTCCGTTTTTCATTTTCTTTCTCGTTTCTTCTTCTCCATCTCAGCGTTCTTCTCACTTTTCTGAGCTTCTCGATCGCGGCTTACACAGGATTCAAGATTGCAGCGGCCGTTCCTCTCCATCGCTCAGTTCCTTTCTTTATTCTCCTTCTGGCTTCTGTCGTTTTTTTGCTTTTCTCCAGGGAGAGAAATTTGCTCTTTTTTATCCTCCAGCTGGGGGTGGTCGCCCTCATCCTGTCCCTGGCCTTGTTTCCCGAGCTTTGGAAAAGAAAAGAAAGCCTCTTTGTCACTTTCCTTCTCAGCACTCTGTTTATCTTTTTTTCTCTCAACCACTACTCTTCCTACCGAACCCGATCTCTTCTCCAGAATTTGCTTAAAAACACAATTGTCTCCCAAGAACATTGGGGAAACTTCTTGGTTAAAGAATCTCTTCCTGAAATTGAGAACCTCAAAAGCGCCCTTCTTTCCTATTTCCAGCATCCTGACTCGCCCGATTTTGCGCATTTCGTTTGGGGAAAGACGCTTGCGGCCAAATTCAATTGGTATTCCAGCTTCGAGGTGTTAAATCCCGAAGGTGAGCTTCTCTCTCGCTTCTCTTTAAATGTGCCAAAGCTCTCTCCCCAAGAAATGAAACTCCCCCTCAGTCCCGATTGGACTGTGCTCCGCCAAAAAATTCCGTTCATCGGCAAAGAAAAAGATTTCATTGTCAGCTACAAAGATTGGTTTGAAGAGCAGAAATATTTGGGGAGAACGATCCTTTACCTTTCCATGGATTTTGAACTGCTTCCTTTTCTCTACTCCGCCAATCCCTACTTTGAACTCCTCAGGACGAGTCCTCTGCCTTCACTCCACCAGCTCGATTTTGGTTTTGCTATCTTTGATAGAAACGGAAAATTTCTTTTCAACCCCCATAAGCTCTCCTCAGGAATAACGCCCCAGCTTTTAGCCCTCAACTCCCAGAACTCCACTTGGTCTGTTTTCAAGGATAAAAATAAAAGATATCATTCTTTCTATTTTCAATGGAACAACCGGATTTATTCTTTCTTCACTCCCCAAAAAAATTTCATCCAATACTCGGTCGAATACATTAAACTCTTCTTCCTCTACCTCTTTTTCTTTTCCGTCTGCGCCCTGCTCTTCATTGTGTCTCCGCCAAAGAAAAAAATCAAAAATCCCTTTTGGTCTTTCTCCAACCGGGTGTATGCCTCTTTCATAGCTATTGCTATCATTCCTCTTATTCTTTTTACTTTCTTCACTGAAAACTTTTTTGATCGTCTTTTCAGTCAAAAGTTTATCGAGCAGGCAGAGTCCCAAGCCAGCGTTGCGCGGAGCATTATGGAAGACTTTATCTTTCTCCAACAGGAAGAAACAGCCAATATGACAGCACTCCCTGAGGACTTGGTCCTTTGGATCAGCTCCACGATTTCAAATGACATTAATCTCTACCGGGATGGGAGGCTCATTTCATCCAGTCGGCGAGAGTTTTTTGATTCCGGGCTTCTTCCCGAACTTATCGATGGAGAGATTTACTTTAAACTCCAGCATGAAAACAGGCCCTTCTACACTCAAAGACAAAAAATTGGCGACTACTCCTTCCAGACTCTCACCATCCCCTTCTCTTTTCTGGATTCTTTGTTCTTGATTTCACTGCCCTTTCCTTTTGAGCAGCAAGAAATTGCTAAATCCACCCAAGAACTGATCGAGTCCCTCATTTTTATCTCCGTCTTTTTTATAGCGCTTGTCCTCTTTTTTGCTCGAGCGATAGGCACGATGATCGTCACTCCGATCACAAAACTCCTTGAGGGAACTAAAGAAGTCAGTCTGGGCAATTTGGAAATCCGCTTAGATCATAAACCCCATGACGAAATGAAGACTTTGATCGATGGCTTCAATGCCATGATTCAGAGCTTGAAAGAACATCAACAGGAATTGGCCGAGATGAGCAAGAAAGTGGCCTGGGCGGAAATGGCGAGAAAAGTGGCCCATGAAGTCAAAAATCCATTGACCCCCATCCAGCTTTCCGTGGAACACCTCCTCAAAGTCTATGAAGACAAAAAGGGGGACTTTGAAAAGGCTCTTAAAGAATCCACAGCCTATATCATCAGCGAAGTTGAAAACTTAAGAAAAATTGCGCAAGAATTCTTGGAGATCTCAAAAGAAACCGCTCTCGAGAAAGAATACTTTGACCTGAAAACAGTCATCCAAGAAACACTGGCGCCCTATGAGAGAATCCTGGCCGAAAGAATCATATTTAAGCAAATCTACAGTGGCCCAAATTTTGATTGCATCGGAGATAAATCTAAAATAAAGATCGTTTTGAGAAACATCCTGATCAACGCCATTGAAGCCATCCGCGGCAAAGGAGAGATAAAATTAAGGGCCTGCAAAGAAGCGAACACCCTCATCCTCGAAATCTGCGATACGGGGATAGGAATGGAAAAGGACGTACTGGAGAAAATTTTTGTGCCCTACTTCTCAACCAAAGCGGCCGGAACAGGATTGGGGCTTCCGATCACTAAAAAAATCATCGAAGACCATGGAGGGACTATTCAGATTTCGAGCGAGCCCCAAAAAGGAACAAAGGTGACTATTAAACTTCCGTGCGAGATCAACGACTAAAATTTATGCAAATTTTTGAAAAAATGTTAAAATGTCGCCTAAGGCTGAGATTGAATAAAAAGCAAAATTCGATTTTTCTTTTCTGTTTGCTTCTTTTTCTCTGTTTTCATCCTGTCCGGGCTGAAAAAATAAGCTTCCGGATTAGCTACAATTTTCTCTCGATGCCAAAAGGTGACCTCGATACTTGGATTCAATCTTATAACTCACTCTGGAAGGCCTGGCAGGCCAAAAAGGGAGGCAGCATCCAAGGCGAATTTAAGCCTCTGGATTTCGGCCCGACCTGTGAAGCAGAAATCCGCATCCCGATCGTTGCCGGTTTTGCTCTCTGCTTTGAGGGAAGTTATCTTTCAAGCAAGAGCGATGGCGCTGTCGACTACAAGAATCAAGGCGGCAGTCAGCAAGAAACTCATTTTCTGCTCAATGATCTGAAAGCTTTTCCTCTGAAGATTGGGCTGGGGTTTTCTTCTCCTGTCTTTAAGAAATTCAGGATCCTGGCTGCTGGCGGCAGGCATATTATTTTTGTGTCCTACAAAACTCAAGAAAAATATGAGGCTAAGTTCTTGAGTCTGGGAACAGAATATTTTTACTGGTTTAACAAAGACATTACCTACCATTCAGAAGCCCTGGGATATTTCGCTTCGTTAGGTGTGCAATATGACATTCTCCCTTTTTTGGCAGTTGGTGTTGAAGCTGAAAAAATCTGGTCAAAGGTTGATGGATTCAAAGGCTCCTCGTCGTATCAAGATTACACCGGCCGCAAGGAAGATCAAAAAGTTACGCTCTATTTTTATGAAAGCAAGGAGTGGGGTCTCAATCAGTATTTTTTTGTTCTCGACGGACAGAAGGATAAACCAGAGGGTTCCTTAGTCCGAAAGGTGAGACACGGAGAGTTCAATTTCGGCAGCTTTGCTTTTAAAATAGGACTCACCTTCAAGTTTTAACCAAGGAAGCTTCCCAGTGAATAAAACGCTCGTCACTTACTTCAGCCGGACAGGGAACACAAAAAAGGTCGCTGAGGCAATCTACCAGAGTCTGGAAGGCGAAAAGGAAATCAAGCCCATCGAGGAAGTCCACGACCTCGAGCCCTACGATCTCATTTTTATCGGTTTCCCCGTTCACTCCCACAGTGTTCCTTATAAAGTCGAGCAATTTCTTAAAGGGATTCCTGCGCCTAAAAAAATTGCTTTTTTCTCCACGCATGGATCATTGACAGGACACCGGCTTTCACAGGAAGCGCTTGAGCACGCCTCGGTGGTTGCTCCCAAGGCCAAAGTTCTCGGCACATTTTCCTGTCGAGGAAAGCTGTCGCTTCAAGCCCTTGAAGCCTTGGGCAAATCCCCCGAACACCAGGAATGGACGGATATGGCTGCCTCGGCCAGTACTCATCCTGACGAACACGATTTAGCCAGTGCCAAAGCCTTTGCCAAGGGAATAAAAACGCAAAGCTCCCACCGCCGCTATTAAACGGATCTCTTCTCTCTCCTCACCCACCTAAAATGGATGAGAGCCTATTAAACTTTATAATCAGGCTAGGGTGTTTATTTCTTTTTTATCCCTTCTGATCCGTTCAAACCCGGAAACGCCAACAAATTGAAGCTTTTCTTTTTTTTCTAACTCGTCGAATAACAGATCGAGCCCGAGGACATCACTGGCGATATGCCCGGCAATCACCATATTCAGGTTGGCCTTTTTGGCATTCTCCAGGCACTCCTCACTAAAATGCATTCCCACTAGAGTGCTGATTCCCGAGGTTGCATATTTTTCGAAGATTTCTTTGGATCCCTCCGTCCCCCCCGTCATATCCACATAAATTTTGCCGCATTTGTTATTCTCTGAGCCGCTCACGATTTTGGGAGGCACCTGCAATTTCATTGATTTCTGGTATTCAGGAATAGTTTTTAATAGTTTTAGGAGGTTTCTCAATTTGTCCGGCTTTTCCTTTTCAAACTTTTTCGTGAGGAACTTTGTCACGCAGTTATCCGCGGGAGTATGGATGCACATCATCGGGATTCCAAGCACCCGAGCCACATCCACCGACCGGTTATGATTCACAGGCAAGAGCCTGCGTTCGATTTCACTGATTCTTTTTTCCATGAGTTTTTCAGCCACACTGACTGAAATCCCTAAATTCGCCAGAAGGTCAGCCTGAAGCTTCATGACATCGTAGAGCTGCGCCAGAGCAAAGCCTTCGGGGTGATGGGCAATGATGAGGTCAATTTTTTGGTTCTGGTCTTTATTCAAAAGGTAAGAGAGCAAGACTTCTCCCACTTCCATATCGATCCCCACAATCACCTTTTTGATATCTGTGTTCGGGTCCCCATTGAGGATTCTCGTGTCTGAGAAAGGATTGGACAACCGGTCTTGATCATAATCTGCTTGGTCTTCCTCTTTCAGCTTCTGAAATTTTTCTTTCTCTTCTGCTAAGATTTTTTTGATTTCCTCTTTTCCCCTGAGGTCGTTCGCAATTCCGATCTCAACCGCTGTTCTGTAGAGTTTTTCAAGTTTCATCTTTTATCCTCCTTGCTCTCTGAATCTATTTCCCAAAAATTTTGCAGAGCACTTTTTACCTTTTGTCTTCTTTTAACTCAATCAGCACGCCGTTGATGCCGGAGGGGTGAATGAAAGCGATCAGGCTTCCTCCTGCTCCCTGGTAAGGCTTCTCTTGGACAAACTGAATTCCTTTAGCCTTGAGTTCATGCATAGTCTTCTGGATATCTTTGACTTTAAGGCAAAAGTGATGAATGCCCTCCCCTCTCTCTTTCAAAAATTTCTCAACCGGCGCTCCTTCCCCCAGCGGAGAAACCAATTCCACGGATGGCCCCCGCTCTAAGTTCAGATGCGCCAATCTGACTCCTCTCTCTTTGACTTCTTCAATTCCCGCAGATTCTAGCGCGAACAAATTCCTCCACTGCGCTAAACTCTCTTCAAGGTTTCGAACGGCAATCCCGATGTGATCAATCCTCTGAACTTTCATCTCCCCTCCTCCTTTTTTCTCTTCAGCCTTCCCTTCAAGCAACTAATGATTTCTTCAGCCACCGTATAAGGGTCTATTTCCCTCTGATAGATCTTCTCAACATAAGCGTCCAAATCCGAATCCTTGACAGCCTGACTGATGATCTGCTCGAGTCTCTCTCGGATGATATCCTTCAACATCCAGGACAGGAGTCTTTTTTTCCTTGCGGCCCGGAGCTCTAAATCTTTGCTGGCCATGAATTTCATGATTTCCTCAAGCAAGAGGTCAACTCCTTTTCCCTTGGTCGCAATGGTTTTAACGATGGCCGGGATTTCTTTTTCTTTGAGCCCCAATTCGAGCATGGCTTTAAGTTGCTTTTCCGTTTTTTCTATGCCGGGCGAATCAGCTTTGTTGATCACAAAAATATCGCCGATTTCCATGATCCCCGCTTTAAATGCCTGGATATCGTCGCCCGCGCCCGGTGTCAGAATGACCAGAACGATGTCAGCCAGCTTAACCACTTCCACCTCATCCTGACCCACGCCGACTGTCTCAACTAAAACAATATCCTTTTGGGCTGCTTCGAAGATTGCAATCGCCTCTCCTGTGGCCTTGGCAATGCCTCCCAAGTGGCCCCGCGTTGCCATGCTTCTAATAAAAACTTCAGAATCCAGGCTGTGCCGCATCATGCGGATCCGATCTCCAAGGATAGCTCCTCCGCTGAAGGGGCTTGAGGGATCAACCGCCACGATCCCAATTGTCCTTCCATCTTTTCTGAGCAGACTGATCATCTGGTCCACCAGAGTGCTTTTTCCCGAACCAGGAGCGCCCGTGATACCCACAATCAGCGATTCTTTGCGGTGAGGGAAAATTTCTTTCATCAACTCCTGGGCGGAGCTCTCGTTGTTCTCAATCAAGGTGATGGCTTTGGCGATAGCCCGGGGATTTCCCTTCAGAACTTCTTGAGCTAGATTCATGACTTCAGTATTCTGACAATACTTTTTGAGCGATGATCCAGCGCTGGATTTCAGAAGTCCCCTCTCCGATGGTGGCCAGCTTCGAATCCCGATAATACTTCTCAACAGGATAGTCTTTGGTAAACCCGTATCCGCCTAGGATTTGAACGGCTGTTGAGGAAGCCTTCACCGCAAGCTCTGAGGCAAAGAGCTTGGCCATGGCTGATTCTTTGGGAATTTTCTTTCCCTGATCTTCGAGAAAAGCCGCCCGGTAGGTCAAGAGCCGCGCTGCCTCGAGCTCGGTAAAGCCATCGGCCAGCATCCACTGAATGGCCTGAAAATTGGCGATGGGCTGGTCAAACTGGACTCTCTCCTTGGCATACTTTAAGCTTGATTCCAGGGCCCCGGCAGCAATCCCCAGCGAAAAGCCTGCGATGCTCACTCTTCCTCCATCCAAAACCGCCATGGCCGCCCGGTACCCTGAGCCTGGCTCGCCGATCATGTTCTCAGCAGAGACTTTGACGTCTTCAAAAATGAGCTCCGCGGTATCAGCGGCCCTAATCCCGAGCTTATCTTCCTTTTTCCCCGGCCGGAATCCTTCCATTCCCTTCTCCAGGATGAAGGCAGAAATGCCTTTCCTCTCATGTTGGGGGTCGGTCACAGCCATTACTACACAGATTTCAGCTAGAGATGCATTCGTAATAAAAAGCTTGGAGCCGTTGAGCAGCCAGTAATCCCCTTTTTTCTCGGCTTTTGTTCTTAAGGCTGCGGCGTCCGAGCCCGCGCCCGCCTCAGTGAGCGCCCATGCCCCCAAAGTCTGTCCGGAAGCCAACCGCGTCAAGTATTTCTTTTTTTGGGCTTCGTTCCCGAAAAGGTTGATATGGTTTGAACAGAGGGAATTATGAGCAGCAACCACTAAGCCTACGGAAGGATCCACTTTGGAAATTTCTTCCAGGATGATCACATAATCCAAGTTGGAGTATCCCGCCCCTGAATATTCTGGGGGAATGATAATGCCGAGCAGTCCCATCTCGGCCAGTTTTTTGGTCAGCCCTTCCGGCCACTTTCCTTTTTCATCATATTCTTTGATGAGGGGCCGAATTTCCTTTTCCGCAAAATTTTTAACGCTTTCCTTCAGAATTTTTTGTTCTTCGGTAAGTAAAAAATCCATGATGACTCCTTAATAATCTCCAAAATTATGACGACTGTTCTTCATGGTCCCTTTCATTTTTTTCATATTACTTTTAAGAAAGGGAAGAATCAAGAAAAATTTGTTTTTATCTTACAGAATTTGAGATGCCTCCCTGGATGTATCTCTATTTATGTGATATAAAGTGACAATCGGGGGAGGGTGGCACGGCGGAGGGGCTCCCCACCCGCCCGGAGCCTCACGGCGCTTGGGTTATTTGCTTTGCAGTATCTGGTGGGAGCGGAGGTGAGGACGGATGGGGAGGAGCCGTGACAGGACCCTATTCCTGGTCAAAATCATCACATAAATGGAGATACATCCTGCCCTCCTGATGCATTTGACAGATTCAGCTAAATAGTCTAAATTTGATGTGTGATTCGAGGATTTTTTAGGCTCATCTTCTATGCCTTTGTGGCCTACATCATCTATCTTGTTCTTCGTATTTTTACAGGCAGTGATAAGAGAAAACAAAAAAGTTTTAACCCCGCCCAGCATCATTCCGGAATCATGGTCAAGGATGAAATCTGCAACACCTATCTTCCCCGAGAAGATGCCATCCGAGAGGTTATTAAGGGAGAGGAACACTTTTTCTGCTCAAATGAGTGCCGCCAGAAATTTCTAGAAGCAAAGAAAGGGGCCAGGTAGCCTCATTCAGGAATGGGACCAGGTAATCCGGAAATCTTTAAATTCCCCTGTATAATCCACCCAATTGACCTCAAGATTGTCCACGCGCGCTAATGGAGGTCCCTGCCGCAACCGGCTGATGAGGTCTTCAATTTTATCCTTTTCGCCCTCTGCCAGGACTTCAACGCGGCCATCCCATACATTTCTGACCCAGCCAGTCAGGCCCAGCGAAGAAGCCCATCTCTGAGTGTGATCCCGGAAAAAGACCCCTTGAACCCGGCCTGAAACAAAGATCTGAGCTCTTGCTTTCATAGCAGTTTTTTATGCATTCTAGCACAGGCTTTTTTAAAGAGCAAAGGTAAATCCGAGGAAGCATCCCAAATTCTGTTAGGCAAATCTATCTTATTTTGGGGACACGTTTTTCCCGTAAGCATCTTTTTTCTGTGGTAGCCATGATCAGGAATAGGGTCCTGTCACGGCTCCCCCCCGTCCGTCCTCACCTCCGCTCCCCCAAGCTAACCGCAAAGGAGATGATTCAAGCGCCGTGAGGCTCCGGGCGGGCGGGGAGCCCCTCCGCCGTGCCACCCAACTTTAATGACAGCTATATCATCACAGAAAAAAGATGCTTCTATTTGTCCCCAAAATCACTTGCGGTAACCCATCCTCGGAGCCTTGGCCCGAAGGAGGCCTGCAGCTACCCTCGTCAGACGGTCTCTCAGTCTGATCTCCGCAATGGTCGCTGCAGCCCTTTTCAAGGCCCTTTTATCACGGAATTTGGGATGCTTCCAGTGAAGAGATATTGTCTAAAATAGGATTGAAGCGTAAACTGGGATTGCCAAGATTGTGAAAGCATGAAAAAAATTCTTTTATCTGCAGCAGGATTTGATCCCTCTTCTGGAGCCGGTGTTCTGCTGGATTTGAATGTTTTCGGACAACTCGGGTTTCAGGGAATGGCCGTTTTAACTTCCATCACAGCCCAAAACACCCAGCTAGTGAAACGAA
>Ga0315280_10005481_pt1 | contig 18054 bp, 20 predicted proteins | sample YL17G06_40_MG_FD_203697 | JGI IMG/M metagenome (GOLD analysis project Ga0315280, IMG submission 203697) | Sediment microbial communities from Yellowstone Lake, YNP, Wyoming, USA - YL17G06_40 | ecosystem: Environmental > Aquatic > Freshwater > Lake > Sediment | place: USA: Wyoming | collected... | reverse complement strand
GGGCCTGCGACATAGAAGTGGGGTAAATCATGATGCACGTGATTCCCAATAGTCTTCAAAGCGATTGGATTTCATCATGCATCGCAAGGAAATAATGGCGTTAGCACCACGAATGGACCATTCCATCCCAGACTGTTTTAAGCGTTGACCGATCAGAGTCTTGCATCCGGCTTCGACGACACCGGAACCTACAAATAGACCTTGAGCGCGGAACTCAGCATAGCGCATTCGCTCTTTGTTCTTTTCCAAATAATGAATTTGTGTTTCAGCTTTCTTTTTTGCTTCAGGATTGTTGAGAACTTTTTGACGCGCTTGGAGGATGATTTTCTCTACCTTCCCACCATCGAGGTCCGTCCACCATCGAATACGCTGGCGTCCTATTTGTTTCTCGTTTGGTCCCAAGAGAACCTTGCATAACTCGGAGACATGCTCCCGGGCATGATAGAGGTCGATGATCGAGGTGGCCTCCGGGAAGTGCATCTCGGCCACATTCTTGACCCACTCCGCCCCATCCCCCAAGACGACAACCCGTTGGGCTTGAGCCAAACCACGACGTAGCGCTTCCCCGTAGATCCGCCAACCGAATCTTTCTGCAGGTTCAATCGCTCCGACGAAGCTGGTCGAATCAGGGTCCCTGACGGGAAATCCTTTAGCATCTGTTAAGGTTTGCGTGAAGGCACAGCCGAGTTTTGCCTCACGGGTTTTTGCCAATCCATCGGCCTGCTTGCCTTTACGCCCTTTGAGTTCTTCCTGAGTCATCGGCACGCCCGTCCCGTCGTAGCAGACATAAAGAATGGGGATGGTCTTGTCCGGCTGCCCCGATTCGTTCTGTTGCAAAACCTCTTGGCGCTCCTGGTTGGACCAGACTTCCATCTGTTGACCGATTCCTTCGGCCACCCGTTCCACATCCTTAGCGCTCACCTCCAGCCCCGCATAAATCTTCAGGTCCTCGTGGCCCTCCTTGAAGGTGGATTGGCTTCCGGCCCGGGCCATCATTCGGCGTACACCCGGTGAGCGCGTGGTCCCAACGATATCCAATTCCTCGTCCCCAGGATACCGCGTGGCTTCGCAGGCGGGACATTGGAACATCGATCGGGAGTAAGTCGCTGGCCCGAGGATCGTCAACAACTCCTTGCTCTTTAGACCTTGGCTTTCCATCCGGGTGCCACATTCACAAAGAACCACACCGTGTCCTTTGCCAGAACCGATCCCTTCCAGCAAACCCTCAAGGACTCTCGCCCCGGCACAGAGAACCGCTGCCCGTAAGGCCGTCTCCCATGCTTCGAGGTCGACATGCTTGGCCCGAGCGACCTTCTGAAGAATCCGTTTCACTTCTGTGTCTTGCTCGATGGCAATCTGAATCGTTTTTTTTCCTTTTCTAGATCCTGCTCCTCCCTTTCAAGTTCCCCAAGCCTTGTCGTTAGCCGTTGATATTCCTGACAAAGTCCAACAAATCTCTTGTATTCGGCCACATCCCTTCGTGCCTGTTCCAGTTCGACCGCTGACCGAAGACGCTTACTGAGGGTTTTATCCCCCTCCCGTTTGGACAAAACGTAATAGGGACCTTGATGCACCATCCCCTTTCTTCCTTTGAGACGGGTTTTGAAATATTGTTCATTGATTGTTCCACGTCTCATGGATCGAATGGAACGTATTTCCTCGAGGATGGCATTGCGTCGTGCCTCCAGTTGCTGAACAGTATCCATCGGAGCCTCCTTATTGTAGATATATATCTACAATATATTGGCCCCCAATAAATGTCAAGACTTAAAACCCACTTTTGTGTCGCAGACCCGGTCAAATCTTTATTCTTGACAATGACAATCTCCTCCTGTACAGAAATAGCGACTTAGGTAACCCAAACAGGGTTATATCTTCATTTGTCATCAAACATTCGACATGGATAGAGGGATCCTCCCCTCACCCCTCACCCTCTCCCGCGAGCGAGAGGGGAAATAAGGAGATTCCCCTTACAATAGAACTTAGGGCTACGGATTATAACGTATCAATTTGCCCGCCTTAATACCTGCTTGGGCGATGTCTTCAGGAGTAGTATTAGAAACACTCACTTCAGAACCGAGGAAGTCCTTCCCCGCTTCTTTATAACAGTATCTTACAAAGGCGCTGCAATACATGGCATGAGGATCATCAACGGGGTTAGGAAACCATCGCTTTTTTGTGATGATGGCCCACCATGTCCCAAGTAGCTCATGAATCGGATAGAGCACCTGTTCGTCAACAAGCTGTAATGCCGTCGCAAGAATATTATCTCTCTGATCTTCTGAGAGGCCAAAATCTATAACTGCTGCATTTTCCACCTTCTCCCTACAGTGTTTACCAATCCAATTCTCCTGGGCGCCATTTCGAAGCTGGGATTTAAAAAGATCAACATGAAGATCGGATTCAAATATGTAGGGACTTTTGCTTTTCGCACCCCCTCCCCTCTTCGATCGAGCCTTAAATTTCCAAGTATGAAACAATGGGACCAGAGAGAAGCTTCTCCATCCATTGTCACTGCTTTCTGGGCCTCTCTGATGGCCAAACCTATAGTACCTTTTGTCCCCACGATCCCTATGATTCCTGGCTTGTAATGTGTGGTAAAAAACTCAAGAAGTTTCGGATCTAATTCTTCCATGATTTACCCCGACCCCTACCCCGTTAGATAACGCCTTTCATCCAACCTTAGTAGTAAATAATATTTTCTATCTAACAGCGTGAATCCTCCCCTCTGCCTGCAGCAGGCTAAAGATTAGGTTGTTCGTTGAATTCCCATACTTTTCGATTTATGAGTGAGGAATTTGAGGAAGGCTCCAAGGAGATACAAAAGTCCCCTTGGAGCTTTGTAGCGGCATCTTCGGGTAACTCCTTCTCACCATTATCTCCATCAGTTAGGTTGGGGTGCTTTGAAAGTAGGATCAATTCCCCGACCTAAAATATACGACAATTTATTACCTCCGTATAAGAAAGTTCAACGCAAAATTTTTTGTTATCAGTTGACAGCCCTATACTAATTTGATTTAATAATATGGGTATTACCTCTGCCCGGCGCAAGCTGGCATGAGAAATTAGTCTGGTTCTTCAGATAGAGATGATGGAGCCAAGATAGCGCAGGGTCAGAGGTTAGCCGTCATTAGAATAGAAGACGCCAAGGGTTTTGCGCTATTCCTATCGCATTAAAGATCATGAAGGTTGTTGCGATCATTCCTGCTCGATATGGTTCGACCCGCTTCGAAGGGAAACCCCTCGCCGACATTCTCGGTAAACCGATGATCCAATGGGTCTATGAAGGGGTTTGCCGGTCAAAACTGATCGAAGACGTGATTGTTGCCACGGACGACCAGAGGATATTAGAGGCGGTTCAATCCTTCGGTGGAAAAGGGGTGATGACCTCGCCCGATCATTCCACCGGAACCGACCGGGTGGCAGAGGCTGCCCGAAAACTCAGGGCCGAGATCATCGTCAACGTCCAGGGTGATGAACCCCTGATCAAAGGGCCGATTATTGACAAGGGGATACGGCCTCTCCTTGCGGACGACACCCTCCCCATGTCCACTTTGATGACAAGGATCGAGGAGGTGAAGGACTGGCTCAACCCCCATATCGTCAAAGTAGCCACGGATCAAAAAGGGTTCGCCCTTTATTTTTCCAGATCTCCTATCCCCTTTCCTCGGGATCTCCATATTGATCGACTCGAATCCAACCCCTTTGGGACAAAAAGGCCCCTTCCCAAAAGAGTATTTAAACATATTGGTATCTATGTGTATCGTCAAAAATTTCTCCAACAGTTTTCAAAAATGAAGCCCACGCCATTGGAAAAGTTAGAGAAACTGGAACAACTTCGAGCTTTGGAAAACGGTTACCGTATTAAAATGACTGTCGTCAACTATGAACCCATCTGCGTTGATACCCCAGAGGATATCCAAAAAGTCGTTACTTCCCTTTCTCATCCCCATTAAAGATCTTCCGAAACCCCTTAAAATCTATAAGTATTTGCTCTGTTAGTGCTTTTTAAGTCTTTATCACCTATCCTTCTGAATATGAGCGCGATTCGCCCTAAAAAAGAGCCCCATCAAAGCAAATTCTGGGTGGAGTTTCCTGAGTTTTTTGAACAAAAAATGTTATTGTGTTGGTATATCAATAAGTTGAAGATAGAAGCATCTGGAATTTTACTTTTTAAGTTTAAAAAATCATGATCTAAGCATTTCAAATACTTAGGGAAGTTAGTTCCTCCGGATTGATACCAAAGCTTGTATGATCATGAAAAACTCAGGAAACTCCAGAGAAATTCTGGGGATTGATTTTTTCATCCCTCTGATGTATAATTATCAATGTTTTGCCACAGGGGAAAGATGGACTTAAAAGGGCCGACACTTCGTTTTCCCATTTTTATTTTCCTCTTTGTCCTATCTCTCACCTTTGCCTGTTCCACTCCATCCTGGTTTCCGATAAAAAAGGGACCCCCTCACAAGGCGAAGATGAAAGAATTATTGGATAAAGAGGTGCTTATCATCGATAAGCAGGAGTATGTAAAGGTTTACAACCCCAGAGCCTCCGAGGGAGGAAATGAGCCGAAGTACCTCTATATTCCCATTGATGAATACCTCTCAAAAAGAGAAACCTTTACCACGCCGGCCATCCAGGCTAAAAAGGAACCGCCCATTTCTTCACTTAAACCGTCGCCATCTCCGATAGAGAAAGAAGTTTTTTCGGTATCTCCCTCGATTTCCACTACTCCGGACTTAAAGAAAAAGGTGTTAATTACACACTTCGATGATCGAACTACGAATGTGGACGAGGAGTTCGGAGATTGGGTGGCTGAAAAGTTGATTAAAGAGTTAAACCGGAGGTCAACACGACTCCTGTCCGTCGACTATCAAATGATAAAGGAATTTCTTGAAAAGGAGGGGGTCGCCTTAACAGACCTGGAGACACCAAAAGTCCTCCATTTACTCAACGAAGTTTTTGGCATCCATGCCCTGGTGGTCGGACACCTTTCGGGACCCTATGCCTTCACCACGAAAGCAAATAAGGGCCAAGATGAAACGGCTTCGGCCATCATCAAAATAGAGATGAGGTTAGTAGACACTTTCACCGGTAAGACCATCAAAACCCTTTCCGCCATCAATCCCCTTCTCGCCGTCAAGGAAAAAGGAAACTTTCCAGAGGAGAAGGCCAAAGTAAAGGCGATTGATCTCACCATTGCTGAGCTCAGTCGGTCATTGTCCAGAGAGTTAGACGGCCTGGATTGGTTTTGCCGGATCGCCAAAGTCGATGGGGAGGAGGTCTACATTAATGCCGGAAGATTAACCGGTCTGAAATTAGGAGATGTGATGGAGGTGTTTCCTTCCGGGGGACCTGGAGAACGAGGAGAAGTTAAAGGTAGGATCCAAATCTCGGCCTTTTTTGGGGTCGATGCCTCATTGGGCAGAATGGTTCAAGGGAAGAAACCCGATGCAAACGACATTTTGAAACTGGCCAAAGGCGCGGGGACCTAAAAATCCACTCTATGTCTCTTTTCTCCTGTCTGTGAGCAGTCAAACCGACCATGCAGGATGAAAAAAACCACCCCTTATAAGAAGGGGTAATTGTTAGGAAGGAGGTTTTATTTTATGTTCCGGATTGGTGACAAAGCGGTTTATCCCGGTCATGGGGTAGGAGTCATCGAGGCCATTGAAACCAAGCAGATCTCAGGCAAAGAACAGAGTTTCTTTATGCTCCGCATTGTAGACAACGGAATGACCATCATGATACCCCGGGACAATGTGGCGGGGGTCAGGTTGAGAGAGGTGATTCGGAAAATCGATGTTTCCAAGGTGATCCAGATCTTGAAGGACCGGGACATCACTCTCGACAATCAGACTTGGAATCGGAGATACCGGGAGTATATGGAAAAAATCAACACAGGGTCGATCTACGAAATCGCAGAAGTGCTCCGAGATCTCCATCTTCTGAAAGCCGAGAAAGAACTCTCCTTTGGTGAGAGGAAAATTATGGATGTGGCAAAGAACCTCTTGGTGAAGGAGCTGGCCATTGCCCGAGATGTCAAAGAATCGGATATCTTAAGAGAGATCAAAACGATTTTTGGGTCCTGAACTCCCCAAATTTCCCATCATCTTTTCAATGAGATATCCTTCGAAAATCGATTCACGGAAAGGAGGTGAACAGGTTGGGCGCATGGATTCTCCGTCTTTTATTATTCCTTATCTGTGGGATCAGCGGGTATTATTTGACCACAGCGATTTCCCCTTCTCTCCAAATTGGCATGTTGGGGCTCCTCGGCGGACTCTTTTTGGCCGCGTTGACCCTCCTCATGGAGGGTCGATTGAAAAAGATTCCTTTAAAAAATCTTTTGGGAAGTTTTATCGGATTGATTCTTGGAGTCATGGTCGCCAATCTCATCTCCAACGTCTTTCTCTCCAATCTATTCAATCATCAGCAAATCATCCTCCCCTTTTATAGTTTACTCTATGGGGTTTGTGGATACATTGGTCTCAGAATCGGCTTAAAAAAGGGTGAGGAATTTCACCTCCCGGGGTGGAAGCTCTTTTCAAAAAACCTTCCCCAGAGTGAAAATACAAAGATTTTAGATACCAGTGTGATCATCGATGGCCGCATCGCTGACATTACAGAAACCGGCTTCGTGGAAGGCCCCCTCCTCATTCCCCAATTTGTACTCAGCGAACTCCAACACATTGCTGACTCTTCTGACCCCATCAAACGAACGAGAGGCAAAAGGGGCTTAGAGGTTCTTCACCACATCCAAAAACAGGTCAATGTGGATGTTAGAATCGTGGATACGGATTACCCCATGATCAAGGAGGTCGATCCCAAACTGATCGAATTGGCCAAGGAAGTTCGAGGAAAGATCGTCACGAATGACTCCAACCTGAATAAGGTGGCGGTGCTTCAGGGGATCGAGGTGTTGAACATTAACGAACTGGCCAACTCCCTGAAACCCGTAGTCCTTCCAGGAGAGGAAATGAATGTCAAAATCCTGAAGGAAGGGAAAGAAATGGGACAGGGAGTGGCTTACCTGGATGATGGGACGATGATCGTGGTCGACAATGGAAAGAGACAGATGGGCAGAACCATCGATGTCATTGTGACTAGCGTTCTTCAAACTCCTGCTGGAAGAATGATCTTTGCCCGTTTGAAGGAGGAGACGGGTAGGGAGGTTAAGGGAAGGGATTATTATCCCCTGGACAGCGAATTTTAATCTGAGGAGCTACTCGAATTGGAATATTGGAATAATGGAAAGATCGAATATTCCATCATTCCATGTAGTTTGGCTGTTGAATGATGAAGGCCGATGCAGTCATTGTCTCCGCTGGGAAGGGCCACCGTTTCATGGAAGGGATGAAGAAACAGTTCCACCTCCTGGCCGAGAAACCCATCCTCGCCCACACCCTTGATAAGTTTGAGATCTGTCCTCTCATCCACTCCATCCTCCTGGTGGTTAGCCAGGAGGATATGAATTTCTGCCTGAAAGAGATCATTGAAAAATACAATTATCGAAAAATCTCCCGAGTCGTCCCAGGAGGAAAGCGGAGGCAAGAGTCCGTAAAAAATGGAATCGATGCCCTTCCTAAGGATGTCGATATTGTTGTGATCCATGACGGAGTCCGACCTTTCGTCACAAGAGAAATGATTGAGGAATCGATTCATTCGGCCATACGGTTTGGAGCCGTCGTCATCGCAATGCCGGTGAAGGAGACCATTAAGGTGGCCCGTCCGGATGGAACGGTTCTCAAAACATTAGATCGGAAATCCCTTTGGCAGACCCAAACTCCCCAAACCTTTCAGGTCAATCTGGTCAAAGAGGCCCATTATAAGGCGATAAAAGATGGGTTTGTCGGGACAGACGATGCCTCACTTGTTGAAAGGTTAGGGATGAACGTTCACATCCTCCCAGGATCTTACACCAACATTAAGATTACAACCCCAGAAGACCTGATGCTGGCCAATCTCTTTCTCCAGATGAAGATGGAACCATTTCAGGATCAAGCAGATCGGCGAGGAGACCGATGAGAATTGGGTTCGGATATGATGTCCATCCATTGGCTGCAGGCCGACCGTTAATCTTGGGAGGGATAAAAATTCCATACCTGTTAGGGCTTCAGGGACACTCCGATGCGGACGTCCTCATCCATGCGATTTGCGATGCCCTGCTGGGAGCCATTGCGGGGGGGGATATCGGAGGGCATTTCCCGGACACCGATCCCCAATACAAAGAGATCAGGAGCACGATTCTTTTAAAAAAAGTGATGACCCGAATGAGGGAGAAGGGGTTTCATATCCTCAATATTGATGCGTCGATTGTGGCCCAGAAACCGAGGCTTGCTGATTTCATCCCTCGGATGGTGAAAGAAATTGCGGGTGTCCTGGAGATCGAAACAGGAAGGGTCAATGTAAAGGCAACCACCTCCGAAGGATTAGGGTTTGTCGGCAGGGGAGAAGGAATCACTGCGTATGCAGTGGCCCTGGTCCAAGAAGACTAAGCACCAAATTCCAAGCCCCAATTTAATTTTCGATTTGCGATTTCCGATTTTCAATTTTTTCAGAATCACAAATTGGCAATCGGCAATCGAAAATTATAGAATCTGCTCCGGCCACAAGGCCTAATAAGTAGCTAAAGGTTTCTCATGAATTCAAATGTCCGGGTTCGCTTCGCTCCTGCTCCTACCGGGCTTCTCCATATTGGAAATGCTCGAACCGCTCTTTTTAATTATATCTTTGTGAAACGCCATCGGGGAACGTTCATCCTCCGAATTGAAGATACCGATGTGGAGAGATCGACCGACGCCTCGATTGATCACATTCTAAAAGATCTTCAATGGCTGGGGATCTCCTGGGAGGAAGGTCCTGACCGGGATGCAGCGTATGGTCCCTATCGCCAATCTCAACGCTTATTTCTTTATCGTGATTATACAGAACGGCTGTTTCAAGAAGGCAAGGTCTATAAATGTTTCTGTACAAATGAAAGGCTGGAGGCCCTGCGGAAAGAACAACTCTCAAAAGGGAAGATGCCGCGATATGATGGACGATGCCGCTCCCTTTCCGAAGAGGAGATTTTAAAGATGGAATCTGCAGGGCACCGGTCGGTCCTTCGGTTTCGCGTAGGAAAGGGATCGATCGTCTTTGAAGATATCATCCATGGAAGGATGACCTTCGACGCGGAGGGAATAGGAGATTTTATTATCATCCGTTCGGACGGGATGGCGGCCTACAACTTTGCCTGCGTCATCGACGACCATTTGATGGATGTCACCCACGTGATCCGGGGAGAGGACCATCTCTCCAATACACCCCGGCAAATCATGATCTATCAGGCTTTGGGATGGCAACCCCCTGCTTTCGCTCACCATCCTCTCATTCTCGGCCCAGATCGATCTCCATTAAGCAAACGCCACGGTGATACAGCTGTCTCCCAATACCGAGAAGAAGGTTTTCTGCCGGAAGCACTTCTGAACTACCTCGTCCTTTTAGGCTGGACTTCTCCTTCCGGAGAGGAGCTCCTCCCCTTGGAAAGGATCGTGGAGCAATTCTCCTTGACTGCCATTTCAAAAAGCGCTCCCATTTTCAATCGTAAGAAATTGGAGTGGCTGAACAGCCTCTACATCCGAAAGAAGGAGGGGGACCGGCTTTCCGAATTGCTCCTTCCTTACCTTAAAAAGGCGGGCCTCAACATCAACCAAGTCGATCACAACTACCTCATCCAAGCCTCCGGGCTTCTGAAAGAAAATCTCGTGGTCCTTTCCCAGATTGAGGAGTATCTCGGTATCTTCTTCGATGAAAAATTCTTCTTTGAAGATGAAGCGAAAACGATCTTACTGGATTCAAAAAATCGCCAAACCCTCCATATCATCCGCAACGTGTTGGAGGTCTCCCCTGAAATCAAACCCGATACCTTATCCTTTCTGCTATCTCAATTGGAAGAAAAGACGGGACAGAAAGGTAAAGATCTTTATGCCCCCCTTCGAGCCGCAATCACTGGAAAGACGAAGGGACCTGAATTGACAAAAACCCTTCCTCTCCTTGGGAAGGAGAGGATTTTGCGTCGGTTAAAAATGGCTCTGGAGTTAACCTAAAATCCAAATGCCAAAATTCAAATGCCAAATGAATGTCAAAGTCGAAATTCCAAAATATTTTGACATTTGAGTTTTGGATTTTATTTGACATTTGAGCTTTGACATTTGACATTAAGTACTATGTCAATCCGCATCTACAATACACTGACAGGGAGAAAAGAGGATTTTATCCCACTCCATGATCAACGAGTGGGGATGTATGTCTGTGGGGTCACCGTCTATGACCTCTGCCACATTGGACATGCCCGGTCGGCGATCGTCTTTGACACGATCCACCGCTATTTACGATATCGCGGATACGATGTCACCTACGTTCGGAACTTTACAGACATCGACGACAAGATCATCCGGAGGGCCAATGAGGAAGGGGTGGATTGTAAAACCATTGCTGAAAAATACATTAATGAATTTAACATCGACATGGGAGGGCTCGTTTTGGAAAGGCCCACCGTTGAGCCCAAAGCGACTGACCAGATTCCTGAAATGATCCGACTCATTTCAACCCTCGTTGAGAAAGGATTTGCCTATCAGAGTGGGGGCGACGTCTTCTTCTCCGTCGAAAGATTTAAAGATTACGGAAAATTATCCAAGAGAAATTTAGAGGAGATGCAGGCAGGAGCCCGCGTTGGGATCGACGAAAAGAAAGAAAACCCTCTCGACTTTGCTCTCTGGAAAGCGAGCAAACCCGGGGAACCCTCCTGGGAAAGCCCCTGGGGAAAAGGGAGGCCAGGTTGGCATATTGAGTGTTCTGTCATGAGCCAAAAATATTTGGGTGAGACATTCGATATCCATGGAGGTGGAAAAGATCTCATTTTTCCTCATCACGAAAATGAGATTGCCCAATCCGAGGCTGCCACTGGAAAACCTTTTGCCCGGTACTGGATCCACAACGGGTTTGTCAACATCAACAAAGAGAAGATGTCGAAATCGCTGGGGAACATTTTAACCATCAAAGAGATCCTGAAAGATTGGCATCCGGAGATCCTTCGGCTCTTCTTCCTTTCCCACCATTACCGGAGCCCAGTGGACTATTCAGATGATAGCCTTATTGAGGCTAAATCAGGACTGGATCGGTTTTACACGACTCTAAAATCGATTAAAGACGAACTCGCAAGAGTCCCCATCCCCTTGACGGGGGAGGGCTTGCCCCGTGGAGTAATGAAACCTACTCCACAGGGTGAAGGTGGGGGTGTGTCTGTAACCGAGGTCCGTCTAGCCATTGAATCATTCCAGTCCCGATTTGAAGAGGCCATGGATGATGACTTCAACACAGCTCAGGCCTTGGGATATTTCTACGACCTTCAAAGACATCTGAATAGCCTCTTAGACATCTCAAAAGGCCATCCAACCGAAGAGATCACTTCCCTGTTGAGAAAGAGTCTTAAATCCTTCTCCAACATGGGATGGGTATTCGGCCTGTTTCGGGACGATCCACCGAAATATCTCGATCAGCAGAAAAAGGAAGGACTTCATAGGCTGAAACTCTCAGAGGAAGAAATTCTCAAATTTATTGAGCAGAGGAATGCGGCGAGGAAGGAGAAGAATTGGAAAAGGGCAGACGAGATTCGAAATGACCTTCTTTCCAAGGGAATCGTTTTGGAGGATACCCCTTCGGGCACCCTCTGGAAAATAAAATAGTTTTAGCAGCCTGTTGAAAAACTCGTTGAATTTCGAAAACTGTCATGCTGAACCTTGTGCTGAACTTGATTCAGTATTGTTTCAGCATCTTGCATAATCGGGCACTTGTGAGACCCTGAACCAAGTTCAGGGTGACAAAAAGAAGCTTTTTCAGCAACCCATTAGATTTCAGATTCTTCAATCCGAATTCCGCAATTTGCAATACTGATCATTCCCTTCTTAAATAACGGATCAATGCACTCATCTGCGTTGTGAGATAGGAAACCATGATGATCAGAATCACCAATAAAAACGTGTTGGTATTGACGATCCATAAAACATTCATCTCTCCCTCCTTCTTCTCAGTAGCTCATCCATCATCCCCCGTTCGATGTCCATGGTCTCTTATCCACTGTCTATCGTTCTCCGTCCATCGTTCATCGTCTCTCTGAGGCCAGTATGACGATGACTTCCTATCTTGTCAAGCTTTAAAACTTTTTTCTCCTCCCCCTCAGACGTGGGAGGAACCGGGTGGGGGTGGTTTAAATTTTAGCTTGTCTGACTCCTTGTATTCTGATATAAGTAGGATCAATTATGTTAGCACGTGTTTTGAGCAGCGCGGTTTTTGGAATCGATGCCTATGTGGTCGAAGTGGAGGTGGACATCGCTCAGGGCCTTCCTACCTTTGCAACCGTTGGGCTACCTGAAGGTGCGGTCAAGGAGTCCAAAGACAGGGTCAAGGCCGCCGTCAAGAATTGTGGCTATGACTTTCCCTCCCGACGAATCACCGTCAATCTTGCTCCTGCCGATGTCAAGAAGGAAGGGGCAGCCTTCGATCTTCCCATGGCCATTGGCATCTTGGCCGCTACAGAGGTGGTGCAGAAGGGAAGATTGGGCCACTATTTTATCTTGGGGGAACTCTCCCTCGATGGACAGGTGAAACCTATCAAGGGGACTCTCCCCATCGCCGTTGCTGCGAGAGATGTGGGTTTTCGGGGAATTCTACTTCCCCGGGGAAACTCAAAGGAAGCAGCGGTCGTCAAGGGAATTGAAGTCTTGCCCGTGGATACTCTCTCTGATTGCGTTGAATTTTTAAATGGAAATCTCCATATCGATCCAGTCGAAGTCGATCTCGACAAAATCTTTAAAACAGATTTAAATTACCCAGTCGATTTCAACGACGTGAAGGGACAGGAGCATGTGAAGCGCTGTTTGGAGGTGGCTGCGGCGGGTGGCCATAACGTCATTATGATCGGCCCCCCTGGTTCTGGAAAGACGATGCTTGCGAAGAGACTCCCCACGATCCTGCCGGACATGAATTTTGAAGAGAGCCTCGAGACCACAAAAATCCACAGCGTCATGGGACTGATTCCAACGGACAGTTCCCTTGTCGTCACCCGACCTTTTCGCAGTCCCCATCATACGATCTCCGATGCAGGCCTAATTGGAGGTGGACAGATCCCCAAGCCAGGAGAGGTTAGCCTTTCCCATAATGGAGTCCTTTTCTTGGATGAACTGCCCGAATTTAAAAAGAATGTCTTAGAGGTGATGCGTCAGCCTTTAGAAGAAGAGAAGGTGACCATCTCGCGGGCTGCCACCTCTCTTACCTACCCTGCCCGCTTTATGCTGGTTGCTGCGATGAACCCGTGTCCTTGTGGGTACTATGCCGATCTGACCAATGAGTGTTCTTGCACCATTCCACAGATTCAACGTTATCGATCTAAGATCTCCGGCCCCTTGATGGACCGAATCGATATCCACATTGAGGTCCCTGCAGTGAAGTATCGGGATCTTGCGAGCCGTGAGGCAGGAGAGTCTTCGCGTGAGATTAAGAGAAGGGTTGACAATGCCCGAAGGATTCAGCTCAATCGATTTAAAGGAATGAAGATTTACTGCAATGCCCAGATGACCAACCGACATATCAAGAAGTTTTGCCAAATCGATGAGGCCAGTCAGAAGTTATTGGAATTGGCCATCGATAGATTTGGACTAAGCGCCAGAGCTTATACACGTATCTTGAAGGTGGCCCGAACCATTGCCGACCTCGAGGGCCAAGAGAATATCCAATCCTCTCATCTTTCCGAAGCAATTCAGTACCGTACTTTGGATAGGAATCTCATTGCATAGTTGATTTTTTGGATATATAAATAAATGAAAGAAATTGATATAATACCAATAGCAAGGAAAAAATTGGACCGTAGGGGGATTTCTGAAGATTGGATAAGAGAAACGATCATTTCTCCATCTCAAATAGTTGATGGATATGGGGGACGAAAGGTCGCTCATAGAAAATACACGGTCGGAGGTAAAGAGTATCTATTGAGAGTGGTTTATGAAGAAAAAGATCGAAATGTTGTCTTATCCGCCTATTTGACTTCGCAGATTAACCGTTACTGGAAGGAGGAAAAAGATGAGGATTGAATACGATCCAACTCATGACATGCTCAATATTGAGTTTGTTTCCGATGAGCCTATCGGCGAGTCAGTAGAATTAGATGGGATTATCATTGACTATTCAAAAGATAAAAGAATTGTTGGAATTGAAATCCTTGATGCTGGAAAGCGGACTACCAGGAATCCACTTGATTTGCTCGATCTTACGATAGTGAGAGAGAAAACTGCAGCATAACCTGTTTCCTTTTATGAAGATAAAATACTCCAAGGAAGCTGATATTCTTTTGATTGAACTAAGGGATGGAACTCCTGTCGACTCAATAGATTTGAAAGAGGGGGTAATCCTTCACCTTGATAGTGAAGGATTACCGCTTGAGATAGAGCTACTTGATGCTTCTAAACTTGCAGCAATGGATGAGATAAGTTTCTCGACCCCCATGGGAGTACAACGTTAAGAATTATTTTGAACTTCTGAGTGTTAGGGGATGGAATGAATATCGTCTACAATGATAAGATGAATCTTCTTTATATCCGATTTGATGACAGAAAGCAGGATGTCGTTAACAGACTTTTCAGCCATCCAGATACTCCCCAACCCCTTCAACGGAGCTGATGAGCCTCTCCCTCACGCTCCTGACGCGGGGAACCATCCCCCTTATCTCCCAGTTCACGATGGTCATCCCATTCACCCCGAGCTTCTCGGCAAGCGAGACCTGCGGAATCCCTTGTTCCATCCGCCATTTTCGGATATATTTTCCTAAGGTGCTGGGATTCCTGGGGTACCAAGGGTCAAAATGCAGCCAGTCAAGAAAACTTGGTGTCAGCCATGACTAATTTCCTATTTCTCGCTCCTTTCCGATCCAGTAAAATCGCTCATTCAACTGCTGCCAATATTTGATTATTTATGCCTGACCCCACACTCAGGGCCATCCCGGGGGGGATCTTGCCCCGAGGGTTCAATACCAGCAGCACGACGAGAAAGGCTGGATACAGAATTTCCGGCCAGAAAACATATTCGGCGTGGCCGCGTGCAAAGTTCTTCTGCTTGGTGATCTCGCCTGCGTTGTTCATTTGCAGATGTATATACGCCTTTTTCAAAAAATAGTAAAGACAAAATTACAGGAAGTAAGAGGTGGAAGACCTATTTTTAACCCAGATGTTGCAGAAAACCTAACTATACGGACATGGGTGAACTGGTTGGGAGGGTAAATGTCAATTCAACCGCCGTCCGAAGCCTTGAAGAGCGGCTTGCCCATGTCCGTTTTTGCAACTGCTGGGTTAACTGGCGATTGTTGCTCCGATCAAGTCCGTGTGATATATTTCCATGAAAGAATAAACCCCGTTAGAAATTCCAGCGGGGCGTTAAACCCCGCCGGAATTATTCTAAGATCTAACCCCGCTGCAGAGCAGCGGGCCTTCGCCGCGCTGAAGTGGCTACGGCCACGTAGGCGGGGCATTATTTCTAACGGGGTAAAACGCAATTCTTTGGTCTCAAATATGAACGATTCGGCAAGGCCCTTCTCCAAAAGGAAATATCGTTTCGTGGGTTTTCTCGTTCTCGGCCTTTTGCTGATATTCTCACCGGCCGTCTACTCTTCGCCTACGACGTTCTGGGTGTCACCAAGCGGTGATGATGGCTCACCGGGGACTAAGATGAGGCCCTTTCGCACCTTGGAGCGGGCGCGTGACGCGGTGCGCGCCGTTCAAGAGAGTCAAGAGCAACAGGGCGCTGTTGTCAATCTTCTCGGCGGCACCTACCGTCTCGGGCAGACCTTTGTGCTCGACTGGCGGGACTCCGGGCAGAACGGTAATGACGTGGTTTACCGTGCCGCGCCCGGCGAGCATCCTGTGATTTGCGGATCGATGCAGGTGGGGAACTGGTCGCTCTACGACCAGGACTTGGGGATTTACAGGGCTTACGTGGGTCAGCTCAAGTCGCGCCAGTTATACGTTAACGGGCAGCGCGCGATTCGGGCACAAACCGAGCCTTACCCGGCCGGATTCCTTCCAACCTATTTCGAAATCTTTGGCATTCCTTTCAAAGGCGGCATTGAGTTCATACCCACCGAGTTGAACCCCGAAAGGTGGAAGGATCCTTCCACGTGGACCAACCCCCGGCATATCGAGGCGGTCATCGTTACCCAATGGAAGATGATGAGAGTCCCCCTGGACTCTATTACTCCTTATCCTGATTATACTCCCGATCCTCTTGATCCAGGGTTTAAGACCGGCCTGATCAAACTCCGGGAACCCGGCTGGATGAATGCGAATGTCTTCTTCGACGGTTTGACCCTTGAGCCGGGCATATGGAGCTTTTGGCAGGTGACACGGTTCGAGAACGCCTATGAGTTCCTGGATCAACCCGGGGAGTGGTATTTGAATGAAGCGACGGGCTGGCTTTACTACATCCCCCGCCAGGGCGAAGACCTTGACACAGCCAACGTTGAACTCCCGCTCCTGGAAATCCTTGTGGAGGGGCAGGGGGAACTCGAACGGCCGGTTTCCAACATCCGCTTCGAGGGTTTGACCTTCTCCCACGCCACCTGGCTGGGCCCAAGTGAAGACAACGGATACGTCGCGGATCAGAGTGGCAACCTTCTCGTCGGCGAAGGCCACCAGCCCAACATCATCGGTCACGACCCAAACGTTGTGCGCACACCCGGCAACGTGCGGTTTCGATTCGCTCGCGAGATCGAATTCCGAGGCAACATCTTCGAACACCTGGGCGGAGCCGGGCTCGATTTTGACACGGGGAGCCAGGGCAACAGGATTGCGGACAACCTCTTTGAGGACATTTCGGCGGCGGCAGTCCAGCTTGGCGGAGTCTCCACGGTCGACCACCACCCCGATTATCCGGAGCAGGTCACGGCTGACAACGTGATTTCGAACAACCTGATACGCCAGGTCGGCCGGGAGTACGTTGATGCCGCGGGAATCTTCGTCGGCTTCACCCGCCGCACGCTCATCAGCCACAACACGATTGTCGATGTCCCCTGGGCGGGAATTGCCATGGGCTGGGGATGGGGACTGCTCGATCCGGGCAGCTTTCCGGGATTGCCGAACGCGCAAGCCGGAGAGTGGGGAATTTATGATAAGCCGACTCCCAACAGCAAAAACAGGATACTCAACAATCGCATCCACGGTTTCCTCAACGTCCTCTGGGACGGAGGCGCCATTTACACAACTGGTCAGCAGGGAACCTCATTGGCCAAAGGTCTTTTCATTGAGGGCAACGTAGCTTCCGGAAAAAGGCCCAAGGCCGGAGGCAACACCTTCTATACCGATGGAGGGAGCCGCTACATTACGCTGAAAAACAATGTTTCCTTCGACAACCCGCAGGGGGTTACGGACCTCGGCCCCCCTCCTCGAACGGGCGATCCGCTCCCCTATTCCTCCATCCCCAGTTCCTTTAACGGCCTTCCATACGGCAGCGATAGCGGCGGCTGCAGAACCTACGGTGACATCAGGTTTGTCGGCAACTATTGGTTGAACCCGGAGTTTTTCGATATTTGCCCATACACGGGTCCGGACGGCGTGTCTTACCCCACCGACCTGACCTACAGGAATAACCATGTCATCCAAGGAGAGGCGGACGTTCCCCACCCAATCCTGCGCACCGCCGGAGTGCGGAAATTGCCGGCAACGATTCCGGCTGACCGATGGATTCTTCCGTGATGCCTATTCTTGAGACATGCCTGTTTGGTTTTCAATGATATATGTTAGTCCGACCAAAGGCCCCCGACTGCTAAAGGGAGATGAAAAGAGTGTCAGATCAGGAAATCGGAAAGAAGGAAGAAGAAAGGATACTGTTACATCCTTTCATCGATGCCTATAAAGAAGCTACAGGGGAGCAGCTGTCAATAGTATTGCAATTCAGACACTATAGAGGTCTGGATTCGGGCAGGAGGCCGGTTTGGGGTTGGAAGGTGTTCAATGGTGGGTCGACCGGTCGAAG